>Ga0180007_10004521_pt1 | contig 14705 bp, 14 predicted proteins | sample MM_PC_MetaG_FD_121122 | JGI IMG/M metagenome (GOLD analysis project Ga0180007, IMG submission 121122) | Groundwater microbial communities from the Aspo Hard Rock Laboratory (HRL) deep subsurface site, Sweden - MM_PC_MetaG | ecosystem: Environmental > Aquatic > Deep subsurface > Groundwater... | reverse complement strand
GAAGACCTGTTGGACAGTGGACCGAACGGGCGCGGCGTTTTGTGGAGCAGGGATTACCCGAATCACAGGTTGATTATCGCCCCGACATACCGCTTTATCAATTACATAACAAATACATCATTACCCAGGTTAAATCCGGCCTGGTAATCATTGACCAGCATGTGGCTCACGAGCGAATTTTATACGATAATGCTATTAAAGCAATGTCCGAACAGCCCTGGAGGGGACAGCAACTCTTGTTTCCACAGATTGTTGAATTATCGGTTATGGATTTCTCAATGCTTCTGGATGTAATTCCTTTTCTGGAGAAAATTGGCTTCAGCCTGCGGGAATTCGGAAAAAACACCGTTGCACTGGAAGCCGTCCCTGCAGGCATGACCTGGGGCAATGAATCCACAATTATCAAAGAGATACTGGACCACTACCACGAATTCGGGACCAAGGACACCAGCATTCAATCCAAAGTGGCGGCATCCTATTCCTGCAAGGCCGCGATTAAGTCCGGCGATAAACTGACGGAGGAGGAGATGCGCAACCTCGTCGACAATCTTTTCGCGACTCAAAATCCTTACTTCTGTCCCCATGGACGTCCGATCATCATCAATTTAACCATAAAAGAACTGGATAAACGGTTTGAAAGGGTTTAGATATTGGTCGGAAATAGTAAACAAGATTTGCAACAATCTCAGCAAATAATCCCCTTTATCGTTGGCCCCACAGCCGTCGGAAAAACTGCAACCGCTATCGAATTGGCAAAACGATTGAATGGCGAAATTATCTCCATTGATTCCCGGCAGGTTTATAAAGGGCTGGATGTCGGCACCGCAAAACCGACATTACGGCAGCAAAAAGAAATTCCCCATCATTTAATTGATATTCTGGAGCCAAGCGAACAGATCAGTGCCGGTACATACCGGGAATTGGCCCTGGTTGCTGTCGCAGATATTCTATCACGGGACAAACTGCCGATCTTTGTTGGTGGTAGCGGCATGTATGTCAAAGCCCTCGTCCAGGGGATTTTTCAGGAAAGTCTGACTGATAAATCGGTCCGGGATAAAATTAAAGCCGAGCTGGATAAAAAGGGTATCGCGGAACTCTATAACCGGTTAGTGGACATTGATCCGGAACTGGCGGTTAAAATCCATTTAAATGATACCAAGCGGATTACCAGGGCGCTGGAAATCTATGAAATTACCGGGAAACCGCCGAGTGCACACTATCGAAATCAAGAGACTGAATCACCATTCCCAAACAGGATTTTCGTATTGACGATGGAACGGGAAAATCTGTATCAGCGGATCAATGAACGGGTAGATCAAATGATACAGGATGGATTGGTTGATGAAGTTCAGGCACTGCTGAACTCCGGTTTGCGGAAAAACCTGGATTCGCTGCTGACCCTGGGTTATCAGGAAGTTGTTACTTATCTGGATGGCGAATGCAGTTATGCTGAGATGGTTGAAAACATCAAACGTAATACCCGTCGCTACGCCAAACGACAGTTGACCTGGTTTCGCAATCAGTTAGAGGCAACCTGGATAACAATTACTCCCGAAACAACGATATCTGATGTTACCAGACAAATATTTCAGAATATCCTGACTAACGATAATCAATGAGCGCATTAAATGCTGTTTAACTCATTCCGGTTTCTGATATTCTTCCCCATCGTCGTTATCCTGTATTTTTGGATTCCTCAAAAATATCGCTGGATGTTGCTGCTGGGGGCCAGTTACTATTTTTACATGTGCTGGAAGGCGGAATACCTGCTGCTGATTATCGCGTCGACCCTGATTGATTATTTCGCCGGATTGCAAATGGGCAAGACTGCGGTTAAAGAGAAGCGGCGGATTTACCTGATCCTGAGTCTATTTGCCAATCTCGGACTGCTGTTTACATTTAAATATTTCAATTTTGTCAACGATTCACTCAGGCAGGCTTTTCAGTATTTGAATATCATGTATCAAGTGCCTTCGTTGAAAGTCCTGTTGCCGGTGGGAATCAGTTTCTATACGTTTCAAACCCTGAGTTATACCATCGATGTCTATCGCGGTGATCGGGAACCGGAGCGGCACCTGGAAATTTTTGCGCTGTATGTGTCCTTTTTTCCGCAGCTGGTTGCCGGGCCGATTGAGCGTTCCACCCGATTGCTGCCTCAGTTTTTCGAAAAAATGGAATTTGATTATCAGCGTGTTAAAGACGGATTATTGCTAATGGCCTGGGGCTTTTTCAAGAAAGTGGTGATTGCCGACTGGGTAGCGATTTTTGTAAACCAGGTGTACAATAATCCTGAATTTTACCCCGGTCTTCCGAGTATTGTGGCGACGTACTTTTTCGCGTTTCAGATTTATTGTGATTTCTCCGGTTATTCCGATATCGCCATAGGCGCGGCACAGGTAATGGGCTACCGGCTGATGCTGAATTTTCAACGACCGTACTTTTCAAAATCCATTGGGGAATTCTGGAAGCGTTGGCACATCTCTCTATCCAGCTGGTTCCGGGATTATCTCTACATTTCACTTGGTGGTAACCGTGTAAAACAGGCCCGAATGTATCTGAACATCTTCATCGTATTCCTGGTCAGCGGGTTCTGGCATGGCGCTAACTGGACATTTATCATCTGGGGCGGATTGCACGGAATGTATCTGCTGATTTCCCGCTGGACAGAACAATGGCGGGAAAGACTGCATCAAATTCTGGGATTGGTGAAAATTCCAAACATTCACCGATTTATCAAAATAGCAATTACTTTTCACCTGGTACTGTTTTCATGGATATTTTTCCGTGCGGACAGTATCAACGATGCATTTCTGATTATCAGGAACCTGTTCTCTGCATTTGATGTATCAACGCTGTTCTCGGTCAGCGGGTTCAGTGCGCAACACTTTGCATTGTCAATTTTATCGATCATGGTTTTAATTGCTGTGGAATTGTTCCAGCGTAATCATAATATCCGGATGTGGTTAAGTGCCCGGCCGCTTATCCTGCGCTGGGCGATTTATTACGGTTTGATCATGTTTATATTGTTGTTTGGGGCCTATGATAACGTAAATGAATTTATCTATTTTCAATTTTAATCTCCTATGGTGAAGTCAATACTTAAAAAGATCGCTGTGTTAGTCGGATTGGTGATCATTACAATTGCCGGTGTATTGCTGATTCCGGTGAAACGGCCGGATCATTTTCTGCTCGCTTCCCTGGATAAAGAACATCGTCTGTATCAATTGTCATCGCCAAAAATTGTTGTCGTGGGTGGATCAAATACGATTTTTAATATTGACAGCCGGACAATTACCAATTCGACAGGCTACCCTGTGGCGAATATGGGGCTGCATGCGGGACTTGGGCTGATGTTTATGCTGAATGAGATTGAACCAGCGGTCAATCGAGGTGATATCGTGATTATCATGCCCGAGTATGACCAATTTTTCAAAGAACAATTTTTTGGTGGACGGATTGTCATTCGTCTGCTGTCCCTGAACCCGCAATTTCTCCGGTATATCAGCACTCGTCAGCAGTTTTTTGAAATTATGAAAGGATTGGGGCTGGAAACCCGCAGTAAAATCGTGTATCTGTTAGGTCAGAGTGCTGACGAAGAGACATACTCACGGACGGCGTTTAATGAGTATGGTGATCTTAGGGCAGAATTGGTTGGAGTCCGACCGCTGGCAAAATTAGCAAGTGAGACCTATAAAATCCGACATTTAGATGAAATTAATAAACCTGCTATTCAGGAATTAAATGATTTCTATTCTCGTATGAAAGCAAGTGGGGTGAATGTTTATCTGGCATTGCCGGCCGTTCCTATCGAGAAATATTCCGAAAACCAGGTTGAAATAAACGATCTTTATCACTATTTAAAAGAAAACCTGGAAATCCCAATGTTGTTCACACCGAAAACAGCACTGGTTCCGGCCAGGGAATTCTATGACACATTTTATCATTTGAATACAAACGGAAGAAAACGGTATACAAAGGTTTTATTGAACCATTTGCCTATCAAAAGATAAAATTTATGCAAAGTCTTGCCAGTATTGCCATAAAATCCTATCTGAAAATTCAGCGTGCGTTACAACGGGGAAAGGACTTGACACTCAGCGAACAGCGGAAACGTTTAGAACATTTCGCCGAGACCTTTAAAGTTTCTAAACGCGTTCAGATTGAGTCAACACGAATAAATCAGATTTCTGCTGAGTGGATTACGCCGGATAATTGCCCAAGTAACACAATTATCATGTATATGCATGGCGGGGCTTACTGTGCCGGTTCCCTGAATACACACCGGGCGTTTCTGGGAAGATTAGCAATGGCTTGTAAATGCAAAGTGTTCAATATTGAGTATCGACTGGCGCCGGAATATCCCTATCCGGCTGCTCTAAATGATGTTTTCGCCGTGTATAATTACCTGATGAAGACATTTCCGGCGAATAAAATTGTGTTTGCGGGAGATTCGGCGGGTGGCGGTTTGGCAGTTGCACTGGCTATGAGGTCAAGAGATGATAAAATTGCATTACCGGCTGCGTGTATATTGATGGCGCCCTGGGTGGATTTAAGCTGCGATAATGCCACGTATCAGTCAGTTGGAAAGAAGGATGTGCTGCTGAATCGGAAACGCCTGAAACGAAACGCCCGGATATATGCCGGGCCTGAGGATATCAGACATTCATATATCTCACCGGTTTACGGTAATCTATCCGGGCTTCCGCCGGTTTTGATACAGGTGGGAACCCACGATATGCTGCTGGGTGAAGCGCAGGTACTGTCTGAACGGTTGGAATCTGCCGGAACCGCAGTGTCACTTGAAGTCTGGCCCAAAATGATGCACGGCTGGCAGGTTCTGGGAAACTTGATCCCTGAATCCCGTCAAGCAATTCAGAAAATTGCCGAATTCATTATACATTAGATAGAGTAATCATTACTATCAATTGATCCAAAATCAGTATAAAAAGATATTGATATAGTCTATCGAAACAGTTAACATATTACGAATAATATATCGATAGGAGAAATGTAATGCACACTGTAAAAATATCCCCAAAATACCAGGTCGTTATTCCAAAAGATGTCCGAAATACAATGAACTTGAAGCCCGGACAACAGATTCAAATATTGCAATATCAGGACCGTATAGAGATGATTCCTTTTAAAAACATTGCTGATATGAAAGGTTTCCTGAAGGGAATCAACACCGATTTTTACAGAGAGGATGATAGACTATGAACCTGGTGGACTCTTCCGGATGGTTTGAATATTTGGCTGATGGTAAAAATGCAGATTCCTTTTTGGCTCCCCTGACAGATGTTGTGAATTTAATAGTTCCGACCATTTGCATTTATGAAGTATTTAAAGTTGTGTTTAGAGAAAAAGGTGAACATGAGGCACTTCAAACGGTTGCCCTTATGAAACAGGGAAATGTGATTGATTTATCGTTTGAAATATCTGTTCAGGCTGCAAAATTCAGTGTTGAAAAAAAAATTCCTATGGCTGACAGTATTATTTATACCACTGCCCGAATTAATAAAGCGATTATTTGGACACAAGATGATGATTTTAAAAACCTGCCAAGTGTCAAATATTTCTCAAAATAAAAGAGTAATACCAAACAAAAGATAGCCAATTGGAGATTCAATGTCGTATAAACGAATTGTATTCGGTTTCTTGATTGGATTGAGCGGATTGATGTTTGTTTCCTGTAGTAATTCCACCGGGCTGGAAGATCCCGACGGTTTACGCGAAAGAATCGGGAATCTGAAGGGAGTGACCGTCGTGGAATTGGTTCCCTATTACGACTTTGACCGGGAATTTTTAATGGAAATCGAACAGCCGGTTGATCATCAGGATTCGTCAGCCGGAACCTTTACTCAACGTGCTTATTTACTGCACAATAATGAATCCGGTCCTATGGTTCTGGCTTCTGGTGGTTTCTCAGCCGCTTCTGATGATCTGCATGAAATGACCGTTGCGCTCAATGCCAATCAGATTTCAGTAACGCACCGTTATTTTTCAGGAGCCGTTCCCGGTACTGAGGATTATCAATATTTAACCATGGAGCAGGCGGCTGGCGATTATCACCGGATTGTGGAATTGTTCAAAGAAATCTATCCTGTCCCAAAGGGAATCTTCGATAAAGCTGGCTGAGCAGTGGCTTCGGCAAGGGCGGTCTGGCAGCATTGTCACATCGACGTTTCTATCCCAATGATGTCGAAGCGACTGTGGCGTACTCAACACCATTTCTGAGTGGTCAGAATGATTTCCGGCCAATTGACTATATTAAAACAATAAGTGAAGACAGTACCTATGAGAAAATCAAAATGTTTCAGGAAGTACTTTTAAGACGGCGCTCTGAAATCCTTCCCTATGTCAATTATTTTATGAATTATACGGCCTATAATTATTACTACAATTGGTCATTGAATGCGGATTTGATTCTGGAACTGGCGGTAATGGACTATCCCTTCGAGTACTGGTCTTATCATGATGGAGATTTGATCGAAATTCCGGATACATCGGAATCGGCTGAAACGCTTTTCGATCATTTTTACCAGGTAGTCACTCTCGATTATTTGAGCGATAACTATATTGACTATTTTGAACCTTCGGTCTATCAGAGCATGACCGAACTGGGTGCGGTGGCTTACGATACCGACCATATCAAGGATTTGCTAACGATCGTTGATCTTGATGGAAGTGTCAATTACAATTATGAGATATTGGCCCCCCAGGATGTGGAAATGATCTACAATCCCGATGTTCTGACGGACCTGCAGAACTGGCTGAGGAGTGACGGGAACAATATAGTCTATTTGTATGGTGAGCTGGATCCGATTACATCAACCGCGATAGATTTGAGCGCAGGCGCAACGAATGCGCTAAAGTTGATCCAGGCAGGTGAGGATCACTATATTGGAATTGAGAATTTTGATGAAGCCGACCAGGTCTATAATGCCCTGAGTAACTGGATGGGATTTGAGATTGAACCACTTGTCAAGCCTGCCGGGATAAGCAACGGTGAACGCCCAATGTTTAAATTATTGGAATAATTTCTACCTCCGTCAAACCTTTCTGAAGACGATCAATCTTTTTTCTGGTTGATGACAACGTAGTCCATGTTTTTATTGTCTCTGTCAGGAATCGGTTATAATATTCAGCGTACTCAATTGTTCTGTATCCTATGGCCTTAAATAAAAAAGACAAAATAAATTTTAAGATATGGATAACTGTTCTTCTATTAGCAGTTTTGTTCGGTGAATTGATAGCGGTTCCTAAATTCGATATTAACGAGTTCATTGCAGATACCTTACTGGTTCCATTATCACTGGATTCTGTTCAGATGAATGGCAAATCGACGCTGAAGATAGTCGATGATCGGGCGATTCCGGGTCGCGTTCTTGGCATTCAGCACAGCAAGAAGTGGAAATATATTCCTGTCGATCAATTCATTGTCATTCAGAATGATTTAGCGCCAACAATGGTGGAATACTTTGTTCAGGATTCGGTCAATTATTCCGGGACCATGTATATAAAAAACCTGGTCCACTGGTACGACGATAAACCGTTTTTCAACAAAGGACGCAAATTAAATGCCTATACCGTTCTTGAAGACAGCAACGGGGTAGTGATCAGTGACTGGATCTGGGAATTTGCCCTGAAACCCAGGAAAAAACAGAAGAGTGACGTGGTTATCGGTACGCTGATGGACCAGTGGCTGACGGAACAGGTCGAATCAATCCAGACGAAAAATTTTCATCGAAGTATTTATCCCTATCTGTACCGGCGGCAATTGATGAACTGGTGGGATGTGATCCTGTTACAGGACGGCTATATATTGAACGCTCATCTGACGCTGGACTTTCCGGCAGACCAGCAGCAATCCTGGGTGCGCGGATCGCCGGGGATTTTCTATCGAAAGGCAAAGTATCACGAGTCGATCGCCGTCGGTGGTAAAGACCAGCAATGGTATACCCGAATGAATAAGAACTTTGTTCGCCGGTTAAATTTAGCGTATCGCTTCGGTTTTAATAATTTTGACAATGAGAAATACAGTCATCTTGACCCCTGGAATATTCTGCTGATTAATATCAGCATGAACGCTTCCGTCGAATACCGGCCGGTTTATCTGAAAGGATTGTTTGTCGGGATTGGTTTGCACGGTTCGATTAATATCTTACCCGAGGTGATCAAGCGGGTGGAACCGGGATTGTTAATCACAACGGGATTTATTCTGCCATGAGACGGATGATAGTAATAGTAGGGATTCTTTTACTGGCCATGCCGCTTCTGGCCGGGAATATTTCTGGATATGTGGTTGACCGGGAAACCGGTGAAACTATTATCGGCGTCAATGTCATGGTAGAGGATAACGGACAGGGCGCAGCTACGGATGTAAAGGGTTTTTTTATTATACGGAATTTAAAGGATGGTCAGCATACACTCCGGTTTTCCCATATTGCGTACGAGGAATATTTTGGGACATATACACTGACCGGCAAAGATATTTTCCTGCCGGAAATTGCTATCGCACCACACTCGATCCAGACGGAAGCGGTGGAAGTTCTCGGTCAGCGCGGGTCAATTATTCAGAAAGATATGGATATTTCCAGTTTTGAGGTTGATCCCATAGTATTGACGGAAATTCCGCAGCTCAGTAAGGATGTATTTCAGCTGATAAAACTGTCGCCCAGTGTGACAATTTCCGATCCCTTTTCACCGCAGTATTATGTGCGCGGCAGCGATCCCGGCGAAAACCTGGTGCAACTGGATGGTATGACCATCTACAATCCCCAGCATTTTATGGGTTCGAACGCGGTTTTTAATCCCTATGCGATCAAAAATATTGAGATGCTGGTGGGTGGATTCGATGCGGAATACGGCGGGCGGAATTCATCGATCCTGAATATCAGTTCCCGGGAAGGTCACCAGAGCGAAGTTCACGGGGAATTCAGGCCGTCGATATCAGGTCTTTCGGGAGCGATCGAGTTTCCGGCCGGGGAAAATGCCACAGCTATGGTTTCCGGTCGGCTGCTGACGGATATCACGTTGCAGGTGCTGATGGGTTCACCGAATATCATGATGGATTTCAACGGCGCTTACCAGAAAAGCATTTCCAAAACAAAACTACGTTTATCAGCGTTTTATGCCCGGGATTATATGGATTACGTCGTTGATAACCTGATGATATTCTTTCCCGATTCTATCTTTGAAGACTTCAGCGAAGGATTTATCACCAATACGGAAAATAAAGCGTTGGGGATACAGACCAGCACCGTCCTGACGCCAAATTTGCTCTGGGAATCGCATCTCTATTATTCCGGCTCCAGTGTGGACAATAAAACTTATTTCAGTTATTCCTTTGAAGATTCTACTTCGGTGACCGATGTGGCCCTGGATTATAAAATCCGGATCGAGAATTCCATCGACGACCTTACCCTGAAAACCCATCTGTCCTGGTTTACATTCCGGAACCAAAGCCTGAAACTGGGGCTGGAAATCAACCGGTTGCGCTTTATGAACCGGCTGGGCAGTTTTGACCTGGAATCAAAAAGTTCAACATACTTTACGAGCTTCCAGGCCTTTTACCTGCAGGATAAAATTGAAATCGGGCGGCTGCTGTTTAAAATTGGCCTGCGTAATTCAAGAGATATCAACAGTGGCGATTGGCGACAGGAACCGCGGGTATCGGCAACATTGAGGGTTTCAAGCCTGACATTTAAACTGGCGTACGGGCATTATTATCAATACCTGACAACCATGGATTCCAAAAATAATGAATTCGTACAGTTTCTGGAATATTACAGCACCCTGGAGGAGTTCGATCCGCTGTTTTCCATTCATCATATTTTTGGCGTCGAAGGAAAAATCACAGAGCGCCTGGATTATTCGTTTACGGCATATTATAAAGATTTACGCCGATTGTACCGCAGCAGTTATGAATCCGGCGGGATTTCCGGCAATCAGGGAAATACAATCGAACAGGGCAGCGGCGAATCCTATGGATTTGAAATCCTGTTCCGGGGTGAGATCGGCAAGCTGTCGGGATGGGTGGGCTATACCTACAGCCACGGGACCCGGAATTATCAATCGATCCTGGATGGTAAAACGATTCTGTTTGACGGCGATCAACCCCATAATTTCAAGTCGGTCCTGCTGTACAAATTAACGGAAGATATTACCGCGAGTTCGACATTTCAAATTAGCTCCGGCTTTCCGAAAACATGGGAAACCGGCATGTTGATGCACTACTATTATGATCCTTTATGGAATGGTTTGGGAGCATCGCCGACAAGCATTACACCGACAAAGAATAATGTCCGTTATCCGCCGCGACTGACCTGGGACATTGGCTGGAAGAAAAAACTCCGGGATGGATTCGGGTATCATCTGGCGGAATATCTCGGCGCCGAGGATGCTGTGTTTACCATGACGATCCGGAATATCCTGTTTTTACACCGTGACCCGCAGTGGTATTTCTATTTTCCCGATTATGGGTATTACGGGTTTGATTTTGAATTTATCCCCAGTATTTCGGCGGGCTATAGTATCCGGTTTTAAGATGATGATTAGTTTAATAATACATAGAATCAATCGATATTTTAATGCCGTGACCGGCAATCGGGGAGGGACTGAACGCACCGGCATAAACATTTTCATGCGAACCATAAAAACTGTTTTAATCCTTACAATCACTTATTGGCACTTATCAGCGCTTAAAACCTGCGATCTGCCGACCGATCCGGGGCCGATGCCGAAGAGCTTAATCGATACGGAATTTGAGCCGGGGCTGAATGTCTTCGGGGTGCTGCGGGCGGACAGCGATAGCGGAAGTTCCTTTATCCATGTGGAAAAGGCCTTGACGACCAAACAGATGTATGAAGAAGCAGATATATTCGATACTACGGCCACGGTTCAAATTACCGATTCTTTGACTGGCGAAGTGTTTCAGTTTGAAATGATTGAAGATACGACGTATCGCGGCTATTATTATAATTTTGATTTTCAACCGGAAAACGGTCATCATTATATACTTGAAGTTCAGTCCGACAATCTACCCACGCTTAGCGCCGGGACAATTGTACCGGTAGCGCCGGAAATAACTCCAAATTCATTGTTAGTGACTGATTCAAAGTTTCAATTCGATCTGAAATTGACTGCGGATACCTACCAGTACAACTGCTACCTGTTTTTTGGGGATAGTTATATTGAGAAACAAATTTCAAACAATGGTGATGGGACCATAACGATTGTGTTTAATATTTCCGGTAAGGATGAGACGGCAACCAAACTGGTGATCATCGGCTATGACCGGAACCTGACGGAATATCTGAATTCCTCACCGTCATTTATTCCGCAGACATTTCATGAAATGATCAACACGGTGGAAAACGGCTACGGTTGTTTCGGTTCGCTGGCGGTAACGGCGGTTGTGTTGTAGGATTTATTTTTTCACCGCAGAGGACGCTAAGAACACCGAGATTATAGAAAATAATTCTGACCGGATAGATTTCAATTAAACGAAAACCTACCACCGGTTCATCACCTTTTCTGCGAAACCGAGAAAATCCCTGATAATGATTTCCTGCCCGTCATTGAGAATTGCTTTGCCGGAGAAGCGGCCGAAGACCTGGTGCTGATCGGATTGGAGGAGGAACAGGTTGGTATTGGAGTAGCGGTCAAGGATCGGCTGGAAATCCATATCGAAGCGGCCGTCATTGCTGCTGAATGTCCAGGGTTTCAGGTAACTGTCGGCGGGAATATGAAACTCCACCCGGTCGAGTTTGTGGGCCTTCCCGTTCAAGAAAAGCATGTTTTCCGTGGCTTGTGAAGTATCGCCGAAACCGTAACTGATATTGAAACCGAAGAGATCACCATTGACTTTACCTGACGCCGAACCCCAGTACCAGGTATTGTTGTAGGTCCAGACGCCGCGTCCCCAATCCAGCACACCGAAAGATGTTTCCGGTCGGAATTCAATTTTACGATTTCCGAGTGTGACTGAACCTGTGGCGGGCATGCAGTTGACTTTTTGGTTGTAGTAAAAGGCGTGTTTGTTTTTCGGGAAGGGGGTGGCGATGACCATGCTTTCATAGGAATCCGGCTGATGTAGTGAGATTTTTCCTTTGAGTGAGTGATTGCCTTTGAAGTTTGAAAAATCGAATTCAATTGTTCGTGATTCCTTCTGCCGAAGAAATTTCATGGATAGCCGCTTGTTTTCGAATATAATGTCACCGCTTTTCGATGTGGGTGGCAGTTTGAATTTGCCCAGGGGAAAGGGGGTGATCAGGTCGCCGGAAATCTCTTCCGGTTTATCAAAGTCAAAGACCGTAGCAGCAATAAATCCCATATAGCCATTGTCGGCAATGGTCAATGAAACACCGCCATTATCCTTAAGAATACAATAATAATCCCATTCTTTGATCCTGAATTTCGGTGCTTTAATGTCGTTGCGATTGTACTCAGGCAGTAAATCCCTGGCCCAACCGGGATTATTTAGGGATCCCCCGGAATTCAGTAAAGGGGATTTCTCAGTGATTTCATGTTGCATGGCAGTCCTTTCAATTGATGATGGGTAAATATTGTTCATATCGAATTAAATGTCAATGACCAGCTACAATTACTATGCATGTAACTGTTTGAAATATTGTGTAAGTTTAAACCGAATAAAAACATAAGGACGGGAGTAAGGATCACAATGGAAAATAGCATGAAATTCAAAATAATTTTAAGTCTGGTCGTTGCGGCGTTGGTTGTCATCTTTATCGTTCAGAATGTTGCCGTAGTTGATATTAAATTTTTGTTCTGGAAACTGTCCATGTCCCGCTCACTGATGATGTTCTTCCTGATTATCATTGGAGCGGTAGTTGGATGGTTTTTAAAGGGCGCCTCTGTTCGTCGGCAAAAAGAGGATCAGGAATAATCACTACAGGGTTTTGATATGGGAAAATATGTTCTAAAACCGGCAATTCTTGGTGGTTTGCTGGTGTTGATTTTCAGCCTTTGTTCACTGGCCGGGCTAGATGGTTCGCATATATGGGTGACACTTGTATTTTCCGGTTCAATCCTGGGAACACTGCTGTTCTGGAATTTACGCCTCAGTTTCATGTTCATCGGCAGTGCCTTACTGTTTCTCGGGGGCAATGTCGATCTGGAGCATTTTATCCGGTATGCTTCCTTTGATGTGATTCTATTCCTGATCGGGATGATGATTGTCATTGCCATGGTTAAAAACTCCGGTGTATTTCATTTTGCGTTGCAATATCTCATGCGCTTACCGGGAATGAGCGGTCGTCTTTTATTCATCATTATCCTCTGTACCGGGGCCCTCCTTTCGGCGTTGATGGGCGAGATCGCTTCGACCCTGATTCTGATCGCGATTATTATTGAAATGACCGATCATCTCGAAATTGATCCGGTGCCACTGGTAATTGCATCGGTAATTACAACCAATATCGGATCAGCCGCAACGCTGCTGGGCAACCCGGTTGGTGTTCTGATTGCGCTCCGGGCAAACCTGTCGTTTGTGGATTTTCTGACGCATGCCCTGCCGGTAACGCTGATTGTTTTGGCGATTACTGTTGCTGTGTTAATAGTTTGGTTTCGGAAATATATTCACAATATGTCTGAGAAATTATCGAAACAACGTTCCTATCTGAATTCAATTCCAATGATCGAAATCAATCGGGATTCAGTTGTCAGTCTGATTGTTTTCGGACTTACAATTTCAGCGATTTCGATCCATACATTATTGGAAAAATGGCTGCATGTTACCGATAATAATCTGTTGATTATGATTCCGATTTGCGCCGCCGGAGTGGTGATCGCACTACGCCGGGACCAGGTTCACCGGTACATTGAAAATGAAGTTGAGTGGACATCGCTGCTGTTTTTTATATTTCTTTTTGCCGAAACCGGGGTGCTGCAAGCGTCCGGATTAGCTGACCGGGTTGGGCAAGGCATTATCCATCTGGCCGGTGGATCATCGCATTTGCTTCAAGGTATAACGCTGATTGCGACCGGGTTATTGTCCAGCATTCTGGATAATACAGTGGTTGTAGCGACATTTATTCCTCTGGTAAAAGGCATGAGCAGTGCCGCGATTCAGACTGGTCCGCTGTGGTGGTGTATTTTGTTTGGCGCTTGCATCGGTGGAAATATTACCACGATTGGTTCGGCGGCAAATATTGTAGCAATCGGACTGCTGGAAAAAGAGAAACAAATTACTATTTCTTTCATGAAGTGGCTGTGGATTGGCTTGCTGACCGGAGTCATCGGATTCGTGGTCAGTTATGGAGCAGTATTACTTTTGCCGGTATTTCGATCGTAATTGTATGACATTAATCCCAGGAGAGAGGAATAAGTACATAAATGAGGAGGTTTTTTATAAAAAACAAGCAATCGTGTTCCGGCACATTATTCATGTTAATTTTTCTGCTAGGTCTGCAAATATCCTGTGATCGGGAAGAGGGCAGCTGCATCCCCAAATGTGACGCAAAATTTTTCACACTGACCCATTTCCTGAATGAAAATATTAATGAGGGGATTGTATTTGTTTCCATGGATGGAATGATTCAGGAGGCGAATCAAAAGTATCTTGATATAATTGGTTATACTCTGGAAGAAGCCCGGCAATTGAGCTACGAGCAAATTACACCGGTTAAATGGCACAAAATGGAGAACGATTTACGGATTAACCAGGTTATGAAGCGCGGTTT
>Ga0180007_10004520_pt1 | contig 14705 bp, 14 predicted proteins | sample MM_PC_MetaG_FD_121122 | JGI IMG/M metagenome (GOLD analysis project Ga0180007, IMG submission 121122) | Groundwater microbial communities from the Aspo Hard Rock Laboratory (HRL) deep subsurface site, Sweden - MM_PC_MetaG | ecosystem: Environmental > Aquatic > Deep subsurface > Groundwater... | reverse complement strand
TCGACTTGCCGTAAGCATGGAGTTAAGGCAAGTCAGGCGTTGGAGCTATTGTTTAAAGGCAAATTGCCCGACTTTCTTATGTGAACGGGAGTATATATTAAAATGACGCTGAATAATTACAATAATTTTAAAGGTTCCCTTGCCAGGAACATTCTGGAAGTCAAAAAACATGTGCATGATTATGTAAAAACGGATTCTGATATTGAGAGAAAATTTGCATCTGATCTTGAATGCGAAGAAGTTCTCGTTTATGCAAAACTACCCAGGGGTTTTAAAATTCCAACACCACTTGGAAATTATAACCCCGATTGGGCAATAGTTTTTAATACCGACAAGTTTAAGTATGTGTATTTCATTGCTGAAACCAAGGGAAGTATGGAAACGCTGCAACTGAAAGAGATCGAACAGAAAAAAATCAGTTATGCGAGGAAACATTTTGAAGCCCTGGGACATACGGATATTAAATATGATGTGATTGATTCTTACCAGTCATTGCGAGATATGATAATGAATTAAGAAATCAGCTTTCGTGGTTCTGGCTACGGATAAAAAATACTGGCAAGTTTGAAAATGAATGAAATTAAAAAAGCAAAGAAGTTGATAGATTCGGTTAAACCCAAACATTCCTTTGATGAAAGATATCCATATGAAAGATGAAAGTATCATCTAAATTGAAAAACCTTTGATAAGTCTGTAATAACAAAACTTAATACAGAATTTGATATTTCCAGATATTTTTAAAAACAAATAATCTCGGTCGGCAAAAAAAACTATTTAAGATTCGAAGGTTTTCGCAGGTCAAAGCATGAATTGGATCATTTCATTATGGTTATAATTGGGAAAAAGTGTATTCAAGAAAGCTTATGGGTGGGAACAATCAATAGAAATAGTTTTAAAGGGCCGAGGATTCGAGGGTTCAAGTGAAAGTAACGTATCAACTTATTAGCTTATCTCTTTTCCCTTGAACCCTTGGCGGCCCCTTGAATCCTTGAACCCTTTATTTATTCTTTCTCTTTATTTGCCTCTTCAATAACTTTTTCTGCAATCTGAGCCGGGACTTCGTCAAGATGAGAAAATTCCATGGCGTAAATACCGCGGCCTCCGGTCATTGATCTTAGGTCAGGCTCATAAGAAAGAAATTCAGACATCGGAACATTAGCGATAATTATTTGATTTTTACCGGCTGAGTCCATACCAAGAACTCTGCCTCTTCTGCTGTTTAGATTACCCATTATATCGCCCATGTATTCTTCAGGAGTTGTAATAGTAACTTTCATGATTGGTTCAAGGAGAACCGGCTTTGCTTCTAAAACAGCTTTTTTAAATGCGAGTGAGCCTGCAACTTTAAAAGCCATTTCCGATGAATCAACAGCATGAAATGATCCGTCATCTAAGGTTACCTTGAAATCAACACATGGAAATCCTGCGAGAACACCTCTTTGAGCAGACTCTATTATACCTTTTTCAACAGCAGGAATATATTGTTTAGGAATAGCCCCGCCTACAATTGAATCAACAAATTCAAAGCCACTGCCTTTTGGCAAAGGTTCCATCTGAATCCAGCAATCACCAAACTGGCCATGACCACCGGATTGTTTTTTATGCCTGCCCTGAACTCTGACTTTTTTCTTGATGGTTTCTTTATATGGAACTTTTGGGGTGTCAAGTTGGGTGTCAACATTGAATTTTCGTTTTAATTTTTCAACTACAACTTCAATATGAACCTGTCCTCTTCCTGAAAGAAGTATTTCCTTTGTTTCGGCATTTCGTTCCAGTTTTAAAGCAGTATCTTCTTCCAATATTTTTGATAATGAGATAAATATCTTATCTTCTTCTCCCTTAACTTTTGATCCAACTGCAAAAGAAATTAAACTTGGAAGAGGTTTGGCGCACTCAAATAGTATTTTATTGGATTCATCACATAATGTATCGCCTGTCGTAGTTTCTTTCAGTTTGGCAACAGTAATAATTTCTCCGGGACCGGCTTCAGTTATGGGTTTTTGCTCCTTTCCTGCAATAGCAAGAAGTTGGTTATATCGCTCCCTTGAAGACTTATTCATGTTGTAAAAATTTCCGCTTTCACCAAGTGTGCCTGACACTATTTTTATTATTGAAAGGCGTCCGGCATAGGGGTCAGCAACCGTTTTAAAAACAAATGCCGAAAAAGGAGCGGCAGGATCAGGTTTGCGTTCGATTTCATTGCCTTTTGAATCCACACCTTTTCTGGGGGCAGTTTCAGCAGGTGAGGGCATGCAAGTTGAAACCAAATCCAGAAGAAGATCTATTCCTATGCCCTTAATAGCTGAACCGCATACAACTGGTACAAATGTTTTTGATATCGTGCCTTGTTTTAAAGCTGATTTGATTTCATCATCAGAAATATCCGTTCCTTCAAGATATTTTTCAATAAGCGAGTCATCTGCTTCAGCAATGTTTTCAATAAGAGCTTCTTTCTCCTTGTTTGCATCTTCAAGCATATCCGCCGGTATGTCTCCGATTGTGACTTTACCATCCGAATCATATATATACGACTTCATTGATATCAGATCCACAACTCCTTTAAATTCGGATTCAGAGCCTATTGGCATTTGGAGTATTATCGGTTTCGGTTTAAAAATATCAGTGGCATCTTTGAATGTGCGAAAAAAATCCGCCCTTTCGCGGTCGAGCTTATTGATGAATATAATACGTGGAAGTCCAAATTGATCGGCATAATCCCATGCCATTTCTGTTTGCACTTTAACTCCGTCAACTGCATCAACAACTACAACAGCTCCGTCTACAGCTTGCATGCAGTTGATTGTATCTGTGAAAAAATTTTGATCCCCCGGAGTATCAATAAGTGAAATGATGTTCTTTTTCCAGTTAAGTGTATGAAATCCGCTACTGATGCTTATAAGCCTTTTCAATTCTTCAGGCTCAAAATCCATAGCGGTATTTCCGTCTTCCACACGGCAAAGCCGTTTGATAATACCTGTTTTAAATAATATAACTTCAGATAAAGATGTTTTTCCGGAACTACCATGCCCAACAAGAGCAATATTTCTTAATTTATCTAACTTTTCACTCATTTATACTCCTCTCTGCATCGTTTTTTAAATCAATTACATTTAATCTTATATCGTTATATTTATATTTAAAAAAAATCAAGCTCAAAAAATCGGTTATTAATATATTTATATCTCTGTTTTGTTGAGAAATTTCAAGTAAATTAAAAATTCCTTGTTACCTTTAGGACCGGTTATAGGTGATGGTATGATTCCAATTATATCGAATCCTGTGTTTAAAAAAAAATCTGACAGACTATTTTTAACTTCAGTATGCAATAAAGTATCTTTAACTACACCGCCTTTTCCAACTTTCCCTTTTCCAACCTCAAATTGCGGCTTAATTAAAGCAACAATAAAAGCATTGGGGGTTAAAAATTTAAGAATAGCAGGAACAACTGTTTTTAATGATATAAATGAAACATCTATGGTAACAAAATCAACAAGACAGCCAAGAATTTCCTGGTTCATATACCTTATATTGGTTCGTTCAATAGGAACTACCCTCTTGTCTTGTCTTAAAATCCATGCCAGTTGGCCATAACCAACATCAACTGCGAAAACTTTTTTTGCGCCATGCTTAAGCAAACAATCTGTAAAGCCTCCGGTTGATGCGCCAACATCAAGGCATGCTAATTCATTTACATTAATCTTAAATTCCTTAAAAGCTGCTTCAAGCTTAATTCCGCCTCTGCTTACGTACGGCATATCCGGTTCTTTAAGAGACAGAGTATCGGTCTCTGTGATCGTAAACCCAGGTTTATCCCGAATGTTCCCATTAACAAGTACTTTTCCTGCCATAATAAGGCTTCTTGCTCTTTGCCTGCTTTGCGCCAGTCCGCATTCATGCATGGCAATGTCAAGTCGTTTCTTGTTTTCAGACATTTTGAGTAATTCTTGCTATGAGTCTATTAATTTTAAAGCTGCATTTACTATCGCATCAGAATTAATCTTATATTTTGCTCTAAGCAGATCCTGAGGCCCATGATCAACAAAGATATCCGGTATCCCAAGGCGTTTGATTTTAAAATTGTAAAGACCAATGTCATTTAAAGATTCAAGCACGGCACTTCCGAATCCTCCCTGAAGGACATGTTCTTCAACGGTTATTACGCGGGGTATTTCTCTTATAAGTGAGCTGATTAATTCGATATCAAGCGGTTTTACAAAACGGCAGTTTACTACTGTTGCGTTAATTCCATGTTCAGATATTAATTTATCGTATGCTTTTAATGATTCGCAAACCGACTGGCCAATTGCAAGAATAAGAATGTCTTTTCCTTGTTTTAGTATTTCTCCTTTGCCAATCGTGAGTGGTTTAATATCTTGTTCCAGAGGAACACCAACACCTGTTCCTCTCGGATATCTGAATGCTATGGGACCGTCATGAGACAGAGCGGTTACAAGCATGCGGCGCAGCTCATTTTCATCTTTTGGTGCCATAACTACCATATTGGGAAGGCTCCTCAAATAAGAAATATCAAATAATCCATTGTGAGTAGCCCCGTCTTCACCAACTATGCCTGCCCTGTCTATGGCAAATATAACAGGAAGGGCTTCTATGCATACGTCATGTAAAATCTGGTCATAAGCTCTTTGCAGAAAAGTTGAATATATTGCAACGACTGGCCTGAAACCTTCAGTAGCTAACCCTGCTGAAAATGTTACTCCATGCTGTTCGGCGATTCCAACATCGAAAAACCGTTCGGGAAATAATTTATGAAATTCGGAAAGACCTGTTCCTTCTGGCATTGCAGCGGTAACCGCAATTATTTTGTCATTTTTACCGGCAAGCTCTACCATTGTTTTGCCGAATACTTCCGTATAGGTTAGAATGCCGTTTTTCGTACCATTGCTATCGCCGGTTTTAACCTTAAAACTTCCGATTCCGTGAAAATATATAGGGTTTTTTTCGGCAGGAAGGTATCCTTTGCCTTTGATTGTTGTGACATGTAGAAGTGCCGGTTCTCTAAGATGTTTAATATTATCAAGAATATCTATAAGATGATTTATATTATGCCCATTGATCGGACCGAAATAATCAAAATTAAAGGCCTCAAACAACATGCCGGGTGTGGCAAATGTTTTAAAGGATTCTTCCGAACGTTTTGCAAACTTATATAAATCATCTCCAACTTTTGGAAGAGATTTTAAAAATTCCCCGAATTCTTTTCTTAGATCCTGTAAATATTTTTTTGAAAATGTTCTGCTTAAAAAAGAGGATAGGGCACCTACATTTTTTGCGATGGACATGTCATTGTCGTTTAGAATAACAATAATATCTTTATTTTTATGAAGATACCCGGTTTGATTCAAGCCTTCATATGCAAGGCCTGCTGTCATAGAACCATCCCCGATAACAGCTATAACTTTATCACTCTCTTTCTTTAAAGATTTTGCGCAGGCAATGCCAAGACCTGCTGAAATTGAAGTACTGCTATGGCCTGTTGAAAATGAATCATACGGGCTTTCGCACATCCGCGTAAAGCCGCAAATACCTTCATGCTTACGCAGAGTATGAAAACTTTCCCGCCGTCCGGTAATAATCTTATGTGCATAAGACTGGTGCCCTACATCCCAGATGACTTTGTCATTGGGAACATCGAAAACATAATGAATGGCAATTGCCAGTTCAACAGCGCCTAAACTTGAAGCAAGATGTCCGCCATTTTTAGAAACAATATCAACTATTAAGCTTCGTATTTCCGAAGCAAGCTCCGGAAGATCAGATCGAGGGACTTTTTTTAAATCATCAGGTGAATTAATTGTGTTTAGTATGCTCAACTAAGATTGTCCTTAAAATTATCGTTTTCTTTCAATAATATATAATGCAATAGCTCTAAGAGGGTCTGATTTATTATCAAATAATGCAAGCGCATGCAAGGCTTCTTTTATCAGTTTTTTTGCATAATGCTCTGATTCTACAATACCAAGAAGGGAAGGGTAGGTGCTTTTTTTACGTGCTTTATCGGTTCCTACGGGTTTGCCGGTAATATTTGGATCACCATGTATATTAAGAAGATCATCCGCTATTTGAAAGGCTAATCCAATTTTTTCTGAATATACTTTTAACTGTTCGATTTGATCAAAACTTGCATTTGCCAATATTGCTCCTGCTTCAACAGATGCTGTAATAAGAGCTCCGGTTTTTAAAGAATGTAAATTTTCCAGCTCCAGCAAAGAGATCTGGCTATTTTCCGAAGCAATATCTCTCATCTGTCCTTCAATCATTCCCATATAACCTGCCGCAGTTGAAATGGAATGTATTATTTTTAACCATATTACGCTATCCGTATTATTTTGCAATTTAACTGATGATAGCACCTGAAATGCCAGTGTAAGCAAAGCATCACCTGCAAGGATAGCTGTAGCTTCATTAAAAGCAGCGTGGCATGTTGGTTTTCCTCTTCTTAATAAATCGTTATCAATAGCAGGAAGGTCATCATGTATTAAAGAATATGCGTGAATCATTTCAATAGCGCAGGCTGCGGGTAAAATATCTGATTGTTTACCGCCTACAGATTCGGCCGCAGCAATGCAAAGGATTGGCCTTATTCTTTTTCCTTCAGACAGTAAGGAATATTCCATAGCCCTTAATAATTGCCCGGATACATTAGATCCATTAATAATTTTAGTTAATTCATTTTTTATTATAATCGTTTTGTCTGCAAAGTATGATTTGAGGTCAAAATCATTATTTGTCATTCTGATACCTTTTCAGGTGAGAATTCCTTTTCGGTAATATTTCCATCCTGATCTTTTAAAAGTAGGGTAATCTTTTTTTCGGTTTCATCAAGCTTGGCAGAACAATATTTAGAAAGTTTGATTCCTTCTTCAAATTTTTTTATTGAGTCTTCCAGAGAAAGGTTTCCTGATTCAAGTTCGTTTACTATATTTTCGAGTTGATTCATTGCTGTTTCAAATGTCATCTTTGCCATTAATTTTCCTTTCAACACTGCATATTAATGAACCTTTATTAATTATTACTTCAAGGCGTTGTGCTATTCTTACATTATCCGAATCCAGTATAATATGCTTTTCCGGAATTGTTCTGGTGATACTGTATCCGCGCTTAAGAATAGCTTTGGGGTCCAAAACACTTAATTTTGCTGAAAGCTCATTTATCTTATACTTACTATAATTGATTCTATTAATCATTGATTTATGTATGTTATTTAAACTATTTTTAATGTTATCTTTATATATTAATACATATCGTGCTGGATTATTATTTTTTAATTTATCAATCTTCCATAAGGTGCGTTCTTTATGTTGATGTATAAAATTAACCTGGGCTCTTATCAAGCGTTTGGTAAAATCTTCATTTTTTAATATTAAATCATATAGTTTGTTTTTTGGGTCCTTGATCTGTTTTGTTATACTGTACAGATTGTGTCTGCTTTCATTTAATAACCGACCTATATTGGATTTTAAAGATATATATAATCTTTCGTTTTTAAGTAAAAGTTCATTTTTCAGAGGAACAGCAATTTCAGCAGCAGCTGAAGGTGTGGGGGCTCTTAAATCTGATACAAAATCCGATATTGTATAATCCGTTTCATGGCCTATGGCAGATATAATGGGAATATTTGATTCAAAAATAGCTCTTGCCACTGATTCTGAGTTAAAGGCATGCAATTCTTCCAAAGATCCTCCTCCGCGAGCAATTATTGCAACATCGGAATTACCATGATCATTTAATAATTTTATTGCAGAAACAATTTCAGCTTCTGAGGAGGCACCTTGAACGGAAACAGGAATTATTTTTATATTTACACTTGAATATCTTCGATTAATTATATTAATAATATCAAATAATACTGATCCTGAAGGTGAAGTTATGATATAGATATTTTCAGGAAGAAAAGGCAGCTTTTTTTTATATTTATCATCAAAAAGGCCTTCAGAAGACAGTTTTGTTTTAAGTTGTTCAAATGCTATTTGTAAAGATCCTATGCCTTTTGGCTCTAAGTATTCAAAAATAATCTGATAAGAGCCTTTTGCCTCATAAAGACCTAATCTTCCAAATCCTATTACTGACATGCCATTTTCAGGTGTGAATTTTAAATTCTTTTTCTGGCCTTTAAATATTATCGCATTAATGCGAGCTGATTCATCTTTTAAAGTAAAATATAAATGCCCGGAAAATGGAGTGCTTAAATTTGAAATCTCCCCATATACCCAAACAAGCGGATATTTTTCTTCAATCAATTTTTTTAATTCTGATGTTAATTGTGTTACAGAAAATATTTTTGTTTCCATATATTATATGATATCAAAAAGTAATGGATTAATACAGTTTTGTCCTTGAGAACAGCTCCTATTCATAACGTCTGATAATGTATATTATGTAAACTAAAATATATTATCAGAAATTGTGGCTCTAAAAAAGATCCATTTTGGATTTATTGAGATAATCACGAACTGCCGGAATAATATAAATCTCATCATACTCGTTCTTGTTAATAAATTCAGCGAGTATTTCAATTTTTTTATTTTTCGCAAGGTTTTTATCTAAAATAAAAAAATCTTTCCCTTTTATTTTACATACTCCACTTTTAATATTTATTCCTGATTTGCGCAAGTTCTGTTCTTTAACTGTAACATTGAGTTTTTCTATTATATTTAATAGCTCTTGAAATAATCGATCCGATTTCATAATATACATTTCCAGATTTGCTTGAAATATAAAGATATATGATTTATATTATCCCAATAAATAAAATTCTTTTATAATTATATCCAATTCATATAATTTTATATACACTATTTTTAAATATTTATGAAACAGTAAAATTAAAAGGAGGAAAATATGCAACAATCATATCCGCTAAAGAACACTCAGACTCAAATTCTTGTAAATGAGTTCATACGCAGTGTTTATAATTGGATGGGCATTGGTCTCGCTATTACTGGTGTTATTGCTTTTTATGTTTCAAATGATCCGGGAATCCAAAGCTTGATATTTGGCAATAAACTTATATTTTTCGGATTAATAATAGCTGAATTAGTAATGGTATTTACAATAAGTGCCAGAATAAACAAAATAAAAGCATCTACAGCAACATCAATGTTCATTATTTATGCGGCATTAAACGGAGCAACATTATCTGTAATATTTCTTATATATACAGCTTCCTCTATTACCTCAACATTTTTTATATGCGCTGCTACATTTATTGCGTGCAGTATTTATGGAATGACAACAAAACGTGATTTAACTTCAATGGGCGGATTCATGGCTATGGGATTGATAGGCATTATAATTGCCACTGTTGTAAATATATTTATAAAAAGCTCTGCCATGAATATGATTATAAGCTATATCGGAGTAATAGTATTTGTTGGATTAACTGCATATGATACGCAGAAATTAAAAAATATGGCAATGACACAGCCTTCAGGACTCGATGCAGGTGTTGTTAGAAAAGGAGCCATATTGGGTGCGCTTTCACTGTATTTGGATTTTATCAATCTTTTTCTTATGTTATTAAGAATATTAGGAGATAGAAGATAAAACATAATTTCAAGTTGTCTGCTGGCAAGATATGCAGATATTGCCAGCAGACATAACTTTTACAATTATCCTATGGTTTCTTTTACTTTATCAGCTAAAAATCTGCATAGTTTATCGGTTTCTTCTTGAGATGGCCCCTCAACCATTACCCTGCAAATTGGTTGTGTGCCCGAATACCTGATAAGTACCCTCCCCTTTTCTCCAAGAATTTCTTCAACATTTTTGATAGAATTTTGAATCTCCGGAATTATATTTATATCCGGTTTCTTTGATACATTGACATTTATTAAGACTTGAGGAAAAACTTTCATAATTTTTCCCAGCTCCGAAAGAGATTTTGATTCATCTTTCATCAATTCAAGCAATTTTAATGCAGTCAATGTTCCGTCTCCGGTAGTTTGATGATTTAAAAATATAATATGACCGGAGTCTTCTCCACCAAGTATTGAACCGGTTTTCATCATTTCATGCATTACATATCTATCTCCAACCTGAGACATAGTATGATTAATATTGTTTTCTTTAAATAAAGTCGCAAGACCTAAATTACTCATAACAGTACTTACAACATGATTATTTGATAACATACTATTATTCTTCAAGAATAAGGCAACAATTGCAAGTATTTTATCTCCTGATAATACATTGCCTTTTTCATCAACGGCTGTCAGGCGGTCACCATCACCATCAAATGCAATTCCAATATCGGCGTTAGCCTCTACGACCTTTTTTATAAGTGAATCAACATGTTCAGAACCACAATTATCGTTAATATTTTTCCCGTCCGGATTAACATTTAAAACTATAACATCAGCGCCAAAGTCAGAAAAAATGGCCGGTGCTATTTCATAAGTTGCTCCATTTGAACAATCCATTACCATTTTAATACCTTTTAGAGAAAAACCGAGAGGCATCGTATTTTTCAGAAACTCTATATAATTTTTTTGAGCATCTTTAAGTAAACTTACCAAACCTGCATTTTTAATCGGAATATTTTTGGACAATGAATCATTGTTTGTTATTAAATTTTCAATTTCTGTTTCTGTTTCATCAGAAAGCTTATAGCCGGACCCATTAAATATTTTAATACCATTATCATAATATGGATTATGAGAAGCCGAAACAACTATCCCGGCATTTGCTTTTAAAGAAGATGCCAGAAAAGCAACTGCAGGGGTTGGCACTATACCTGTAAGCAATACATCAACATCCATTGAGCAAATACCTGATGCCAAAGCATATTCAATCATATTTCCTGATATGCGTGTATCTCTTCCTATTATAATAAATGAATGCCTGTCTTTGTTTTTAAACTTTAAAGCAACTGCTTTTCCGATAACAACAGCCATTTCAGGAGTCATTGGATATTTGTTTGCAACACCTCTTATGCCATCAGTACCAAACAGTTTTTGCATATTTTTAATATTCCTTTTTTATATATTTTGTTAAGATTTGCTATTATCTCACAAATTGCTTCCGATTGTTAGAAATTTATATCTCTTTTTGATTTTTTATAGGCCCATAAGTACAGCATTGTTATTGCTTAATATATTAATATCGTATATATTGTTATTATTCAAAAATAATAATTTATAATGGGACTGCTTTGGAAATAAAAATATTATATTCGGTAATCATTTTGCTTCTTCTAATATTTTCAGGGTTGTTTTCCGGCTCTGAAACCGCACTTTTTTCTCTATCTTCGATTCAGCGCGAACGGCTCAAAAGAAATAACAACAAAAAATCATTAATTATACATAAGCTACTATCAAGGCCAAGAGCTCTTATTGTTACAATTTTAATTGGAAATGATATGGTCAATATAGCAGCTTCGGTAATTGCAACCTCACTTTTTGTATCGATTTCCTTAGAATACGGTGAGTGGATTGCGGTGGCCGTAATGGCACCGTTAACACTTATTTTTTCAGAAGTAATACCAAAAACGCTGGCAATTACCTATAATGAAAAGTTTGCACCATTTATCAGCATACCGCTTAATATATTTTCAAAAATAATCTTTCCAATAAAATTTATTTTATACAATATTTCTATTATACTTGCAAAAATAATAGGATTTAAAAAACAGCATGTTTCAACAGCCATTATGGAAGATGAATTCAGAGCTTTAGTTGATCAAAGTCATGAAAGTGGTGAAATTAATAAAGCAGAACGCGATCTTATTCATAATGTTTTTGAGTTTAGTGATACTCATGCTTTTGAAGTTATGACACCTCTTAATAAAATTTATTCTTTGTCTCAGGACATTACAATTGAAAAAGCTATAAAAACTATTCAAAAAAACAAGTATTTAAGGATACCTATATATAATAATCGTCCTGAAAATATTGTTGGAATTCTTTATATAAAAGATCTTTTAAAAATTAACTCATTAAAACAAAACGGAAAGATAAAGATAACTCAAAAAATTTATAGAAAACCTTTTTTTGTTTCTGAAAACATAAAAATTGACGAGCTGTTTCATATATTAAAGAAAAAACGGATACACATTGCCATATGCATAAATAAACAAAATAAAGTCACCGGCCTTGTAACAATGGAAGATCTTCTTGAGGAATTATTCGGAGAAATTTATGACGAATATGACGGGGAGTTAAATTGAGTGTTATAGTTATTAATATTTGTGTTTTAAGCCTGTGTATTCTGATTCAGGGATTTTTTTCCGGATCTGAAATGGTTATTTTATCTTCAAATAAAACAAAGATAAGGCAGTTGGCAAGAAGGGGTAATAAAGGGGCGGCCCGTTTTCTTGAATTAATCGAAAGACTTGATTGGTCTCTTGCAATAACAAGTACCGGCACCAATTTATTTGTTATCATCTCTTCTGTTTTTACTGCTGTTTGGTTTGACAATATATTTCAGAAAAACAGCGAGTTTTGGTCCATTATTATTATAACTCCATTTTTATTAATTTTGGGTGAAATCCTGCCCAGAACAATTTTTCAGCAAAAAGCTGATGAATTGGCTTTAAAAATTGCACTTCCTTTTAAATATGTTTCCCGCATTATCTTTCCTGTTACATACGTTGTCTTTTACACCAGTAAATTTTTTTACAGTTTAATACAAAAAGATGCTGCCGGACAAAATATTTTCATTTCTAAAAAAGAACTGGAGCTTGCTCTTTCTGTCGAGGGAGAAGAAAGCGACTTAGAAACCGGAGAAAAAAAACTCATAAGAAGAGCGTTCCATCTTTTTGAATCAAATGTATCTGATGTTATGGTTCCTCTTGTAAATATCACTGCCATTTCATCCAAGGCTAGTGTAGAAAAAGCAATAGATGCTATTAATAAAACGGGTTATTCAAGGCTTCCTGTTTATAAAAGCAGAATTGATAATCTGATAGGCATCATTCATCCCATTGATTTAATTACTGTTAACAATTACAATAATATTATAGGTCCTTTTGTTCGTGAAGTCCCTTACGTTCCTGAATCAATGAAAGCTCATGATCTTTTAACATTGTTGCAGAAAACAAGAAACTCAATCGCTATAGTGCTTGATGAATATGGTGGAACTGTAGGAATAATCACAATAGAGGATGTACTCGAAGAAGTTGTAGGTGAAATTAAGGATGAATATGATGATGATACTAAGCAATATATTAAAATCGGGTTAAATAAGTTTGTTGTAAATGCCAGAATGGAAATTGAACATGTAAATGAATTAATGAATTTAAATATTCCTAAAGAAGATTATGAAACTCTAGGAGGTTTTTTGCTCAAACTCATGGGGAAAATTCCAAAACATGGGGAAATTATAATTCATGAAAATATGCAATTTACTATCCGATCCTCAAGCAAAAAATCTATTCATTCTATTATTGTTGAAATAATTGATAAAATCCATAATAGTCCGGAAAACTCAAACTAACCATCAAATAGCTGCCTGAAAATCGAATCATTATAATATAATCAGTTTTTATTTTTTACCCTTTCAACATATTGACCTGTACGGGTATCAATGCGTATATATTCTCCTTCATCAATGAAGGGGGGAACCTGAAGAACATATCCTGTTTCTAGTGTTGCAGGCTTGGTGCTTCCGGCTGCCGTATCACCTTTTGCCCATGGATCGGCTTTAATTATTTGAAGATTTAAAAAATTTGGAAGAGAAAGTTCGATTGCTTTTTCTCCAAAAAACAATACATTACATACTGTATTTTCTTTTAAGAGATTTATGGCATCGCCAATTTGTTCAGAACTAAGAAATTCCTGAGAATAAGTTGAGGTATTCATAAAACAATAACCGCTGCTGTCAGAATATAAATATTCCATTTCTTGCTCTTCAAGCTGTGCTTCATTAAATTTTTCTCCGGATCTGTATGTGCGGTCAAATTGCGAACCGTTAATCATATTTTTTAATTTACATTTGTAAAGAGCCTGCCCTTTTCCGGGCTTTACAAATTCAAATTGCACAATAACATACGGATCGCCATCTATTTCAATCTTAAGACCTTTTTTCAGATCACTGCTATCATACATCTTATTTTCTTATCCTCCATTTTTGTTTAAATGTTTTTCAGCTTTTTTAGCCTCTTTGACAAAACGTTTTACTTTTGTCAGATCTTTTTTAAATCTAACAGGTTTACCGTAAATATCACAAGCATTTGTTTGTGTGCAACTGTCAACTCCAGCAGGTTTTACATTAATTATTCCATCAAAAACATTGTCAGGCGAAAGCCCACCTGCCAATATCACAGGAATAGTAACCGAATCAACAAGAATTCTTGCCTCATCCCAATCACAAGTCAGGCCGGTAATTCCTACAAATCCGTTTACTGGCTGTGCATCAGAAGCTGAATTTGAATCATTTGTTATAATTGTATCAGTTAAAAATATATCGCTGACATGTTGAAATTTTTTTGCATAAAAAACAGGAGAAATGAATTTGTCAACTCCGGGTGGAGAAATGGGGATTGAGCGCATTATTTTAATTTCAGGAAATTTAATTTTTATAGTTTCCTGTAAGTTTATAAGCATATTTAAAAAACCATCGTCCTTTTCCGGGTAGAAGCATCGGTTACCCGACGCTCCCCCCACAGACCCGGACTTGAAGTTTTCCCTCATCCGGTTCCTCGGTTCAGATTCTTTTTACCGAATCGTCAACCAGACAGGCGACACCCC
>Ga0180007_10004519_pt1 | contig 14705 bp, 13 predicted proteins | sample MM_PC_MetaG_FD_121122 | JGI IMG/M metagenome (GOLD analysis project Ga0180007, IMG submission 121122) | Groundwater microbial communities from the Aspo Hard Rock Laboratory (HRL) deep subsurface site, Sweden - MM_PC_MetaG | ecosystem: Environmental > Aquatic > Deep subsurface > Groundwater... | reverse complement strand
GGAAGACATGGCTGGTTACGATTATGCTTTATATACTCTTTTGTCCTGCGTGAATTCCAGGGCTGAGTTTTTGAGACTTCTCAGGACGGATGACAATTTACTTCCATTGCTTCGCAGAAGTGTTGATAGGGCGGCATTCAAAGCCACCGGTTATGAACCCGCTAAGGCGAGTGTCGACGTTCTTTTTGAGGCGGTTAAAGCAAATCTGAGTGGTAATTTCTGTTCAATGATCAATTTCATACAGCCTCATATGGTACAAGCCCGTCAGCTTATCGATGAAGCCTTTGAGCAGGATATTCCGGATAAACGGTACAAAGCCGTCATGGGAATGGAGTCGAAGTATGGGGAATTCTTCAGAAATCTGAAAGAAAACAGGCATGCCCTGACCGATGAAGAAATGGCGAATGTTTTTCAGGCCCGTAACTCAGCAGGATCACGTTTTTTAACGACTTATTTCGATACGGCTCAGTTTGGCATTCAGAACAACTGTCTGAAAGAGGCGGCCGATGATGTGGCACGTTTCGCTGATTTGGCCTGGGAACCTTTTGTAGATCGAATGAGGTTAAAAGCCACCCTTCCATTGGAGCGCATTCATGATATTTTTCTTGCCAGACGATTCAAACCCGAGAACGCCACTTTTCATCCGAATGGCACGATGGCCTTCAATGCTTTTCTGCTAAGTTGTATGCGATCTGGCGATCGTGTGCTCGCAACCGATGAGGAATACGGTGAGATGTTGGGAAAAATGAAGAAACATGGTATTGATGTGGAGCAATTACCTCCATTTATTGACGTTGCGCAGTACAGAGGAAGAATTATTGAAGTCCTGCGTGCTTCACGTTTTGATTATCTGTTGGCAAGTGAAACCAGTCGCTTTGGAACGGTCTTTCCACTTGCCGCCATTCACGAAGCCCGCAAAATTGCGTCCCCTCACACTAAGCTTATTATTGACGCTTGTCAGTCTGCCGGCAGGGTAGAACACGATATGACTTCCTGCCATCCCGATGTAGTGCTTTACAGTACCAACAAAGGAGCTGAATTTGGCCAGGGATTGGGAGTGGTTGTGCTTGCCAAAGATTTTGTTGTTCCGGGGCGCAGGACCGGCCTTGAGGATACAGGTATGGGGGACTATCCCGGTACTGTTTACCATGAGGCGATGGCTCGCACGGCGCATGCCATGCAATCAGAAGGATTAACCAGCCTTCCGCAATTATCAAAATATGTGCTTAATCCCAAAGTCAGAAGTGAGGCGATTAGCGATACTGCGCATAAATTTGTGGATTTAGCTGCTCATATCAGTGCCAGACACAAACAAGATCCTCATGATGAGGACCGGATTCAGATTGTACGACCGTACAATAAAGACAAGCTTGCTCATGTGGTTGAAGTGAAAGTGCACGGCGTTCCGAGGGAGCGTTTGTGTGAACTAGCCAGACCATATGGGGTGCATATTGCGGCTTACTATTATGATGCTCATGATGAAGAATCCATCCGCGTCGCTTTTCACCCGTTTATGGGCAATGAATCCCTAAAAATACTGGGACACGTTTTAGATTTGGCCTGCGGCATGTGATGCCTCCTTCCACGCCAGTTCAAATAATGCGGCCATGGCTTCATAGACCTCATGACTTTCTATTAATATACCCAGTTTTTCCTTCCAGGAAGTGATTACGATTTTGTTGTCGTAAAACTGAATCTCGGGAGTAAAGTTGTATTCTTTTGGGGGAACCAGCCTGCTTTCACGCCCCTCTTTTTTGTCGTGCTTTGTCCTTTCGCGGGCGAGGGGAGTGTCCGGATGGATAGAACGGATATTGATCTTATTTTCAACACGTCGTTTGTAATAGTTTTTAAAGTAGTCGGGTAGTGCTCCGTGCATTCCTTCGAAACTTGCTAGTGAGCGAATAGTTTCGCTCGATTTCAGCGTGTCTTCGTAAACCTTCTTCAGGCCATCATCGCCTTCGTAGAAAGTAACCTTGGGCTTGGTGCTTGTTGGGCGAAACCGCGATTCCAACTCGGCCATCACACCATTTAATTGAGTGATCTTATCGTCGATGTCCGCGTTCAGGTCCACACGCCGGCTTTCTAATAAATTTATCAGGTTCTTGGGTTCCTCCGGGGAATATAGCTGGGTGTTGGCCCGTTTGCTTTTTTCGATGACACCCTTCTCTACCAGTTTATCCAGAATAAAGCGGGTGGTGTTTCTTGGGATCTTCACCCTTCTGGCGATTGTCGAGGCCGGTTGTGCGCCTAGTTCCAAATTAGTCAGATACACGTCGATCTCTTTTTCGTTCAGACCGATGTTTTTGAGTACGTTTTCAATCATTTTCAGTTTATTAAATGATGACAAGATTATGTTGTCAACTTGATTATAGCTTATATAAAGCCAAAATGCAAGCATTTCATGTCCAATATCAGAATGATTGACAATAATGCTTTTTCGATTTATAATAGTTCTCCACCCTCAGGAAAAACACAAACATCTGATCTTTGAAAAGTTGGCCTCCCTGATAAAGGTTTAGTGCAAATAGGAGAAGCATTGTTTACGTGACTTCCCGTGAACTCTCACCATTATAATTCCGCCAAGGCGGGATTCCCGAGAGGTATACCGGCTGTCAGGTTCGTTTGTCGCTTCTATTGTAGCCTCTGATTATCAAGTAATCCGTCAACTTTTGTCGACAAGCTACTTCGAAAATCGGAATTCCTATTTGTACCAATTCTTTATTAAATAATAAGTTGTCCTTATGAAATTATCAGTTGCCAAAGATCAGTCGCCGCAGAAAGGTGATCTGATCGAGTTCACTTCTATCCGTGATCCGGAAATCGTCTTCATGCACAGTTACGAGCAGTTGATTGCTATGGGTGTCCGGCAGGATATCGCTAATAGTCTAGCTTCTTATGCCGCATTCCAGGGAAGAAAATTCGATGCGAAGTCACCCATTCTCGTTCATCTGCATGAAGAAATAGGCCACGAGCCGTCGGCTCAGGGGAATGAGCCTTTATTTCAGGGGAGAGTGGCCGCTTAGTTTTGTTATTCAGTCTTAGTAGACATGAATAAGGGGTTAACCCCCCGCCTATCCGAAATAACACAATACGTGAATAAGGGCGGATGGCGGGGGGCCAGCTTCTTAAATAGTGCTCAGGAAAAAGTGGAAATCAGGGGCAAAAGGCGATAGACTCATGGGCGAACTAATTTCCACATGGTTAAAGTCGCTGTCATCACCCTGGGTTGTCCAAAAAATATAGCTGATACCGAATCCGTGATCGCTGAGTTTTCAGCAGGCTTCCAGCTTTCAAATTTGAGCGGTGCCGATATCGTCATCATCAATTCCTGCGCCTTTCTGAAGGTAGCCCGGGATGAAGTTTATGAGAATATTGAGGCTATCCGGGAAAAAAGGATTGTGCTCATAGGATGTCTGACTACACAGCTGAAGAAAGATTTTTTTGATCAGTATCCTCAAGTTAAGGCCATTGTTTCCCCGGTGAATTACGGCAGAATCGACGGCATCCTTAAGCGGGTCGTGAAAGGGGAGACAGTTTTCTGTGTTGACCCCGAACCTGACAGATTCACCGACATGCCGGGAAAGTTTTTGATCACTCCTCCCGGTTTTTCTTACGTCAAAATAGCTGAAGGGTGTAATAACGGCTGTGCCTTTTGTCTAATTCCGCGCCTGAGGGGTAACTACAGAAGTCGGCCCATGCAGTCCATAATTTCCGAAATCAGACAGCTCGTCAAAATCGGCATAAAGGAAATCGTTTTGGTGGCGCAGGATACCGGATTTTATGGTGCTGACCTTTATAAACGAAAGGCTTTGCCGGAACTGCTGAAAAAGATCATTTCAATTAAAGGGGATTTTTGGGTTCGCCTTCTTTACGTCTACCCTGAGCGGATTACGGATGAACTACTCAAAATTGTGGCTTCTTCCGACAAGATCTGCAAGTACCTCGATATGCCGTTACAGCATGGTGATCCGGATATTTTAAAAGCCATGAGGCGGCCTTATGACATGAAGCTTCTGAGTGAAAAAATAGCAAAGATTCGAAAAATGGTTCCCTGTATCGCTCTTAGGACAAGCATGATCGCCGGCTTTCCCGGAGAGACCAAAAAGCAATTTAAAAATCTGTTGAAATTCATTAAAGACATCAACTTTGATCATGTCGGGGTCTTTAAATATTCCCGTGAGCCCGGTACGCCGGCCCACTCTTTTAAGGGGCAGGTGTCTTCGCCTGAAAAAGATAAAAGAAGGGGCGAGGCCATGCTCCTTCAGCAAAAGATTTCCTTAAAAAAGAATCAGGCTATTGTCGGAACGGTATGCAGAGTGTTGGTGGAGGACTTCGATGATGAGAGGGGAGCTTACATTGGCAGATCCGCTAAGTTCGCGCCGGAGGTGGATGGTAAGGTTTACATCAAATCTGCCAAAAAGCTTCGGCTGAATGAGTTTGCTGACGTCAAAATTACCGGCGCTTCAGAATACGATCTGATCGCGGAAGCTATTTGAGATTCTTTTTGTAGTTTTCCAGCACTTTTCTCAGTGAATCTTCCAGTGGAGGCATATGAACGTCCAGTCCTTCTCTTTTGTCGGTATTTAAAACGCAATTGGAACGCCTTTTGCAGAGCGCTTCCTGTTCCTCTGGGCTCATAAAATTCATCTCGAAGTTTGGGTCGACAATTTCTTTGTACATGGTCATGATGGCTTTGTGGTCCAGGGCTCCGATGTTGGTCATATTCATCACGCCTGTCGTTCCCATTTCCATAAGTTGAATGGCGGCGGGTACAAAATCCTCGATCACGGTGCAGGAATTTACGATGTTGATCATTTTCGGGTACTTCAGAAGCTTGTCGATCAGATTCTTGCGATGTGATTCACCCAAAATCGGAATGCGGATGCGAAGCTGAAGCACGTTGGGGAAGTCTTTTAAGATCATTTCGCAGGCGGCGCGGGAACGGGAGTACATAGAACCAAAGAAATTCGGCTTATCTTCTTCCGTCCAGCCTTTGCCGTTGTTGTCACCGCTATAAACGCAACCGCTTGAGAGTTGGGCCACTTTTATGTTCTTCTTCAGGGCGGCTGCGGCAATATTGAGTGAGCCGGCTACATTTACTGAATAAGTTTCCACAGGATGGTCTTCGCACCAGTCCACATTGGGTTTGCCGGTCATGCCGGTGGCGTTGATGATATAATCTGGTGCTTCTTTTTCAATCGTTTAGCGCACTTCATCAAAATTGCGGATCTCAATACGCGGGCCGGCTACTTCGTAGCCTTTTTCAGTCAGTGCATCCTTTAAATAAGAACCGATAAACCCGGTGCTTCCGAATAATAGAATCTTCATAGTGGGGTGGTGGGTGTTGTGGGACTCGAACCCACGACCAATAGCTTAAAAGGCTACTGCTCTACCAACTGAGCTAAACACCCACGGATAGCCCAAACATATTAAGTAGCGCGGCTGCAAAAGTCAAACGCTTATGCATCTACTTCTTCACCTAAAAAGCTGGAAATTACAAATGTAATGGCGGGAAGGGTGAACCAGATATTGTAATTGTTGATCATCGTCTGCACCATAACGGAATTTCGGTACATTGCCAGAATGGCTTCATTCAGAATCATATTTGTTTCCTGAACCAGTGAAGATCCCGAAGTGTAAATCAGAATGGTGCTGGTAATCAGACCGGCGCTCAGAACGCCATAAGTCAGAGTCAGGATCACATTCATCAGGGAGGAATTCGGACGGGACATATTCATGGTAAATCTGCCGCGGGTTGAAACCAGCACAATCGTCAGAACAAAAATAAAGATTTTGATGACAATCAGTTCGTTTGCTTCATTGGTCAGATTGACTGCGGTAGTCGCGGCATTTTCGCCGATAAAATAATATCTGATCAAATTACCGATGCCGTCGGCTGTGAGAATGGCTATATAACTGGCAATGATGATTTTGAGCGTCTGGTTCCGGCCAATAATAAAACTATAAGCGATGATGACCGCGAAGAATACGATTACGAAGAGGTCCCAGCTCAAGTTTATCTCCATTTATTTATATTTGTTTTTTGACTAGAAAAATTATACGTCAGACCTGTTTTTTACGCAAATCCAAAAAGTCAGTAATAAAAACGCCAATTTCTGTCTAGTCCCACTTTGATGCCGATGCGGGGTGAGGCATGGATTTTTTCAGGCCGGAAACCATCGTCGTACACGTCTGCTTCGCTTCCGTTGTGGGAATCTTTGCTGAGTCCGAGGGCAATACAGAGTTTGCCGGGTCCGTTGCACAGATTTTCTTTTCTTCCGCGCCTTTTTTCCATTAAACCTTTGCCTTCCAGTGGCTCGATAGAGCGGATCAGAACGGCGGCGGGAAAACCCTCCGTTTCTGTCACAATATTGACGCAGTGGTACATGCCGTAGGTGAAATAGACATACAGATGTCCGGCAGGGCCGAACATTACCCTGTTGCGTTCCGTCATTCCTACAGCCGCGTGGCAGGCTGGGTCATTTTGGCCTATGTAAGCCTCCACTTCATTGATTCGTCCGCTGCAATCGCCAACTTTAAGAATCTTTCCCAAAAGATCCTGGGTTACTTGAAGGGTGGGACGCCGGAAAAAGGCGAGATTGAGTTTTTTCATTTGCTTGTATTTAGCATCCATTTTTATGTTATCAAAAAGAAGAGGTTTCCTGAAGTGATCAATAATCTCCAGCTCAATAAGGAAGTGCTTAAAAAGGCAATGACCGAGGACCTGTATGCCACTGATAAGGTTTATGATCTTGTGAATAAAGGAAAAAGCTTTCGGGAGGCCTATAAAGAGGTTAAGTCCCGGCTGTGAATAGATGTCGCCATTGGCGGAAATCGAATTGACCGAATGCATATGACAGGCAACAATATGTGCATGAAAGTTTTAACCTTAAACGGCTGGGAAGACTATGAGCTTCTGGATTCCGGAGACAGCAGGCGTCTTGAGCGCTTTGGGGATTTTGTGTTATCACGTCCGGATCCTCAAATCATCTGGAGGCCGGCACTCAGTGAAAGGCATTGGGAAAACGCAGATGCTGTTTATGGCAAAAATGATTCCGGGAAGGCCGGGTGGGATATGAAGTCAAAAATGCCCAAACAGTGGATTGTACGCTACAAGAATCTTACTTTTCAGGCCAGGCTCTCTCCTTTTAAACATACCGGCATTTTTCCGGAACAAGCCCTGCATTGGGATTGGATGCAAAGTCTGATAATGAAAGCTAAGCGGCCTGTCAGGGTGTTAAACCTATTCGGTTACACCGGTGGTGCCAGTCTGGCTGCAGCCGCTGCCGGAGCCAGTGTCACCCATGTCGATGCCTCTTTCCCCTCAATCGGCTGGGCCCGCGAAAATCAACGATTATCACGACTGCAAGATTCTCCGATACGATGGATTGAGGATGACTGTTTAAAATTTGTCAGTCGTGAGATAAGGCGTAAGAATAAATACGATGCCATTATTTTAGACCCCCCGGCGTACGGCCGCGGTCCGAAAGGTGAAGCCTGGATTTTTAACTATAACTTTCCCGGCTTAGTACAGGAGTGCATGCGGATTCTCAGTAATACCCCTTTATTTGTGCTGGTGAACGCGTACGCCATCTCATCTTCATCATTAATGCTTGAAAACGTACTGGCGGACCATCTAAAAACGGGAAGCATTGAATCCGGCGAATTGGCTATCCGTGAAAAATCAGCCGGCCGTCTTTTATCGACGGGTATTTATGCCCGTTGGCAAAATGATTTCTGATGCGAATTGGTAACACGTATTTTTCTACTTATTGGCTGTTTGTTTTCAGGTTTTTGAGCGGAAAAAATGGATAAAAGATTTTACATTTTATTCCTTAAGTGCAGCCCAGTCTTTACAGTTTATTTCGTATTCATACTCAGCCACGGCTTCACCGTTCTTTATAAATCCTTCCGAATTTTCGCGTACGAACTTCATGCCCAGGCTTTCAATGACTCTTTTGCTGGCATGATTCCAGACTGCATGCGCTGATGTAATCGTTTTTGCATTTAGCTTTGTGAAGCCAAAAGCTACGATAGCTGCCGCGCATTCTTTCGCGTAACCATTTCGCTGTTTATCCGGGTGAATCCAGTAGCCAATTGACCATGTGGCATACGGCTTCTCCTTTTTGATTCCAACCCGACCAATAAATTCCCCAGTTTCCTTGTTATCGATACCAAAAGAATATTCCGTTCCTTTTTTCCAGGACTCGATATTCCTGCGATAAGGCTCCTCAAGTTCTTCCATTTTTGAAGGCGGGTCCCATGTCATACCGTCATTAAAGCCCTTGTACCTTGTAGCTGACCAGACATGAGGGAAATCGGTCCGGCCAACCACTCTCAAACGACAACGTTTTGTTTCAATTACTGTTGATAATGGAATTTTCATGGAATCATTATAGCACAGTAAAAATGGCTTAAATAAGCTAAAAAAAGTTTTTGATTGCCTGAAAATATCTTGACTGGTGAACATTTGTTTACTATAATGAAGGCCTAGTTTTTTGGTTTGTTTTGTATGTCGAGGAATAAGCGTTTTGATAATTGGAATCAGTGTAAAAAGCGAATTGATGCATCTAAACTCTGGCCATATTTTTCTGTAGGTGAAATATGGTCTGTCAATTTGGGTCAGAATGTTTCTTCTGAAACTCAGGGTAAGGGAAGTGATTTCTTGAGACCAGTGTTGGTCCTGAAGAAATTGTATGTTGATGGTTTGCTAGTTGTACCCTTAAGTACTAAAGAGAGGAGGGGTGATTATTTTTTCTCCTTCTCTGATTCGCGAGGGATTAAGCAATACGCATTGTTAGCTCAAATCAGATATCTGGATGCCAGGAGGCTCAGATATAAGAAATCAAAGATTGGTACAAAAGATTTTAGCCAATTAGTTTATCAACTTATTGAGCTTATTAAAAAATAACCCCGACATGTGTCGGGGAATCCGCCTTAGACGGATCAACTTGTGAACTTATTGTAGCATACGGCGGTGTGAAATCAAGATTAATTAGTGCTACTTTTTCAACTTTCTCAACTTTTTTTGGTGTCACCGGTCCCGCCTTGGCGGGACGACCTCATGATTGTGGTGTCACCGGGTGGAATTGAACCACCGACCTCAGGCTTATGAGTCCTGCGCTCTAACCAACTGAGCTACGGTGACACGACTTAATGACAATGATGTTCAGGTTTTCTACCGAGCGCAGCGCCTATTTAGATTTTGTCGTCTTTCGACAACGCCAACTGAGCTACGGTGACACGCTGTTTGCTCAAAAAAGGTACCTTTTTTACCCGTAAATGGCAAGTTTTCTTACAGGTATAGGTTGAATAAATAGCCCAGAAACAGGACTTGCGGAACGGTTATAATAGGCAGCCAGATGGCAGTTTTCTTTCCGATATTACTCCAGATCAGTCCGATTTCGGTGTAGTCGGTAACCACGCCGGCCATCAAAAATACAAAAGGATTTCCCAGGGCGCCGACTTTGCTGAATATCTCGAAGGCGATGGGTGCGCTGCCCTCACTGCAGACTTCGATAATGGTAGCGAAGAGCAAGGTCAGTATCATACCCCAGAAGCTTGGACCGAAGTAGTTGGTGAAAATATGGGTGGGTACGTAAGCGCCGATTACGCCTGCGAGCATAAAACCGATCATAATCCACCAGAGCACCATGTTGGCCAGGTCCACCGCGCCTTTCAGGGTTCCGCGAGCGGCTTTTTTGAGGTTGAAGTCTTTAAAAGTCATCCATTTGTAACTGGTGTCGAATTTGTGAACTTCGTGCGACTCGATCCATTTTAGTTTTTCAAGGCCCATATATATGAAGCCGGTGATAACTGCAATCAGCATGGCGGCCAGAATGAAGAGGAGTGCTTTCCAGCCGAAGAAACCGAAGAGTAGAATCGTCACCGGCAAATTGGCCCATGGGGAAGCGAGAAGAAAGGTGATGACGGCAGGGGCGCTGGCCCCTTTTTTATAAAGCTGCATCGAAATGGCCAGAATTCCGTGACTGCAGGCTGACATCAGAAAGCCGGCAATTACAGCATAAAAGATGGCACTGATTTTTCTCTGGCCGAGGTACTTAAAAATAAAGTTTTCGGGAATGAAGTAGTCGATGAGTCCGCCGATCAGAAGGCCGAGGAGAATGGCCCACCAGATGACTTTGAGGTAAGAAACAAGGCTTTCGTTGAGCGGCTGTAGGATGGGCAGGTAGGAAAGGGCGAAGATGGCAATGAAAAAGCCTCCCACTATTTTCAGCTTTTTACCGAGCATGATAGGCCTGGAAGGGGTTTCACAATGATCGCAGGAGGCTTCGTGTTTCATTTATATAAGATTATTTTCTTTTCTTTCCTTTGAATTCACCTTTCCAGATCCTTTTCACTCCAATCCACACAAACCTGAGCAGGAAGATGGAAATAAATAAGTACAGCACTACCTGGGCGAAGCGGACAAGGTAGGTGACCAGGTTAAGGGAAATACCCTGGAATACAGCATTGATGTTGCTTACCATAGCCCTGGCTTCGTACTTCCAGCTGTCTTTTATTTCCTTCCAGTCAAAGATCAGGTCTTTGTAGACGTTGATATCAAAGAAAGTGTAGTTCAGGCGGTCCAGCTGGTCTGACTTCATTTCGCTGTATCGGTCGATTTGTTCTTTGATCTGCAGACGCTGAGTGGACAGCCTTTCTATCAGGTTCAGCTTGGAGTCGATGATTTTGGCCAGGGTTTCGGCGTCCTGCTTCTGAGTAGCCAGCTTGCTGATTTCGTCGTAGGCGCTCTGGGCGCCGGTCAGGGTCTCTTCCACGGAAGCCAGTTTCTTCTTCAGAATTTCCAGTTCATCTTCCACGCCTTCCACTTGTCCCTTAATACTCTGAATATTCACATTAAGGATTTCCGGCTTCAGGTCTTCAATCACTTTTACGACTTCCTCAGTGTTCTCTTTGGAAACCTTGAATCGGTAATAGCAGGCGTCATCGTTTTTATTGGAATCCTCGAAGATGATATAGTCCTTTATTTTCAGATTCGCGATTGTGTCGCAGGTCTTGTCCAGTTTTCTGGTTTTAATGGTGCCGGAATAAGTGGTTACCTCATAGGCTTCCGCGTCGGTGCCCGTGCTGTAACCGGGAGAGGGGATGATGGCACTGCTGACCCGCGCTTCACCTCCGTAGTAAGCGGATTCCATGGCCATGTCCATGGCGGGCGCGTAGCCCCCCATTCCTACGTTTTTTTCATAATAGTCCTGCTGACTGATACCGAAGATAGTCCGGAATGAAAAGCTTATCAGGGCAACAGCTATTGCAAGGGCGATGATACCCAGAAACACCACGCCGATCACTTTGGCGATAGACTTAGCGGACCAGTCGAAATTTTTGAAGAATTTCATATTTCTTAATTAAAAATTAAAGATTTAAAATTCTAAAGTTGAACAGTTTTCTGAATCAAGTATTCATCCGCCAGCACCAGAGCGGCCATGGCTTCCACAATCGGTACGGCGCGGGACAGAACGCAGGGGTCATGCCTGCCGGACATCAGGAGTTTAGTAGCTTTTCCGCTTTTGGTCACTGTTTGCTGCTTTTTGAATATAGTGGCCGTGGGCTTGAAGGCCACGCGGAACACAATATCCATTCCGTTACTGATTCCGCCGACCACGCCTCCGGCATGATTGGTTTTGGTAACGATTTTATTACCTTTCTTCAGCAGTGGGTCGTTGTGCTGTGAGCCGGTCATCAGAACGGCCTCAAAACCGCTGCCGATCTCAAAACCCTTGGCGGCCGGCAAACTAAGCATGGCCTGAGCCAGTCTGGCATCCAGTTTATTGAACACCGGGCTTCCCAGACCCGCGGGAACGTTTTTAATTACGCATTCAATTATTCCGCCCACGCTGTCACCGGCTTTTTTCATTTTTTCGATCAGGACGGCCATTTTTTTGGCGGCGGACTGGTCGGGGCAGCGTACGGGATTTTTTTCGATTTGTGTGAGGGTGACAGTTTCTGGTTTGATGCTGGTCCGAATTTCGTGGACCTGCTTCACGTAGGCCAGAATTTCAACTTTCGCTTTGCTTTTCAGGATTTTTTTGGCGATGGCGCCGGCGGCCACACGGCCGGCAGTTTCGCGGGCGCTGGCCCGGCCCCCTCCGCGGTAATCCCTAAAGCCGTACTTGGCGTCGTAGGTGAAGTCGGCATGGGATGGCCGGTAAGTGGTCGCGAGTTTTTCATAATCTTTACTCGCCTGATTTTTGTTTTCGATCATCAGGCTGATGGGAGTGCCGGTGGCTTTTCCATCAAAAATGCCAGACAGGATTTCAAGGCGGTCTTCTTCTTTGCGGGCTGTGGTCATTAGGCTCTGGCCTGGTTTACGTCGGTCCAATTCTTTTTGTATTTCCTTTTCCGAAATCTTTAAACCGGCGGGACAGCCGTCGATCACCACGCCCAAAGCAGGGCCGTGTGACTCGCCCCAGGTTGTGATGCGAAAAACGCTTCCAAATGAGCTTCCGGCCATAGTAGTTCAATTAAGCTCAAACAGTGTAACAAAATTACCGGAAGACCACTAGTGTGGCAACGATGACGTAAGCGCTTATTATCACAACGATTCCGATGATGGCATTCCGGATGATTTTCTTGGATTTTTCGACCATTTCATCGTTTCCGAAGTTCATAATCATGGTGGCTGCGCCATAGATCAGGACGCCGAAGGCAATCAATCCAACAAAGCCCAGAATAAACTGAATTACTCCCCCAATTGTATTAATGACTGAAGTAATATTTGAGGTTCTGATCTGATCGCTTTGTTCCTGCGAAGGGATAATAAAGATATTCTGAATAATAATTTTGTCGATAGCGATCAAAATAAGGCCGACACCCACCCAGAGCAGGGATTTTTTCTGTTTGGTAAGAACGTCTTCCTCGCCGGTGGCAAAAAGCGTCCGAACGCCGCTGACGATGATGAACAGAATGGCAATGACGCCAATAATAGCTTCGATGAAATTGACGATGCCGTAAACTTCGTTCGTGAAGCCCTGATCGGGGGTCAGAGTGGTTCTGGTTACCCCTGCGGGACCGTATAAGTAGTTAATTCCGCGATCGATCAGCAGAATTGAGGCAAGGCCGATAACGGCGTAAATGATGGACCTCTTTTGTTCCGTAATAGTGTTTTCATCGCCCTGAGCGAAGACCATTCTTGCTCCGGCATAGATAATCCATATGACGGCCAGGCCGGCAATTAAGTTTTTTATGGTGTTGGCTACTGCGCGCGTGACCTGATTGAGCTGACTTTCTCCGGTGGCTGATAAAATCTGCACGCTGTCGGTAATCAGACTGATATCATCAGCGCTCAATCCCGTTGTTCCGGTTAAAGCGGTTTCAATGTTTTCCACGCCTTCTATATCAACAAGGTCCTGAAGGCTTAAATAGCCCCCATCTTCCAGTATGGCGATGATTCTGAGGGGCAGGCCTCCCCATTTGCTGTAGTTGAAATAAAAATCGACTTCATGGAAGATCAGATTGATTCCTGCTTCCTTGTTCAGATTTTCGGGAGCGCCGGAGATAATCGACCTGATGGAGTTTTTTGCGTCATCTTCGGCCGCTTTTAGGGCAATACTGCGAAGGGTAATCTCATCATCTTTTTTTTCGATTTCTGAATCTATTGTTAAACCGCTTTTTTCCGCTTCGGAAATTCGGAGCTCTCTTTTGATTTCCGTAATGTTCTTAAAGTCATCTTCCAGATCCGCGGCCAGGTCCTCAATACCGGAGTAGCCGGCTCCGGACAAAAAACTGATCCATCCGCCTGACAGAGAGCCCCACTGGCTTTCCGGGCTTGAATAATCAATCACACTGATTCCCTCGCTTTCCAGTTTAGCTTTGATGTCGTCCAGAACGGATTGAGCGAATACGGGCGGAGTCAGGATCAGTGAGAAAATGCCTATGGCCAGAAGAAAACCGGTGATTTTTCGTAAAATGTTCATGTTAAGCCATATGGGTGCTAAGCATTCCTAATTCAGCCGAAGTCAGGGTATTGACCAGTGCGTAGGCGCCAAAAATCATCACAATAGCAACCACGCCTTCAATGATCATTCGTTTTGCCTTGTTGGCCCTTTCCTCGTTGTCCAGTGCCGTCAGGTACATATAGCCCGCGTAAATAGTAAAAACGATGGCCATAGGTCCCAGTAAAACAAGTAGCAGCCGAATAATACCTGTAAATTCACCGATTGCGGCTTGCGGGGCGGCGGCGGCCGTTTCATCGGGTCCCCTGACCACATAAATAGCATTCACGATGTTGCTGGCCAGCAGGACCAGAAGAAGGCCCATAAAGCTCCAGGTCAGATTTCTTTTTTGTGTGGTTACCTCTTCTTCTTCGCCCTGAGCGGTAACCAGCCGGACGGCGCTTACGGTTGACATTAGTACGGCGATTGAACCAAGAAGCCACTTCATGTAACTGACAATATCGCGTAGCTGATCGCGGGCGGCGTTAAAGTCGATCAGCTGGGCTGTGGTGGCTCTTTCCGGATTAAAAATTTGAGCGATATTTTCAGAAACAATCAGGATTATGAAGCCAAGAAGGGCGTAAAGAAAGTTTGTTTTCTGTTTGGTAATAACATCTTCCTGCCCCCTTGAAATAACCAGCCTTACGCCATATAAAACCCCCATAATAAGCGCGACGCCTCCGACGACATTCCTGACGATTCGGATTAAATTGAGCACAAAACTGATGGCCAGTTCTTCACCGGATTGGC
>Ga0180007_10004518_pt1 | contig 14707 bp, 12 predicted proteins | sample MM_PC_MetaG_FD_121122 | JGI IMG/M metagenome (GOLD analysis project Ga0180007, IMG submission 121122) | Groundwater microbial communities from the Aspo Hard Rock Laboratory (HRL) deep subsurface site, Sweden - MM_PC_MetaG | ecosystem: Environmental > Aquatic > Deep subsurface > Groundwater... | reverse complement strand
TTTCTCGATGAACTGAAATGCGTGCTCATGCTGGGCATGTGCGGCGGTATCGATGACTCCCTTGACATCGGTGACCTGCTCCTGCCCACGGCCAGTATCAGGGACGAAGGCACCAGCGCCCACTATCTGCCCAAGGACGTTCCCGCCTTGCCCACCTTCGGCATGAACCGGGTGGCGGAAGAGGTCATCATGCAGGAGGTCAACAAGGTGCCGAAATCCGGCATCATGCATACCACTGACTACCGCATGTGGGAATTTGACAAGGAATTCATCGATTACATCCTCAAACACCGCATTATCGCCATTGACATGGAAATCGCCACCATCTTCTCCGTCGGCTATGCCTTGAATGTCCCCACAGCCGCCCTCATGCTCGTCTCGGATCTCCCCTTGAAAAAGGGCGGGCTCAAAAGCAAGGACAGCGCCTCGGAAATCTTTGAGACTTACACGGAACAGCATCTGGATATCGGCATTAAAATCTTACAGGAAGTAAAAAGACAGAACTATCCCATCAGGTAAGATCATGCAATGTATCGATTTCCATGCCCATGCCTTCCCGAGCTGGGTAAGGAAAGAGAACAGCAAATCCTGGGGGAAAACGCGGCAAGGCTGCTCCAGTAATTTTTTTTACATTCTTCGCCGGAGTGGCAATTGTTGCCGCGCTCAGTCATCAGCTGATTCTTTTTTCGGCAGCAGAAAACGAACAGGAACTGGTGAACAGAAAATCAGAAACTGGGGAAAGAAATCAGGCAGAAAAGGCAGCGGAATTTCAAGGGCTCAGGAAGGGGAAAATAAGGCCGGCAAAACTTCTTATTTCACATCGCAGACCACACGGCCGCCGACACGATAGGCCCCGCTCTCAAGGTTATAGCTCATACCGGTGCCTCGCACAGTGAAATCCTTGCTCTTAAAAAAGATCTCGGCCGCGGTTTTCACTGTTTTGTACGTGATCAGATAACGTAGAGCATCGGAGCGTAGTTCATACTGGTTTCTGACAACAACAGCGGCATCCTCCACCAGGGTCAGAATCTGCTTGTCACCGTCATAAAAGCCCTCGCCCCCGGTGATGTGCGCTTTCTCTTTGCCTTCAGCAAAGAGAAGGACATCAACATTCTGCAAATGAAATGAATCCATGCCCCTGCGGCCGCTCTGCACCATGGCGGCATTCAGCACCAGATCGGCCTGGCCTTTTTCATAGCGGCTCAGCTGCACATCGGTCAGGATAAAACTTTTATCCGGGACCGAGTCACCGGTTTTCACCTTGAGATTACCATGGGGCGCAAGAAATTCCACCACAGCAGGTTTCCAGACAGAACTGGTCACCAGCAGCGCCAAAGGAACAATCCACAGAAGATTTCGGGGTCCGGAAAGCATCATAATCAGACAGCAGGACTTGGTAAAAATTTCTTCATTCGATTTTTTTTAGCCAGAGGATCAAATCAGGCAAGATACTGCCCCAGCAGCTCGCGATAGAGCCCTTTGGCATCAATGATCAGGTCACACACCTCGCGCACCGCGCCGTTGCCGCCGGGACGTCTGGCAACATAATCGACCACCTCGATGACCTCAGGAACAGCATCCGCCACGGTGGCGGAAAAACCTACCCTGGCCAGCAGGGCCAGATCAAGCCAGTCGTCACCCATGTAAGCCACCTGATGGGGTGCAAGCTGCATTTCGGCGATCACCTCTGCAAATACCGCAACCTTATTGCGTTTCCCCTGATAGATCCTGGTGAGATTCAGGTCCTGGGCCCGCCTGTTCAGGGCCTTTGAACTGCGCGCCGTAATCAGGCCGATTTCCACATCAGCCTTGCGCAGCAAATTCATGCCGAAACCGTCCCGTGAATTAAAGGTCTTTATCTCGCTTCCCTCATCGGTGTAGGAAATGGCGCCGTTGGTAAGAACGCCATCCACATCAAGCAGCAGCAGCTTCACCTCTTTTGCCTTGGGCAGACACCTGCGCCAGGCATAGCCTTTTTCCTGATTTTCCGTGCGGGCGGAGGCCTTTTGCAAAAGGGCCCGGGTGAACTCGCAGTCACCGGGATAAACACCATCTTTATTGGGAGGAGGACAGGACTCGTTATCATGCATGGGAAGTGATGTTTCCTTTCCGGTCTTTACCGTGCGATTCGCGTAAGACTCACAGCTCCCGGCAATTGCTTATCAGCCATGAGCTATATGCCCGCAGCCATATTATGGATCGCTACAATGGTGGTGAGCAATGACTCAAGCTGGTCAAGGGGCAGGGAATTCGCTCCGTCGCACAAGGCCTTTGCCGGATCGGGGTGCACCTCCATGAAAAGCCCGTCCACCCCGGCCGCCACAGCGGCCCTGGTCAGGGGGGCGATAAACTGGCGCTGTCCGCCGGAGCTGCCGCCTGCGCCGCCCGGCAGCTGCACACTGTGGGTGGCGTCATAGATGACGGGACACCCCAGGGAACGCATGATGGGCAGGGAGCGCATATCCACCACCAGATTATTATAGCCCAGGGTTGTCCCTCTTTCCGTCAGCAGAATATTGCTGTTGCCGCTCGCCCTGATCTTGCCCACCGCATGCTCCATATCCCAGGGGGCCATGAACTGTCCCTTTTTGACATTAACCACCTTGCCGGTGCGGGCCGCGGCGACCAGAAGATCGGTCTGCCGGCACAAAAAGGCCGGGATCTGCAGGATATCGAGCACCTGGGCCGCCTGCTCAACCTGGGTGACATCATGCACATCAGAAATGACGGGGACCTGAAACTCCAGCCGGATGGCGGCCAGCATGCGCAGACCCTCGCTCAAACCCGGTCCGCGATAGGAACTAAGGGAGGTGCGGTTGGCCTTATCAAATGAGGCCTTAAAAACAAAAGAGATGCCCAGCCGGCCGGCAACCTCCTTGACATGGGAGGCAATGCGGCGGGCGATCTCTTCAGACTCGAGCACGCACGGTCCGGCAATCAGCAGCAGAGGATGGCCGGGACCGATCCGGAAGAAATCCCTGACCTCTACGCTGTCAATCATTTTTTCTCCATCTTGGCCTTGAAGGTATCCGGCTCACGGGAATAGCGGGTGGCTTCGCGCCAGTCAACAACCTTATTGACACAGCGGTGCCTGAGGGATTCCTCAAAACTGACCATGCCCAGATTTTTCCCCTTGCGGATCTCATCAATAATCTGGCTTTCCTTTGCCTGCCGGATCAAACTGGCAACAGGCGGGGAACTCATGAGAATCTCCATCACCGACGCAACCCCGTTGCCATCCGCAGTCGGGATCAGCACCTGATTGATCACCCCCAGCAGGGAGCTGGAAAGCTGCATGCGGATGAAATCCTGCTCATCGGAGGCAAACTCGGCAATAATCCTGGTAATAACTGCCGAAGCCGTTCTGGCGTGCAGGGTGCCAAGCACCAGATGCCCTGTTTCAGCCGCCTTCAGGGCAATCCTGATGGTTTCCACGTCACGCATTTCACCCACGACAATGACATCGGGATCATGCCGCATCGAGCAGCGGACCCCATCGGCAAAGGTAAAGACATCGACGCCGATCTCCCGCTGGGAAACGTTGCAGAGCTTATGGCCGTGGACAATTTCGATCGGATCTTCAATGGTGATGATATGCTTGTTGCAGGAGGAATTGATGTGGTCGATGAAACCGGCCATGGTGGTCGTCTTGCCGCTGCCCGTGGGACCGGTGATCACAAACAGACCGCGGTCATGCACCATGGCGGAGCGTACTTCCTGCGGGATCTGCAGTTCGTCAAGGGTAAACATGACATTGCGGAAATGGCGCATGACCATGCCGATGCTGCCTCTCTGACGGAATACGCTGATGCGGAAACGGTTTTCCCCGAAATCATAACCAAAATCAGTATTGCCGGATTTGGAAAGCTCCACCATGCAACGGGGTGGAGTCAGGGCCCGCATGATCCGTTCGATATCATCGGCGGTAAACGGGTCTGCCTTCATGCGCACCATTTTGCCGCCGATCCTGAGAGTCGGGGGGATACCCTCGGACAGATGAATATCATTGGCATTATGGATTATGGCTACTTCAAAGAGCTTTTCAAACATAGCTGTACTCCTCAACTCACAATATGTCTCAATTTTTCGGCAGAAACCGAAATAAGAAGAACATCAGGTTTTTCGGGAAAACTCCAGCGCCGCCTTGATAAAATCACGGAATAATGGATGGGGGTTCATGGGCTTGGACTGAAATTCGGGATGAAACTGGCAGCCGAGAAACCAGGGATGATCAGCAAGCTCCACAATTTCAACCAGAGTATTGTCCGGGGATACGCCGCTGATGATCAGACCTTTTTCCTCCAGTTCTTCCCTGAACGCACAGTTAAATTCATAACGGTGCCGGTGCCGCTCATTGATATTTTCCTCCCCATAGGCGGCAAAGGCAAGGGTGCCCTGCTTCAGATTACAGGGATAGCTGCCGAGCCGCAGGGTGCCGCCCATGTCGGAAGATTCATCGCGCACCTGTGTCTGGTTGGTGCGGTGATCAAACCACTCCTTCATCAGATAGATCACAGGATGCTGCGTATCAGCGGTGAATTCATTGCTGTTGGCGTCTTTCATGCCGGAAAGTCTTGCAAATTCGATGACGGCGAGCTGCATGCCCAGACAGATGCCGAAATAAGGGATCTTCTTTTCCCTGGCATAGGTGATACCCCGGATCTTACCATCCACCCCGCGCCGGCCGAATCCGCCGGGAACGAGAATGCCGTGACAGCCGGCGAGCAGCTCTTTGGCGGATTTACTTTCCAGGTCCTCGGCATTGACGTAACGCAGCTCCACTTGGGTGTCGTTCGCCACTCCCCCATGCACCAGCGCCTCATGCAGACTCTTGTAGGATTCCTTCAGATCAACATACTTGCCGATGATGCCGATCAATACCCGATGGGCCGGATTCTTGATTTTGCGGACCAGTTCCTCCCACGGCTCAATACGCGGCGCACCGGTCCACACATTCAGCAGTTCAAGGATCTTGTTATCAAGACCTTCCCGGTGGAAACAGAGGGGAACCTCATAGATGCTCTCCACATCCTGGGCGGTGATGACCGCATCGGTGGGCACATTGCAGAACAGGGAAATTTTCCCTTTCAACTCGGGGGAAAGCTGTGTTTCGGTGCGGCAGAGAAGGATATCAGGCTGGATGCCGATGGCCCGCAGCTCCTTGACGCTGTGCTGGGTGGGTTTTGTTTTGACCTCCCCTGCGGCCTTGAGATAAGGCACCCAGGTGACATGGATGAAAAGGGAATTTTCCCGGCCGACATCCAGGCGGAACTGGCGGATCGCCTCAAGAAAGGGCAGACCCTCGATGTCACCGATGGTGCCGCCGATCTCGACAATCGCCACATCGGCGTCCCCGTCCAGCTGATTGATGGCATTCTTGATCTCATCGGTGATATGCGGGATGACCTGCACGGTGCCGCCAAGATACTTGCCCTGGCGTTCCTTGGTGATCACCGAGTGATAGATGCGGCCTGAGGTGTAGTTATGCCGTTGCCCCAGCTTGGCCGAGGTATAACGTTCATAATGGCCCAGGTCAAGATCGGTCTCGGCGCCGTCATCGGTCACATACACCTCGCCATGCTGGAACGGATTCATCGTGCCCGGGTCCACATTGATATAAGGATCGAGCTTCTGCATGGTGATGGTGAGCCCGCGGCACTCAAGCAGGGCGCCAATGGCAGCGGCGGCAAGCCCTTTTCCCAGCGAGGAAAGAACACCGCCGGTAATAAAAATAAATTTCGTTTTGGGGGGTTGTTTTATTTTTTTCATGAAGTTCACTATATAGCAACTGCCGGCTATTTTCCAATAAAAAAAGTTGATAAAAAGACAAGTAAACAGGTAACAAATTTGTAGAAAAAATCAGTAGTTTTCTCTCAATTCAGTCGCCTGGCCTTGCGCAGGTCATCATCATGCCAGAGGCTTTCCTCTTCCTGGTTTGACTGAAAAAAGATGGTAATCAGGATTTTTTTTGCACTCTTCATCAATTTCGGGTTATCTGTTGCCATGACCCTGCGTATACTTTTTTGCATACTCATCATCTGTACCGGTTGCAGCATGGATGAGCCCAAGGAGGAAAAACAACCGCCCGCTGCGGCCGCTGTCCGGCAATATTCCTGCCGGGACTGTCATCAGGTTGTCCTGGACGCCCGACATGCCGACATATCCTGCACTGACTGCCATGGCGGAAGCGACAGTGCATCTTCGGAGGAAGCGGCCCACAAAAACATGCAAAAGCAGCCGGCCCATCCCCTGCATCTTGACCGGACCTGCGGCTCCTGCCATGGGGAGCAGCTTGCCCGGGCCGCAAAGTCCCTGCACTTTACCCTGAAAAAGGAGGTCAATGCCGTTCGCCGCGCCTTCGGCGCCGGACAGGACCTTAACTCCCTGGTTGATATTCCCCAACACGAGGAAATCGAAAGCCCCCTCGACCTGGTTGATGACATGCTCAGACGCCGCTGCCTACGCTGCCACCTGTACTATGGCGGAGATCAATATTCGGAAACTCGGCACGGCACGGGCTGCGCGGCATGCCACATGGAGTTTGGCCGCGGCAAGCAGGTTTCCCATGCCTTTATCAAATCCCCGCCTGACAGCCAGTGCCTCCATTGCCATTACGGCAACTTTGTCGGCGCGGATTACGACGGCCGCTTTGAACACGACTATCACTGGGATTACCGCACCCCCTATACCAAGGAGGGCGCCTCAATACGGCCATACGGGGTGGAATATCACCAGCTTGCCTTGGACGTGCATAGTCAGGCCGGACTCTCCTGTATTGACTGTCATTCCGGGGCGGAGCTGATGGGGGACGACAAGACGGGCATCACCTGCTCATCCTGCCACCTCTGGCAGGCGGGTGACAATGTCCCGCTGGACAACCTCACGGCCGACAACGGTTCGCTTACGCTGCAATGCCGCCTCAGCGGCAAGACGCTCAAGGTGCCCCCTCTCCGCCATCCGGCCCATGAAACTTACAAAAACAAGGCAAGCTGCGCGGTCTGCCATGCACAATGGAGTTTCACCGATGAGGGCACCCATCTTTTCCGCCTTGACACCGATGAGTTCGACCCCTGGGCCGCCCTGTATGTTCAGGGCAGTTACGAGGTGGAAGACCAGGTGGCCACCTCGCTGTACGGCGACGACTCCTATGATTATGTCTTCATGAGCGACAAGATCACCGGCGAACTGTATTCCGGCATCTGGATGAAAGGCTATGAACTGCGGCGCTGGGAGTTCCCCATCGTCTGCAGGGATGAACAGGGCATGCTGCACATCTGCCGTCCCCTGCTTGACCTCCATCTCACCTATGTCAACGAGAATGAAGAGCTCATCTTTGATGCCATTGCCCCGGACAGCGGCCCGGCCATGGGCCTTCTGCCCTACACCCCGCATACCATCGGCAAGGCCGGCGCCTTTTTCAAGGATAGGCTGCGGGAAAACCTTGATCTTCTCCATGAGCCGCTCAATTTGAAAAAAAAACAACAATCTGGCAAGAACCCATGAAGTTATTTTTTATCCCCATCCTTCTTTTCATGCTGTTTCTCCACGGCTGCGCCGCCAAAAAGGCTCCGCCGGAACCGGCCGGCATGCCCGGCGCCGTCCCGCCCACTCAGCGACCATACAAGATCATGGGCAAGACATACTATCCCCTGCCGAGCTCCGAAGGGTATGTGGAAAAGGGCACTGCCTCCTGGTATGGCAGACAGTTCCACGGCCGCAAAACATCCAACGGCGAGGTATACGACATGTATGAGCAGACAGCGGCCCACAAGACCCTGCCCATGAACACCCAGGTGCTGGTGGAAAACCTGGAGAACGGCAGGGAGATGGTGGTCAGGATCAATGACCGGGGCCCCTTTGTCAAAGGACGAATCATCGACCTCAGTCTGACCGCGGCCCGCAAACTGGCCATTATCGACCAGGGCACGGCAAAGGTCAAAGTGACCGCCCTTGGAGAAGCAAGGACCTACCGGCAGGGCAACAGGGAAGTCGCGCGCTTTCTGCCCCACCAGGATTTCCAGCAGGGCGATTTCTATGTGCAGATCGGCTCTTTCACCAACAAAAATAATGCGCTGCAACTGCAGAAGAAAATGAAACAGCAGGGCAACAATGTCGTCATTAGCCAGTTCGGCCGCGGCGACAGCCGCTTTTACCGGGTCCAGGTCCACGCAGGATCGACGCTTACTGTCGCCAGAAACATGGAAACGGAGCTCAACCGCAACGGCTATCCCGATGCCTTTGTTGTTGCCCGCTGATCGACCTTTCCGTTAATGTAAACACTGCGCAGACGGGGAATACGAAGAACACGTAAACGACACAGACTTGTAGCGCCTTGATGCGTCATTGCACCATCAACCCCCCCCTCACAGGAAGGGTAAATGAGAAGGCGCTGCCCTTCCCGGGAATGCTTTCCGCCCATATATTGCCTCCATGGGCCTCCACGGCCATTTTACAGAATGTCAATCCCAGCCCCGGGCTGTGAACCACCCCTTCCTTTTTCATTCTCACCTGGGCATATTTATCAAAGATCCTGGAATGGTATTCCGGCGGAATTCCGCATCCGTTGTCAACAACACTGATATGCACGAGACCGGCGGAAATATCAAAAAAGGCCCTGAGACAAATTTCTCCTTTAGCCGATATATTTTTCAATGCATTAAAAATCAGGTTTTCAAGCACTCTGGTTATGAGATTACGGTCAACCTCAATCAGTGGAATGTCATCTGTTGCTTGACAGTGCAACTTGCCGGCCTTTTTAACCGCCTCTCCTTTATATTCATTTATCAGTTTGCGGGACAGATCGCAAATGTCGACGGATTCTCGCGTCAACACAAACCGGCCGTCTTCCATTTTACAAGTGTCCAACATATCATCAATTAACTTTTCCAATCGCTTGCACATCCGTAGGATAGTTAGCGGGTTAAGAAAGTCATCAAAGTCTTCAAGGCGTATAAAAAAACGTTTTTCCAGTTTCGATGACAGCAATTCAAGAGAACCATGTATCACATACAAGGGACTTCTCATATCATGTGCGACCATATGGGTGATCAGCTCCCTGCTTTTTTCCGCTTTCTTTACGTCTTCGTAACTCTGTTGGAGTCTGTCGTATAGGGTTTTGATTCTCAAAAGTGATTTGGTTCTGGCTAATAGTTCACTGGAATCAAAGGGCTTGGAGATGAAATCATCAGCCCCCATTTCCAGCCCTTTGATCCTGTTCTCCTTTGAGGTGATGGCGGTAAGCAAAACCACTGGAATGAATCTGTTTTTTTCATTTCCTTTAATAATCTTCAGGACATCAAAGCCGTTCAATCCGGGCATAATGATATCCAGAAAAATCAAATCAACCACGTTCTCTTCCAACAGTTGTAACGCCTGCCTGCCCTCATACGCTTTGATCACCTGATAGCCGCAGGGAAACAAAAAAGATTCCAGCAACCTTACATTATTTTCCTTGTCATCAACGATCATTATGGTGGGTTTGTCTTGCATTTCAGCTCGTTCCTCGTTTTCTGATATGTTGAGTTGGCGGGTCGGCCGGTCAGCCTAACCATTCGGCCGCTTTATCAATTAAATCCTTAGGGCTGAAGGGCTTTGCCAGATAATCGTCCAATCCCGCCTCCAAAATAGCCTCTTGTTCGCCCTTCATGGCCTTGGCCGTCAAGGCGATTATGGGAACGTCCCTTAACGCATCCGTCTCTCTTATCCTTTGACTTGCTTCGGGACCGCCCATGCCCGGCATCTGGATATCCATGAGGATCAGATCCGGCAACTCCTTTTGGGCGACGGCCACACCCTTTTCTCCGTTTTCAGCCGAAAAGATGACATAACCTGACGGTTTCAGGGTCTCCTTGATCAAAGTCATGTTGTCCGGGTTATCTTCTACGATCAATATCTTAAAAGGCGAGGTCGCCTTTTTCGTTTTCCTTCGCAGCGGCTTAATCTTATCCGCTTTCTCCGGCAAAAATCCTTCCCCATACAAGATGCCGCTGATCTGATTGATGAGGGCGGACTTATCGATTCCTCCTTTGACGATCACCCCTTTGACATTTTGCTCCAAGCGCTTCTTATCTTCTTTGGTCACATCAAGGGCGGTAAGGATTATGACCGGTATCTTTTTATGCCTTTCATCGGCCTGCAATTTTTCCAATACCTGAAAGCCGTCCATTTCGGGCATTTGAATGTCAAGCAGGATGAGATCAGGCGCGCGTTCTTCGATGAGCCGCAGCCCTTCCGGCCCGCTAAAGGCAAAACGGAGCCAGCATTTTTCATCCTTGAGAATCGTTCTCAATTCTCTTATCACGATGTGATCATCATCTATGATGAGAACTTCTTTTGAAACCTGCATGGTTTTATGCAGTTGTTTCGGCTGCGCCCTGGCATCATCCAGGAGCGCGTCTTTAACCTTTTCCTTCCAATCCGTCTCCAGCGGGCTTTTTGAAATCGTCAGGTCTTGCGGCAAGGTGACGGTGAAGGCGGACCCTTTTCCGAATTCACTCTCAACCTCTATTCGCCCTCCTAAAAGCCGGCTCAGTTTCCAGCAGATGCTGAGACCAAGTCCGGTGCCTCCGTATCGTCTCGTGACCGAACCGTCGATCTGCCTGAAGGCGTCAAAGATGCAGCTCAGATTCTTTTCCTCCAGGCCTATGCCGGTATCCGTCACGCTTATTTTTACCATCTCTTTCCGGTCATTATCCTTTTCCTCCCTGGCAGCGACCGATATCACGCCTCGTTCCGTAAACTTGACCGCATTGCCCAGCAGGTTGACCAGGATCTGCTTTAGCTTGTCCGCATCGCTTTGCAGGACGATACGGTCATCAATGTTTATGTTCAAGGATAATCCTTTCTCATCAACAAGGGGCTTCATGGAGGCGGCGATGCCGTTGACAAACCTCCTTAGATGGACGGCCCCGACGGAAATTTCGACCCTGCCGGATTCTATCCTGGCAATGTCCAGGATATCGTTTATCAACTGAAGCAGATTCTCTCCATTTCTCTTGATAATTTCCAGGTATTCTTTTTGCTTCTCAGTCAGCGGCCCGGCGCCCCCATCGGCCATCAGACTGGTCATTCCCAGGGCGGCATTCAGCGGCGTCCTTAATTCGTGAGACATATTCGAGAGAAACTCGGACTTCAGGCGATCCGCTTCTTGCGCCTGATACGTTTTTTCTTCCAGCATCCTCTGCTGGGCCTCGAGTTCTTCAGCCTGCGACTGCAGTTCCTCGCTCTGGGCGATCAATTCTTCGCTCTGCCCCTGCAGTTCTTCATTTTGCGAAGCCAAAAGTTCATTTTTGCCCTGCAGGTCCAGCGCCAACTCCTCCGCCTTGAGGTAGGAAATGATATTGTTGATTCCCGTGCCGAGCTCGCTGGCGACTACCCTTAAAAACTTGATATTCACTTCTTCAAACGCATGAATGCTGCCTAATTCCATGACTCCAATAAGCTTATCATGAAAAGCGATGGGCAGGCAGACCACGTTTTTCGGCAACCGCCGGCCGCCTCCGGAAGAGATATAAAAATAGTCGGCAGGCACATCCGCTACAAGAATCATCTTCCCAGCCTCGGCTGCCTGTCCCGGAAGGCCGTGGCCGATCCTGAATCCTTTTTCAATTACATCCATATCGAGTGCATACGATGCCGTCAATCACCTTTTTTAAGAGAGATTTCATCTCCAACCCTGAATTCAGGGTCGTGACAACGGCATTATAGGCCTCCTGGATGTGATTGCTCTCCTCCAGACTCTTGGTCCGGTCCTGAAGCTCCTTGATTAACCTCTTGGACCCGGTAATGTCGGTATAGACCTCGATAACCCCTTTTAGCGCCCCTTCGCCGTCTTTAAACGGGGTGGCCATAAGCCGGCAAGGAATGCTCGCCCCGTCGTTCAAGTTCTTCCTTTCGGCCTCCCTGTCAAGCCTCTGCTCCCCTCTGATGATCATTCTTAAAGCGCATGCATCGGTGTGGCAGTAAGACCCGGAGAAGACTTCATAACATTTTTTCCCGATCGTCTCTTTGGCAAGTGTTCCCGTGAGGTAGTCCATGGCCCTGTTCTGGCTGATGATGTTAAAGTGTTTATCAATCACGCGCATGGCGCTTAATGAACCGTTATAGGTCTGATTCAGCTCGGAAAGCGTATTCTTTAAGGAGGCCGTCATCCTGTTAAACGACAAGGCCAATTGGCCGATCTCGTCTTTCGTGTCGATCACGGCGGTTTTTTCCATGTCACCCTTGCTGATGGCATCGGCGACCTCTATGAGATCCTCCAACGGCCTGGTGGTGACGCGGGCGAACACAAAGGCCAAAATCACCCCTGTAAGCAAGACGCCGGCAGCTATGGCCGAAACTGATTTGATCAACAGGACGACATGATGACGCGCCGGCTCTTCGGTGATTGCAATACGCGCTGTTCCCAATGTTCCTTTGAGAATAGGAACGGCAATGTCTAAGATGACGCCTTTTTCCGTTTCTATATGCTTCAGACTGTATGGCAGGTCTTGATCGGCCTGATTTGCCTTGAGCAGTTTGGGCGGCACGCCTTCGGCAAAGGTGGATAACGAGACCCGGCCTTCCGGTGTGATAATAAAGACATACTCGATGTCCTTTTCTTCTTCCTTGATTCTTGATAACGTCAACCCGGCTTCTTCTTCGTTTCCGGCCCGCAATGAGTCCATGATCCGGGCATCTACATAACGGGCAATTAAGACGGCTTTCTTGTGGTATTCCTCCATCAGTGCCCTGCTGAAGGTATATTGAGCAATAATCATGGAAGGAATGACCATTAATATAATAATTCCCACCACCGCGATGATCAGCCTTGTTCGTAATTTAATATTTTTCATGATTATCCTATAATGCTAAGGCGGGCTTTGCCCGCAACCTAAGATAGTCTGAGCTATTATCCTGAAATCTCCACACAGCCGTCATTCCGGGCGAGGCGCTTTTTGCCGAAGACCCGGAATCCAGAAGTACACTGGATTCCAGCTAAAAGAAAGCATGCTGGAATGACGAACCAAGAGAAGCTTTCAAGTCTTAAACGTTCATCAAAAAAATCGCAATTACGGGCAAATCAATAACACTTCTTTGTTTTTTCAAACAAGATAAGTGGTAAGTCACTAATCTTCATACAGCTCCTTGGACTTCTCAATAAAACTATCTATATGTCTCAGAAGCTTTTCCCCGTTTGCATGGATAAGATCGACAAACTCCTTCTGTTTCGGGGTCAATGTCCCATAGAACTCGTTTGTAAGGAGTTCTGAAAAGCCTAGAATGGAATTTAACGGCGTCCTTAATTCATGGGATGCCATGGACAGCAACTCCGCTTTTGCTTCCTGGACTTTCCCCTGCTTTTCTCCGCCCATCCTCGCCTTGTCAATGAGTTTTTTGATTCTCAGCATAACCTTGACCCGGGTGATCAGCTCCAGGTTGTCAATCGGCTGGATTAAATAATCATCCGCCCCGATCTCCAGCCCCTTGATCTTATTTTTCAATTCATAGCAGGTGGCGGTTAAGAAAATGATGGGAATATGGGCGGTGGCTTTATCTTCTTTAAGGATTCGGCAGACCTCAAAACCGTCCATGCCCGGCATATGGATGTCAAGCAGGATCACGTCGGGGAGGGCCACACGGACGATTTTCAGACACTCGGGACCATCCTTGGCCGCCATCACCTCACAGCCGAGATGGTATCGCAACGCCTCGCACACCACAAAGGATGCATCCTTATGATCTTCAACCAGCAGCACCATCGGCGCCCGCGCTTCTTCTTCTCTATGATCGAGTTGTCGGGTGGTCACTTAACTTCCCTTGATTTAAAATTTTTTTCTGATAAATTTTCTTGTGGGAATATTTCAGCACAAAAAAGTCCTTCAAGCCCGGGGGAATTGATTCCGATTTGCCGAGGATCAGATAGCCTCCCGGATTCAATGAATTGAAAAGGTTTAAAAACGCCCGCTGCTGGAGCGGATCGGTAAAATAGATCAGAAGGTTGCGGCACAGGATCAGATCATAGTTGGCCACTATGCCTGCGGCCGGGGACCTTCTCGTTTGAGAGGTAATATCGTGGTTGCAGAAAGTCACCATCTCCTTAATGGAATCAACCACCTGATAATGATTATCGCCATTATGGATGAAGTAGGCGTCAAGGATCTTCTTCCTCACCTCCGCAACGGCTTGATTATTAAAGATGCCCTTTCCGGCCCTGTTCAGGGCCTCATCATCAATGTCCGAGCCGAAGACGGCGATATTATCGCCGGTTATGCATTTACCTTCTTTTTTCATATATTCGGCCAGGATGATGGCCATGGAATAGGCCTCTTCGCCAAAGGCGCATCCGGCGCACCATATCCTCGGGTTTCCGTCATGGCGTCCTTCCTTTGATTGAAATAAATCAGGCAATATCTCCCGGGATAATAGTTCAAATACCTGGCGGCCCCTGAAAAACTGGCTTATTTTGATGGTAAGGTCCTTCAGCAAGCGTTTGGATTCTTGAGGGTTGTTTTCTATAACAGCAACATACTCGCGATAGTTCCCGGCTCGTGTGGCGGCCAGTCTTCTGGCCAGCCTCCGTTTAATGGTGCTCTCGCGGTATTGGGACCCACATTTCACACCCCTTTTGCAACCTGACAGGATATTTTTTTTAAGTCGCAGTCATTTTTTGCGGGACTCTGCTGGCCAAGCGTGGTATCTGTGTAGGCCATGCAAACGCCAACTATTA
>Ga0180007_10004517_pt1 | contig 14710 bp, 19 predicted proteins | sample MM_PC_MetaG_FD_121122 | JGI IMG/M metagenome (GOLD analysis project Ga0180007, IMG submission 121122) | Groundwater microbial communities from the Aspo Hard Rock Laboratory (HRL) deep subsurface site, Sweden - MM_PC_MetaG | ecosystem: Environmental > Aquatic > Deep subsurface > Groundwater... | reverse complement strand
ATTAAAATGCCCTTCATAGACGGCAAAAAACTTTCTGAATTTCTTGACAAATTTACCCTGAAAAAACAAAAGCAGATTTGCAGACAAATTGGCGAAAATGTAGCAAAACTTCACGGGCACGATATTATCCACGGGGATTTAACAACCTCAAATATAATCCTTCAAAAAGATAAAGTTTATTTTATAGATTTCGGACTCGGCTATTTCAACGGAAAATACGAGGACAAAGCAGTTGACATTCACCTTCTAAAACAAGCTCTCGAAGCAAAACATTTCAAACACTGGAAAATACTCTTTCAGGAAATAAAAAATTCTTACAACAAATATTCTGACGCTGAAAAAGTTCTCAATCAATTAATCAAAGTTGAAAAACGAGGCAGGTATAAAAGTTAAAATAGCCCTACCAGGATTACCTTTTGGAGAAAAAGAGGGCGTAGGTTTTTGGTCGTCGGTAGTGGAGAAAAGATTTAATTTTCCTTTCTTGGTTTTTCTTGCTTTTACGTTATGCGAACCTGAATTACGTTTTTTTATTTTATTATTTTTTAACATTTTTACAGTAAAATAAAACCTTACTGATATTTAAATGTATACTGAACTTTGGAGGATTAGCGACGGAAAAATGGAAAATTAAGGGTTAAGTTGTAAGAAAAAATATCCTAATAAGAAAGATTTAAAAGTTAGGTATTTATTCCAATTTTATGATTAATTATAATAAAAAAGAAATTTTTAAGGAAACTGTGACTCTTTTACAAAAGAGTTTAGATGATGTTAAAATTTCTGCAAAAAGTACTAAGGAAAGAGCAATTGCTGCCCCAGGATCAATGGTCTCTTATAGTGATACTTCAAAAAGTCAATTACAAACTCTGGCATATGGTTTAGATGAAAGAATCTATTCTTTAGAGGTAGAATTAAATTTATTAAAAAATCATAAAATTGAAGACAATAAAGATGTTGTTTCTCTGGATGCATTAGTTGAATTGGAAGAATTAGATACAGAACAAGGTAAATTATTATATGTTTTACCCACTGCTGGCGGAACTGTGATAAAAACAACAAAAGGGTTAGTGAGTATAATTACTCCAAAATCCCCATTATTTTTAGCAATGAATGGATTGAAAGTTGATAAAGAATTCACTTTTGAGCACAATAATAAAAAACAAGAATATTATATTTCTTCTATCCAATAAATTTATAAAATAAAGACTTTTTTGAAGGATATGGATAAGCAAATTGAAGTTGAGTATATGGGGAAGATATCTAAAGAAAAATTTGATGAATTAAAAATTAAATTTAACCAAGAAGGCAAGTTCAAAAAATTAAAAAAAAGGCTTACATTCATGTATTTTAGAGATTATATTCCTAAGGATTTGGAGGAAATAAAAAACGAGGAAGTAGATCTTAGAGTGAGAATTACTAATAAGGAACCAGAATTGATAATAAAAAAAGGTTTATTTACAGGATCCCACGCCAGAAAAGAGATTTCAATCGGATTTAAATTAGAGGAAATTTCTAAATATATTGATATGTTAACTGCCTTAAGTTGGAAAATAGGAGTAATCTATGCTGTAGAGACAAATGTATTTGAATATGGGGATATAGAATTTGCATTAGTAAATATAGAAAATTATGGATATAATTTTGAAGCTGAAATTTTAACCGATGAAAAAAACCAAGAAGAAGCAAAAAATAAAATAAAAAGCAAATTAGATGAATTAGGATTAAATCCTTTTAATGAAGAAGAATTAAACGAACAATGCAACAACATCAATAACAACAAAGAACTGCAATATGATTTTTCTAAAACGTCTTTTGAAGAAATAAAAAAAGGATTTGAAGAATTTTTCTAATCTTTATTGATTATTAATGTAAGCATACCCCATATTTTCTATGATCTTGAATATCTCTCCAATTAAAAGAAGTTGTCCTTGATTTCCAGAATGATTATTTTGCATTTTTTCGAATATAGTATATCTTATTTTTTGTATCTTTTCTTGGATCTCTAATATTTTCAATAAATCTTTTTTTTCAATATTTTGCAAAATTTGCTCCAAATAATTTAATCCTTCACGGATTAATACACGATATTCTTGATTCGTAATCTTGAGCTTTTTGCTTAACACCATAAATTCTTTGCAATTTTTAATAAAAAAGTAATAAGAATCTATTAGTTGTTTGTAAGTAATTATTTCGTTCTTATTATATTCCAAAAATCTAATTTTTAATAGTTTAATTATGATCATAACTTGTAATGAAAGTTGTTCATATATTTCATTAGCTTCTTCAAAATCAGTTTTCTTCATTAATAACACGTCAAAGAAATTTTTAATATTGTATTGGATATTTTGAAATTCTTTTTTAATATCAATTAAGTTTGAATCTGCAATAAATATTAATTTTAAATTTTCCGAAGTTTCTTCCTCAATTTTTAGATAAGAAAGCCTACGGATAATTTTAATTATTTTTTTAAAATCTGATGCTTTTATATTTTTAATAATAATCTTTTTTTTATCGGATAAAAATCCTGCATAAATTAATAATTCATAATACCTTTCAAAAATATTTAAATCAATTAAAAACACTTCTTTTTCTTCTCGTTTATTTGAAGGAGAAATGACCAATTTATTAATGAAACTTTCAATTTCAATTGTATCACCTTTTTTTAAATTATGGGATTTAACCCATTGATGGGGTAAAGTGATCATTAGTGCAGAAGGTCCAGATCTAATTAATTTTCTCGTATCCATATAGATAATCAATGTTTTATATATTATATATAGATTAAGTATATATATAAATCTTTCTAAATACTTTAATGAAACAATGTACTTTGTTTAACTTTTCTACTAAGAAAAGAAAGATCAAAGGCAATTTATATTATAAGCCAAATGATTTTATTGTACACGAAATAGATTTAGATAAGCGTTTTAATAACGAATTAAAAATTCCGAATATTGGGATTATAAAAGGGGATGAAAAAGATTGGGTTATCTGCACTTTAGTTAAAAACAATATAAGTACTTTTGATGTCATCTCTAAATTAGCGAGTTTTTTGAAGACTAATATAAAAGAAATTAGATATAATGGGCTTAAAGATACATTTGGTGTGACAACCCAATATATTTCAATTAAAACCCCAAATCTTTTACCAGAATTATCTAAGTTAAAAAAGAAGAAATTTAAAAGATTTTTTTTAAAAGATTTCTTTTTTTCAGATAAACCTTGTAGGATAAGGAATCTTTTTGGGAATCATTTTAAAATAACTATAAGAAATTATGAAAAAAATAAATATGTTCATCAAATTTTAAAAAATTTTGGAACAAACCAGATTTTTCCAAATTTTTATGGGCATCAAAGATTTGGTGTACGACAAAACGGACATGCAATTGGTAAGAAATTATTAAAAAAAGATTATGAGTCTGCATTAAAATTATTTTGCACTTATTCAAAAAACGAGTCTAAAGATATATGCAGCTTAAGAAAAAAGATTAAGAAAAATTGGGGAAATTGGTCTTTATGTTATTCTTTAGCAAAAAATGAATTATTTAATGAAAAACAAATTTTCAAATCTTTAAATAAAAACCCTCAAGATTATATTGGAGCTCTAAATCAAACAGGACTCACTTCTTTGCTTTTGAATAGCTATAGCAGTTATCTCTATAATATAGTTTTAAACAAATTAATTATTAAAAATTATAAATTTACTTTTTTACCTTTAGTTGGATTTAAAACTGTATTTAAAGATAGTTTGATTAAGAAAGAATATTTGACTCTTTTAAAAAAAGAAAAAGTAAGTCTGTCTGATTTTAGGAATAACTTGTACAAAGAATTATCTTGGGAAGGGAGAGATAAAGAAGCATTTTACATAATTGATAATTTTGACTTTACTATAAACAAAAATAAAATAATTCTGGAATTCAGCTTACCAATGGGAGTTTATGCAAACCTCTTTTTAAATAATTTGTTTAAAAATAAACTTAAGGATAAAAAATTAGAATGAAAGGAATAAATATCAAACATAAAGTAATTGAAATTTTTGGGGTAAAAGAAAGTTTAATCGTAGATTCACAAAGCCTGATTTTTAGAGTAAAAAAATTTGTCGAAAAAGAAAAATTAAAAGTTGTGGATTTTAAACATTATGATTTTAAGCCATATGGTACTACTATTGTTTTTATTCTTTCCACGTCACATTTGGCAGTTCATACTTGGCCAGAATATAACTATCTTCATTTGGATATAGTAACTTGTTCCAACTTATCAAATAATAAAAATTTAACCCAGATAATAAAAGAGGTTTTTGAAGTACAAAAACAAAACATAAAAATCAAGGAAATAAAATATGAAGATTAATTTTGATACCATTATAGAGAATGAATCTGAAAGAAAATTTTACATAACCCTTCATAAAAAAATTAAAGAATTTACTAAAAATAATCCAGGGATTTCTTTTTGGGATATTGTTAGATATGTTGGAGGGAGCGACAGAAGAATTTTGAGGTTATTATACCAAATGGTTGAAACCAATGAATTAAAACTCGAATCTAAAAAAGTTTATCCTATTCAAGGGAAGGGCAATCAAATAACCAAACCATCTATTTGTTCAGAATGTGATGGAAAAATTGTAGCAATTAACGGAAAATGGAAAAAAATTAAAGAAATTATGGATTCAATTTATAAAAGAAAACCTTTACCAACATTTTTATTTGATCAGAGACCAGTAAATTCCGAGACTACAGTAAGGAGAGTGGAATATTTATTACAAAGAGGGGATTTGGTTGATAAGGAAATAGCAATTATAGGAGACGATGATTTAACTTCTATAACAATTGGGTTAAGTGGTCAAGCTAAAAAAATTACTGTTTTTGATATAGATGAAAGGTTAATTAATTTTATAAAGGAAATCTCTAAAGAATATTCTTTACCAATTGAAGCATATTTACAAAACCTAACAAATGATTTTCCAGAACAATTTGAAAATAAGTATGATGTGTTTTTAACAGATCCAACGCCTAATGAACCTTGTTTTGAATTATTTATTTCGGTTGGGTTAAGATTATTAAAACGAGGTGCGAAAAACATTGGGTATGTTTCCTTTTTTCCATCACATCAAGAAATAGATATTTCTTTTCAGAAAATACTTACAAAATATGGCTTAATAATTACTGATATGATCCCCCGATTTACAGAATATGATTTTATCGAGTTTACTTATAATGAAGAAGACAAGAAAAAATTATCCTTATTCGATGATGGAAGGATACGATTATCTTTTTATGAGAATTTGACAAGATTTGAAACTACTCAAGATTATATAAAACACAAACTAAAAAAAATGGCTTTAGGAAAAGCTACAAAAAAAGTTTTAGAAAACTTAGAAAAAGACCCTGCTTATATTGGAGGCGAAAGAGATTTTGTTAAAGAAACAGTAAAGATGTTAACAGGGGAGGAAAATGAGTAAAAACGGTTTTGTTGTAGATTATCAAATAACTTCGAGATGTAATCTAAATTGTGATTTTTGTGCAGGATCTCCAAGGAATATTCTTGAAGAGAGCATAAATGTTATAAAAAAATCTATAGATAAATTAGTATTATGGGGCGTGGATACTATTGTCTTCACAGGAGGGGAGCCATTAATTAGGAAAGATACTCCTGGAGCAATTAAATATGCTAATGAACAAGGATTAAATGTATATCTTTCAACTAATGCCATTCTATTAAAAGAAATCTATCCAGACATTAAAGAACATCTTTCCTGTTTAGGTATGCCCTTAGATGGTTCAACACCAGAAATTAGCAGAATTATGGGGCGTGGTAAAAAACAATATTCTTCACTTTTAAAAGTATTAAAATATTTTAATGAAAACCCTCCAAACCACAAGCTAAAAATTGGAACAGTAGTTTCAAAATTAAATCAACAAGACATACCAAAAATTGGTAATCTATTATATCATACAAAAGGGGTATTCTCTCCTGACGTCTGGAGGCTCTATGAATTTTCTCCACTTGGAAGAGGAAGGATAAGTCAAAAAAAACATAAAATTAAAGAAGAGAGCTTTAAGGAGATATGTTCTTCAATAAAGAAGACTTTCCCGAATAAGGAGATTAGTGAATTAAGCCATGAAGATTCAGATGATTCTTATATTTTTATTGATCCTTCACAGAGGATAAGAAAATTGAGCGATAATCATTATAGAATTATGGGAGATTTAAAAACGGCAAGTATAGAAGAATTACAAAATATTCAAAATAAATGTCTAAGTGTTATCAAGAGAGGTGAGTTTAACAGGGGGTGGCTCAATGAAAAAAGATGACCTTTACATATTACTAAAACCAGAAGTAAGAAATCATGTTGATTATTTAGAAAATTTTTTAAGACAAGAAAAATTTTATTTAAAATCAATATATTCAATAAAAGATTGGGAAAATTTATCCTTAGACTTATATCGTCCTCAGATGGAAGTTAATCCTGTATTTTCAAGAGGAGTTCATGCTTATTTATGGCTTTCTAAACAATTATTTGGAAATAGTTCAGTTATTTTTCTATTAAAAGAAAATGGAGTTAACCTTCAAAGAAAATTGAATAGGTTAGATAAAACCAAAAAGAAATTTAGGGAGAGTTTATCTAAAGAATGGGGGGATGCACTTAAAATATTTTTAAATATGGAAAAAGTTAATACCTTGGGATCAGATGAATTAGGTATTGTTGGAAAATTACAAATTGGAGACTATGTTTTTCAAGACCCTAAAATGGAAGGTCGATGGGAAGATTTTTATTTTAAATATATACATGCTCCAGATCCAAATCCTAATAATCATTACCGTGAGATGAATATTTTAGAAAGACAAGGAGTTTTTGATTCTTCAATTGATTCTAACAAATGGAGATTGATGAAAAAATTAGGCACATTTACTCTCCCCTAAATTTTGTTTTAAAAGTGTTAGAAGAACTTAAAAATTCATAAATCTTTTATAAAAAATGAAACAAAGAGTAATTTGGAAAGAACAAGAATATGAACTTGAATGGAATGATGAAACTAATTTTTCTAAATTAAACAATGTTATTCAAGTTTATGGATTTTTGTTTGATAAGGATAATAAAATTTGTCTTGTTAGACCAACAGAAGCAAGAGGTTGGAGGCTTCCTGGAGGAAAATCAGAAAAAGAAGATAAGGATTGGAAAGATACTTTGATTAGAGAAGCTGATGAAGAAGCAGATGTTGAAATAGATAAAAAATCAATAACGCCTCTTGGATACATTAAGGTAATCCCAATTAGTAAAAATTGTGAAAGAAAAGAACACTGTTTATTAAGAGTTAAAGCCAATATTACTAAAATAAATGAACAAACAGAAGATATTGCAGAAAGATTGATTAACGAAAGAATTTTTATTACTTCAGAAGATTTTTTAGATTATTGTCCTTGGGGAGAAATTGGAAAAGTCCAGAGAGATAGAGCTATGAAAGTTTAATTAAGAATATCACTTTTTCTTTTAACAATCAAATAAAGCATTTTAGTAAAATCATCTTTTTCCCAAACATACTCTTCTTTTTCTAAAACTTTCCATTGAGAATAAAGGCTTTCCAGTTTTCCTTTTAGTAACCATTTGTTTCTAAATGCATCAATAATATTTATCCCATCTTTTTTAGTATGTTTTTGAATTTGTTTAATCCAACTTTCTCCTTCTTCTCCTAAAAATTGTAATACTCCTAATGCTAAAATAATATCATAAGTTTTCTCTATCTTATATTTTTCTAAATCTGCACAAATTGCTGTGAGTTTAACTTTTCTTTTTTTTGCTTCTTCTTTAATTTTAGAAATAGCAGTTTTTGAAATATCAATGCATGTGACCTCAAAACCTTTTTGTGCTAAATCGAGGCTAAGTCCTCCAGAACCACATCCAATATCTAAAACCTTTCCTCTTTTTTTATGTTTTAAAATATCTCTAATTATCCCTCTGTCATATCTAAATACAAAACTCTTTTTTTGTGAAAATAATTTTTCAAAATGATACTTATCTGGTTTCATTTAATATTAAATATTCTTAAATATAAAAATATATGTTTAGTTTCTCCTAAAATTAACCCCCAATTCTCATATTAACTCCTTTAATAAAAGCATTTAACTTAATTCCGGAATCTCCCTACCATCTACTCCCAACAACCTAACTCCAAACTCCGACTTCCCTCTCCCAAGAAGTATAGCCCTACCAGGATTCGAACCTGGGTCTATGCCTCTCTTCGCAAACGCGAGAATGAAAGATGATCGCATCTTACTCCAAAGGGCATCATACTTGACCACTATACTATAGGGCTCTAAGAAGAAGATTGCAGTTTAATTTATAAGATTATTGATTGCCAAATAAACTTTTATAAAAGATCATCCGATTAATATCTTGCTTTTGCGGATTAACCCACCTGAAAAATCTTTTTAATTTAACTGGTTTGAATTTTTCTCCAATCAAAACTGCCGCTAGTTTATAATATTCCTGACTTGCTCCAGATTTGGGTTTGAAAATCGTCGACGGTGTAAATTCAGAAAGTGCTTTGAGAATATTCACATCATGGGGTATAACAGCCATCACAGGAACTTCTGCTTTTCTCTCAATCTCTTCGAGAGAAAGTTCAAAATCTTTGTTATAAACTTTGTTAATCACAAGCCCGTTAATCGGCGTGCCCCTCTGTCTCGCAATTTTCACTGATTTCAAAGTGGTATTCAGCGTCGGAAAATCAGGCGTTGTAACAACTATCAAAGAATCTGTCGCAAGAATGACTGATAAAGTTTCTTCATTCAATGCAGGAGAAGAATCAATAAGAATCACATCATATCTATTTTTTAAAATCTTCAATTTATCTTTCAGTTTCAGAAAATTAATCTCTCCCCTGTAATGCAATGAAGCAGGAATAATATCAAAATCTCCGACGTTATAAATTGCATGATTAATATTTGCACGTCCGTTCAGAACATCGTGAATGGTAATTTCAGGCTCATAGCCAAAATGCAGACCCAAATTCGGAGCTGAAAAATTAGCATCAACCAACAAAACCTTTTTTCCAAAACTTGCAATCGCCGCACCCAGCGCCGAAACAACAGATGTTTTTCCGACCCCTCCTTTAAGTGAAATGACGCCGATAGTTTTCACTTCAATTTCTCCCGGAATTTCCTAAGTGAAATAACACCAATACATTTCCCATAATTCAAATAAACTTTTAACATTTAAAAAACCTCGCACAAAAACTTTAAAAACAAACTTTCATAAAATTCCCTATGCCTGAAAAATCAAAAAAACTATCTCAATTAGAATTTGAAAAAAAAGTTCTTGAATTATCTGAAACAGGGCTGACAAGTGAAAAAATCGGAGAAAAATTGAGAAAAGGGGGAATTCACCCAAAAGAATACAATAAGAAGATATCTAAAATCCTTGAGAAAAAACATATTAATCCTGATTTAAAGAATGTCGAGGCAAAATTAGAAAGAATCAAAAAACACTACGAAACAAACAAACAGGACAAAAGAGCCATGCGGGAAAAAGACAGGGTCTTTGCACAGCTTAGAAAACTCAAAAAATATTTCGGAATTGAGCAAAAAAAGAAATAATTATTAACATTCTTTGAAATTAAAAGAGGCAAAATGAAATTAGAAAATTCTTTAAACGAGCAGATAAAGTCAGTTGCAAATAGATTTCTTGAAAATTCAAAAGGAAAAGAAATTTATGTTATAAGCCACTTTGATACTGATGGAATAACTTCTGCAACAATTATAATTCAAACACTTAAAAAACTTGACAAAAGATTCGCAGTAAAAATAGTAAAAAATCTCGACGAGAAATTTGTGAAAAAACTTCCAAAGGACAAGATAATTCTCTTTTTGGATTTGGCATCAGGAAGCTTGAATTATCTTTCTGAGTTTTCTCCTAAAAATATTTTTATAATTGACCATCACGAAATAGCTCAAGAGATTCCAGAAGGAATAAACATCATAAACTCTGAACTTCACGAAAAGCAAAAGATAAGCGCTTCAAGTTTGACCTACCTTTTTTGTAAGCATCTTACTCCAAAAAATAAAAGATTAGCAAAACTCGCTATTCTTGGGATGACTGGCGACCTGCTCGAAAAAGAAATAGATAAACTAAACAATAACATTCTCGAAGACGGGGAAATACAGAGAAAAAGAGGGCTTCTTATTTATCCTTCAACAAGACCCTTAAACAGAACCTTGGAATACTGCTCCTCGCCTTTTATTCCAGGAGTTACAGGAAATATAAAAGGCGTCTTGGAATTATTACGAGAAGCCGGACTAAATCCAGAAAACGGCAAATACAAAAGTTTAATTGAACTAAACTCCGAAGAAATGGAAAAACTAACTACCTCAATTATGCTCAGAAATCCAAAAGCAAAAAGCAAGAAAATTATCGGAGATATTTTTTTGATAAAAATGTTTAACAAACTTGAGGACGCGAGAGAACTGAGCGCAATAGTCAACGCCTGCTCAAGATTAGGCCACAGCGAGGTCGCAATTCAATTTTGCATGGAATCTGAAAAAGCAAAAAAAAGCGCAGAAACAATTCACGTTAGATATAAACAACACCTCATCTCAGGATTAAAATATATATCAGAACTTGAAAAAATACAAGGCAGAGATTTCGTCATCATCAACGCAGAAAACAAAATCAAGGACACAATGATTGGAACAATAACCACAATTCTCCAACACTCAGCGCTTTATGAAGACGGCACAATATTAGTAAGTCTAGCTTATTACGACGACAGAATAAAAATTTCTGCAAGAGTCATTGGAGATAATGGAAGAAACGCAAGAGAAATTTTATCGAAAGTTATTGAAAAAATCGGTGGTGAAGTCGGAGGACATAGTGTAGCAGCAGGCGCGAACATACATAGAAATAAAGAACAAGAGTTCATAAAAAACCTGAGAAAAGAACTGGAAATTGAAGTGATTAAAATTTAACACAACCTTTAAAACAAAGGATTATCTTTCTAAATTATGGAATTTGAAGTCGGGGATGTTGTAATGTGCACAGTTGACAGAATAGCTGGAACAATTGTATTTGTAAAAATAGACAAAAACATTGAAGGAAGCATTGTTTTGAGTGAAATTGCTCCTGGAAGAATCAGAAACCTGAGAGAATACGTCGTCCCGAAAAAAAGAATTATATGCAAGGTCATAAGAATAAACAGAAACAGAATTGATTTGTCATTAAGAAGGGTTACTCAAAAAGAAAAAAAAGACTTTGAAGAAAAACATCGGCAGGAAAAAAGTTACATAAGCATATTAAAAAATGTTCTCAAAGAAAAAGCAGAAGACATCATTAACAAAATTTCTGAAAAAGACAAGTTGTTTGATTTTTTTCAGGGAGTAAAGGAGAATCCAAAAAAGTTGGAAGAGATTGTGGGAAAAAAAGACGCTGAAAAGATATTAGAGATTATCGACGCTCAGAAAAAAAAGAAATATGTGATAAAAAAAGAAATCACCTTGACCACTGCAGAACCAGCGGGTTTGAATGCAATCAAAAATATTTTGGGCAAAATAAAAAACGCAAAAGTGACATATATCTCTGCAGGGAAATACTCTCTAAAAACAGAAGCAGAAGACATAAAAACTGCTGACAAAGTTCTCAAAGATTTGCTAAAAAATCTTGAAGAGCAATCGAAAAAAGAAAATATTTCCTTCAGCATAAAGGAAAAATAACCCAAGTTAATACCTCTCAAAAGGGGAAAGAAAAACTTAAATACTCTAAAAAAAGGGGAGAAGTATGAAAGAAGAGTCTTCTCAAGATAAGTTTGAAGTAGTTTTGTTAGGAATTGTTTTCGACCCTGCAAAAAAGAAAATCCTAATTGGTCGAAGAGAAAACGACCCGCTTATTCCAAAACTAACATGGTGTTTTCCTGGAGGAAGAGCCATTCACAGAGAAGATGTTGATAAAACATTGAAAAACATTATCAAAAAGAAAACAGGCTATAAAATAAAAAACCTCGGGGCAATTTTTTCAAAGACATATCCTGAAAAAGAAGATTTGCTTGCAGTTTATTTCTTAACAGAGGTTTTTGAAGGAAAAGAAAAACCAGGCGATAATTTGATTGAATTAAAATGGGTAAGCCCAAAAAAATTAGAAAATTACTTCACAACTTCTTTCCATAAAAAACTAAAAGAATATTTGATAGATTTAGTATAAATTTATGAAACTTAGATTTTTCATAAACAGCGACGGAAAAAAGCAATATACTCTAAAAGAAAAAATTAATGGGAAAAAAACTTCTGACGCACATTATAAATTTATAAAGTTTAAATCTGAAAAATAGAATAAACTTCAGGATTCTTATTCTCAAATCTTCTGTCAACTGCAGAAACAATCATCGAGGGAATTTTTCCAATAATCTTGATTGCTTTTTCTAATGAACCCCCTGTAGTAACAACATCATCAACAAGAGTATAATCTAATCTCGGAATTTCACCTTTCAATTCGTTGTCTTTCACAAAAGAACATTTAACAGATAATAATCTGGAAAGCCCGAATGCAATTACCTCCCCGCCTGTAGCGATCCCAATATAGTGGTTTGCTCGAGGGATATTTTCTAATAAGTAAGTAGAGTACTCTCTATCTGTAAGTAAAGCATTGATGTCATAAAAAATATTTGTCTTCCCTCCGCTATGCAAAATTCTTTCTCTGCGTATTATATACTTTTCTGGAAATTTCATCTTCAAAACAGCCTCTTCTGTCCCTCCCCACTTCCAATCTGCGCAACACCATAAACCCCGTCATAACCCGGCTTGACATTCATTTTCCCGCTTCTGTTTTTTAGGATTAAGCCAATCAACTTCGCATCAATCTCTGCCTCAACAAATTTCTCCCTCGGAACATTTAACAAAATATTAAATTCATTCTTAAATAAAGAAATTAAATTATTATATACTTCCCAAACTTTTTTGCTCTGCATACCAACTTCTAAATCTAAGGAAATCAACTCATGAAGAGGCAGAAGCGTGTAAAAAGTTTTTTTGATTTTATGCTCACTTTTTTCACTCGCTAAAATTTCAACGCGATTTTCAACTCCAATCACAAGATTATTTTTACAAACAGGGCAAATATCGCCCAGTTCTTTTGATTTTTTAGGACTGCACGAAAAATTGCAAACTCTGTGCCCGTCCCAGTGATATTTCCCATATGCAGGATCTGTTTCAATTGTTCCAAAAAAATTATTTTCCCTTATCTGTTTAATTAATTCAGAATAAGAATCACAGCGTCGGAAAATCGTGGCTTCCCGCCCAAGTCTGAACGGCCAGAAACTGTGCGCGTCTGAAAAACTCACAATTGATTTATTTTCCAGCTCTTTTATTCTCCAATTCATTTCAGGATTAGAAGACATTCCTGTTTCAATCGCGTGAATATTTTCAACCTGCTCTTTAAAACATTCTTTCAAACTATCAAACCCAGACATACTCCCGAAAATTCCAAACCACGGCGTCCAGGCGTGCGCAGGAATTATTTCAATCTCCGTCGATATTTTCATCATCTCACGAACAAACTCATCCCCTGAAATTTTAAAAATAGGTCTGCCATCATAATCACGACGACCTTTTGTATCAAAATAAGAATTTATTTTCTCTGCAATTTCAATTGAAGGAACAAGCAATACCAAATGAATTCTGCGACCCCGACTCTGCGTATATATCAAACTAATCTCTCCTGAAATTACAAACGGAAAATCCTCATAATAATAAAAACCATTTCTGCTGTCTCTTAATTTTTTAATTTCCTCAAACCAAATAGGATGCGTGAAATCTCCTGTGCCAAGCAAATCCAAACCTTTTATTCTCGCCCACTTGACCAAATTCTCAAAATTAATCGCAGAACTGCACGCACGCGAAAACCTCGAATGTATATGCAAATCCGCAATCATAGAATTTTCAGGCATCATTTAACAAAGAATAAAAGAAGTTTTATAAAGTTTAATGATTAAAATTATTCTCTCTTCCTGGAGCTATAACCGATTCCAGCAACGACTAAAACAACAATCAACCAAAACCACCATTTTTTCAAAAAAGAACCGCTCTTGCCAATTTCAGTTTCTCCTGCCTTTGCTGTTTCTTCTTTAGTTTGCTCGTCTGTTTCAGCAACTTCTGTGACTAATTCATTAATGGACTTTAAAGATAAATCTGCCTTCCCTTCAGAGAGAGAATTCAAAATTACTTGAACATCATAATATCCATCTTCGTTCACATCGAATTTTCTCACATCACCAACAGCAAGAGTTGCTTCTTGAGGCACACTTGAGACTTCAATTTTAACAGAAGTGTCAGTTAACTCCAAAACACCGACTTGATGGTCAATATTATCAACTTTGAATTTTATTCTTTTCTTAACTTCCAATTGTTTAGTGTATCCTTCTTTGAATTGCTCGTCGTTAATTACATAAGTTCCTGTCCAAGAAGAAGAAACAGAAGATGCAGTTGTTCCAGTGCCACTGCTCTTTATGCCTCCAACAGTATATGAAACAGAATCTAACGCAGAATTTCCTGCATTATCTGTAACATTGCAGGATGTTGAAAACGAGCCAGTAGCAGATGTTGAAGGATTTGCTGTGTAAGAATTATTTCTCACACCAGAACTTGCGTCAGTTGCATTGCAACTACAAGTAATCGTCTCTGTCGCATACACAGATGTTGGCGTGCAGGTAAGCGCAGATGTCGGCACAGTTGT
>Ga0180007_10004516_pt1 | contig 14710 bp, 13 predicted proteins | sample MM_PC_MetaG_FD_121122 | JGI IMG/M metagenome (GOLD analysis project Ga0180007, IMG submission 121122) | Groundwater microbial communities from the Aspo Hard Rock Laboratory (HRL) deep subsurface site, Sweden - MM_PC_MetaG | ecosystem: Environmental > Aquatic > Deep subsurface > Groundwater... | reverse complement strand
GTATGTACATATCCCTTGATGCCCCTTTCTCAACTAATTTGCCGTCATCTGCTGCAGGGTTCTTTTCCCATAAGGATATAGTAAAGGATGTGGAACCTCCTAGCAAGTTACCGACATTTATCCGGTCGTCTGTTCCGTCGAACTTGTATGCTCCTTTTCCATCGTATCCTCCTGTTCGGTTCCATCTTGGCATTGTTTCTTCGCTTCCGTTGTATTCTGCGTTATTCCTATAACTACTATAATCCTTAACTGTTGTCCAATTTCCTTCAGTGCCGTTCAAATCAAATGGCATGTTGAGTACAGCAATACTATTACCATCAACCCTCCAATCATAAACAACTCCTGTTCCGTGAAGCGTGTCATTAACCACTGTAAGACCATTAACACTAACTGCCAAGTCGTGGTCTGTGTAAATATTCTTTGTTTTGTTGTACAGGTTTGTTATTTCTTGTGCTGAAAGTGTTCTGTTGAATACTTGTACTTCGTCTATTGTTCCGTTGAAGAATCTTAAGTTTTCTGCGTTGCTTCCGATTTCCAGCTTTTGTGTTGAGCTGTTTAGGTTTCCTTGCGGGTAGTATGTTGAGTTTTCCTCTGTGCCGTTTATGTATATTTTTATGGCTGTGCCGTTGTAGGTTCCGACAATGTGGTACCATTCGCCGAGTGTGATTGTGTTTGGTGAGGTGGTGATTCCTGCGCTTGTTCCGCTTGTGATCATGAACCCTGGGTAGCCTGTGTATGTTATTCCGAGGTGGAATCCTCCGTATCCTGTTGCCCATTTGTATTTTGTGACTATGCTGTCTACTGCTACGGCTTCGATTATTGTTTGTGTCCCTGGCTTGATCCATGCTTCTACTGTTACGCTTGTCAGGTTGTTTAGTGAGCTGTGGTCTCGTACGATGAGGCCGTCGTCTGTTCCGTCGAACTCGTATGCTCCTCCTGTTGCCCCTTCAACTGTGTATGTTGGTTTTGTGTTTTCTGATCCATTGTACACTCCGAAGTTCCCATTTCCAGATGAATCATTCCAGAAGCTTCCGTTGCCTTGTTCGAGTCTCCACCATCCTACTAGTCCAGAATAATTTAAGGGCATTGCCCCAGCATTATCAGCAAGAGCATACTTAGAAACAGTAGCATTCACATTGCCTTCGTTATAATCATACCAAGTAGGGTCAAGCTCACCGTCAATAAATCCAGGGTCGGCTGTGAAAGTCCACTTGACATCACCACTATCTGCTTTCAATCCCCAAAGAAGAAACTCCTTAGTGGAATAAGCAGGGAAACGATAAACATAAACCTTATCAGCGACAGGCTTAGTATCATTTGTAAAATCAATAAAATTCCAACCAGAAATGCTCACACCATTAGGAGCAGCACAAGCATCTCCACCTTTACATCTGCCGTCTTTTCTAAAAAGATAATACTCCTTAATATGGGGAGAGAAATCTAATTGTATTTCATCTTGATTGTAAACATCAACATTGTAACGAGTAGGATTATTAACAGTTATGTAAGAAATGCATGGTTCACCGACATTGCAAAAAGCATCCGTACCAGTAATATCAAAACTATACTGACTAATAAGAAACGCAAAAAGGGCTACGATAGTCCCAACTGAAGCCGCCAACCCACTGCCAATCTTGAACCACTGACGATAAAAAGTTGTCATCAATCATACCTCATCACGCACTGCACAGCTCTCCACCACTATCAAATTTAATGCAGCCGACTCCCGTGATATTGACATTATCAACACCCCAGTTGCCTGTAAGATTCCTGCTCCCACCAGTAACTAAATGTGAACTGTTGTCTGTATTGTAAAAACCAACATAATCTAACCCAATGGTCTGGTTTTTTACCCATTGCGTATCTATCGTAGCTGTCTGATTAAACAGGTTAAGCAATGCAGAACGATTAATAGTATAAGTACCAACATCGATACCGCTATCATTGAAATGAGCAGTACCATTGAACCAACTATCTCCGAAAACGAACAATGCACCAACATACCTCAAGCCACCAAGAAGAAAATCAGAAAAGCTCTGCTCTTCACCAAGAAAATCAGAAAAGCTCTGCTCTTCACCAAGACGGATAAGGTTTGCAGACGAAACAGACGCTATGACCATGGCTACCAGGACGACAATCAAAAAAAAACCTAATAGCTTAGAGGTCAAACTATACTACCTCCGCCTATACTCACCGAACTTATGCTTCCTCAAGAATGTCTCCCACATCTGAGAGCCTCTGAGCTTGAATCCGCTATACCAGAATGCACATAACGCTATGAACCCCGAGAACCACCAGTACCAAGCCAAGCCATCCTCAACATCCTTCACATCAGTTAGGTTTTCGAACTGCTCAACCGCAACATCTTCATCCTGTATTATTATCTGCCCCTCATCCTTCTCAGAAGGCAACTGCATATCAACATCAGGAGCAATCACTAAGTTTGTTGAAAGGTAGTAATGGAGTATCGCGGGCGGATGTTCTGCAACGCCCCTTGCGTTTATTGTAAATCTTTGAAGGCACTTGTCTGCGTTATCGCAAGCTTTGGCTGTTATCTCGTCACCAGGAAGCCAAGGCGGTAGCCAAGAGTTTGTTCCTGTCTCTGGAACCTCAAAGTTCCCAAGCTCAAACTGTGCATATCCCTCTTTGTTTGTAGTGGTATCTTCACAGTATCCTGTTCTTGTATTGCATACTGTTACCAATACTCCTGGCATGTTAAGGTCTGAAACCTCAACTATAACACCCACGGGGAACGGCGTTACTATCATTCCACCATCATATTTCTTGAAATCCTCAGCAATGACCATAGATGACATAATTGCCACCATAAGGATTGCCATAATGTATATTAGTTTTTTCATTCCTTTTCCTCCTTAAGTTGTGAAGTTCCACATCAGGCTCACATTCTTTTCTCCCATCATATAGTAAGTTCCTTCTCCGTAGTCATTGAAAGTCAAGTTCCACGGCTTACCAGTACCAAGTATGTAGCTGTATATGCCCGTATCATTTACCTTTGCAATCGCAACAACTCCTTCGTTTTTAGTGTAGTTGTAGCTTAATGTGTTGAAGCCTATCTCTATCTCAGCAAAAGTCATCCCTAATCTGTTTTGCATCGGGTAGTAATTCCAGAAAGTCCCACCTATTGTGGCATTAGTCAGGTTTACCGCAAACAGCTCTACATCACTTCTTATGGCGTTATTGTAGCTGTTCCACTCAACATCTGCTGTTGCGTAGATGAGTATTCCGGTGCCGTTAGACATATCAAAGTTATTTGTGCTTGTTCCGACAACGTGCGTAACCAAAGCTTTGGATGCATTGTAGTAAGCTATCTGAGTAACAGCGCTTCCTATCTCTGTAGCTAATGTGCTTGCACTTACATTTCTGTTGTTCATAAGTCCGCAGTAGTTCCATCCTGCTGTCAAGTAGTAGCACTCTCTGCTTCCATCGACCTTAAGCGAGTAGCTTGCATTAACGCTGGTATTTCTGTTTCCTGCTTGGTCATAGACGGTAACATTCCACAAGTACCATTGGTCTGATGTCGCTATGCTTCCAAGATTCAATGAGTAGTTTGTTGTGTAGTTGGCAGTTATGTTAGTTGTTGCAAGTAATGTTCCGCTTCTGTTGAATACTTGTAATTTGTAGTTCAGGAAGTTAGGGTCTCCGCTTGCTGTCCATTGAAGCAATGGTCTTCTGCTAGGGTTAGTTGTGCCGTTTGTAGGTAGAGTCATATCTGAGCTTGGCAGATTTGTGTTATCAACATACACGGTTTTTATGGTTGTATTTGTGCTTCTCCCAGTCTTGTCCTTACAGCTTACGTAATACCTGCTTGCTGTTGCTATACTGTTCGGAGTCAAGCTTACTAGCGAGAAGTTTGTCCTGTTCCCCGTAGTAAGGAATGATGTCTCGTTTATCACGAAAGTCTTTGAGCTGTTTCCGTTATCAACGAAAAGTGAGCAGTTTGATGGGAATAAGTCTGTGACTATGAAAGTCATATTAATAGTGCCTGTTCTCCAACTTGCGTTTGTTAGGTTAAGGCTTTCTTCTGCTACAGACGGGGCAGTTGTGTCAAAATAGAGAGTCACATTGGTTGCGTTGCCTGCTTGATTTCCTGCAATATCTTGGCACCTTGTAGCTATCGTGTGTGTTCCATCTTCCAAATGAGCTACTCCAAAATAATCCACAGTACCGTTGTTAGGGCTGTAATTCGTCTTGTTCACAACACCATCTATCATAAGGTCACAGCTCTTTAAGTTCTTGTCTGAAGCTGTGAAGTTGACAACCAATAAATTTGATGTCCTGTATGTGAAGCTTATTGCTGCTGTTGGGAACTCTGTCCTTATGGTTGGAACAGTTGCATCTACCTTTAGAATCTTTATGGGGCTTACGACAGACTCGCTCACAGTAGCATTAGAACAGTTCCAATACCATCTGTAACCTGCACTGTCAGTATCCTGAAGTGTGTATGTTTTCGAGCTTATGTTCTGGTTGCTTATTGTACCATTAGCAATATAGCCCGTTGTTATGTTCTTCGTGAATATACTTTGGTTAGTCCATGTCTCGAAAAGCGTACAGTTTGCACTAGAGAAGTTTCCTGTTGTGAAACTCGCATCACTGCCGTTTATCACTGTTGTGAATGACAGTTTAAATGATATGTTTGTCGCTGTTGTCTGCCACGCATCGGTAGGACTTGTAGTCCCCACAGTAACCTTCGCAACTGAATATGCTGAAAGCAATGCTATAGCAATCACAGCAACTATGATTATGTTCCTTATGTTTATTGTCTTTCCCATCATCAAATCCCTCCTGCTGGTAATGTGTTTGTAGCAACTGTAACATCTGTTCTTTGTATTGTTGCTGTTGGGGCTGTAAGTGTCACCGTTGCGCTTCCGAAATTAATTCCGGATACTTTGCACTCGACAACATCACCTACTGTCCAACCGTCTGAGAACCAAGATGCGTCAAACATGACTCTGCCAGAATCTGGAATTCTAAGCGCATTGCTCTTGTCATCCACATATATGGTTTCTCCAGTTGTCCTGTTAAATACTGTAATCCTTGAATTTTCAACACCGCCTATTATTTTGAACTCAATAGGCTTTGATACATTTATTGTAGTTGGCATTAAGCATTACCTCCGTCAGAACCAGCTGTAACAAGAACTTCAAAGTTCCCGCTAGCTTCTTCTGGCTCGAATGTTATGCTGTAAAAATGATTTCCTGTTCCACCCATACTCTTCTCCCATAGGTATCCTGCTGTGGCATCGCCACCCGCCGTACTAGGGTCGGTCAATGCAGAACCGTTTATCTTTGTAACCTTGAACACTTTTGAGCTTCTTATGCTTACCTCTCTGCTTCCAGAAGGAAGATCCATATACTTTGTTGTTGCTGTGCTTACATCAGAGCTGGATTTAGAAAAATTAACAGTAAGCTCTGCCCCTATAGATGGGTTTGCGAAAACTACGTTATCCATTGACTGTGACAATTTTAATCCCCTCCTTGAAGTTCAAGTATCTTATCCACTCTTTCGCCCTCGCTCTTAAGAGCTTTAGCTTCTTTCTTAGTGAGCCCGTAAGATACCAAGAGTTCAATCTGCTCTGCTTGGTTAAGTTCTATAAGTTCTTTCCTCGAAAGCTTTTTCTTAGGCTCTTCAGAGGGTATTGGCGTTTCTTCATCTTTTGGTTTCTCTGGCTCAGATTCTTTTTGCTTTCCTCTTGTGACAGAGAAAGGGTTCCCCCATATTCTTCTTTCACCTACTTCTTTCGGAAGCAAGTCGCCTTTCTTGTAATGAAACAAGTGGTCTGCTGGAAGGCTCTCGTCTATGAACTGCCTTGCCACATAGTTATTTTTGTAGTCAAAGTCCTCTGCAGCGTAGTATTTTTCATCTGCCATCTTGCTATCCCATATATCCTACTACTATTATGGATGCTGTGCCTGTAAATCCTGTTCCGCCACCAGTGATTGTCACGACTCCCCCACTAACCGAGTAATTCGTGTATGTGGTGCCGTCTACTGTTTCCTCGTGCTCTATTGAAACTGCAAGTATCCTAGAGAATGGTGTTGAGAGTGTGTCACCGCTATGTGCTATCTCCACGTTGTATGCCCCTATGTTAGGACCAAGTGTTTCGTGCTTTGAATTTATCGTTACTTCTGCCATATTTTTTTCCTCCGTGTTTTTTTTGTGTTTTAGTTAAAATAAAAAAAATAAAAAAATGACAACCTTATGTTGTCTTGAACCCGCTTGCCCAGTAGTTGTTCTTAGGCTTTGTGCAGTATAGGTTGAAGTATGTTCTTATGAACGCCTTCTTTCCATCGTAGTCAGCCAAGTAAAGGTCTGTCAATGTTGGTGCCAACTTTATTCCTACCTTTGTGTGGCTCATGTCTATTAGGAAAAAGTCATCTGCATCCATATCTGGGTCTTCAACGACAGGTATTGTGTCTATTGAAGGCTCTCCTTCGAAGCCTATTCTTGCGCTCTTCTCAAGCAGCATCTGCATTGACTGTGCCTGGCTTAGGATTTTATCCCTTTGCGTTGGGCTTGTGAAGATAACCAAGTTTCTCTTGTCTGCGTCTGCAGTATCTCCAGTTCCGTGCCTTACTGCTCTTATGAAAGACCTTACTGTTCCTATGCTTATCTCTGCATCGCTCATAGCTTGGTATTGACCTTTCAGCCAATCATAAGTTCCCCTATCTTTTCCGAATATTGTTCCGGATGTTGCTATCAAGTGCTGGAATCCAAGTGGTTGGTCTTGTGCACTCCCATCATAAGTTCCTGCGGCTCCGGTAAGCAACGTACTGTTAAGGTACTTTGCAAGGTCTACTGCTGCTTCTTGTATCTCTATAGCCCAGATGTTGCCAAGCCCACCGCGGCCTTGGTTGCTCGCTATCTCAAGCCCTGAAATCTGGCAGATAGCCCTCGCCAATGCGAAGTCCTGCTTGACCTTCACTCTCGTGCCTTGTCCTGCTGTGAATGTGGTGCTTGATTCTGTGTAGAACTCAGTCTGCGCGTTTCTTGCTGACCTCACTCTGAACTCAATAAGCGCCCTGTCCGCGTAGCTTACTTTCTGCAACATTCCCCAAACTCTGCTTCTGTCGTTCAGTTGGCTGTAAATAGCCGGTTCGTAGATGTCGTTAAGCTCTGCAGACGCTTGGTAATATGTAGCTTCTGCGTTCGAGGTTGTAGTGAGGGTCTTGTACTCCATACCCTTCATTTCCATCATTTCCTTGACTTCCATTGTCTTAGGGACTATCATGGAACCTTTGCACTCAAAGTTCTGCACTCTTGCCTTTGACTCGTTTGCAACGCTTCTCCTCATTACCCTTTCAGCGCCTATTGCATCAACCAAGTTTCCTGCTGCCTCGAACATCATATCTGTGTTTCCGGCTTTGATTGCTTCCTTGTATGCTGCTACTTCTGGCATTTCTTTTGATTCGAATGGGTTTGCTCCGCCCAAGAATGGTGCGAATTCCTTAAGTCTTTCATCTACCTTTGCTTCAACTATTAACTTAAGCTCTTCTGCTTTCTTTTCTAGTTCGGCTTTCTGCTCCATCTGCATCTTCATAGCCATAAGCTCTTTTATCTCTTGCTTTGACAATGATATGGTTTCTTCTTTTGTTTCTTTTGCCTGAACTTCTACTGCCGCTTCAGGCTGTGCAACTTGTGTTTCTTCAGTCATATTTTTTTCCTCCATTTGGTTTGTTTCCTGCTCTTCGGAAGTTAAAACATTTCCATCTGAATCAGTATGATTGTGATTATCTTCTTTTTGCAATAGCTCTTTAACTTCTATGTTAAGCTCCTTGAACCCACACTCAAGCACAGTTGCATGCTCGTTCAATGGTCTGGTCGCGTGTCCATAGCCGTGCAATGTGAGGTTCTTTAGAATTCTGTATGATTTACCATCCAAGCTGGTCAAGTCAAAGTCATTGGTGTTGTACTCTATACTTACAGCATCAAGTATACCATCCTGTACTTCTCCGATAAATTTGTTGTAATCGTAGCCAGTATTGTCCTTGTCGCTAAAATGCCTATTTGCCTTGCTCGTGACCAATAGTCCGTGGTGTCCGTCAGCAAGGTCTATCACTTTCGCCCCTGGAACTCCGACACTTGGAATCTCATACCCCCTCTTATGGTGTATGCTCCCTTTTCTCGCAGAACTCCTAGTGTTCCACTGATTAGCCATATCCTCAAGAGTGCTCTTAGGTATTATGTCACCAACAACACCCAGACCTTCATCAGCAGCGTTATCTGGATGGTCTGTTGCCAACAAGAATGTGGTGTAAAATGTGTCCCCTGTTTCCTTAACTGAAAAAAGCTGTCCGCAAAATACTTTCTCTTCTTTGCCTTGAGACTTCTTGTACTGCGTATTTGCAATAGCCCATAATTCTTCTTCCGTATAGGCTTTCTTGGTCTTTGGGTTTATTTTACCGCCTAAAGATTCAACGATACCCTTGTGAATTTTATCGAGTTCTAGAGGCATATACAAATATAGCTATGCCTAACAAATATTTAAACCTACCCTTTTTGTCTCAAGTAAGGAATAAAAAACTTATGGAACGTTAGTCCTGCCATTCATCACGTTCTTCTTCTTGTCATCTGCAGAGTTTTTTCCGTCAGAGTTCATCACTTCACGGTTCTTGGGCTGACTGCTTCCGTCATTCTTGGGGCTTGAAGCAGGCATGGCTACCTTTTCAGGATCAAGCTTTTCGTACCACTTCCACTCAATATCATCATCATCAAAGCCAAACGCTTCCTTCAAGTAATTCTTTGAAGGCTTTATCCTAAGTGATGAAATCATCGTGCCTATGGCAGTAGCTTTCATCTGCATAACTTGGGCTTCCCTTACTTCATCTTGCTTGTAGCTTCTCTTGAACTTGAAAGATACTCCGAACTCCGGCTCGAATATGTGCGTGTTAAGAAGCTCCTCCCAATATGTCTGCATGTGAGAAATGCTTCTCCAATAACCTGAATCAGAAAGCTCCTGACCACCAGTGTTTATTTCGCTCCCCAATATGCTTTGGATTCTCCCTATTGGCATGTTGAATGCGAAAGCCATTATTCCAGTGTAATAGACTGCAAGAAGCCTGTATTCCATATCCTTGTTGTGGTCGCTGACAGGCGTTACATTAACCTCTCCCGTCATCACCAAGTGTCCGCCCTTGTTTCTTGATAACCTTTTTTCCTCAAGATGCCTTACTAACGCCTTTACATTCGGGTTATCTGCTATCTCATTAGGAAATGAGAATATCAGGTCTGGTTCTCCACCATTGTCGAACTTGTATCCGTTGTAATCCTTTATGAGGGCCAATGTAGATATGGTACTTGTCAATGCAACCATTGGACTGAAACCATAAGCCTTGCCGTCCATATCCATAAGAACAGCATGTATAACTTCATTGGCTTTCCACTTCCTCTCGTTTCCGGTTGGTCCAGCCATACTTATTCCAGTATTGGCTATTGTCGTGCCCATGTTCTGTGAGAACCCAGTGACATCAGTAGCATCCGTGTCTATTGTGACCGTGCTCCACGGAACATTTCTGTAATCCAACGCTTTCTCTGACATATCAGAAATCATCTTGTTTGCTATCTCATCTTTGAACATAGATCCCTTGAACTCCTTGTTAGAATTAATTTCCTTGTAAACCATTTCCTTTACTTTGGCGAAGTCCATCCCAGTCCATATCAAATTATTCCCGTATATGAACCAATCAAGCATTCCTGCTGGAAGCTTCCTGCTCCATAGTTGCTTCTTCTGTGCCCACGCCTTTGCTTTTAGTATTTTGTTCTTTCCGCCTTTCCAGACAACTCCGTCACTAAGTATATCTGTGACCATAGCTCTAAGTATTCCTATTGCCTCTGGATTGCTCTTTATCATCTTCATAAACCAACTGTAGTCAAACGGTTGGGTGTTGTAGACCCCCCTCATCCCATTTGCAAATGTCCAGCTGTTTTCGTTCATGAATGGTTTCGGGCTTGATGCCTTGTATTCAAATATCATTTGTCTTCCTCCTCGACTCCTTTTTTCTTTAATTCAGATTTCTTAAACATTGAGTATCTTGATTGTGTCAAGTCTGTGACTGCTATCTTATTGAGTCTGAAACGGTACAGAACATATGACCTCCAGAGCTTCTTAGCTATTACAGTAAGAGAGCACATAGCAACACCGAGACCTACTACTCTCTTGAATCCCCCACCTATTGTCCAGAATATTGACATATAAAGCATGGCTCCATTGACGACAACTTCGAAGGTACATATCATAGCCCACTTGAACCATATGACTGTCTTGATTAATGGCAGTCTTAGCTTTTCAAGACCTAATGTAGATAGAAAGAAATTTTTTGATTTTTTCACGAAACTTTCCTTTTTTCTTAGAAAAATTTGAAATTTTTCCGAATTTGTTAATTTTTTTAGCATATGATAATATCTGTAAGCATAAGAATTATTTAAACCTTTTCAATGCAAACAACTGTCATCGGTCTGTTTCCATAAACTTTTCTGGCGTGAATGTCTGCTATCTGCGAATCGTCCTTGTAGAATATTCCGTTCATTGAATCCTCTGCCAACTTAAGCAAGTTATCTAGGTCAGGTCTTTTCGTATGGAACACAGGAGCTTTCTTAACCGACTTGGGAATAGGCATGACAAAAACTATCTTTAATGAAACCGAACCCTCAAAAGGATTCTCTGGAGCAAACTTCCTTGCCTTGCTTATAAAATCATCTCCAGCAGCCCTAGTCTTGCTAGGGGTGTAGGCAGTTATGAATTTTCCTCTCCTTGCGAACTTGGGTCTGCCCTTTGACACCGGCACCCCCTCTATCATAAATGAAATTGATTGGTTCATATCACCTGCCTCGGAGAACCCCTGCCTATAGTTTGTATGCTCACAACGCTCCTTGTCATCCTTATGGCTTCGTATGCTGCCAACGCCAGTGCATCGGGATGGTCGTCCTTCATTGACTTCTTATAGTGATGCACTTTTAATGATGGTGTCATGTCAAGATGCCCTGCCTTTGTCGTGACCTGGAAATCAAGGGTCTCTACCTCTTTCCTAAGTGGAATTATGTCGGGATGCTTTATTCTCCTGAACTGATACAGCTCTTTTAAATTTCTGTAAACTTCGCTCTTGTTCTGAAGAGAGAAAGTCTGAGGATGCACCATATACATTGGAAGCCTGTAAGGACCGCTAGGGTCTGTAAGGGAGTTGTAAATAGTATCGCCCCCACCCATCTTATCGTAACTGATACCACCGAAATTACACTCTTGATACAGCCTTCTGATTTCAGAATATATCACCTTCCTCGGAGTCCTCGGAGGCCAATATTTGTAATAGACCATCTTGGCAGTTAGTTTCCTTCCAGTATCTTCATCAAACTCATTTAATACTATAAACCCGAACATGACGTTTCCGTCTGTGTTCCTGCTATGGGAATCCTCTCCTGCAGTATCTAATCCGAAGAAAACCATGGCTTTTTCTGGAAGAACCATCTGATAGTTATCAACTGCGTTTTTGAACTCATCAGCAGTTATGAAACGTCCGCTCGCACTAGAAAATACTGCACCATAACAGCTGTTGAAAACATCTGGTGGCTTTGTTTTTTTGTAATAAAGGAACATCTCTTTTGTGTTCTTAGGATGACTAAGCCAATCGAACCTGTACCTTGAGTACCTTGAATCATTCCATAATTTCCAATGTGCCCCTTGTTGACTGTTAGGGTTGCTAATGGCAAATATCTGTCCCATAGTAAGGAACGGATGCTTCCTGTGCTGAGTGTCTCCAATTCTTGGTTCCGCTATTTGGTCATAGAACCATTCGCTATTAGGAATGAACCCTAGTTCATCAAGCACTTCAAGAGTAGGAGCATAGCTCAAGGCACTCTCAGTAGGGCTTACGCAGACGAGATTACTCATACCTTTTCCGTTCCAGTTATTTATAGTGATCATCGTCTTTGAATCGTTCTCATCACTTATCTCTATGTTGCTTCTGAGACACATCTCCTTTATTTCCTTAAGAAAGTGCTTTGCTTGGTCAAATGTCCTAGAGGTTATCAATACTGTTGCATTTGGAACAAATAGCCCATGGTGTATTGTCTTTGCCGCCCCCGCCCAACTTTTACCAATCTGATTTGCACACGCCCCTACTATGAACCTGTTTTTGTCATTTATGAGAATATCCTGATGCGGTCTCATCCTGAGAGGGTTATCTTCCTTATCCTTAAGCATGGCATACGAGAATATTGTTGGATCCTGGAATAATGCCAACATCCTGTTGTCGTTTGAATTTCCTGACTTGAACTTATCCCACAAAGCAAATTTACTTTTCAACCTAAGTCTATCATACTCCGTGATTACTTCTTTGACAGGCTTTAGGGCTAATCCTATCATATAAACCTTCCTGACAAAAAATCCCTATTCCCCATTATCGCTTCTATAGCCATGTGTTTATTTTTTTTTAGAATTATCAAATTGCTTATCTTGTCATTTAGCTTATCTCCAGTTGCCTTAACAGGATTTAGTTTGGTTTCCATAAATCTCCCTAACAACTTCCTCAACCACAGCCCCAACAACACTCGTGGTCACAGCATTCCCCATTTGTTTGTAACGAGAACTATCACTAATCTTTTGTATAAGTTCCATCTTTAAATCTGATACTTCCAATTTCAATTCCTTGTTTGATAAATTCTCTAAGTTTCTGATGGATAACTGCATGTTCTGAGCGTGAGCAAATGAACAGGTTAGAGAGTCTATTATCAAGTTTATCGCAGTTGATATGGTGGACAATTTCATTGGATCGTAATTTCCTTCCGATTGCTTTTTCCATATTTTTTCTGTGAGTATTTTTTCCGTTTCTTTCTCTGAAGTATCCTGTATTTCCTGGTTTACTACGTTTTTTTTCGATGTATAACGCATCATTATGGAGGTATTGCATTTGGTAATGTTTAGAACACAATCCCAATGCTCCATATTCTCCGATTTTGTTATCACAATATTTGCATTTAGATTCTTTATAGATTCTATATCTTTCTGTTCGATTGATGAAGACATTTGGGTCTCCACTCCTTTTCCATCTTTTGTAGTGCATAAGACAGTAACCAATGTTCGTTTGTTTTTGTCTTTCACAATTTTCCAATGAACATTTCTGTTTGATAACTTTTTTATTTTTGTTTTGTTGCATCTTTCAATATTACCTAACTTATTATAACTTATAAACTCTTCGGTAGAAACACCACACTGAGTCCAACCATCAGGAAAACCTTGCAATCTTTCGCACTCGATTGGCGTAAGCCTTCTAAGCTTCCCCGAGTAGACATAATTGTCCTTCTCGACCATAGTCAGCGTGTTGCTCGTTCCTTCCTTGTTCGGCTCAAAGACCTGCTCAACATAACTCCCTGGAACCCTATCGCAAGGATTATCAGGATTCCTTCCCCTCTGAGCAACAACCATCGGAACATTATTCCCACCAGTACCCATACGGTTTTTTAAACAGGGTGTTTCATCTGAGTTAGTGTGTTCGCGCCATTCTTTTCTTTCCAAAGTCATAACAATAGGCTGGTTACTCCCACCTTTATGTTCGTGACTTTCTGTTAAACAGGGACTAACACCATTATATTCCCTTATCTCATCTGATCTATGTGCCTTGTAAACAATAGGTTCCTTTGTTGCATTAATAGTTGGACTAATCCCCTCAGCACTGTAAACCCTACGTGTCTGCTCGAACTCAATTTCCTTTTCATAAATTTCAGTAACTTGCTTATCAAAAGTATCATCTAATCTAAGTAAAATTCTTAGCTTTTCCCATACTTCAGGATTGGGTATTGCTCTACTCTTATCAGTCCTAAAATAATGCTCAACCTGAGTCTTAGGCAAACCAAGATGTTCAGCTACTTGGCTTATAGAAATCGTAGAACACTTATTATCTTTCAGATACTGATTGATTTCCTTTGGAGTATCAAAAACCCTCTTCTTACAAGTCTCAGGAACAAGACCAATACACTTAGCAACAGCCTCCACCTGACTCATCTCCTCACTGCTACACCCACGCCTACCAACCGCCTGAGTAATACAAGGACTAACTATGATATTATCAATATCTAAACTTGAAAGCGTGTTACTATGGTCTTGTTCAACAACTTCCCAATTACGCATATCTTTCATACTACAATCAACTATCCCTGACTCATAGTCTTTCCTTATTTCTTTTCCGAGTTCATTTCTTTTTCTTTTGAAAAATTTTTCTTTTCTAGGTATTCTTTGAACCTGCTCTGCATCTTCTCCGAAAGGAAGTATTTCCGGTCTACTCGTTCCTCTAATACTTCCGACAATGAACACACGCTCCCTGTTCTGGGGAACTCCGAAAAACTTGCTGTTAAGAACCATCCACTGAACATCATACCCCAATTCCCAAAGCGAACAGAGGATTGTGGCAAAAGTCTTCCCTTTGTCGTGATTGAGTAAACCCTTGACATTCTCCAAGAGAACAATCTTAGGTCTTTTAGCCTCAATGACTCTTGCAATCTCAAAAAACAATGTCCCTCGGGTATCATCGAAACCTCCCCGCTTTCCAGCAATACTGAATGCCTGACAAGGAAATCCTCCGCAGAGCAAATCAAACTCCGGCAGTTCACTTGTTCTAATCTCTTTTGCGTTTCCATAATTCTTAACACCTCCAAACCTATACTTTAACACTTGATTAGCATACTTATCTATCTCGCTGAAACC
>Ga0180007_10004515_pt1 | contig 14714 bp, 13 predicted proteins | sample MM_PC_MetaG_FD_121122 | JGI IMG/M metagenome (GOLD analysis project Ga0180007, IMG submission 121122) | Groundwater microbial communities from the Aspo Hard Rock Laboratory (HRL) deep subsurface site, Sweden - MM_PC_MetaG | ecosystem: Environmental > Aquatic > Deep subsurface > Groundwater... | reverse complement strand
TACCGTCTGCGTTTCTCTCTGGGACCAACAGTACCTTTACTCTTATTATTGGAATCCTACCGCTGCCAAGGTTGAGGTCCTCTCTGACCTGAGCAGCGTCGGTAGGTTTGTCTTTAAGCACCAGTGGTGTATTGGTTCGTAGGGAGTAACTGACATAAACGAAATGAGTCTTTCGGCATGTTTTCTTGCACAATTTTGCTTACGCGTGCTGAGATTTTTCGCCGTGCACGTCGGTTTACGGCTCTCTCCCGGAGAGACTTCCGCTTAAAAGATATCCTCCGTTTGCCGTAATTCCTTGTGCACGAAAGAGCGTTGTCTTAGGTGTCGAAAAAATCTCTAATGCACGCTCCCGCAGAAATTGCGCATCTTTGTCAAGAAAGTAAATGCATTTGTATCAGTTACGAGTAACGCGTAAGGAGTATCCAGAGAATTAATGCGCATTTCTTCTATTTATAAGGATAGGGTGTGAAGATAGTATTGGTAAGTACTTTTTTCTACCCTGAGTCCAAGGCGGGCGCAATTAATTATGTCTATGAATTGGCGGGTGTCTTAAAAGACGCAGGGCACACGATAAGAGAGTTCTGCGGGACGCTTCAATCTTTTCATGCGCCGCGATTCACTCAAGAAGAGACTTTGATTTATCGGGTAGCGTTACCTGGGAAAGACCAGCCTTTTTATCGTTATCTCTCCATTGATAATCCACGGGTACGTAAAATATTCCGGGAATTTCTGATCGAGGAAAAACCGGATATAGTGCATCTGCATGCGCTGCAGGGCTTGGGTGCGTCTTTAGTCCAAGAGGCAAAGACACTTGGTATCCCGGTAGTGGCGACATTTCATGACGGCTGGTGGATATGCGCGGCGAGGTTTTTCTATAAACATTATAACCGCACCGTATGCGCGGGGCCGCAGTTTTTTAAATGCATTGTGTGCCAGACGCGTAATGAAGAAATGAGGCCGGTGATAATTGCGTTCTTAAAGAATATGTTTTTTTTACGTACGCGAAGCGCACTGATGAAAAAGATGTTGCGCCAGATTGATACGTGTATCGTTTCTTCCCGCGACTTATTCTCGCGCTATTGCGCGTATGGCCTTCCGGAAGAAAAACTTCGTATTTCTTCCTGCGGGATCGATACACAGCGGTTTTCAGGACATGCGCATCCTTATGACTCTTCAAATATTCGATTAGGATTCCTGAGTGGATATTCAGAATTTAAAGGATATTTTATTTTATGCGCGGCAATGAGATTAGTGAAAAGCCGTAATTATTCACTGCATATCTGGGGTGATGTAAGGCATGCGCCCAAAGATAAGCTTCCCCAAGATAAAACGATCTTACATCATCAATTTGATAGAAGGCAGGTAGCAGGTGTTTTCTCTGATATCGACGTGCTTATTGTTCCTTCATTGATGGTAGAAAGCTGGTCCCTGTCTGTTTCAGAGGCGTTTGCCTCAGAAGTTCCGGTGATTGCTGTTGCTGCGGGAGGGATCGTTGAGAGAATGCAAGATGGGGAGACGGGTCTGCTCTTCAGGCATAATGATCCGCAGGATTTAGCGGAGAAGATCAACCTGTTATTGACAAACCCTGCACGTATCGGTGAGCTGGCAAAAAAAATAGATAAAGGAAAGGATATTCGCATGCAAGTAAAAGAGCTTGAGGAGATTTATCGTACGGTTATTGCGAGAAAGGGGTCGCACGCAGCGCACTAGCATATGAGTGAATATCCCGCGGTTGATATAATTACAATAGGCTATAACAGCCTTCCTTTCTTAAATGATTTTTTTCTTGGTCTTAGCCGGCTTGAATATCCTTCTGACCAATGTACGCTGTTTTTCGTGGATAACGGTTCGTGTGATGGCTCTGCCGAATTTGTTGAGAAGATTCATCTTAATTTCAAGGTGGAAGTAGTACGCAATAAGAAGAATTACGGGTTTGCAAAAGCCAGTAATATGATTCTTCGTCGCAGCCTCGCTGATTTTGTCGGGCTATTGAATCCCGATACGCGAACGGATAAAAATTGGCTGGCTGCATTGGTACGTACAATGTGCGCTTCGGAAGATGTCGGTATGGCCAGTTCCCGGCGTATCCCGCAGGAAGCGCCGCGGTATATCAATCCAGCGACGCAAGAGACGAGTTGGTGTTCCGGAGGGCATTGCCTTATTAGGCGTCGCGCCCTGGAGAAGGTCGGCTATTTTGACGAACGTTTTTTTATGTATGGAGAAGATGTCGATCTATCATGGAGGATGTGGTTGGGTGGATACCGTTGTGTCTATGTGCCGGATTCAATCTGCGAGCACCATTATGGCAGAGAAGAGTCTTTTAAAACCCGCAGGGTTTATTATCATGTGCGCAATTCCATACTTCTTCGATATCGCTACGGCACATTCTTTGAGATTAGAAATGCGTATTTGCGTTGGGCGCGGGAAGGGATGTCCCTTTTCGTAAAGAAGCTGCGTTTTAAAGAGGCCTTTCCGGTATTGGCAGCACTTTTCGGACATATCCCTCATATCGGATATTTTTTGTTGACGCGTGCGCCAGTCAAAAAGAAAGAGAACTTCCTTGTGGTGAAAGATAAATGGATACGCCTTTAACCGAGATTTCCGTAATAATCGTCAACTGGAATACCAAAGACCGGCTAAGAGATTGTTTGAACTCTATTTACCAGGCAGAACACTTATTTTCATTTGAGGTGATAGTGATAGATAATGCGTCTACCGATGGAAGCGCGGAGATGGTCGAAAAAGATTTCCCTCGGGTCTGTCTTTTACAGAATACGATAAACCTTGGGCATGCGGCAGCAAACAACCAGGGCTTACGAGTAAGTAGGGGAGAGTGTATCCTGTTGGTAAATAGCGACGCGGTGCTTAAAAGTGGATGTATTGAGAATCTCCTGAATCAGATGAAGGATGATCCCAAGATAGAGGCCTTGAGTGCGCAATCATTATCCCCGCAGGGAGATATTCAATATTCCTGCCGTAGATTCCCGGGATTTATGACTGCTCTTTTTGACGATACCGTCTTGGGATGGTGGTTCCCCAACACGCACTTTATGCGTACCTATCGCTACCGGGATTGGCCGCATAATGACTTTCGCATGATCCAGCAACCTCCACTTACGTGCCTTCTGGTGCGTAGGAGGCTGATTGAACGCGTAGGGCATTTTGACGCCAGATTCTTTTTATATTTCAGCGATGTAGATTGGGCTAAGCGTATTCATGCGGAAGGAATACCCATTTATTTTACCCCTCAGGCGAAGGTCGTGCACTTTGAACGCGTAAGTATCCGTAGGCTTAACGCAGGACACGCGCACTATCTATGGCACAAAGACAGGCTTTATTATTACGGGAAATATTTTGGTAGTCTTTCGGTAGTATGGCTTAAGGCAATATTCATTGCGGATTTCTTGGCTAGGTCCGCCAAACTTATTACAAAGCGTTTCTTAAGGATGATTCCCGTATCGGAATTAGTGGGGCATTTAAAAGTTTCATCGCAGATAATCCTGGCATTGCCATGATTGAGACCAACGTCAGCCCTATGGAACAGGTGCGCTGCAATCTCTGCGGCGCCGATGATACAAGGCTTCTCTTCAGGCGAGAAGACCGCTTCAACCAGAAAGAAGGGATCTTTAATGTCGTGCGCTGCCGCGGGTGTGGGTTGATTTATCTTAACCCCCGTCCCGCAAGAGAAAGGATGGGTTATTACTATGATGTCGAAGGATACGAAGCGTATAACAAAGTAGGTGTTGAAGAAATAGGAATAATGAACCGTCAAAATGGTTGGTTTTCGCATCTTAAGAATGAAGTAAAACGCCTCATCTTACAGGAGCATTATGGCTATTTTGCGCAGAAGACAGAATTTGAGAGATGGCGTTGGCTTAAGAGACTGGCGGTGTGGCCTTTCTTAGCGAAATACCGGGGAATGTATTTTAAAACTATTCCCTTTCTTGGAGAAGGAAAAGCTTTAGATGTAGGATGCGGTAGCGCAGGCTATTTGGCATGGTTGAAGCAATTAGGCTGGCAGGTCTATGGGGTAGAGATTGATGCCGAAAGCGTGCGTTATGCGAAAGAAGAGTACGGCATTGATGTCTTTTGCGGAGAGCTACAGGAATCGTTCTTTACCGATTCTTTTTTCGACGCTATTACCATGTGGCATTTTCTTGAGCATGCGCCTGATCCGTTGTTGGTCTTGTCAAAGTGCGCGCAATTACTCAAAACTTCGGGGTTACTGGTAATTGGAGTGCCTCACGCAGGTTCCCTTGAAGCAAAGGTTTTTCTTGAGAATAGTTTATTGTTTGATGTACCCCGGCATCTCTATAACTTTACTCCTCAAACACTGGGAGAACTGCTGCGTAAAAGCGGCTTTGTGGTTGAACGTATAGCATATGCGCCTCGCAGTATTAATACTATTAACGCAGCGCTTAATCGTGTTTTAGAGAAAAAGGGATTGCCTTATCGGGTCCACTCGCGCTGGAGAAAGATTATCTTTGCGCAATGGTTTGATACTTTGTTACGGTGGCTAGGGCTCTCAAGCGCATTTATTGTATTTGCGAAAAAGAAATCAGAGGGAGATTGTTGATTATGCGCGCGCAGGTTTCCGCGATTCTCCATGTCTATAACGAGGCCCATCAGATACGGGAATGCTTGGAAGGGATCAAGTGGGCAGATGAGATAATAATTATGGATTGTTTTTCTCAGGATGATACGGTTGCGATCGCCTCGCAGTTTACACAAAAGATTCACCAGCGTAGATATATAAATGCCGCAGAGGCCAAAAATTGGCTTCTGACGCAAGCGACGCGTGAGTGGATCTTAGCAATTGATGCGGATGAGCGTTGTACTCAAGAGCTTGCGCAGGAGATACAGCAGAGATTCTCTTTTGAAGATGGCACTGCAGGATATAGTATCCTTCTTCAGACTTTCTGTCTTGGCAGAAAGATGCAGGGATGGCCTAAGGGTGAGAGGCAGGTGCGTCTATTCAAAAAGACTCTTGCCCGATGGGAAGATAAAGAGGTGCATAGTAAATTAGTAGTACACGGCAGCAGAAAAGAATTAGTGCATCCTTTGTTGCATTATCCGTATCCTACAATTAATGCATTATGGGTTAAATTTGACCGCTACACGACGTTTGAGGCGCGTGCCAGGCAGAAGGGAAAGAAACGTTTAGGTCTATTCGGGTTTTTAAAGATTCTTATAGGTTCTTTTACCATTTTCTTTCGCATGGTTTTTTTACGGGGTTGTTTCCGCGATGGAAGGGCAGGTTTGCTACTTGCTTTTTTTAGCGCCTGTTATCCTTTGGTGAGTGTATGCAAGTCATGGGGAAGAAGGGAATAATGAGGGATAAGACGTTAGGGGCATTGGAGCATATTCAACTTGCACATGACCAAGGATGCGAAAACAAGACTTATGAGCCATGGACAAAGAAGAATATCTTTGAGAAGAGAAGAAGGGATTGGATTCTGCGATGCCTTTACCGCGCTCTCCCCCAAAGCGGCGGGGTGGTGGTAGATTTGGGATGTGGCTATGGGTATATGACTAAACAATTAGTTTCTTCTGCGCGAGTCTACGGATTAGACCTGAAAGAAGGTCCTTTACGGGATGCATTACAGCAGGGGGTACAGCCGATCGTCTGTAATCTGGCAAATGAAATTCCTTTAAAGAGCGATACGGTGGATGCGGTGGTTGCCGGGGAGATCATCGAACACATCATGGAGCCGGAGGTTTTTCTTGCGCAGGTTCTGCGTATCCTTAAGCCAGGGGGAAAGCTTATTTTAACCACCCCAAATCTCAAGGCATTAATTTCTCTTGTGTATATGATTCTCAGGGATCGTCCTTCTCCTCAAGTATTTCAGCCTTTTCATGTCCGTTTTTTTACCTTTACCTCTCTTGCAAAATTGTTACGGGAGGCTGGTTTTCGCGTGCTATCCCGGCGCACAAACGAAGTGCTCCCCAGCAGCGTGGTACGTTACCTGCCGGTTATCGGTAAGCCGCTTTGTTTTTTATTCGATTTTTCCAACATTCTTTTGAATATCCTGTTTCGGGGATTAGGCACGCAGATCATGGTAATGGCAGAAAAAGCAAGAAAAGAAAATCGATAGATTGTTTCTATGGGCGAGAATCCTTTAGTTTCGGTAGTGATTGTGAACTTTAATGGCCGCCAGTTTCTACGTGATTGTGTGGTTTCAGTCTTAGCGCAGAAGCATACACCTCTGGAAGTCGTGGTAATTGATAATGCTTCGACCGACGGCTCTGTAGAGATGGTAAAGAAAGAGTTCCCATCGGTGATTGTGGCGTCTAATCCGAAGAACCTTGGGTTTGCCGAAGGATATAATATTGGTATTAAGAAGACGCGAGGGAATCTGATTGCCACTTTGAATAATGATATCACCTTGGCGCCTGATTGGGTTGCTGAGATGATTGCTGCTACTGCACGACATCCTCGCGCGGGGATATTTGCTTCAAAACAGCTTAATGCCCGTAATCCATTATTTATTGATTCTGCCGGATTATCTCTACACCGCGGGATGTATGGTTCAGGAAGAGGCAGAGGCGCGCTCGATCAGGAGCAGTATGATAATGAAGTTGAGGTGTTCGGCGCCTGCGGCGCAGCGGCGGTATTCCGCAAGAAGATGCTCGATGAAATTGGTTTATTTGACGAGGATTTTTTTCTCTACCAGGAGGAGTTGGATCTGTGCTGGCGCGCAGCCTGGCGAGGGTGGAAAGCAGTATATGTGCCTGGCGCGGTCGCCTACCACATTGGTGGCGCAACTGCAGGTGCGGGTTCGGCATTCGTGCGATATTATATGGAACGAAATCGCATCTTGATGTTGATAAAGAATTTATCATTACCGCTATTGATGCGGTACTTTCCGTATCTATTGAAGTATGAATTGGATATTATCTTACGGCTTGTCCTCAAGAGGGAGTGGGAGGTTGCGCGCGCGCGTATAGATGTATTTAAATATATCGGTGCAATGTGTAAGAAAAGAAAAGTGATTCAAAAGGGAAAAGTAATCCCGGAGAAGGAGTTTATGAGGCGTATAAAGGGAGCGCGATAATGATGTCTTTTCCTTCAAACCGGTTATTCAGCGTGCGTTATATCATTTACGTAACGTCTCTGTCTCTATTGCTGGTGATTAATGCCAACCTTATCATGCGCATTATGAGTAGAGTCACCGGCGTTTCTGTCCCGCCCTTTTTCCCGATAAGCGTTTTTGCGTTCCGCATCCCTTCGCTTGGGCAGATTCTTGGCGCCTTGGGACTTCTGGCTTTCTTTTTTGGGGCGTTGAAGTACTTATGCAAGACAGATTTTCGCCTCTCTTCCGTGATTATTGTAGGGATATGTTTGATAGTGGCGAGTAATTTATTGCAAGGATGGAGAGGGGGGGTCCTTGATCCCATTGATATCGGAGGAGTCAAGGGGTATGAATATTATCATCAGGCATTAGAGATTAAGAGCGCGTCGCAATTCCTTGCTTCGTTTGAGCGAGTGCAATCTGATTTGATGTGCCATTCGCGCGTGCATCCTCCTTATGCGACTCTTTTATTTTATGCGTTTGTGCGGATGGGGCTTTCTCCTGCACTGATATCTATGGGGATGGCGGTCTGCGCTACGGGATTTTCCTTATTTTTCTTACAGAGGATTCTTGAGCGTAATTTCCAGAGGAGCTTTGCTTCTTATATTTCTTTCCTCTATGTGTTGATTCCCGCAGTGCAGATATATTATCTGTTTAGTATCGAGGCGTTGGTAGCAACATTCTTTTTAGGGGCAGCTTATTTTCTTACGCATCCCAAAGGGTTCTTAAGTTGCGTGGGTATCTCGATCTTCTTGCTTTTATCGTCATTACTTACTTTCCTTTTTATCTTCTTTATCCCGCTCTTTGGTATACTGCAGTTTGTTAATAAGAGAGCGATAAAACGCCTCACCATAAGTGTTCTTTTAGTAGGAATGGTTCATCTTTTTTTATATTTTAGCACACACTTTAATTACGCGTATTCTTTTCTTACGACCTGTGCGATTGAGAGTCATCACGCAGAGTTATATTCTAAAGAGTTTATCCTCTATATTTTTACTCGGCTTGAAAGTATCGCGGAAATTCTGCTCTTCGCCGGGCCTTTTATTCTGGTTTTATGTGTGCGCGGCATTACTCGGTTAAAGGATAATAAAAAAGTATCGAGGGGGTTTTTTATCGCGGGAATCGTCTCTTTTATTATAATGATGATTGCCGGGGTCTGCGGGAACGGGGAGAGTGCGAGGATCTTGATCTTTATGTATGCGTTTCTGCTGCTGCCGGTGGCGGTATATCTGGATAAGCGTAAAGCTTCCGGGGAAGAAAAGATGCAGGTTGCGTCATTGCTTTTTTCGCAATCAGTATTGATGCAATTGTGCGGCAGGTATAATTGGTAAAGTAAATGACTATGAAGATCGGGATAGATATCCGGCCGTTTATTTTCAGTAAAGCAGGAATTCACACGTATCTTTCATGTCTTATCCCTGAGATGGCAAAGAATTCTCCTCATGAGTTTATGCTTTTTACTTCATCTGCGAGCCGTTTTGATTGGAAGGAGATTGCACCCAGACTTCATGAGCGCGTCTGGAGGTTCCCTCATTACAGCCAAGCCTTCGAGCGTTTTTGGCAGGAGTATATTTTGCCGCGGGCAGTACGTTCTTCTTCGGTTGACGTCTTTCATGGCTTACGGTTTTTTGTCCCACGAGGACTTATCTGTCCGGCGGTATTGGATATCCAGGATGTGGGGTTTAAGAAGTTCCCCGCGCACGTTACCCCGGGGGCTTTTAATTATTTTGACAAGATGGTCCGTGATTCTATCCCCCGTGCCCAGAAGATTATCAGTCCTTCAGTCTCTACCCGCCAGGATATTATAGAGTTTTATAATGTTTCCCCCGCGCAGATTGCGGTAATTCCCGAAGGAGTGGGGAGAGAATTTTTTATCAATCCTCAGGAAGAATCGTTGTGTGTCGTCCGGGAGAAATTTTCTTTAAAGAGGGGTTTTATCCTTTTTGTAGGCACCGTGCAGCCTCGTAAAAATGTCGGGGGGCTTCTGGAAGCGTTTAAAGCATTGTCTGCACGTTTTGACATTGATCTAGTTATTGCAGGAGAATGGGGTTGGGGATATGAAGAAATATTGGAACAGGCAGAAACAAAAGAATTAAAGGCCCGTGTTCATTTTCTTCAATACGTTTCCGCTGAAGAGTTGCGTTGTCTCTATAATCTCTGTGAGGTATTTGTCTTGCCTTCTTTTTATGAAGGATTCGGTCTGCCTGTATCGGAGGCAATGGCCTGCGGAACGCCTACGGTGGTGGCGAATAATTCTTCGCTTAAAGAGTTTTTTTCTGATGCCTCAATAATGGTAGAGGCGCATGAACCTGATTCTATTGCAGATGGTATCAGGCGGGCACTTTCGGATAGCGCGCTTCGCCAGGAGTTAATCAATAAAGGCCTTCGTAAGGCAGAATCGTTTAGTTGGGAAGAGACAGCGCGTAAGACATTAGCCGTCTATACCGAAGTAGCAAAGTAGGGGACGTTCCCCAAGGGGGCACCCTTTTGATTCATAAATGATTGAAAGATAATCGGTTAGGCGTATTCATAACATCTTGTATCATAGCATGTTACAAGACAAAAGGGTGGCTCCCGAGGGAACGTCCCCATGAAGAAGATGAGGGTGTTGATGGTTGAGGTAGGAGGGTGGGGAGGGATTGCCCACTATACCTATAACTTGATGCAGGCATTGGCGCAGATAAATGAAATTGATTGCTTGCTTCTTACGGATACACACTATGAATTAGAGATGTTTCCGCGCGCATTCGCCTTGCGTAAGACCCCCTTGAAGGATCAGTCCCACGCGGCGGCAACCCGGAATATCATCAAGGCAATTCTTTCTTTCCGTCCACAGGTGCTCCATGTCCAAAATTTGCTTACTGCGCGTAAAGACTGGTTATTATTTATTCTAGGGCGTATCTGCGGTTTAAAAATAGTTTTTACCGCGCATAATGTCCTGCCTCATGAACCAGAGGAACAGAATGCATTCTTTATGAGGTCAGCCTATAGAATGATATATTCGGCTGCTGGTGCGATTATTATCCACGCCCAGGCATCCAAGAATAAACTGATGGCACTTTTTGATATTGCCGCAGAGAAGATTTTTGTTATTCCACACGGAGATTATCTTTTCTTCCGGCAGAAAGAGATCCCTCAAGAAGAGGCAAAAAGACTTCTAGAGATACCGGTCGATAAAAAAGTGATTCTTCATTTCGGCACTATCCGTGGGTATAAAGGCATTGATACTCTACTGAGCGCTTTCTCTCAACTGCGTAAGGCACACAATGATGTTATTTTATTATTAGCCGGGAAGACCATGCATATCGATAAGGAGGAGCTCCGGCATTTGATTAAGGGTTTGGAGATTGAAGATAAGTTGATCTTCAAGGATGAGTACCTTTCTTTCGATGAAATAAATACCTGCTTCTTTGCCGCAGATATCGCGGTTTTTGCGTATAGTGATACCGATACCAGCGGTTCTTTGCAGGTTGCCTATGCGTTTAGTAAGCCGGTTATCGCAACCGATACCGGCGGATTACGGGAAGTAGTTGAAGAAGGAGACAACGGCATATTAGTTCCTCCTGGTGACGACGAAAAGTTAAGAGATGCCTTTAAAAGGATTCTCTGGGACCAGGAATTATTACGTACAATGGGGAGTCGTTCTTTGCAGTTGGCTAAAGATAAGTTCTCCTGGGGAAAAATAGCGCTATCAACTTTGGAAGTATACCGTCAGGAAGTATAAATGAAACTTACCCGCACAAAAACAATAGTAATCCTTGTGAGTATACTCTCCCTAGGATTGGTGTTGCGTCTTATGTGTATCCAGTGGGGCCTTCCTGATCAACGGCACCGCTGGCCGTATCATCCTGACGAAGGCATGGTTATGATGTGTCTTACTACTTTAGATCCTGTCCAAGGGAAAATCTGTCCGAACTTTACTTACGGTTCTTTTTTTCTATATCTTTTAGGGGTGGTTATACAATGTGCCGCATGGGTGAAGATGGTAATACTTACTCCTTCGGTAGAATTCTATCGTACCCATATACTTGAATTACGTAAAATTTATCTAGCTGGTAGGTTGTTGAGTTTATTCTGGGGCATGCTTTCGATATATCTTACCTACTATCTGGGAAGGATGATCTTTAATAAGAGAGTAGGGATATTAGCAGCGTGTGTCGTGGCAATTGCTCCGCTTGCGGTGATACAATCGTCTCTTATGACTCCTCACGCGCAGTGTACCGCGCTTCTTCTTGCGGCTATTATCTGCGGCGTACAGATTATAAGGAGAGGAACGTTAAAGTGGTATATTTTTTGTGCGATAAGTACGGCGTTGGCTTCGACGACCTATTGGTTCTTTGGAACGACCACTGCACTGGTATTGGTAGCGGCGCACATCTTTGCAGTGCGCCAAGGCCGGCTGTCCCGCAATAACTGGTTGCAAAGAAATAAAAAATTACTCTATGCTGCGTGTATGTTTGGTGTGGTATTTACGGTGACTGCTCCTTGTGTGGTATTCGGGATAAAAGATTTTATTTTTTTCTGGAGGATGACACAAGCGAAATTTAATTATCCCAGCACTAATATTATCTATCCCTTGGTGCGTGTGCTGCCTTATGGATTTGGTAGTTCCTGGTTAGTTGCCGCACTGGGGGGCTCGTGGATGATTGTGCGGGGTAAATCAAAAGAGGCCAAGATTTTTCTCTTTTGGGCAATACTGTATTATGTGATGGCGGTATTTACTGGCAGCCACCAATGGGTGAGGCGATTTACGCCACTTGTGCCTGCAGGCGCAATCTTTGGGGCATATTGTTTAATCATGCTGGGAGAAAGGATAAAGAGAGGAAGAGGCCTGCTTATTATAATTACCATATCGCTATTACTACAGACGGCGTGGCTCAGTGGGGCATCTTTGAGCCTTTATTCCCACGATACCCGTGATGCTGCCTATGTGTGGATTAATGAGAAAATCCCTGCGCAAAGCCGTATCGCGGTAGTCAATTGGTTCCATATTCCCCATATTGATAAGAGGGAATATCAGATTACCGAAGCGGTTTCCGTTGAAGATTTTAAGAAAGGGCCTTTTGATTATTATTTGGCTTCTTCTTTTGATATTGCGATGGAAAGAGTTTTTGCGGATCCCACGCTTTTTGTTGTTAAGAAGTTTTCCCATAAACCGGAATTTCTTGCTATTACGTTCGATGACCGGAGTGCGCCGCGGGATTTACGCTATGCCAATCCCGATATATATCTATTTTCAAAGAATGCCGGATGAAAACACACTCATTTAGAATCAAGCTTCCCCCCCGCGGACATATCAAGGCAGCTAATGCTGCTGACCCTGTTGATTATTACTATAATCCTCTTGCCGGCTGGTTGTTCAGACATAGGATAAATGTGGGACTTTCGTTATTAACGCATCCGGTAGGGGCAGTACTCGAGGTAGGGATGGGAAGCGGCCTGCTGGTACCTACGTTAGTCTCAGCCTGCGACACCTATACCGGCATAGACCTTTTTCCTGCGGATAACGCGATCACACGGGAATACCGAGTGAAAAAAACACTCTTTTTGCAGATGGATATATGCAGAACCAGTTTTCCTAATGATTTTTTTAATACGGTGATTGCTTTTTCGGTGTTCGAGCATATTGGTAATCTTAAGGATGCAATACAGGAGATTGCAAGGATATTAAAGCCAAAGGGAAAGTTGATCGCCGGATTCCCCTTGGTAGGCCAAGGAATGGATTTTTGTTTTCGTCTTATCGGATTTTCCGGGACCAACCGTTCGCATATTAATCCCACAGGTAAGATTATCGATACGATTGCAGGATCGCTGAAGATCACGCGTATCAGGACTATTCCTGCGTGCCTGCCTTTTCGTATGGCGCTATATACCTGCATTAGGGCAGAGAAGTAAAGATGGAGGGAAGAATTGTCTTGGGCAGATAAGGCATATCTGCCATATACAATACAGTTCGATGCCGAGAGGCTCAGGGAGGCGCTATTCTTGAGAAGATGCACTCCAGTCCCACAGGTAAGCGATCTACTTCTTAATACGACACAGAGATAGAGGTAAATAGTATGCAGGATTACAATATCAATGATTCTTCCGAAATAAGCTACCGCGCACGCCGTATCGCACACTGGGATCATCTTGCCGGTAGGCAGAGAAGCTATGGAAAATGGGCATATTATTATCGCAGGCGACTTAAGGAAATCTATCGTAGCATTATCCCGGAAGGCTCAAGGGTCCTTGAGATAGGCTGCGCGCAAGGAGAACTTCTGGATGCGCTCAAAACCTCCAGAGGCGTAGGCATTGATTTTTCCAAAGAGATGATTGCGCGCGCACGCGCCAAGTTTCCCCATTTGGAATTCATCGAGTGTGATGCGCATACGTACGCAGTTGAAGAAGTCTTTGATTATATTATTCTTTCTGATGTGGTTAATGATCTTTGGGATGTGCAAAAGGTATTTGCGCAGTTACGGAAAAACTGCATTCCTTCGACCAGGGTAGTTATGAATTATTACAGCCGGGTATGGGGGGTACCTTTGGGGTACGCTCAGCGCATGGGATTAGCGCAACCATTACTCCCTCAGAACTGGCTGACGACCGAAGATCTTGGACAGATAGCTTCTTTTTGTGACTATGAGGTAATCCGGCATTGGCAGGAGATACTCTGGCCGTTTCGTACACCAATTTTTTCATCTTTGTGCAACCGTTTTCTGGCGAAATTGTGGCCTTTTAATCATTTGGCCTTAACAAATATTCTGGTGATACGGCCTTGTTTGAAGCCGATATCGGAGAATCGCAATCCTTCTGTCTCCGTGGTGATCTCGGTGCGTAACGAAGCGGGTAATATTGCTCCTACCTTGGCGCGCATGCCTCAGATGGGTCAAGGTACCGAGGTGATCTTTGTCGAAGGCCACTCTACGGATGATACCTATGCAGTTATCGAACGGGAAATTGCCAGATACCCTTACCTGAAATGCAAACTGCTAAAACAAGAAGGGGCAGGAAAAGCTGATGCCGTACGTCTGGGATTTGATCACGCAGAGGGAGAGTTCTTTATGGTACACGACGGAGATATGACCGTAGTCCCTGAAGAGTTAATGCGTTTTTACCAGCTTTTAGCAAGCGGGAAGGCGGAATTTATAAACGGCGTACGTTTTGTTTACCCGATGCAAGGTAAGGCGATGCGTTTCTGTAATTTCATCGGGAATAAATTCTTCGGGATAATTTTTTCATGGCTTTTAGGGCAACATATCCGGGATACCTTATGTGCGAATAAAGCACTGAGCAGGAAAAATTATCTGAAGGTTGTTTTACAGAGATCGTACTTCGGGGATTTCGATCCTTTTGGCGATTTTGATCTGCTTTTCGGCGCGGTAAAACTAAATCTTAAAATTAGTGATGTTCCGGTGCGTTACCGGGAACGTACGTATGGAAGTACGAAGATTAGCCGCTGGAGAAATGGTTTGACCTTGTTAAAGATGGCAGTCTTTGCCGCACGCAGACTCAAATTTATATGAAGAGAGAAATAGCGATAGTTCTGGGGATTCTGATTATTTTTATGGCAGTCTCTTTTTTCGGAATTACCTCGGCTCCCGCCCCGTACGGAGATAACGCCCGGTATGTTATTCTAGCCCAATCATTACGTATGGG
>Ga0180007_10004514_pt1 | contig 14716 bp, 14 predicted proteins | sample MM_PC_MetaG_FD_121122 | JGI IMG/M metagenome (GOLD analysis project Ga0180007, IMG submission 121122) | Groundwater microbial communities from the Aspo Hard Rock Laboratory (HRL) deep subsurface site, Sweden - MM_PC_MetaG | ecosystem: Environmental > Aquatic > Deep subsurface > Groundwater... | reverse complement strand
CGATTCACTTGTTCACGATTATCCATCCAACGCCTTCCGCTGCTTATCCAGTTCGGCGAACGCTTTATTTAATTCGTCTTTTTTCGGCGCTATCCCATGCCACGCCACCTGGTTCTCTATGAAAGATATGCCTTTCCCTTTTACCGTATGCGCAATAATCATCTGCGGTCGATCCAAAACCGCCGCGGCTTCATCAAAGGCGTTCTGTAATTCCTTAAAATCGTGCCCGTCCGCTTCGATCACATGCCATCTGAAACTTTCCCATTTTTTCGCGTGCGCGCCGGGGTTCATAACTTCGCAGCATCTCCCGTCTATCTGTAATTTATTGCAATCAATAATGCCGCATAAGCTGGCAAGTTTGTAATGAGCCGCCGTCATGGCGGCTTCCCACACTTGTCCTTCGTTAGTCTCGCCGTCACCCATAAGGCAATATATCCTGGTATTCAAATCGTCCATTCTGTCCGCCAACGCCATGCCAACAGAGATCGAAAGACCTTGCCCCAAAGATCCGGAAGAGATCTCTACACCGGGAAGCCCCAGCTGCGGGTGACCTTGAAGCCGAGACCCGAGTTTTCTGAGCGTCCAGAGCTCTTCTCGAGGGAAGAAATCAAGATCGGCAAGGATCGCGTACAATGCCGGGCATGCGTGCCCTTTGGACAGTATAAACTTATCCCGATCTTTCCGTCTGGGATCCCGGTTGTCTATATTCATTCGTTGGTAATATAAGAGCGCCATTATTTCTATGACAGACAATGAACCGCCCGTATGTCCACTGCCGGCTTTCGTAAGCATTTTCAATGTATCCCGCCTGAGATCTATTGCCTTTTTTTTCAATTCCGTAATATCTGTGATCTTTTTCACTTCCCACCTTTCGTTAAATCTTTTAAACATCGTAATTTTTCCATTACCGTAACGTTGCCCGCGTCAATTTCCAGTGACTTCCCCCATCTTTCCGCTGCCTTTCGCGAGTTCCCGAGTTTCAAATAAACATCGCCGAGGTGTTCTTGAATTGTCGCGTTTTGCGGAAGATATTCAGCTGCTTTTGTAAAATATCCGAGGGCTTCCTGATACATGCCCTTTTGGTAAAAAACCCACCCCATGCTGTCGTTATACGCGCCATTCGCTGATTCCATGGCAAGCGCTTTGTTGATCAGTTCGGTTGCCCGGTCAAGTTCGGATCCGGAAACAGCGTAAAGATATCCAAGACAATTATATATGTCGGGAGACGCCCCCTCCATCGAAGCACGTTCTTCAAGCACTTCTATCGCGTGTTCTTTATCTCCGGCGTCGTTGAGCGCAAGGCCGAGATGAAGCCAATACTGATTATTTTCGGGATCCTCATCAATGGCCATTTCGTAATACTCGGCGGCATCGACATATTTTTTCTCTATCGCGTTCAGGTATCCGAGTCCGGCGTAAATTTCGCCCCCCGTCACGCCGTTTGCCAGGGCTTCCTGTAAAACCTCTTCTGCCTTGTCATACGCTCTGTCCATCACGTATATGCCAAAGATCTTCATGTATGGCTCGGAAAATTTCGGGTCGATGCGCCCCATCATTCGAAATTGCTCAAGCGCTTTATCATTTTTTTCGAGTTTATAGTACAACTGTCCCGCCCGGGCATAGGCCGCTTTATTCAACGGGTCGATCTCTTCCACAGCTTCGTATTGTTTTATGGCCCCTTTTATGTCTCCTTCCACTTCGTAGACAAGTCCAAGAACCATTTGAGCTTCAGTGTAATCAAAATCTATTTCGATGGCCTTTTTAAGGCTTTGCTCGGCTTTTTTCAGTTGATTCGTTTTCGAGTAGATCATCCCGAGATTAAAATACAATATAGTGTCATCACTCGAAATGCGGAGCATTTCCTCATATGTTTTGAGGGCTTCGTCAAACCTCCCCCGCGCCACAAGCAGGTCAGATAAAAATGCCAGCGTACGGAGATTTTCCGGATCACGTTCAAGAATTTTCTCGTAACAGGCTTCGGCTTTATCGTATTCTCCATTCGCCGTGTGCACAAGAGCAATAAGCAAATGGGCCTGATCATTAAGCGGCTCCAGCGCGAGCGCTTCGTCCAACTCGGCTAATGCGCGGTCTGTTTCGCCTAACAGTAGAAGGTCAGCTCCCATCTTTATGTGTATGGCCCCTATATCGCTCCTGGACTCGAGGGCCCTTTTATATTCCTCGATAGCTTTCAGGGGTTCCCCCCGGCTGTCGTAGAATATCCCCACAATGTAACGCGAGAGAGCCACCCAAAGGTCCGCTAAGCCGGGCTGTTCCAACCGGGATCTGTCAAATTCCGAGGGGATTCCCAGAGAACATGCATTTCGCGCGCCCGTTGAAGACAACACACAAAAGAAGCAGACAGTAAAAACGATAATACGGAATGAATTCATCACTTATTCTTTTTGTGCCGGTCTCTTCTCATCCGTTTTTTTCGCTTATGCCTTTTTACTTTTTTTAGTTTTTTCTTTTTCCCGCAAGGCATTCTCTCCTGTCACCCCCTTACCTGCTGTCAATTACTATCCGCCTTAAAAAAGCAGAAACTAGTATATCACCTTGTTTAACGGATACTCAATGATGCCCTGTGCTCCCGCATTTTTGAGCTCCGGTATCAACCGCTTAACGTCTTCTTCGTCGATTATTGTATCAATATCGACCCATGCACTGTCGGAAAGAGGAGCTATCGTGGGATTTTTCATCGCCGGAAGTGTCGCCAGGATCTTTCCGATGTCCTCTTTTTTAACGTTCATTTTCAGGCCAACCTTGCCTTCGGCCTGTATGGCGCCGCCAAGCAAAAGAGCGATCCTGTCGATCTTCTCTTTTTTCCACGACTCCTTATAGGCGTCTTTATTCGCTATAAACTGCGTTGTAGATTCACACAGCGTTTCCACGATCTTTAACCCATTTGCCCTGAGGCTGGAGCCGGTTTCCGTTATCTCCACTATGGCATCTATCCCCATTTTCGTCTTCACTTCGGTTGCCCCCCAACTGAATTCGACGTTTGCCTTAACACCTTTTGCCTTCAGGTATTTGTTCGTTACATTTACAAGTTCAGTTGCTATTTTTTTTCCTTCTAAGTCCTTTGCGCTCTTGATGTTAGAAGAATCCGGAACAGCCAGAACCCACCTCACCGGCTGCAAGCTCCGCTTCGCGTATATCAATTCAGCAACTTTTTCGACGCTGGAAGAATTTTCTTCGATCCAATCATTGCCTGTTATCCCGCAATCAATGATCCCGTCTTCAACATAGCGTGACATCTCCTGTGCCCGAAAAAGCACTGGCATTATTTCATTGTCATCGATGGACGGAAAATAAGATCTTTCCCTCACTCTGATCTTGTACCCGGCCTTGCCGAATATACGAATGGTCGACTCCTGCAGGCTTCCCTTTGGAATCCCTAATTTCAATATATTTTCAGCCATATTTCACCTTCCTGGGCTTGTATAAAGACACCTCTCCCATATATTATAAGCGTGATAATTGTATATCAATCCCCCAATAGAGTCAAGAACATTAGGCGCGATAATTAGGCGCGATTGTTGAAGGGTAACGGGAGCTATTAGCTGTCAGCTTAAAAGAAATGTCTGGCAAGCTCTCTCAAGAGCGATCATCCGCACATATGCCTGCTCGATGTCGCGGCCGACAGAGACCGCTCCGTGCTTCTTCATCAAGACAGCATTAGCACCCTGCTTGATTTCCCCGGCTATGGCCGCGGCCAGCTCATCAGAACCCGGTTTGAGGTACCCGATTACGGGGACAGCGCTTTCAACGACGCATTGAAACTCATACGAAATGTCCGAAAGTATCGCTGTTTTTTCGGCAACGGCCATCATTATCGGGGAATGCGTATGTACAACAGCTCCAACATCTTCGCGAGCGTCATAACACGCAACGTGGAACGGGGCCTCTCGGCTCAATATGTCCTTTTTTTTCTCCGTCTCGCTGAAAAGGACACAAACATAATCCTTCGCGCGTCCCTGGGACATGTCGGCACCCCGCTTCTTAATGATCAACCTGCTCCCGTCCCGGGCGCTGACGTTGCCCCCTGAAGCGATCACAAGTCCTTTATCATGCAATAGTTTGCCGTATCCGGCCAATCCTCTTCGCTTGTTCATGATCCTCCCATTTTGAAGTAGTGTAACATGAAGAGAAGTAAAGAGGCAAGGGTTAAGAGAGCTATCAGCTTTCGGCACAGAACCATGGTCATTGACACCGACTAGTGATGGACTATTGACTATCTCCGCGAAAAACATATAATACAAGAAACGCGCTCTAACACAAATAAGGAGTTTATCTAATGTTGCATATTTTTCGCAGTAAGAAATTCGCCAGAAGGACCCTTTACGCCATCCTTATCCTGATAATACCGGCATTCGTTCTATGGGGAGCGGGTAGCATTTCCAAAAGGCCGGGGATCATCGGCACTATTGGAAAGCAGAAGATCCGGGAGAACGATTTCGTAAAGAGTCTCAGCGGAGTAAAAATACAGCTGCTCTTGACTTACGCGAACTACGATGTGTTCCGCAACATTCTCCGGAACCGGCCGCTTATGAACCGTATGGCGTGGGACAGGCTGGTCTTTCTTAATTCATCCCGAACGAATGAGCACAAAGTGACCAATCGGGACGTGCTCTCCTATTTGAGTCAACATCCGCTTTTTCAGAAAAACGGCGCGTTTGATCAGTGGACTTACTACTACATCATAAGGAACACACTCGGTATGGAACCGCGGAATTTTGAGGAACTCGTTCGCGAAAATCTTGAAGTGAACGCCGTCCAGAACCTGCTTTATCGAAAGATCAATATCCCGGATGAAGAACTGAAAGAATATTACCATACCCTGAACGATAAGTACGACATATCCTACATCCTGATAGATAAAGAACAGTTCACCGCAAGCGCCGAGCCGTCCGAAGAAGAAGCAAGCGAGTACTATGAAACGAATCTACTAAAATTCCAGATACCGGCTAAGATAGATATCGAATATATCGAGATCCCTTATGCGAACATAACCGAGAAAAAAGAAGTCACCTCTAAAATAAACGAGTTGCATACGCAGTTGGAAAAATATCCGACAACATTTGAGGAAACCGCGGAAAACCATGGTGTCCGATACCACAAGACCGGCCCTATTTCCGTGGATGACCTGATCCCGGGTACAAAATTCTCAAAAAAGGTTCATGACATCGCCTTTAGTATGGCGAAAGAGGAAGTCAGTCCGCCGGTCGTATCCGGAGAGGGTGAAGGCACGGCGTATGTGCTGCGCAAGCTGGATGCTTTCCCGCCGGGGCTTCCGGGATTCGAAGAAGTGCGTGAAGCTGTCGTTGAAAAATTAAGGGACGCGCAAAAAATGAAACTTGCCGCGGAAAAAGCGGGTATCATTTATCGGGACATCGCGGGCAAAACCCTTTCTTTAAGGAAAGCCGCGGAAGAACTTGATCAGGAAGTTCAAACTGCCGAAGGTGTCTCTTTGGGTGGTTACATCGACAACGTAGGGCAGGCAAGAGATATTATCGAGAGGCTTGGCGGTGCTTCCGCGGGCGATATCATGGCCCCTTTAACCACTCCCAAGGGGATGGTCATCACCCGCATCGACGTCATAAGTCCTGCCGAAGAGGAGAAATTTGAAGAGCAGCGGGAGATCATCCGCGAGCAAGTCATGATGGATCAGCGAAAAAGAGTGCTGCAAAAATGGCTGGCGGGGAAAGCCCCGGAAATAAAATTGGAAAGATCTCTGGACACTTTATAGAATTTGTGAGGAATCGTTTCTTAAACCGATCAGCGGATTCGCGCAGGGCTTTATTTTATCCTAAAAACTTTTCCAGCTCTTTCATGAAATGCGAAACATCCTTGAACCTGCGGTATACTGAAGCAAAACGAACATACGCCACTTCGTCAAGATCATAAAGTTTTTCCATTACCAGGTCGCCGATCCTGGTGGACTTGATCTCCCGATCGGTTTCCCTTTGGACTTTTCTTTCGACCTCATCCACCGCTGTATCGATCTGGTCCATGCTGACCGGCCGCTTTTCACATGCCTTTATGATGCCGGCTTTGACCCTCTCTCGATCAAATCTCTGACGATTCCCGTCGCGCTTTATCACCATAAGCGGCGTTTCTTCGACATATTCATACGTCGTGAACCGCCTGCCGCATTTTAAACATTCCCTGCGCCTTCGGGTATTTTGACCCTCCGCGCTCATCCGGGAATCTATGACTTTGTCTTCTGTGTTACCGCAAAACGGGCATTTCATTGTTTGAATTTCTCCAATTTCACGCCGGCTTCCTTTAACAGCTCGATCGCAAATTCATCCGGATAATCTCCTTCGAAAATTATCTTTTTTATACCGGCATTTATGATCATCTTCGCGCAAATACTACACGGTTGAGTCGTCATATACATAGTGGCGCCGTCAAGGCTTATGCCGTGCCTCGCGGCCTGCAGAAAAGCGTTTTGTTCAGCGTGGAGAGCTCTGCACAACTCGTGCCTTTCGCCCGACGGAACCCCCATTTTCTCCCGCATACATCCGATCTCATCGCAGTGCTTTACTCCGGCGGGAGCGCCGTTATATCCGGTCGTCAGCACCTGTTTATTCTTAACAATCACCGCTCCTACATTGCGCCTGAGACAAGTCGATCGGCTGGACACAAGCCTGGCGATATTGATGAAATACTCATCCCATGCCGGGCGTGACGTTCGATTGTTTTTCTTCCCGTTCATATTGTTTCATCCCCTGAATTCTCCATTTCGTTTGCCCAGTTCTCATAGAGGGGAAACTCTTTCAGAAACTCCCGGATCTCTTCTCGTATAAACCTGAGTTCCTTTTCGTCATTGCGCGCCATAATTGCGCTGTCTATAAATCCGGATAGTTTTGTCATCTCGGCTTCTTTCATGCCTCGTGTGGTCACGGCCGGTGTCCCTATCCGAATCCCGCTGGTAACAAACGGGCTTTTGGTATCATACGGGATAAGATTCTTGTTCACTGTGATCCCTGCTTTCTCAAGGGCTGTTTCCGCTTCCTTCCCCGTGATGTCCTTGCCTGAAAGATCAATAAGCATAAGGTGATTATCCGTGCCTCCCGACACCACCCGGTATCCTCTTGATGAAAGTGTTTCCGCTAAATGCGCGGCATTTTTAATGATATTTTTCTGATATGTCTTAAATTCCGGCTGCAGCGCCTCTTTTAAGGCCACCGCTTTACCGGCGATCGCGTGCATAAGCGGCCCTCCCTGTATCCCGGGAAATATTCTTGAGTCGATCTTTTTCGCGAATTCTTTTTTGCACAGGATCATGCCGGACCTGGGCCCACGCAAGGTTTTATGTATCGTTGTTGTCACAAACTCCGATACCGGAACCGGGTCCGGATGAAGTTTTGCGGCGACAAGTCCCGCTATATGCGCCATATCCACCATCAGCACGGCGCCTGTTTCGTCGCATATTTCCCTGAATTTCTTGAAATCTATCGTGCGGGGATAAGCCGAAGCGCCGGCAATGATCATGCCGGGTTTATGTTCCTTGGCTTTCTTAAGTATCTCGTCGTAATCTATCCTCTCTGTCTCTTTGTTCACGCCGTAAAAAACCATATTGTAGAGTTTTCCGGAAAAATTCAATTTGTGCCCATGGGTAAGATGGCCGCCGCACGCAAGATCCATGGCCAGAACAGTGTCTCCGACTTCAAGCGCGGCAAAATATACCGCCATGTTAGCTTGTGACCCGGAATGCGGCTGAACATTTACGTGTTCGGCTCCGAAAAGCTCCTTCGCCCTTTTTATCGCAATATCCTCGGCAATGTCGACAAATTCGCATCCGCCATAATATCTCGCGCGGGGGTATCCCTCGGCATATTTGTTGGTCATAGCGGAACCGACCGCTTCCATAACGGCGCGTGAAGCAAAATTCTCACTGGCTATGAGTTCGATCCCCTCGTTTTGCCTTTTTGTCTCGTTCAGGATCGCCTTAAATATTTCAGGGTCCGTCGCTTTCAAGTGTCTCATGCTCTCTTGTCCCCCCTCATATGATTTTCTTAAATACTTTGTTCTCGAATGCCCTGATCTGCCTTACGCGTCTGGCATGCCTGCCCTTCAACGCCCCGGTCTCGAGCCATGTTTCGACAATACTAAGTGCTTTTTCAGGGCGAGTTTTTTTAGCTGCCAGCACCAGGATATTAGCATCGTTGTGTTTTCTGGCGGACGCGGCGTCTTCTACGGACAGGCAAAGCCCCGCTCTTGCGCCGGGAAGTTTATTCGCGATCATCGCCATGCCTATGCCGGATTTGCAGATCACTATTCCCCGCCAGGCTTTTTTAAGGGCTACTTGCCTGGCAGCTTCGAAACCTAATTCCGGATAATCGCACGGTTTTTCCGAATGCGCTCCGACATCAATGATATTGTAACTCGTTTTTTCGAGTACCGATTTTATCGCTTTTTTTAACGCGTATCCGCCGTGGTCAGAGCCGATCACTATTGTTTTAACCATCCTATCATCCCCTCGATTGACTGCTTAATGATATTGAAAGACACTCTGTAAAAAGCCGGAGGACGCCCAATCGGATCCGGTATCATAAAATGTTCCGGGTTAGCGCCAAACTCTCCGAGATAAGATACTTTCTCAACGGACGCGGGATCAAGGGAGAGGATCTTCTCTCTGTGCATGGACTCCATTACAAGTATCATGTCGGCCCACCTTATAATATTTTTATCCAGCTTGGTGGATTTGTATCCTGCCGGGTCTATTTTTTCTTCTTTGAGCATTTTTTTCGTGTTGTCCGCCGGCGGCATACCGTCCATACCCATTGTTCCGGCTGATCTCACTTCTATCGCAAGGCTTCCTTCTTTAGCGCGAGTTCTTAGATAAGCCTCAGCCATAATGCTACGGCAACTGTTTCCGGTACATACGAACAAGATCTTCTTTATTCTCTTCATGATAAAAACAAGTTTAAGAGTCTCTTATGCTTTACAGATTTTTATTCTTTTCCTCGATCTTTGCGACAAGCGATCTTTTATGTTTGGCAAGTTTAGTATCAATTGTTTTATCACTTATCGCAATGATTTCCGCGGCAAGTATCGCCGCGTTTATAGCGCCGGCTTTCCCTATGGAAACGGTGGCAACAGGCACGCCTGAAGGCATCTGGACTATAGAAAGAAGAGAGTCCATACCGTCAAGCCTCGATTCCATCGGCACACCGATAACCGGCAATGTGGTATTCGCCGCCACTACGCCGGCAAGATGCGCCGCACCGCCGGCTCCCGCTATGATGATTTTTATGCCGTTTTTTTTCGCTTCTTTAGCAAAGTCCGTGGTTTTGTCCGGCGAACGATGCGCGGATAATATCTTTACTTCATACGGGATCCCGAATTCATCCAGCATCCTTAACGTTTCCTGCATAACCGGCAGATCCGAATCACTTCCCATTATTATGCTTACTACCGCTTTTTTCTTCATACTTATCCCCTCTGTTATCCGAGCCTTTCAACCGCTCGGTGCGCAATGTCCCTTCGATACGTCATACCCTCAAAATGTATCCTGTCAACACCCGCGTAGGCGTGTTCTAGCGCCTTCTTGATGCCGAGGCCCATGCCCGCAACACTCAACACCCGGCCGCCGGAAGTCAAGAGTGTTCCGTCTTGAACCATCGTTCCTGCGTGAAAAACAACAACCCCTTCTTTTTCCGCGTCGTCTATGCCGGTGATCTGCCGAGCTTTCTCATATTTCCCCGGATATCCTCCTGACGCGAGCACAACCGCTACGCAATCCCGTTTGTCCCATTTCAATCGGATCCCGGAAATATCCCCGCTGGCGGTGGCCATGAGCAACTCTACCAGATCCGTTTTGAGCCGCGGTAAAATGGCCTGAGTCTCCGGATCCCCAAACCGGACATTGAACTCCAGAACCTTCACGCCAAGATCCGTGATCATCACCCCAGCGTACAACACGCCCTTGTATGGTGTACCCTCTTCGGCCAAACCATCGATGATCGGACGGATGATCGTTTTGTTTATTTCATTGAAAAGTTTTTTATCTACTACGGGCGCCGGCGAATACGCCCCCATGCCGCCGGTATTCGGCCCCTTGTCGCCGTCGTATATACGCTTATGATCTTGACTGGAAGCAAGTGAAATAATATTCTTTCCGTCCGACATAACAAGAATTGACACTTCCTCGCCTTCCAAACATTCCTCAATAATTATCTTGTTCCCGGCCGATCCAAACACTTTGTCTTCAAGTATCTCTTTTGCGGCCTTCATGGCTTCGGGAACTGTTTTAGCCACGATAACACCTTTACCCGCAGCCAGGCCGTCAGCTTTTATTACAACCGGTGTGCCTATCTCCCTAAGGTAGGCTTCCGCCTTATCTGCCGTTTCAAATATTCGAAAACCGGCTGTCGGGATGTTATACCGTCCCATGAGCTCTTTAGCAAAGATCTTGCTTGATTCCAAACGGCTGGCGGCATACGAAGGCCCGCACACGCGAATGCCTTCCGTCTCAAGAACATCGGTGATCCCGCGTGATAACGGAACCTCCGGGCCCACCACTACCAGATCTATCTTTTTCTCTTTGCAAAAATTTTTGATCGCATCGTTGTCTAATATGTCAACGTCGCAGTTAACGGCATATTCGCTTGTCCCGCCGTTTCCGGGCATACAATAAAGATCGGCGGTCTTCGGGCTTTGCTTGATCTTCCAACAAAGCGCGTGCTCTCGTCCGCCTGAACCGATCACAAGAATATTCATACCTCGCTTTTCTCCTGTACAAGTTTCACGCCGCGAACGCCTTTGGCAATATCGCCGATCACCCAGCTTTTTAATCCGTGTTTCTTTCTTAACAGTGTTTTCGCCTTTTCCGCGTCACTTTTAGCTATAATCATCACCATGCCGATCCCCATATTGAACGTTCTATAAAGTTCAGCTTCATCAAGAGCAGTTTTGTCGGTTATCATCTTAAATACTTTCGGAATATCCCATGAACCTTTTCTGATCACGGCCTTACATTTCGCGGGAAGTATCCTCGGAATGTTGTCGTAAAACCCGCCGCCGGTGATATTGGCTACGCCTTTGACCGCGATCTTACGCAGTAGTTCCAGCACCGGTTTAACATAAATATGAGTGGGTTTCAAAAATATTCCGCTGTTCTTTTTCAGCTCCTTCGCGGTAAATATCCTGCGAATGAGCGAATAACCGTTGGAATGAAGCCCGCTTGAAGCAATGCCTAAAATAACGTTCCCGGGTTTGATCTTTTTCCCGTTAATGACTTTTTTTCGATCAACCACACCAACGGCAAAGCCCGCCAGATCGTATTCACCGCGGGAATACATCCCCGGCATTTCGGCGGTCTCTCCTCCCAGAAGCGAGCATCCTGCGTTTTTACACCCTTTAACTATGCCCTTGATGACGCCTGCCCAAACACCGGCGTCAAGTTTACCGGAAGCAAAGTAATCCAGAAAGAAAAGCGGTCGTCCGCCAAGGCATAAACAGTCGTTCACGCACATAGCGACCAGATCTATGCCGATCGTATCATGCTTGCCGGCATCGATCGCTATTTTAAGTTTTGTCCCCACTCCATCGGTGGAAGCAATAAGAAGCGGATCTTTTTCTCCGGATTTTTTCAGATCAAATGCCCCGCCAAATCCCCCGATAGAATCCATGCTGCCTTTGATCCGCGTAGTGTCGATGCGCTTTCTTATCCCCTTAATAAGCCGATCGGCTTTATCGATATCGACTCCGGCATCTTTGTATGTAATCTTTTGCTTTACTCGCATCATTATCCCCTCTTGAATCTATACATTCGGCAGCGCCCTTCGCTATCGCTCCCCTCGGGGCTTCGCGGGACAGGTTAAACTCCGCCGTTTACAGCGGGAATACATATGAGCCGCCTCAGTATGAATCCCTATCTGAAAACCCTGGACTTCAGCCCGGGGAGTTGAAAAGATTCATAGTCCTATGTTCTTGAATATTTCATCTATATGTCTCGTGTGGTATTTAATATCAAAACACTTTTTCGCATCTTCATCTATCATGTATTTTTTTATCTTGCCTCCTGAAATAAGCGTTTCTTCGAAACTTTTCCCGGTTTCGCAGGATCTAAGCGCCGCGCTCTGGACAATATCGTACGATTCCATCCTATCCGCGCCCTTCTTGATAAGCTCCAACATGATCCTCTGGGAGTGTATTGCCCCGCCTGTCACTTTCATATTGGCCAGCATCTTGTCTTCGTTAACGACCAGTTGCTCTATGAGAGACTTTGTCTTCGCGAGCATATAATCTAATAAAATGGTTGAATCCGGAATAATTATCCTTTCAACAGAAGAGTGCGAAATATCCCTTTCGTGCCACAAAGCCACGTTCTCTATTGATACCATCGCGTTCCCTCTCAAAAGCCTGGCAAGCCCTGTAATACGTTCGCATATTATCGGGTTCTTTTTATGCGGCATGCTGGAAGAACCTGTTTGTCCGCTTGCAAAATGTTCCTGAACTTCACCGATCTCTGTTTTCTGAAGGCCCCTTATTTCAAGCGCGATCTTCTCAAGAGTGGCTCCTGTGATCGCGATCATATTGAGATAATACGCGTGTCTGTCTCTTTGAAGCACCTGTGAGGATATGCCTGCCGGGGTTAACCCCAGTTTTTTACATACATATTTTTCTACAAATGGATCCACGTTGGCGCATGTCCCTACTGAACCGGATATTTTCCCGCAAGCGATCGTGTTCCGGGCGTCCTTCAACCTGACGAGATCGCGTTCCATTTCTTTGTAAAACAATGCCATTTTTAGACCAAACGTCGTAGGCTCGGCATGAACCCCGTGGGACCTTCCCATCATGATGGTTTTTTTATGTTTTATCGCCTTCTTCTTTAAGGCACTCATGACATCTTCGACATCCTTGATAAGAATGCCGGCAGCCTCGGTCATCATGACAGAAAGCGCAGTATCAAGAACATCGCTGGAAGTGAGCCCATAATGGAGATATTTAGCCTCCTCACCCACGTATTCAGATACGTTCTTTATGAAAGCGACAACATCGTGGTGTGTTTTTTCTTCGATCTCTTTGATGCGCCCAACATTGATGTCCGCTTTATCCTTAATGATCTTAACGGCTTTTTGAGGGATAAGCCCCATTTCAGCAAAAGCCTCGCAGGCCAGTACTTCTACTTGCAACATCTTGCGAAACTTATTCTCATCCGTCCATATACCGGCCATTTCCCGGCGTGAATATCGTTCGATCATGATCGTTCCCCTTTGTTTTGATGCTCGTTATGAAAGGCGTCCGGTTTTCGAAAATTGCTCCTTAAATCAGAGCATTTTTTATAACATATATGATACCCTATTGTCAACGTTATCAGCTTTCAGGGATGTTGGGACAGTGGGATGTTTGGACAGAGGGATGTTTGAAGCGGTTACCCGTCCTACCCCTCATTGCACCTCGTAGGTGTAATGGGATCCCTTTTTTTTAATTTTTTCAGGATCATGTTTTTGATACCGGGAGGGACCCGTGCTTTCACATACGCGCCTTTTTCTGTATACTCCAGTTTTTCAAGGACCCCTTTTTCACGTATTATCCCGATGACCGAGTGACTTCTGTGCGGAACGGTCAACTCAATATCTTCCATTCCGTTCTGGATACACTCGTCTATACGCTCCATTAATTCATCAAACCCTGTTTTTTTTAACGCTGACATAATCACGGGCCGATCAAAAAACCCTGCCAGTAAAGCAAGCTCATGTTTTCCGGAGACTTTGTCCATCTTATTAAGCACCGTCATGATCGGTTTATCCTCAACCTTCAGTTCCTTGAGCACCTCAAAAACGGAGTCGCTCAATTCTTCCATACGATGATCGCTTACATCAATGATATGAAAAAGCATATCGGCCTCGACAACTTCCTCCAGCGTGGCTTTGAAACTCTCTATCAAATGATGCGGCAGATCATGTAAAAATCCCACAGTATCGGACAAAAGAACCGTTTGGTTATTGGGAAGTGTCAATTTTCTTACGGTGGGATCCAACGTACTAAAAAGCTGGTTTTTGGCGATCACATCAGACCCCGTAAGAGCGTTGAAAAGAGTAGACTTCCCGGAATTGGTATACCCTACCAGAGCAATTGTTAATATGGAAAACTTTTCACGCCCCTCGCGGCGGCGGCGGCGTTGATCTGTTTTTTCCCTTATGGCCTTCTTTAGCCGTCCGATGCGTTCACGCACACGGCGGCGATCTATCTCCAGCTGTTGTTCACCGGGCCCGCGCGTTCCCACTCCTCCATACTGCCTGGAAAGATGCATCCACATGCGGCTTAATCTCGGAAGAAGATACACCAGTTGGGCGAGTTCAACCTGCATCTTCCCCTCGTCTGATTTTGCTCTTCTGGCGAAAATGTCAAGAATGAGCTGAGTTCGATCGATAATCTTCGTTTCTATCGCTTCCTCTATGTTTTTCTGCTGCGAAGGAGAAAGATCGTCACTAAAAATCACAACATCCGCTTCGAATTCAGCGGCAAGACCCGCTATTTCGTCTACTTTCCCTTTTCCAACCAAAAAAGTGGAAGTCAATGTTTTCATCCGGCACATCACTTCACCTTTAATTTCAACACCGGAAGACGCGGCCAGGCCGCGCAATTCCTCCGCCTTGTCCTCTATCTTCCAAGAAGAGCCTCCAATACGTTCCACCGCCACAAGAATGGCTTTTTCCAACTTCGGTGCCGTATTAAAATATTTAGGTTTCATTGTTCT
>Ga0180007_10004513_pt1 | contig 14717 bp, 7 predicted proteins | sample MM_PC_MetaG_FD_121122 | JGI IMG/M metagenome (GOLD analysis project Ga0180007, IMG submission 121122) | Groundwater microbial communities from the Aspo Hard Rock Laboratory (HRL) deep subsurface site, Sweden - MM_PC_MetaG | ecosystem: Environmental > Aquatic > Deep subsurface > Groundwater... | reverse complement strand
TTATATATGCGCCGATATGCGAAAGCTGTTCCAAAAGGTACAGATCCGTATCTCATAAAAGAAGCCCTTGCGTCCTTGAAAGAAGCCTATGCCAGCTCACCAAGGGAGCCGGCACAGTTCAAAAAAACGGAAAGTGTGGTTCTTCCTGCGCCAGCCTGCAAACAGCTACCGAGTGATCCGGCAGAGGTTTTCGATATTCCGGTGGGGGTGCTTCTGCGCAGCGATCAGGTAGCGAAATTGGATTTAATAGCTTTTGGCCGGGAAATTCCGCGCCACGTGTTGATGAGTGAGATAATCGGTAGTTTTTTAAGGAATATTAATGATAACAAAAATAGTTTATAGAGTACAATAATTGTAAATTAAAGCAAAAATCACCTTGTTTGCTTGGCGGCTGGCAGGTGATTTGCGAAAGTGACTATTTATTTGTTATGTCGATGTGATTAATATACGGCATAATTTATAAAAAGTCAAGTGTGTTTATTGTTTCTGTGTGTTTCAGCGTGAACAATAAAACCCTTCTCGCAGATCATCAACAAGGTGAAAAATACCTGGTTGATGTTTTTTAATGTAATAATTGGCAGGAGGGTTGCGTATGGGAATACATTTGACAGACACAATGGTGAGGGGATTGAAAGGCGCTCCAAGCACTATTCTTTTATTTTTTTTGATAAGAGTTATTAACGGTCAAACTGAAAATGTATCTCAAAAATATATTCAACAAATGACCGGCTATTCTGACAAGACAACAGAGGATGCCTTACTCTACCTTTTTAATTCTGGCCTTGTAATCAGAAATGGTCGCTATACTTGGGGACTTGCTGGAAATATAAATCAGTTACCGCTGATGGCGTCTTTGTTGGGCGATGGAATATCAGGAACGCAAGCGGAGTTTTTAAATGGAGATGATGCTGAAAGTGAATCAATAAATCTATTTGAATATCCGGGTGAAAATAGCGAAACCAAAAATCGGACTCGTAATAATTCCGTATCCGATCAATCAATTAAGGATACGGAAAAATTCCGTATCTCTGAACAAAGCGACACTATGTTATCCGGGACTCGTAATAATTCCGTATCCGATAATCAATTTATAGATACGGAAAATTTCCGTGTCATTCAGCCGCAGGAGGCTGTTTTATCCGGGACTCGTAATAATTCCGTATCCGATACGGAAAAAATCCGTATGGATTGCCCTAGTAGTATTAGTAGATATATTAATAATTTAGATAAAGAAATAAGACTACTACTACTAAAACTTGAGGATACGGAAAAAATCCGTGTCGTTGAAAATATGCAAACCTGTGATGAATTTGGCATTTATGAGCCGGCCAGAACCAAGATTAGTTTACTCAAAACAACAACCCCACAGCTTATAAGATTTCATGTTGAAATGCTTAATGAAACCGATACGGTAGGTCTTGCAATTCACCGGATCGAGCATAATCAGAGAATTAGTCAAAAGTGGTTGAGGGAACAACAATATAAAGACCGGTTTTCTTCGGAAGAAGCAGTACAAAACTGGAATAATTTATATTCAAAAACAGATATTTCCCAGGATGATTTTAAGCGGGTATTGGAAGCGATTAGTCTGGATTTTAACAAGGCTTCGTTTGAAACCTGGCTTAAGCCGCTTGAAGTGATTGAAGTTGAGGATGATGAGTGGACAGTCAGTGCCAGTAATTCTTATGGTGGCAAGTGGGTTGTAGATCATGCCCTTGAAAAATTGGAAGCTGCTGCAGGAGTAAGAATTAAGATAGTTTGTAACGGTACAGTAATTGATTAAATAGCCGAAAGCTGGAACTTGCGTATAGTCACACAGATTCTTATAATTCACAGCAGCAATCCAAAAAAAGAAAAGGAATATTTTGTCACGTGTTCAAGGCTAAGAATATATTTTATTACTACATCAAGACCGCAGAGTTCTCCACAGACAATCTTCTGCAGGGGGTTACTGCGTTCAGGACAACGGCACACATGGATTCTTTTTTGCCAACCGAACAATTTGGTCGTGACCAATTTCTTGAAATGATTGATTATGGTCACATATTCATGACCGGAGCGAAGGATAATAAACTGGTGCGAATAACTCTCGACAAGGTTACTTGTGGTGAGCAGTTTGCGATCCACGGCAAGCCATGGCTGAAAATAGATTTGTTGGATTAAAAAAAGTTTTAAGATTCTTATTAAAGTTCTGCATTTTTTTTATAAAAAAAAAGCATTATAAACAGAGATTTTTTCCGGAGATAGGGTTTGTAAAATAGTGCCGTTTTGTTTATATGGCAATCTAGTATAAAATTTATTCAAAAAGAGAAACAAATTTTAATTCAAGATGAAAACCAATTTTTCTATTGAATACTTACATGTTCATAAAAAAACGAGTTAGATTATTATAGGCGGGCAAATACAAGTGAGGGTGCAAGAATCTCCTCTGAGCGGGGAAAAAACATAATTAAGACATAAAAAGGTGATCTAAAATTTAAAATAGGATTTATATATGCCCAGAATTTTTGATAATATTGATCTTCACTTACTTCCTGATCTGAGAAACGCCATTCAAGCCTCTTACCGAGCCGATTTCTGTGTGGGTTATTTCAATATGCGAGGGTGGGATGAAATTGGTCAGAAAATTGAATCCTGGACAGGAGGAGAAGGTCATTGTGCCCGTTTATTAATTGGGATGCAGCGATTACCACAAGATGAACTTCGAATCCTTTATCAAGTCGAACAGAAAGACTCAGAGCTGGATAATTCGACAATATTACGATTAAAGAAGAAATTAGCTGAGGAATTACGTACTCAATTAGCTTTAGGCATTCCGTCCAATAAAGATGAACAAGCCTTAAGGCAACTAGCACAGCAGATTCGTTCAAAAAAAGTGTTCGTTAAGTTGTTTTTAAAACACACCTTACATGCAAAACTATACCTCCTTTTCAGAGAAGATAAATTCAATCCAATCATCGGGTATTTAGGAAGCAGTAACTTAACCCTGGCTGGACTTTCTGCTCAAGGTGAATTAAATGTCGACGTTCTTGATGGGGATGCTAGCACGAAATTAGCCGAGTGGTTTAAAAATAGATGGATAGAATGGGGAACAATAGACATTTCTGATGATCTTGCAAAAATCATAGAAGAAAGTTGGGCTCGAGAAGAACCCATCCCTCCATTCCAAATATATATCAAGATGGCTTACCATCTTTCCCAAGAAGCCAGAGCAGGATTGAATGAATATCGTATCCCAAAAGATTTTGGTAATACTCTTTTCCCTTTCCAAACAGCAGCAGTAAAAATTGCAGCACATCACCTCAATAATCGTGGAGGAGTTCTTATTGGTGATGTCGTCGGCCTCGGGAAAACATTAATGGCAACCGCAGTGGCAAAAATTTTTGAGGAAGATCAGGATTTTGAAACATTGATCATTTGCCCGAAGAACCTCGTTGGAATGTGGGAACAATATCATCAACAATATCGTTTACGCGCGAATGTTATTTCGGTTAGCCGGGTCCAACAAGTCTTAACAAATTTAAAACGCTATCGTATGGTGATTTTAGACGAGAGCCATAATTTAAGAAATCGAGAGGGGAAACGATATAAAGCGATTAGGGAATATGTTGAAAAAAATGAATGCCGGTGCATTCTTCTTTCAGCAACACCATACAACAAGACATATCAGGATCTTTCAAATCAATTAAGATTATTTGTCCCAGAAGATAAACCATTAGGAATAAAACCCGAAAAGCTTCTACATGAAATTGGTGAAACCGAATTTATTAGAAAATATCAATGTTCACCAAAAACCTTAGCGGGATTTGAAAAAAGTGAATACGCAGACGATTGGCGTGACCTAATGCGATTATATATGGTTCGTCGTACACGCAGTTTTATAATTCAAAATTATTCCGATTTAGACGAGTCAAACGGCAGAAAATACCTCACCTTGGATGATGGAACGCGTTCTTATTTTCCCACTCGCATCCCGAAAACAGTGAAATTCAAAATTGATGAAGCCGACCCCGAAGACCAATATGCCAGAATGTTTTCTGAGGACGTGGTTGATGTGATTAATCACCTCAATTTACCTCGATATGGTCTAGGAAATTACGCTAGGGAGTCGTTCGTCCGGGCGGTGAAAAAAAGCGAACAAGAAATGCTTAATAACCTTTCTCGTGCCGGAAAGCGATTAATGGGCTTTTGCAGGACGAACCTTTTTAAACGTATGGAAAGTAGTGGTGAAGTGTTCCTTGAATCTGTTCAACGCCATATTCTGCGTAATTACATATTCTTGCATGCATTGGAACACAACTTGCCATTACCATTAGGCACACAAGATGTTGGTTTACTTGATACTAGACTAAACGATATCGATATCGAAAGCGGGAATTTCTTTGATATTCCAGATGAAGATGAATTACCTGAAGAGATGATAGACAACGAAATGGCGGGCAGTTTTGTTTCTGGAATTCATACAGAAGCAGATTATCAGAAAAGAGCAAAAGAAGCTTACGATATTTATATCCGATCATATAAAAAGCGATTTGATTGGATTGAAAGTGATCTTTTTATTCCTTCACTACAGAAACACCTTAAAGAAGATGCTCACAGCTTAATCACCATTTTAGAGAAATGTCGCAATTGGGATTGGGAAAAAGACACAAAATTCCAAGAATTATTGGAGTTGATCAATAAAACGCATTCAGACAAGAAGATTATCGTTTTTACCCAATTTGCAGACACGGTTCAATACCTGGAACAATGCCTGAAAAACAGCGGGGTGACTTCACTTGAAGGAGTGGTAGGCACCGATGATGATCCCACTTCATTTGCAAGACGTTTTAGCCCAATTTCAAATGGTGTTGAAAAACAGATTAGAAAAGACCAAGAATTACGCGTTTTGGTTGCTACCGACGTGCTTTCAGAAGGACAAAACCTTCAAGATGGACATATCATTGTCAATTATGATCTTCCATGGGCAATCGTCCGATTGATCCAACGAGCCGGACGTGTAGATCGTATCGGTCAAAAAGCTGAAGAAATTTTCTGCTATTCTTTCCTGCCTGCTGATGGTGTTGAAAAGATCATTCGACTGCGAGCAAGAGTTCGGCAGCGTTTACAGGAAAATGCTGAAGTTGTTGGAACTGACGAGACCTTCTTCGAAGATGATCAAAATGATAAAGTAGTGGCTGATTTATACAACGAAAAAGCAGGAATTCTGGATGGCGATGAAGATAACGAAGTCGACCTATCTTCTTATGCCTACCAAATCTGGAATAATGCAATTACTCAAAATCCAAGCCTCCGGAAAACAATCGAAGATCTACCGGCAATGGTTTTTTCTACAAAAGAAAATAAGCTGGATCAAAAACGTTCTCCAAATGGAGTTCTTGTTTATGCGCGGACTGGAGAAGGTAATGACGCATTAGCTTGGGTAAATCAAAATGGAGAAACTGTCACCGAATCGCAACTTGAAATTCTCAGGGCAGCAGAATGTTTGCCTGAGACCCCTGCCATACCCAAGCAAGAAAAACACCATGATTTGGTTCGAAAAGGTGTTGAAATCATCCTGACAAATGAAAAATCCACGGGTGGACAATTAGGAAGACCCTCTGGAGCTCGCTTCAGGGTTTATGAACGACTTAAACACTTTGCTGAAGAAAACCGGGAAACCTTGTTTGTATCTCAGGAATTGTTGAAAGCTATCGACGAGATTTACCGTTATCCGCTTCGTGAAGGAGCAAAAGATACGCTCAACCGATTATTTAAGAGTGGAATTCAAGATTATCAATTAGTCGAACTTGTGGTTTCACTACGTGGGGAGGATCGGCTATGTTTGATTACTGAAGAAGTCGAAGAACGAGACCCACAGATCATCTGCTCTTTGGGATTATCAAACTTAGCTCATTAAAGGAAACATTATGTCTTTTGACATCAATCATGCGCGTAAAAACTTGCAATCCTCGAATATACGGAAATTATTTATTGAAGATATGGGCTGGGATCGAGCGGATGGTGAGCTTGATCTTCCCTTCGGGTCTGACCAATTACACCTTACCTCTGTAGCCCAAAAGCGAGGGATGTTAGTTTACATTTGTTCTCCTTTGGCAGATGGATCAATACCTTTGTATGCTGATCGACGAAAAATAGAAAATCAGGTTCGTAAAACAGTACATGAACATATTATTATTTTTACAAATCTAGAAAATTCACGACAGGTTTGGCAATGGGTGCGCCGAGATCCTGGTCGACCAACCACTTGCCGTGATTATGAATATTCGCAAGGTCAGAGCGGACAGGCTTTATTGGTACGATTGCAGGGATTAGTTTTTACACTTGAAGAAGAGGAAAGACTTGGAATCGTGGATGTAACTAGCAGGGTTCGTGCTGGTTTTGATGTTGAACGGGTTACAAAACCTTTTTATGATCGATTTAAAGACGAACATACTGCTTTTCTGAAATTCCTAAAAGGAATTCCTGATGAAGATATGCAGCGGTGGTATGTGTCAGTAACGATGAATCGGTTGATGTTTGTTTATTTTATTCAAAAACAAGGTTTTTTAAATGATGATCGGGATTATTTAAAGAATAAATTAATTGAGTCAAAACAAAAAGGAGCAAATCAGTTTTATAAGAAATTTCTCTGTCCGCTCTTTTTTGAGGGTTTTGCGATTAACAAAATAGATCGTAAATCAGAGATGATTGCGGTTTTTGGCGACGTACCTTACTTGAATGGGGGTATCTTTCAGCAACACCAAATAGAACTAGCTTATGGCAAACAGATCGAAATTCCGGATGATGCCTTTAAACGAGTATTTGAATTCTTTGATAAATACCGTTGGAATTTAGATGAACGCCCCCTCCGTAATGACAAGGAAATCAACCCGGATGTGTTGGGCTATATCTTTGAAAAATACATAAACCAGAAAGAAATGGGGGCTTACTATACCAAAGAAGATATTACTGGTTATATCTGCCGTTCGACGATCTTGCCATATCTTCTTGATCAGGCTCACAAAGATTGCGCGATTGCTTTTACTGGCCAGGAGTCCGTTTGGAAGCTGCTCACTTCCGAACCAAAAAGATACATCTACGAATCACAACAAAAAGGTTGTTATCTTCACTTACCCGATAAAGTTCAAGTTGGAATTGATGATGTGACGCAACGAGGAGAATGGAATAAGCCTGGTATTGAAGAATTTGTTCTACCTACCGAAACCTGGCGTGAAGTAGTTGCCAGACGAACCCGTTATGATAACCTTTTCCAAAAATTGAGTGGTGGTGAGGTTCATGAGGTCAATGACCTGATCACCTATAATCTGGATATAGAACAATTTACCCAAGACGTGATTCAAAACAGTGAGGGGCCGGAACTTTTACGTGCTTTCTGGAAAGCCCTATGTAATATCAAAGTACTTGACCCGACCTGTGGGTCAGGAGCATTTCTCTTTGCTGCCCTTAATATGTTAGAACCTCTGTATGAAGCCTGTTTAGATCGTATGCGTATCTTTATGGGTGAATTAAATCAATCTGGCGAAAAACACCGTCCGGAAAAATTCAGCGATTTTCGAGAATTATTAGAACAGGTAGAACAACATGATAATGAACACTATTTCATCTTAAAGTCAATTATCGTAAATAACCTTTTTGGCGTGGATATCATGGAAGAAGCTGTTGAAATCTGTAAGTTGCGACTTTTCTTAAAGCTTATTTCACAAGTGGAAGAAAAAAAGGAAATTGAGCCTTTACCAGATATAGATTTTAATATCCGAGCAGGAAATACATTAGTTGGATTTACTAAGATTGATGAAGTTCGACAAGCTATGATGAATGAGGGCCAACAATTTCGAATGCTCTATCCTGATGAAGAATCTCAGCTCAAACGAATTGAAGAAGAAGCTGATTTAGCAAATAAAGCCTATCGGCAATTTCAAAACCATCAATTAGGAGATGGAATAATTACCGTTCAAGATAAAGTGAATCTTCGCGGTCGTTTGGATCATTTAAATGATGAGCTTAACCGTTCATTAGCAAGAACTTATAATATTCATCCAGATAGTTTGGAGTATTCTTCTTGGCTTGAAAAATATAAACCGCTTCATTGGTTAGTTGACTTTTTTGGAATTATGAATCAAGGCGGTTTTGATGTAATTATTGGAAATCCACCTTATGTTGAATATAACAAAATTAGGAAAATTTTTTTAATTAGAGATTATAAAACTAACGAATGTGGCAACCTATATGCATTTATTTGTGAAAGATCAATGCAGATAAAAAAAACCGAAGGATGGGTTTCATTCATTACACCAATTAGCCTAATTAGTACACAAAGAATGAAAGCTGCTCAGGATATATTATTTAATAAAAATCAATTTTGGATTAGTAATTTTAGTGAAAGACCAAGCAAATTATTCTCTGGGGCTGAAGTACTATTGACAGTCTTTATTGTTGGAAAGCAGACAGATAGAAATATTCACAATTATTCCACTGGTTTTATAAAGTGGGCCTCAATTCAACGCCCATTCTTGTTTAGCACGATTTATTATGAAGAAATAATAATAAAACCAAAATCTTACATTATCCCCAAAATTTCAGACTCTTTAGAAAATCAAATAATTACAAAAATATTAGATTCCAAAAGGAAATTAGGATCATTTTATTCTGGTAAAAACGATCCTCCAATATATTACCGGATTGGAGGTGGGCGATATTGGAAAATTTTTACCAATTTTAAACCAGTTTTCATCTTAAATGGAGAGGTTTCTACTTCAAGTCGTGAAAATTACCTGTATTTTAAAAATGAACATTATCGAAATGCTGCTATTTGTTTGCTGAGCAGTTCTTTGTTCTATTGGTTTTTTGTGCTAACAACAAATTGTCGTGACCTTAACCCAAGCGATTTATCTGACTTTCCATTTGATCTTTCAGGTCTTTCAACCTCTGAGTTAATTGAATTTGATAGCCTATGTAAAAAATTGATGAATGATTATAAAGAAAAAAGCGTTCAAAAAAATAAAACATCCTCAATAACGGGAGAGATTAAGTATCAAGAATTTTATCCAAGGTATTCCAAATCAATTATTGATGAAATTGATACTGTTTTAGCCAAGCATTATGGATTTTCAGTTTGTGAACTTGATTTCATTATTAACTATGATATTAAATATCGTATGGGTTCAGAAATTGAAGAACAAGAATAATATTTCAATAATATACTGAAGGGTAGAAAACTGATGGAAGCCGATAGTTTTCGAATTGCAAAAGTCTTTTCAAATGGCGGCGATATTCACTTCCGCCTTCCTTATTTCCAACGCGAATATGCTTGGAAGGAAGAAAACTGGCTTACATTACTGGAAGATATAACCGACCTTTATGATGGATACCAGGTGAATGAAAACATTGAGCACTTCATGGGTTCTTTGGTCGTGGTACAGGAAGGTATGATTCATGGAACTGTACCAGTCTTTAAACTGGTGGATGGACAACAGCGACTGATCACCATCTCATTGATCCTATGTGCCCTTGCCGAATCCATTAAGGATACTGCTCCAGATAAATACCAGAAAATCCGCAAATACATTACGAACCCTGATGAAACTGGCGAACATAAATATAAACTTCTGCCAACAGCCAAGCACAAAGATCGCGAGACCTATAAGGCAATTCTAAGAGGCCGTTCTCTGTCAGAAATCGAACCAGGCAGCCGGATTCTGGATGCGTATAATTACTTTAAATCCAAGTTGCAAGAAAAACTCGCTTCAGGTGTATTTTCTGAAGACCAATTATTTCTCGTAATGGTCAATTGTCTCCAGGTCGTTTTTATCCAGTTGAATAGCGGAGAAAAACCCTATCAAATCTTCGAAAGCCTGAATGCCAAAGGGAAACCCCTCACCCAGGCTGATTTGGTACGCAATTATATTGCCATGAAACTCCCGGAGGCACGCCAACCTGAGATATTTGAGAACCATTGGTCAAAAATCGAAGAAATGCTGCAAGAAAGCCGTTATGCTGGAAAATCAGGTTTAGGAGAATTGACCGCCTTTATACGCCATTATCTGGCTTACCGTAGCGGCGCACTCTGCAATTCAGATCATGTATATGAAAGATTCCGTGACCGAATAGAAAACGAATTCAATACAGACGTCTTGTTTGAAAATGAAGTAAAAACCTTACAAAGATTCGCTGGTTATTATGATGGATTTTTACGTCCGGAAAATGTTCAGGACAGTAAAGCCAAGATTGCACTCGCTCGATTGAACACACTTGAAATGGCTACTGGATATCCTTTCCTTCTTGCCATGCGTGATGCAGTCCATAACGAGAAAATAACTAATGATGAATACCTGGAAGGTCTGGCAGTACTAGAAAACTATATCGTCAGAAGATATCTTGCAGGTGAACCCACAAACTATCTCAATAAAATCTTCCCAACCTTCTGGAAAGATATCGACAATACAAGATTTATCCCTAGCTTGAAAGAAATCTTATTGACCCATAATTACCCATCTGATTTTGCTGTCAAACAAAAAGGGATGATCCGAAGTTTCTACGATAGCAACAGTACAACTCGAGCAAAAACAACATTGGTATTTGAAACGATCAACCGCCACCTCTCTCTGCGAAATAATCAGGGTGGATTCACTGTTCTCGATGGTGATCCCAGTATTGAGCACATTCTACCTCAAACTTTGTCGGAGGAATGGAAGCGTGAACTAGGGGATCAATATAGCTTCATATATAACCAGAACATCAACACACTAGGAAATCTCACTCTTGTCACAGCTCCCTGGAACAGTGAACTTTCAAATTCGGCATTTTCGATAAAAAAAGACAGGTTAGCACAACACGCATTGAAATTGAACGAACAGTATTTCAGTCAGAATATTGATCGATGGAATGAGCAAGCAATCAAAACACGAGCAGAATATTTACTTTCCCAAATTCAGGAAATTTGGCCAGCCATAGGTGAACCTCCTGCCCCAACGCACGCTGCTGGAACATATCCATTCCGGTTGACATTCCTTGGAAATACATTTCCAGTAGCATCATGGCGAGATGTAGCAGAAAATACAACCGAAGTAATTATCCAAAAAGTAACTGATTTTGATGTGATTGCGAATACTCTACCATCTTATTTATCAAAAAATCCGTTCCCAATCAAAAGCAGACAATTAACAAATAGCTGGTATATGAATGTAAATTTATCTGCAGCCTCAATTAAGGGGTATTGCAGGACATTAATCACGAAATCAGGGTTCGAAATCAAGGATTGGCAGGTAGAGGAACGATAGACAGAGTTAAAGTTATTAACAAATTTTAACTTTTAAACCCAAATACGGGCAAGAGAAAATGTTTATCGAAAGTAATTGGTTGCCAACCACAACCTTGAAACTAATGTTTTCATGACACAAAGAATAGTGAGCAGTTCGATGATCCTTCAAACTAAAACACTAGAAAAGCTTAGAATGTTGATAAACGAAGAAACAGAATACCGATCTGGTCCAAAACTTGTGAGCTTTTTTAACGATCTGGGTTCTTCTGACACTTATGGCCCCGTTTTTCCTTCTCGTTGGGCATACACGGATGCAAAATTAGCACAAATTAACGGGACTCCAGAATTAGACAAATGCATAAAAAGTTTGTTTTCACCAGTGAATTTTATTGGAAAAACCGCCGAACTAGATAAGCACATACTTGAATTCAATCAATTTCTTTGTTTTGATAAATGGAGAGTAATCAGAAAAGACGCGGAGATTACGTTTGAGAGGGCAGATAAGGTAATCATTGAAAGCCCCACCCCAACCGTAATAATTGAAGAAGATTTTTTGAAACAGGAGTTTAAAGAAGTACCCCTTCAAAAATTAGATTTGGACTCAACGGTTACCGAGGTGTTAGTAAGCCGCCTTGAAGAGATCCATAAATGCATGACAGCCGATGCGCCACTTTCAGTTATATTCCTGGTGGGCAGCACATTAGAGGGGGTTTTGTTGGGAATTGCTCTAAAACACCCTAAAGAATTTAACCAGTCTTTGTCGGCTCCAAAAGACAAAGATGGAAAAGCAAAGCAGTTTCAGGACTGGTGTTTGAGCAACTTCATAGATGTTGCTTTTGATGTTGGTTTTCTAAAGGAAGATGTAAAAAAATTCAGCCACGCAATAAGAGATTTTAGGAACTATATTCACCCATATGCACAAGTTGGAGCTGGATTTAATCCCACCAAACACACTGCCGTAATTTGTTGGAAGGTTTTGAACGCGGCTATTTACCAAATCACCGAAAAAGGATAATTTGAACACCCAACACGCCCAACGAAGGCGCTTAAGAATGTAAAGTGGCTTTTTATCGTCAATGAACAATTTTTGTCTACACAAGCACAACGAAAAAGGGGTAGGGCAGCGGAGTTAGTATATTTCCTATTATTCTCTTTTTGAATACCGCACGGCTTGCTCCACGGTTCGATTCTTAAGGAGGTGGATGAAGTTCTTGCGAGGAAATTGAAAATCCCTATCGTTCGATTTTTCTCGTTTCGTGAGCTGGCCCCAATCCATTCAAACTTCTGTTGTACGAGCCGCACCAAACAGCTATACTTTTATGAGACAACACAAAATTAAGTCTTGTTCTGGACTTGCTCCAATAAAAAACCAAATATAGGGCATCTTAATGAAAAACACTATTGCTGTAGGAAAAGCGAAGGACTATAGGATACCAACAGAAATTTTAGTTTTACCGGTTTTCTTTGTTCCAGATGGTGAAAAAAAACCAAAGGAAAGTCAATATGGTCGGGTAACGAAACATCTGAAATGGAGCCAGGCTCGATATAATGAACTTTTAGGCAACCATACATTTAAAATCACCAGAGAGGTGATTACTTATAATTCAGACAATCAAATTTCTGCTTACCAAAATCTGAAAGGAGGAGAGCAAAATAAAATTGCAGGTGAGTTATTACGGTTTCTTAGAGTTAATCGGTATAATTGCCCTTATATATTATTTACTGTATTTCAGTGTTCGAGTTTTGAGTTTCCACCTGGGTTCGGAAGACCTTTTAATGGTGGTTACAATACCGGCGGCGGAATTTGTTTAGTCTCATCATTTGCATTGAATCAACTTCCCAATTTTCAATCCACAATACAACATGAATTAGGACATGCTTTTGGGCTGCCCCATGTGGACGCATATGGTTATGATATGAGTAAATGTGATTCCCTCATGTCTTATAATCAGGCACATCACACCGCGGGGTTTTCACAAAGCTCTACCCCCGGTGTGTTCATTGATGAAGATCGACGAGGTTTGGCGTTAAATCAACGCGTTTTTCCAGGACTGACTTATGATATAGATGAGACAGAAGGACACAACAATAATTCTGAAAAAGAAATTAAAGTACTTGAAAAGATGGAAATAGTAGACCAGCCCGATCAAGTCAGTATAAGCACTAATTCAGGCGAGACGGTTTATAGTAAAGTTAGCAATATTTTTCAAAATATCATTCGTCCTAGCATCGATCTTGGCAATGTAGCTGAGACGTATGATCCGAAAAACATGTGGCATTCTGATTCAACGACAACTGGTTGGGTTTATGTGGAATTTCTTTTTCCATATGCGATTGATTTAACTGGCATAGGTATACATAGCCAACATAGCGGTAGTTTCCATGCCGCAACAGCTATTTGCATAGAAGTCAAACAAGAAGGGGGCTACTTCAGTAAAGTTGGAGAATTTGATTTACATTCAATTGATCAAAAAATTAACTTTCTTACAACCGGTGGACAAAACTGGAAATTTGGATTTAAAGCAACAGAAAGCAATCACGTTGTGATACGAGGACTGCAATTCTATTCGGGTAGCGATGAAATCTATTGTCCACTGATACCGTGGAATTTCTAAATAAACAATAATCCCAACCGAAGGAGAATTGAGAGGGATATACCTCTCCCAAGAAGGGGTCTTTTTAACTGTATTTCATTGCTTGCGATATAATTCATTCGTTGCTTCCGTAGCTCAATTGGATAGAGCGTTTGACTTCGAATCAAAAGGCTGAGAGTTCAAATCTCTCCGGGGGCGCTGGATAATCAAAAGACCACCCGATAAAAGGTGGTCTTTTTGTTTACAGGAATTTGGTGGCAGAGCTCGGTTCTTTTGGTTGCCCTGTCTTGAAATCTACGCACATTACCTTTTTAACATCTTTGGCCAACGCACGAGTGGTTACTATTTTGTCATTCTCATACTTGATAATAAAACCGCGAACTTCTTTTTTAAACTCGTGTGTGGCTTCATCTATTTCCGGTAAGTAGGATTTAACGAAGGCGACCACGTAGGGGTAATTAATGATCCATTCATAGAGCTGTAGTCTTATTTTTTTATCCTCGGCTTGGTTGTCTTTGAGCTTGCCTTTTATGAAGAAAAGCACATTCCCATCTTCCAATCGTCTGCCGGCAAAATCACAGGCAGCGTTTTCGGCATTCAGCGTGTAGATTGCGCGTGAATAACAGTACGAAGACAGTTCCTTAATGAGTTCTGTGAATTCAGGGATATTTTCTTGAGCCATATTTAAGTGTCCTATAATTATTAATACTTTTATGAGCGGCACAAGCACTATGAATTTTAGACTTCAGCGAGCTGAAGTTGTTTCTTAATCCTCTTTTGTAAAAATTGCAACCAGTATTGAAGATATAACTCAAATACAGTTCCCCTGCGGCCATGGGTACACCGAGAACGGTTGCGAAAAG
>Ga0180007_10004512_pt1 | contig 14717 bp, 16 predicted proteins | sample MM_PC_MetaG_FD_121122 | JGI IMG/M metagenome (GOLD analysis project Ga0180007, IMG submission 121122) | Groundwater microbial communities from the Aspo Hard Rock Laboratory (HRL) deep subsurface site, Sweden - MM_PC_MetaG | ecosystem: Environmental > Aquatic > Deep subsurface > Groundwater... | reverse complement strand
TTTTAAAACTTCTGTCATAACTTTTTTCCACATCTTTAGGAAAACAACAAGCAGGAAGCTGTCTCTTCTTAACATGATGTCTTATACACTCACAACATAATCCTTTTTTAGGACAACCAGGATAACTACAATTACAATTCTTTTTGTTTTTTTCTTTTTGGCATTGCATTATACAAGTTAATAATTCATATGTTTTAAGTTTTTCTTTATGTTAAGTCCATTCTATAAGTTAACTTTGGCACTCACAGGTTCATTGATAATACTGCCTCAAAATAGTTTTTAACAGATTTCTTAGCTGATTTTTAGTTAATACATTAGTTTATAATTTAAATCAATTAGTGAGCTTGCGAACCAAATATTAAATTATATGGTTTACTTTGCACTTTAGAAATTTTTAATAATTTACTAAATCTTCTAATTCAGAATTCATGTTATCAACTGCATGTTGAAATGCTGCTCTTGCTTCTTTATATTTTTCCTGAACCTCTTGAAGTTCTGAGCGAGCTTTTGTTAAATCTTGTTTTGCTTTTCTAGATTCAAAAAAGTTTCCTTGCTTTGTCCAATCTTGAAGAGTTTTACTACACTCATCAACCCTATCTTGTGCTTTTTTAATTGAGGGGTATGACTCTGACTTAACCCAAAATTCCCTTTCCTGACCAAAATCCAAACCATATTTTCCATTAGAAAATGTTATTACATCATCACCTTTTACATACAAAAATTCATTTTCTGCTTGTTGTAATGATGTTCTCTTATGCATATCAAAATAAAAAACACCTGGAGAGAGAAAAAATTCTGGGATTCCCCTATAAATTGCATTCGTTACAGTGCGTGTTTGTAATTTTGGGTTATCATATATTTTTTCATTAGACATTTTTCCAACTTCACCAATACTTAAAACACCACAAGCACCAATAGATACCAGAACTCCGATTCCAGCTCTTGGAAGTATTCCTCCCTTATCCTTGGCCCAAGTTACAAGCCCAATTGGTGGAGATGCAATTGTAAGGACTGTTTTTCCTATATTCGCCCAAATTTTCTTAGCACCCATAATTTTCTTATAAAAACCGTGTTTTTAAAGATTTAGATTTAAAAATTCTATTAAATTTTTTAAAATATTCTAAAAACCTCATTCTTAATTTTCAAAAAGGTTTTATCATTAATTTTCCCAATTTTCATAAGAATCAAACTTTTATTTACAGTAAAAAGTTTATCTATTCTCACTCTACTAGATTTCAACAAGTTTCCTTTTTCTAAATCTTTTTGTTGAATAACAAAAGAATATGGCTCAGTTTTAATAATTGTGGTTAAAGGGACCATAACACAATCCTCGCATCTTACATTAAATTGATTATTAGAAATAATTACTGCAGGTCTTACCTTACTTCCTTTTTGATCTGTAAATGGATAAGGCAACAACACTAACTCTTTTTGATTAAACACCATCTTATTTCCTTAAATAATCAACCCAAATATCATCCTCTTTATTATCCCATACCTCTTTCAAAGAATCTTCATTAAACTGAAGTATGTCTTTAAAATCATCCTCAACTTTTTGGGCAATTCTATTAGTTTTTTCTAAAAGTATCTTTCCATCAACCTCAAATAAAAAAAACTCATCGCCTTTAACTATCCCAAGCCTCTCTTGCACAGAACGAGGTATAGCAACCTGCCCCTTATCTGAAACTTTAATTATTCTAATTTCCATGTCTTTGTAAGAAATTTCTTACTTATAAACCTTACCATCATATCTTCCTAAACAAAACCTCACCCTTTACAATCTTCTTAGCACTAAACTGCTTTTTAATTTTTTCAGCCGAAGAAGGAATAAAAGGCCAAAGCAACTCACTTATTTTTAATATACTCTCCTTCAACTCATAAAGAATCTTTTTGTCTTTAGTTTCCCAAGGTTTTTTATTCTGAACATACTCATTGCAAACATCAATAAATGCAAAAATCTCATTCAAGGCTTTGTCAAACTCAAAACTTTCCATCTTTTTGTCAATTTCCTTCTCTTTCAATTTTTTCAAAAGTTTAACTTCACACCTCTCCACGCCATTCCTTTCAATCAAGCCAGCAACTCTCGAAACAAGGTTTCCAAGCTTATCAGCAAGCTCATTATTGTATCTAGAAACCAATTCTTTCTCAGAAAAATCTCCATCCTGTCCAAAAACAAAATTCCTGCAGACATAATATCTTATCGTGTCTGCCCCGTATTTTTTCACAAGTTCATTAGGAGAAATTGAGTTTCCCAGACTCTTTGATATTTTCTGCCCGTTGAAAGTCAAGAACCCATTTATCAAAATAGTTTTTGCTGGTTTTATTCCTAGAGACATCAACATTGCAGGCCATATAACACAATGAAACCAACCATTATCAATCCCTAAAAGCTCGACATCCGCCGGCCAAAACTTCTTGAATTTTTTATCATCAGGCCACCCAATACCAGTTATATAATTAAGCAACGCCTCAAACCAGACATAAATAACATTCTTATCATCCAAAGGAAAATCAATTCCCCAATCCATGCTCTCTTTCAGGCGAGTCATATTCAAATCCCTCAAACCCTCTTTAACACGATTAATAATCTCCTTCCTCCTAAAAGATGGTAAAATGTATTCTGGATGCTTATCATAAAGTTCCAAAAGTTTTTTCTCATATTTACTAAGTCTAAAAAAATAAGCTTCTTCACTCAATTCCTTAACCTCCTTATTTGGATGAAACTTACATTTGCCGTCAACCAAATCTTTCTCAGTGATATATGCCTCACATCCCTCGCAATAAAGTCCTTTATACTCCCCTTTGTAAATATCTCCCTTCTTATTAACCAAATCAACAAACTCTTTAACCTTCTCCTCATGGTCTTTATCCGTGGTCCTAATAAATCTGTCAAACCCCACATCCAAAAGATTCCAGGCTTTCTCAAACTTTGGAGCCAAACCATCCACAAAAGCTTTTGGGCTTTTTCCTTTTTCTTTTGCACTATTAGCAACTTTCTGTCCGTGTTCATCAGTCCCAGTCAAAAAGAAAACATCCTCCCCTTTGTTCTTATGCCATCTAGCAAGAACATCTGCTATAATTTTTTGATATGCATGACCTATGTGGGGTTCTGAGTTCACATAATCTATTGCCGTTGTAACATAAAATTTCTTCATATAAATTCCACTAAAACAATATATAAAAACCTAACTCTTCATATATTCCCAAGCGCTGGTGGTCTAATGGTAGTATAAAAAGATAAAATTTAAATACTCAATCAAATTAAAAAAATAATGAGGAAAAGAGGGTGCTATATTGTAGATAAAAGGTTAAAATTTAAAGGGGGTCTACAAAGAGAATTCATTAAAAGAGTAAAAGAAAAAAGCGGGCTTTCTTGGTCAAGACTTGCTAAAATTTTTGAGTTAAGTGAACATACATTGAAATGGGATCTCTATACAGAAAAAAACACTATGCCTTATAGAGTAGCCAAAGAGTTAATAAAGAAATATCCTTTTGAAAAACTTGAAAAAATAAAGAAAGAGTGGGTAAAAGAAATTTTAGAAGAACATTGGGGGCAGAAAAAAGCCGGTGCCTCTTTTACAAAAAAAATAAAAGTTCCAAGCAAATGTGAAGATTTTGCAGAGTTGTTGGGGATAATTTTAGGGGATGGCCACGTAAATAGTAAAGGACTGAGAATAGTTGGAAACTCTCTAGAAAGACTACACTACCAACATACTGCTAAATTAATAAAAAATTTATTTGGGCTTAAATCCAATATTTATATAAGTTATACTAATCCTAATGTAATTATTTTGAATGTATACTCAAAAGAACTAGTAAATATATTGGAAAAAAATGGATTAAAGTTAGGAAATAAAATTAGTCAAGGTTCATCTTTTCCAAAATGGGTTTTTGAAGATAAAGATTTTGTTTTTGCCGCCTTAAGAGGACTGTTAGATACAGACGGAGGTATTTATTTTAAACAAAAAAAATATCACAGGGCTTTCATTGAACTTCAAACACATTCTAAATTTATAAGAAAAGATATTTATCGTTTATTAAAGAGTGCAGGCTTTTCACCTTCTCAAAGCAGTTTTAATGTACGTGTTCAGAATCAAGCAGAAGTTAATAAGTTTTTTAGTTTAATTGGGAGCTCAAATCCCAAGAATATCGTGCGATACAAAGAATTTATAACTAATAAAAATTTACCTCTAAAAGAAAAACTAAGGACACAAATTTCAAACTATGGTGGAAAACTACCATTTAAAGTGCAGTCATAGTTAAACGGCAGAATCCCTGCTTCCCAAGCAGGAGATCGGGGTTCAATTCCCCGTGGCTGCATAGTATTGATTCTCAATCCGGGTTCGATTCCCGGCAGGCGCATGATTTTCTCATCTCTTTTTTTATCTTTTTCTCCTACTTTTTCTTGCGTTTATACTTACTCTTTTTTCAATTTTTTCTAATTCTTGTATAACTCTTTCAGGCAATTTTATTGAGGAATACTTCTTTAAAATTTCAACTCCTTTCCTATAGCTAATCCACCTAGCATTATACTTATGAATATCATTGTGGGTATCTTCATCAATTTTTATTAAATTTAAATAATCATTGTTTCTTTTGTCCCCATCTATGTGATGTATGTTAAAACCCTTCAAATCTTTTTGTTTTTCATTTGAATTTTTACAATACCAAAAAATATGGAAAAGGGTCCCATCTTCCAGAACTTCATATCCATTCTCATTTAAACGAACCTTATATCTTTGATCATTTAAATGAAACTCTTTCATTAGTTTTCTTGAATCTTCAATTTTCTTTATTGTTTCTTCTTTTTCTTTTTTCTTTCTTTCTTCTTCTAATGATAGTTTTTTATTTTCATCTATTTGGAATTTTAGAATATTTTGTGCTTCCTTAAGCTCCTTTTCTGTAGCTTCTATTTCTCTCTTTCTTTTTCTACGAATGTTCTCTATCTCTTCATCAATAGCTTTTTGTGCTTCAATAGATTTATTTTTCTTTTTATCTTCCCATTTTTTTAGCTCTTCCCTTTCCTTTCTTCTAATTTCATCAATTTTCTTTCTTGATTCCTCCTTTTCACTTATAAGACTTTTTTCTATATCTTCTTTTTCTTTTTTCAAATCTTCTAAATTCCAATTAATCTTTTTTATTGCTTTCTCAGTCTCTTCTTTTTTTAGAATAATCTTATTGAATTCTCCCCTTGCCTTCTTTCTTCTTTCTTCTTCTTTATCCGCACCTTTTATCTTAAATTTCCAATAACCAGCTAAAGAAATAATTAGAACAATAACCCCCAATATAATTACTCTTCTCCAAAACGCTTCATTATCTATTTTTATCTGTTCCGAACTTTTTAAGCAGGTTCCATTTTCAAATCTATCTGATTTACATTCAAAAGAACACATATAACTCTCTCCTTCTTCTTTTGTTGAAGGCTCTAAACAAATTTTATCTTGACAATTCAATTTCCCATTAGGGCAATCAACTACTTTTTGACTTCCACAAAAACCAGCAATATTACAAATTCCTGAGCCACATTTTGAATTATCATATAATGGGTCACAAGAAAATCCATCATTTAAGCAAATCTCACTTCCGCATAATGTACAATTTTCTCTTTGTTTTGTTACTTTCTCATTTTTAAGAATAATTTCTTCAGGTTCAAATATATTATACTTTATACTCTCTTGAGAAATTGACCCACTTCCCAAATCAGGACAAGAACCTTGCAGTTTGTCTGATGAAGAGTATTTATTTATTGATATTGTTGTTTGATGATTCGCAGAACGAGCCCCAAAAGCAGTGCTCCAAGAGGTTTGATAACTTATATTTAATATTAAGTTTTTGTTTGTAGGGTTATAGACTTTGAAAGAGGGAGGATTGCATCCTTGAATATTCATACTTCCCCCTGAAAAATCATTGAATTCCAAAGGTGCCCCAATATAATCTCCATTTAGGATATACAATCCTTCTTCAAATTTATCATAATTCTCTGTTTCAGTATATTGACAATCCAAAGCTAAAACTGAATTTATAAGAAATAAACTTAATAGTAAAAATAATAATTTTCTTTTCATTTTTCGATAACCTCTTTTTTTATCTTATCTAAAACATCTCTTCTAGCTTCTTCAATATCTTTTGGAATTTTTGAAAAACCTGTGAATTCTTTAAAATCTTTTTCATCGATTACTAGTCCAATATAATCTTTAACAGCTTCTTTTGACATTGCGTCTTTTTCTTCATTAACAAAATCTGCAAGTGCTCTTTTTATCCAAGACATTTTGTCAACGCCTTCGCTTTTTGAAAGATATTCAATATCTTTTAATAAATCCTTATCTATTCTCAAGCCAAGCTGAATTGTTTTCTTTTCATCTTTTACCATATAATATTAAATGATAACAAAGAGTATTTAAATGTTTCTCAGTAAAAAATGATTTCATTTTCTTTCTAAAAAGAAAAAGCAAAAAAAGACATGCCCCAGATTTAAGGAAATTACTAAAAACTAGCCAGAAATAAGAGAGATTTTAGAAATGTGGGAAAGGGGATTAGAATTTCCACTAATTCAATCTTAACAAATATTCTTCCCAAGAAGCCTCATCCCTAACCACAGAGAGATTCCTATCATAGTGAAGCCTTCTTGAATTATAAACTCTTTCAGGCCTTTCTATCTTCCCCCTATCACTTGAAAAAGAAAAAGCCTCAAAATGCAATCCTCTTGATTTGGGAATCGCCATCTCAAAATGCTCTTCTATATCGCTAACAGGAGATAGCTCACTGAGAAGCCTCTCTCTTATTAAACTTATTTGTCTAGGGGCGTTAACCAAAGCCACAGTCCACCTATGTCTTTGAGGAACTTGTTCTCCAACATCTGTTTTCATATACCAACAAAGTTGTCTGTTAACCATACATTTTTAAGAAATAAAGAGTATATATTTATTATTGTGAAAGATGGTGAATAAACTAGAAGAAATTAAGCTAAAAAAAAGGTCTAGAAAACGAAGCATAAAAGAGGGTATTTTTGCGGCTGCAAGAACCTCTTTCGGAGACTATTACGTCTCTCCATTCGCGATTGCTATAAATGCAAGCAACTCAATGGTTGCACTATTGTCCTCCATAGCCGGATTACTAGGGCCATTAAGCCAGGTATTTGGATCAAAACTAATAGAAAAACACCCAAGAAAAAAAATACTCTCAAAAAGCGTTTCAATAGAAATTTTAATGTGGATTCCATTCATTGCGATATCCATTCTTTATTACAAAGGCCTCTTACTTGAAATTCTCCCCCTCTTTTTATTAATTGCCTTTGCCTGTTTCACAATATTTCAGAATGCTGGGCACCCGGCCTGGTTTTCATGGGTGGGAGATCTTGTTGATGAAAAACACCGAGGAAGATGGTTTGCAAAAAGAAATCTTTTAATAGGTTTTGTCTCCATAGTCCTAGCAATAATTGCATCGTTTCTACTAGATTATTTCAAGAATAAGGGCCTAATTATGTTCGGTTTTGTCACACTATTCTCACTAGCACTAATTATGAGGTTCATGTCTTGGAAAGAGTTAAGAAAGCAATACGAACCAAAGATAAAGATAAAGAAAAAAGATTCTTTTTCCTTTCTGGAGTTCATAATAAACGCGCCAAAAAATAATTTTGGAAAATTTGCTCTTTTTAGGGCCTCTATATCATTTTCGGCAGCCATTTGCGCACCACTAATTGCAGTATATCTATTAAGAAATCTTAGTTTTTCCTACAAAGAATACATCTTAATAACTTTAGGAGGAACCTTCATCTCATTATTCTTCTTAGAACTATGGGGAAAATTTGCAGATAAATACGGTAACTACAGAACAATAATTATAGCCTCAATATTAATTCCTTTAGAACCACTACTCTGGGTTTTACATTACTCTATATGGTATCTCTTATTCGTACCAGCCCTAATAAGTGGGATTGCCTGGGCAGGACTACAACTATCGGCAGGAAATTTCATTTATGATAGTGTATCTCCTCAAAAAAGAGGGGCCGCGGTGTCTTACTTCAACATGTTATGGGGAATTGGAGTTTTTTTAGGGGCGGGTTTAGGCGCCCTACTTATTAATTTCCTAAATACAGAAATAGTAACTCCGATAGTAGCAATATTTATCATAAGTGCCATAGCAAGAGCAATAGCAGCAATACTCTGGCTTCCAAGGATAAAAGAAATAAGAAAAACTCAAAGATTTAGAGGAGAAACGGTTTTCAAACACCTCCTATTTAAAGACGCAAAACCAACAATAATAAAAGAAGTTCACGAGATTATGACAATAAAGAATTATTTCCATTTAAAGTAGGAGATTAAAACTATTTTACACCCTAGAAAACTATTTAAAACAACTCCTTTTAATTTTAAGAAGAGGATAACCCAAAAATGTTTAACAAGAAAAAATGCAGAAAATGTGGAGAAAAACTAAATAAGAGTTTTGATTACTGTCCTAGTTGTGGCCTTAAAATTGGTGAAGAAGAAGACTGGGGAATGTTAGGAAAAAACGATTTTGTCCCAGAACAAGATCCTTTCTCTCAATTGTTTTCTGGAGGAATGGGGGGGAAAATGTTTAATAGGATGTTAAGTGGAGCGATGAAGATGATAGAAAGAGAGATGCAAAAAAATATGAAAGAGGCTAAAAGTATTGAAAAGCAAGTTCCGCTAAAAACTAATTTTGAATTATATGTTAATGGAAAAAGAATCTCCCCAGAGAATATAAAGATAACAAGGAAAATTCCAACACAAGATAAACCCTCAGTAAAAAAAATGCCCAAAAACACCTGGGACAATGATACAATAAAGAGATTTTCAGACCTGCCAAAAAAAGAACCAAAAACTAACGTGAGAAGACTTTCAAACAAAGTCATATACGAATTAGAAGTTCCTGGAGTAAAAGAAGCAAAAGATATTTCAATAGTAAAATTAGAAAACAGTATAGAAATAAAGGCAATAAGTGAAAAGCATGCATACAAAAAACTAATTGCAATAGACCTTCCTATAAGCAAGTATGTCCTTGAAAAAGGAAAACTTATTCTAGAATTGGGTGTTAAAGAATAATTTAAATAGTAAAAATTCTTTTCTCCTATATGGAAAAACCAAAAAAGAAGTTCACATTAATAATTATCCTTCTTTTATTGGGTGCCGTGGCACTAACAATATACAGTAGACTCGATTCAGAAGAAAATAAAAATACTTTCGAAGAAGGGGACGCAATAGATTCTTTTGGAGAAATAATAGGAAGCTGTAGTTATAACACAACTATTCACGAGGAAGATGGAATTTCATCAACCACTACAAAAACTATTTTCTACGATCCAGGAAAAAATTATCTTGGAGAGTGTCATTCATATAGTGGTCCTGGAGCTTCCGGAGGAGCCGGTACAGGATGTTCAGGAGATATCGCAATAAACACAGGAAATTTTGGACAGACCTGGACAGACCACACATGTACTGCTTGGGATTAATTATTCTACTGTAACCGACTTTGCTAAATTTCTAGGTTTATCTACATCCAATCCCCTTAAATCGGCAATGTGATAAGCTAAAAGTTGTAAAGGAATTGAATTTAGAATTGGAGACAATTCACATATTGTTGAAGGAACTTTCATGACATAATCAGATAACCTATTTATTACAACATCATCCCTGTCAGTGACAGTAATTATCACACCCCCTCTTGATTTCACCTCCTCCATATTGCTCAATATCTTTTCATAAGTGGCCCCGTTTGTTGCAATAAAGACAACCGGCATATGCTCATCTATAAGGGCTATTGGTCCGTGCTTCATCTCCGCTGCAGGATACCCTTCAGCATGAATATAGGAAATTTCTTTTAACTTCAAAGCTCCTTCAAGTGCAACCGGAAAATTAATTCCCCTCCCCAAATACAAAAAATTCTTTATATTTTTAAAATTACTAGCAACATTTTTTATCTCTTCTGATTGTAACAAACACTCAGAAACCTTCTTTGAGATAATCTTAAGTTCATCGAAAATCTTTGCATCAACCCCAAGACCTTTCTGTTGAGCCATATGCAAAGCAAAAATAAAAAGTGTCAAAACCTGAGAAGTAAACGCTTTTGTACTTGCAACTCCTATTTCGGGACCAGCATGTAGATATATTCCGGAACCAGACTCTCTAGCAATAGTTGACCCAACAACATTTATTATCCCCATTGTGTGTGCCCCCTTACTTTTAGCCTCTCTCAAAGCAGCCAGAGTATCAGCAGTCTCTCCTGATTGGGAAATCACAATGACTAAATCCTGGGAGTTTAACAAAGGATTTCTATATCTAAACTCAGAAGCATAATCAACCTCAACAGGAATTCCAACCATCTTCTCAATAAGATGCTTACCTATTAAAGCAGAATGCCAGCTAGTTCCACAAGCAGTGATAAGAATTCTTTTTATGTTTTTATAATCAACATCCACACTGGATTTTGTCTCGTTCCCTTTAACCCTCCCTCTTAAAACATTCTCTAAAGAAGAAGGCTGCTCAAAAATCTCCTTTAACATAAAGTGTTTAAAACCCTTTTTCTCAATCTGCCCAACATTCCATTTAATCTCATGAATCTCTGGATCAACATTTCCTCCATCAATATTCCTTATATTATACTCTTTTTTATTTATTGAAGCAACCTCATCGTCGTTAAGATAAATAACCCTTCTAGTGTGGTTAAGAATAGCTGTAGCATCAGAAGAGACAAACATCTCATTATTCCCTATACCTATTATCAAAGGTGAACCCTTTCTTGCAACACATATTTTTTCCTCGTTCTTACTCAAAACAACAAGTCCAAAAGTTCCTTCCACTAGTCTCAAGGCCCCAATCAAAGCCTCCTCCAAATCCCCATCATAAAATTTCTCTATTAAATGCGCAAGTACTTCCGAATCAGTGTCAGAAATTATTGTGTGCCCTTCGGCAATTAATAATTCCCTAAGCGCAGAATGATTTTCAATTATCCCGTTATGGGCAATTGAAATATCCCCTTTACAATCAGTATGTGGGTGCGCATTTATTTTACTAGGCTCACCGTGAGTAGCCCATCTTGTATGGGCAATTCCAACATTTCCTCTAGAACCTCTTAACTCCACAGAGTCATCAAACTCAGAAATCTTTCCTTTATCTTTTATAACTTTCAAAACACCATTATCCAATAAACAAAATCCGGCACTATCATAACCCCTATATTCAAGTTTTTTTAAACCATCCAAAAGAATTGGGGCTGCTTCCTTCTCTCCTATATATCCTATGATTCCACACATGCGTATCTAAAACTCCAAATCACTTTTAAAGACTTATGTAATAAAAATACAGATTTTGAATATGAGACTGCACTAAACCGGCCACGCTTGGACGGAAATCGTGCAATAAGAAGATATGAGACTGCACTAAACCGGCCACGCTTGGACGGAAATCGTGCAATAAGAAGATATGAGACTGCACGGATTTGAACCGTGGACCCCTGCCTTATCAGAGCAGTGCTCTACCAGGCTGAGCTACAGCCTCATATATAAAAAAATAAAGAGAATTCATTTATAAACCTAACCCATGCATACTTCTTTGTATCTAAAACAACTCGTCAATTATAAACCTAATTCAAACAAAGCTTTTTAAAGCATATTTCTTAATCAATATCATGGGAAAAACAGCAGGTATGGTTTTGGGAATAGTTCTCTTGATAGTAGGTATAGCTATAGTTATATTTGGATTAACAAATGTTCTTGGGGCATCGCAAAATATCCAAAACATACAAGGTAGTTTCATGAACGCTAGCTTGGGGATAATGCTTATTTTCTTCGGAGCCATTTTAATCATCGCCGGAGGAGCAATTATATACCTTACAAATATAGGAAAAATATTTTCATACGTTGCTAAAGAAACAGCACCAGGAGTAGAAGTGGCAAGTCATGCACTAGGAAAAGGTCTAGCTTCTGGGGTCAAAAAAGGGTGGAAAGGAAAATGACAAAAGGAATGTACCATTATGTAAAGCAAGCATGGAAAAAACCTGATGAAAAGATTCTAAGAGACAGAATGACTGAATGGAGAAAAAGCCCAGCACAAGTCAAGGTTGAACACCCGTTAAGAATAGATAGAGCAAGAACACTTGGATACAAAGCAAAAAAGGGTTTCGTCATAATTAGAATAAGGTTAAAGCGTGGAGGCCACAAAAGGTCTCGACCAAATAAAGGAAGAAGATCCAAGAGACTTCACACAAGAAAAAACTTAAAAATGAACTACCAGTGGATTGCAGAAAGCAGAGTTCAAAACAAACACAAAAACCTAGAAGTCCTAAACTCATATTTACTAGGAAAAGACGGAATAAACTATTTCTATGAGGTTATTTGTGTCGATCCAGAAAAACCAGAGATAAAATCCGACAAACAACTGAGTTGGATTGGAAAGCCAGGAAACAAAAAAAGAGTTCTTCGTGGTTTGACAAGTGTGAGCAAGAAATCGAGAGGATTAAGAAGCAAAGACCCAACAAGCAAAGTTAGGCCTAGCGTAAGGGCTGGAAAAAGAAGAGGAAAATAATTCTATTTCCAGTAATAAAACTTTCAACCAAGACAGAATAATAAATATATCTAGATAGAAGAATTACCACCACAAACTTTATAAACATATGAACATATTTTCATATATGGCATTCGAATTACCACCCTTACCATATGATTACGACTCTTTAGAACCATACATAGATGAAGAAACAATGAAAATTCATCATGACAAACATCACAAAGCCTACACCGATAAACTTAATGTCGCAATAGAAGGTAATAAAGACCTACAGAATAAATCTGCAGAGGAGATATTAACAAACATAAATGAGGTACCACCTGAAATAAAACAAGCCGTTATCAATAATGGTGGGGGATACGTAAACCATTCCTTTTTTTGGGAGATACTAGAAAAAGATAAAGAATTCTCTGGAGAAATTGCTGAAGCAATAAATTCAAAATTTGGTGGTTTTGAAGGATTCAAAGAGGAATTCAAAAAAGCCGCAACAACTCTCTTTGGTTCTGGATGGACGTGGCTTGTACTAAACAAAGGAGAACTAGAAATAATTCAAACAAAAAACCAAGACTCACCCTTAAGCTTGGGAAAAACACCACTAATAGCCCTAGATGTGTGGGAGCATGCATACTATCTTAAATACCAAAACAAGCGTCCCGATTATATTGAAGCATTTTTTAATGTAATAAACTGGGAAAAGGTAAACGAACTATTTCTTGCTTCAGAATAAAGCAAAACAAGAGTAAACTTAAATACCTCTTTTAATTCTTTATTTCATGCAATACAAAAGGCTAGCAGAACTCTATGAGGATTTGGATTCCACAACAAAACGTCTTGAAAAAATAGATATTCTCTCTAAATTCCTATACCTCCTCCACGAAGATGACAAGGATGTACTATATCTCTTGATGGGGGATATTTACCCAGAATATAATGAGAAACGTAACGGAATAAGCAATCAACTAGCTATAAAAGCCATCTCTAAGGCAACAGGCACAGAAACAATTTCAGTTACAAAAGAATGGAAAGCTCTGGGGGACTTGGGAAAAGTTGCAGAAAAATTAACAAAAATAAAAAAACAATCAACTCTTACAAGCCATATTTTAACCACAGAAAAAGTTTTAATAAATTTCAGAAAATTGCCAGAGCTTGAGGGGCAAGGAACAGTAGATAAAAAAATTTCTCTAATAACCGAACTACTAACCTCTGCTAAACCAATTGAAGCCCTATACCTAATAAGAACCCTTATAGGAGACTTAAGAATAGGGGTAAAAGAATCAACAATAAGAGAAGCCCTGGGCAAAGCATTCTTTAAAGACCAAAAAGAAGCAAGCATTGCAATTCAAAAAGCAATAGATAAATCAAATGATATCGGACTTGTTTTTCAGGTAGCAAGAAAAGGAAAAATAAAAACATTTGATTCCATCTCTCTTGAAGTTGGAAAACCAATAAAAGCCATGCTGGCCCAGAAAGCAAAAGACATTCCAGACGGATTTAAGGCAGTAGGAAAGCCTTGCGCGATAGAATACAAATATGATGGATTTAGAATGATAATACATAAACATGGAGAAAAAATAACTCTTTTTACACGTCACCTTGAAAATGTCACAAAACAATTTCCAGAAATTGTCGAATACATTCAGGAGTATGTTAAAGCAAAAACATGCATCCTTGATGGAGAGGCTGTAGGTTTCCATAAAAAAACAAAAGAGTACACCCCATTCCAATCAGTATCACAGAGAATAAGAAGAAAGTACGACATAGAAAAACTACAAAAAGAACTCCCAATTGAAATAAATATTTTTGATGTCTTGTATTATAATGGGAAATCCCTTTTGGAAGAACCCTTCAAAAAAAGAACAGAATTAATAAGAAAGATAATTACAGAAAAAAAATACAAGATAGTCCACGCTAAACAAATAATAACTAGTGATGAGAAATCAGCAAAAAAATTCTATAATGAAGCACTTAAAGACCATCAAGAAGGAATTATGATGAAAAATCTTTCCTCCCCATACAACCCAGGAAGCCGTGTGGGCCACATGTTAAAAGTAAAACCAGAAGATAAAGATCTTGATTTGGTAATTACTGGGGCAGAATACGGAACCGGAAAAAGGGGAGGCTGGATGTCCTCATTTATTCTATCATGCAAAGAGGGGGATGATTTTGTTGAGATAGGAAAAATGGGAACTGGAATAA
>Ga0180007_10004511_pt1 | contig 14722 bp, 11 predicted proteins | sample MM_PC_MetaG_FD_121122 | JGI IMG/M metagenome (GOLD analysis project Ga0180007, IMG submission 121122) | Groundwater microbial communities from the Aspo Hard Rock Laboratory (HRL) deep subsurface site, Sweden - MM_PC_MetaG | ecosystem: Environmental > Aquatic > Deep subsurface > Groundwater... | reverse complement strand
GGTGTAAGTGATTTGCCTTGCCCCATGACCATGCTCCTTTCAGCCTTTCCGCAGAAAATAACTTTAGGAGCTTATTATATACAATTTTCAAAATGTATCAAGTCATTTGACCGGAACTATAATCAACCAATTAACCATTCAACCTTTTATACAATCACAAATAACCATTGCTTATCGTTAAAAAAATGGTAAAATCATATGTTTTGTCTTTTGCAAAGCGTTATTTTTACATTCAAGAATGAAAGAGAATTATATGAGTTTTGAAAATTTAGGTTTAGGCAAAGGGTTATTGAAAGCAATAAAGGATATGGGATTTATTGAGCCCACACCTATTCAAAAACAGGCGATTCCTGAGATCATTTCCGGAGATCGGGATATGGTCGGTCTTGCCCAGACCGGTACAGGGAAAACAGCAGCTTTTGGACTTCCTCTAATTCAGCTTACCGATTTTAATCAGCATGTGACAACCGGTCTTGTGCTATGTCCGACGCGGGAGTTATGCCTACAGATATCCAAAGATTTTATCACGTATTCAAGTCATATCAAAGGTGCCAGAATCGTCAGTGTATATGGTGGGGCTTCCTATACAACACAAATTCGTGATCTGAAAAAGGGCGCACCCATTATCATCGCTACACCCGGACGGTTGATCGATCTGATGAAACGAAAGTTGGTGAATTTGTCTCATGTATCCTACGTTGTTTTGGATGAAGCAGATGAAATGCTCAATATGGGTTTTTTGGATGATATTGATGATATTTTGGAAAAAACCCCTGAAACGAAACACGTCTGGCTTTTTTCTGCCACCATGCCCAAAGCGGTTTCCCGAATTGCCGCCAATTATATGAAACAACCGGTTGAAATAACCGTGGGTAGCCGAAATGCCGTGGCAGGTAATATCGATCATATTCATTATCTCATTAAAGAAAAAGACAGATATCCGGCCCTAAAGCGGATCATTGATTATCATCCGGGAATTTTTGGGCTGATTTTCTGCCGGACAAGAAACGAAACCGCAGAAGTGTCTGAAAAACTGATTGACGATGGTTATCAGGCAGAAGCCCTTCATGGTGATTTGTCCCAACAGAGAAGAGATGCTGTCATGAGACAGTTCAGAGAAAGACATATTCAATTGCTTGTCGCCACAGATGTCGCTGCAAGGGGGATTGATGTGAACAACATTTCCCATATCATCCATTTCAGACTTCCGGATGAAGCGGAAAACTATACCCATCGAAGTGGCCGAACCGCCAGAGCCGGAAAATCCGGCATATCCATGTCGTTAATCAATATCAAGGAAAAAGGAAAACTGACTCAGATCGAGAAAAAATCCGGCATCCGAATCCGATATGAGAACGTTCCCGCAGGGCAGGATATTCTTGAAAAACATCTGTTTGCCACGATCGACAGGCTTGACCATGCGAACACGAATTCCGCAGAAATAGAAAGATTTCTTCCGGTGATGATTAAAAAACTGGCCTCCCTGTCCAAAGAAGAACTGATCAAGCGCGTTATTTCAACGGAATGCGAACGATTTCTGAGCTATTATCAAAACGCCCCTGATATCAACATTGAAAAAAGTCAGTCCTCTTCAAAAGAAAAAGGTCAGTCCTTTTTAAAAAAGAACCGGGAAGACATAAAGAAACCCCGTTTAAATGGGGTAGGCAAACGGTTTTTTATCAATCTTGGTGAGATGGATAAAATACAAAAGGGATCCATCACAAAACTGGTCTGTCACTACTCCGGTATCCCTTCCAATCAGTTGGGGAAAATCGAAATTTACAGATCATTTTCATTTTTTGAAGTGGCGCCGGGGGCATCTGATAATATATTGTCTTCCCTTAAACATGCAAAGCTTGATGGGCGAAAAGTTATGGTTGAGGTTGCAGGGAAAAGAATTGTCAAAAATAAACGGGCCAAGAGGAAATCTTAGCAAATTTGGACTCTGAATCATATCAAAAACATGTGAATGTCAGAATGCGCTGAAGGAGCAAAGTGGCTAAATTCGGTTGGAAGAAAAAAACCAAAATTGTTGTTATTTCATGGATAGCAACAACCCTCATACGGTTATGGTTTGGGACGGTTCGCGTAAAAATTCTGGATCAGGCAATCTATGACAAATATTTTCTTCAGACCGGAGAAAAGATGAATATGGTGGCAGGATCGTGGCATCGTCATGCCATCTTTCTTTTCTACTTTTTTCGAAATCTGGATAACAAACTGATCATGATCAGCCAGAGCACCGATGGTGAAATCACTGCCCGCGTTGCAAAAAAATTTGCCTACAGGCCTGTCCGGGGATCATCGTCAAAAGGCGGTAGCAAGGCCTTGGAGGAAATGATCGCCCTCATGAAATCCGATAGCCGGTTTATCTGTGGCACACCTATGGACGGTCCAAGAGGACCGGCAAGACAACTCAAAAAAGGGTTGCTTGTTGTCGCAAAGGAAACCAACGCGGTTTTTGTTCCCATGGCCTGTTCAGGCACAAAATTGATCACCCTTTCCAAAGCCTGGGATAAAACCATTCTGCCATATCCTTTCAGTGAAATGGTCGTTGGCTTTGGTGTGCCCCAAAAAATTCCAGTGAATCAATCTCCTGAAGAATTTGAACGTCTGCGACATGACATAGAACTTGAGATGAATGAGCTGACAGATAAAGTCGACCGCTTTTGCAATTATTCAATGGCTTGAGTGATTCCTCAACATCCCGTCCGTTTCTCCTGAAGGAAATAAAGATACAAGTTGACTAAAAAGGGTGTGGTGTCGTATGAATTGAATCCGTTTTTATATAGGATTTCACATCGGGTGTTGTCCTATGGCCATCAATCAACGCTAATTTTTAATGGATAAACCATCAGGATGTCATCATGTTTTCCAGCAGACTGAAAAATCTTGTCCCCTATGTACCGGGAGAGCAGCCCCAGGACAGAAAATATATCAAACTCAATACCAATGAAAACCCTTACCCGCCAACACCCCGGATTGGTCAATTTTTAAACCGGTTTGATGCTGAACGCCTACGCCTGTATCCGGACCCCCTGTTTTTGTCATTAAGGGAAAAGATAGCCGGTAGATATGGTATCACAAAAGATCAGGTATTTGTCGGGAATGGTTCGGATGAGGTGCTTGCCTTTTCTTTTTATGCTTTTTTTGACAGTGAAAAAGGAAACCTCCTGTTCCCTGAATTCACCTACAGTTTTTATCCGGTATACTGTGACCTTTTTGATATATCGTATACAAAAGTCCCGCTTGCCCATGATTTTAACATTGATATCGCAAAAATAATGGATGCCGGCAAATCATGCGGGGCCATTTTTCCAAACCCCAATGCCCCCACAGGAATGCTCCTGCCTCTTGAACACATCAAATCGTTGCTTGCCGGGTATGACGAGAACAACGTGGTTCTGGTGGATGAGGCATATATTGATTTTGGCGGGGAAAGTGCTGTCAGCCTGATTGATCAATATAAAAATCTTATTGTGGTAAGGACCCTCTCAAAAAGCATGTCGTTAGCCGGGATAAGGATCGGTTTTGCCATGGGCAACCCGGGCTTGATTCAGGCGCTTTTTGCAGTAAAGGATTCCTTTAATTCTTATCCTGCAAATGTTCTGTCCCAGGAAATCGCTCAAATTGCATTTTCAGATGCTGATTATTACAACGCAGTTGTGGAAAAAATTATCAACACCCGCACTGTGCTTTCAAAAGAATTGAAACAGATAGGGTGGGATGTGCTGCCGTCTTCTGCCAATTTTGTGTTTGCAAGAAAAACAGGTTTTAAGGGGAAGGAAATTTATCTCAAATTAAAGGAACGAGGCATTCTTGTCAGGCACTTCAGTACACCGGGCATCGATGAATTTGTTCGAATTACCATAGGAACAGACCAAGACACAACCGTTCTTGTAAAGGAAATGCAGTCATGTTTTTAATCTTTTGCCGGGGAAAAAACAGGGGGATAAAGTGTTGGCGGTGACTTTTTGATTCCGGAACGCGATCAAAAAACGCTGAGGGTGGACCCGCATCCCGGAATTTTTTACGGATGGTATATTGCATTTTTGGCGTTCCTGGCGAATTTCATGTCTGTGGGAACCGGCTTCTATATTTTCAATGCATTCATGGAACCCCTGTCCACAGCACGGGGGTGGTCCCGGACCGACATCAATATCGCACTCGTCATCGGCATGTTTTTCGGCATATTCAGTCAACTCATCTACGGCACCCTGGTCATGCGTGTGGGGCCGCGAATACTGATGTTCCTGGGTCCTTTTATCGCAGGTACGGCATTTATATTTCTTTTCAGGGCAGAGGAATTATGGGTGTTTTACATATGGTGCGCCATTCTGTTTTTAGGGAATGCAGCGTATGGCGGAATTGTTGCAAATACAGTTGTCAGCAACTGGTTTGAAGAAAAAAGAGGTCGTGCCCTGGGGTTAGCCACCTCGGGTGTGTCTCTCTCCGGTGCGGTTCTTCCGTTTATCGCCATGATGATCATTATGAAAACCGGGTTGTCTCAGGCAGCCATTCAGATCGGGCTAATTATCTCGCTTTTGGGGCCTGCCGCCTGGCTGGTTGTCAGAAACTGGCCAGAGGACTATGGGCTGGCACCGGATGGCCTCAGGTCTCTACCCGGAAAAGATCGGCCTTCGGCACATCCTGACGATAAAAATAAGGAAGCCGATACTTTTGTCTGGACACTTGGTAAACTGGTGCGAACAGGAACATTCTGGAAGCTCGGGGTGTCATATGGGCTTTCCATGATAGGCATCGTCGGTGTCATGACGCAATTGAAGCCCAGATTTGTGGATGAGGGGTTTGGTGACATGACCGGGATGGCATTGATGGCCGCGACCGCTTTGGTGGGGGCTTTGGGTAAATTTTTCTGGGGTGTACTCTGCGATCGTTATGAATCCAGGCGAATAGTATCGTTTTTATTTGCAATGAATGCTGTCGGATTGGCATTTTCACTTATACACGGTCAAATGATCGCATTGACGCTTTTCATCATCCTGTTCGGATTTGCCATGGGTGGCGTTATGTCGACGTATCCCATTATTATTGCAGATCTTTTCGGGAGAAAATCTTTTCCTTTTGTGACGAAATTTGTATCCCTCTTTTTTCTTCTGCAATTGTCCGGCTACGTGATCTCAGGTCAGAGTTTTGACAATACCGGATCATATGATATGGCTTATAAAATCTACACCTTTCTTTTTCTGGTGTCCGCGCTTCTGGTCTATTCGTTAAAGCGGCCACAAAGCAGGTTAAACAGTTGAGCAGGTTATTGGAAAATTGGTATAAATGAAAGAATACCTTTCACTATTTGACTCATCTCTCCACATTGATTGGTTGAGTGGTTGAATAGATGAATGGTGGAAGAGTCAAGCCGAGTATTGGATCATTGAAAGAAAGAAATATTTCAGGGCAGGAAACAGGCATGACGGTTGTGCATATTGTTGTTCATACGTCGGAAAATAAAAAAAAATGTTCGGTGGAACCTTTGCGGGGTAAAGATGGATTCCGGTTTTATCCCTTTCCTCTAAACCAGGACGTTGATTTTTCGAACTGTTTCAGGCTGGGCATTGGTGGTAAAAATCTGTCCGTGTCTGATGCATTGATGGGTTTGGTCGTTCTTGATGGCACCTGGCGTCATGCCGGTGTGATGGAAAACATATTTCCGGATTTGCCTGTACGGTCTCTGTCCGGATGGCAGACCGCCTATCCTAGAGTTTCAAAGCTGTACGAAGATCCGGATACCGGCCTTGCAACGATAGAAGCCATTTTTGCAGCGTTTGTTCTGACCGGGCGAAAAACAGAAGGCCTTCTTGAACATTACTTTTGGAAAGAAAAATTTCTCCGTTTGAATCAACGCTTCATAGTCGATAATAAGGAAAAATGACATGCCACGAAAAATAATAGCCGATCTTCATAATCACAGCACGGCATCTGACGGTGAGTTCGCACCGGCTGATATCGTTAAGAAGGCTAAAACTCTTGGTCTTAAAGGGTTCGGATTAACCGATCATGACACGCTCTCAGGTCTTGAGGAAGCGATCCAGGCAGGAAACAAACTGGATATTTCCGTTTTGCCGGGTGTGGAAATTTCCTTGAGATTTCAAAGGCCTTATTTTGTGGGCTCTCTTCATATCCTGTTATATTTCAAACCCCAGCTATTAGAAAATTCCTATTTTATCAGCCAGATAGAAGATGTAATGACAAAGGGCAGGGGAGATGAGCTTGTAAAGATCAGGGTCCAATCGATCAATCAGGAATTCGGCCCAGAAGGCAAACAACCGATTCTGAAAAAGCGCCTGTCATTCGAAGAGATTGCCGCCTGTGCCTCAAATATTTCAAGACGTCATTTTGCACTGGTATTAAAAGAAAATCATCATATTGAAGATCCGAAAATAGTTCAGCAGATGATCGGAAATAACAGCCCGGCATATGTGCCATCCGGTATTGACATGTCATTATTAAAGCCGGTTCTTGCCACATTTCCCGTTTTGGGCGTTTTTGCCCATCCGGCTGCAGGTGAATTTCCTGGACCGAGTCATTACCGTGAGGTTTTGCCAAAGCTCGATGTGATTGAAAGGGTTTATCCCGAATTTATTGAGCTTGGTATCGAAGGGCTTGAGGTCTATTATCCGGGGCACACCGCTCGTCATCGTGACATGTTGCTGGAATGGGCTGAACGGGACGATCTTGTTGTGACCGGTGGATCAGACTGTCATGATGAAAAAAACAGACCCTTGGGTGTTGATGGGGTGACAAAACCGGAATGGGATATCCTTTTTGAAAAACTGATGGCCAAAGAATAGAGACATCATTGGGATAATTCAAATTTTTTTTCTTGCATTCATTCCGTGAATGGTGAATGATCAAAACACGTTAACTATATATCTGCACACCTTTGTTCACTGATCCTAACAAGCCAGAACGGTTTTGTTGAATTTCAACAGATTTGATTCTGATATCTTAAGAGCAATACATATGCCGGATGAAAAAGAAAAACAGGACAGCACAATTGATGCTGCAAAAAAAACCGAAAAATATTCATCTGTCAGGATAATTTCTCAAGCCGTTACCAAACTGGATAATGCCAGAAGAAATATTCAGATGTATCCTGAAGGCCATGAAGCCATTCAGAAGAGTATCGGGGATACGTCTGAAACCTTGTCACATGTATTCCGTCGAATATCCAGGATCGATATCCGGGCTGAAAAAGACTGCCTGTCGGTTGAAAATGAAACATTGGACATGCAGCAGACGGCAAACCGGGAATTTCTGTCTTTTCTAAAACAATATGACATAGCGGCTATCCAATTTGAAAAAGGGGTGCCCCAAAAGGAAATATACAATTTTCTCAAGCTTTTTTCAGGGGTGAAAGATCATAACGCCCGTCATATGGACGCTGTAAAGGAAAAGTTGAAAACTAATTTTCCCCATATTTCGGTCAGTTTTGTTGATTATAGCGGGTTGGGGCTTACCGTTGAAGATGAAGTTTCAGGACCTGTTGAACACAGTGGCGGACATGCCAAGGCCTCCGGCAAAGGCTTGCAATCATCCCTTCAGGGACAACCGAAAGCCAGCGTTTATGTGATCGGAGATAGTGAAGACTCACCCGTCGGATCAGACCCGTCTCCTCATCTGAAAACAAGAGAAGCCATTGTTGCCCGTGCAGAAGATTATGAAAAAACACTGGGAAGTTATTTGGGCCAGACACAGGTAAAAGGAGATGCTCTGAAAGGTCATGTTCAGGATGTTGAAAAGGATCTTTTGTCCAGTGTGGCGGACTATGAAAAGTCATTGAAGACTTATCTGGATCAACCCGCTGAAGACAGAAAAGGATATACAGGCGGTTCCACAGAAGATGACAAGGATATGCTTTCCAGCGTGGAAGACTATGAAAAAATGCTGGAGAGATATTTAAATCATCCACCGGTTGATAAGGATGGCCAGCCAGCCCCCCATGATCGGGAAGACGTTGTAAAGACATTCCTGAAGCAGCTGAATCCAAGACTCAAAAAGCAGTTTCAATCGTTTGATTTTGATAAAATCCTGAATGGAGAGATACCGGCCTCATTTGATAAGCTTTTTAATGATGAAGATGCAAGAACAACCTTTGATGCCCTGAGACAGGCCAATGAGGAAGACAGGGAAATTTCACCCACATTGATCGGCCTTGTCAAGAAGATGCTCACATCCAGCGGGGGCGAGAAAGTCAAAGAAGAAAACCTTGACCGGATTGAAACGGAAAAACTGCATGATAAAATTGAAGACCTTTTTGAACGGGAGGCATATGAAAAATTTATCGGAGACGACTATGATAAAAGGCTTAAGAAATTAACAGATTTTTCATCAGAACAACTGCCTTCAGATCAATCATTCCCCCTTGATTCTCACTTGAAAACGTTTGCCGATGATTATATCACCCGGCAAATCAGTCGCGCCCTGATGAGCCTGATTCAGGATCAGGACACATTTGACATATACAAAGATTATATGAGTTGTCTTTTGGCCATTTCATCCGACCTGATGACGTATAAGGAATTTGACTTGCTGAGCCAGATCCGCTTGCTTCTTAAAAGCCATGGCGATTCACACGCTGACAATAAAGTAAGGATCGCCGCCCAAAAAGGAGTCAATCATTTTTTAAGTCCTTCATTCACTGCAAAAGTCCTTGAGGCGATCGATAGCGATCATAATGAGACGGCAAGGCGCGCCAATGATTTTTTCGTGTCTCTGGGGCCTGAAATTGTCCCAGCCCTGATGGCCTTGTTTTTCAGAACACCTGATTCGTCTGCCAGGGCACACCTGGTTAATAAGCTTGGCGGTTACAGGGAGGAAACAATTGCCCAGATCAATAAACTGCTTGAGTCTCAGGATGTTTTCCTGAGCGAAGATTTGATTACATTGATGGTTCGGTTCAAAGATGATTCATTTGTATCCTATTTCAAAGCAATACTGGATAATGATGATCCGGATACTCAGGAAAAGGCAATAGATGTTCTTCTGGAATACGGCGATGAAACAGCAGTTGAAAGGGTTCGAGGCTGTATTCTGTCAAAAGAAGAGGAACTGTATTTGCCCGCTATTAAACGGGCTGGCAGATTTCGAATCAGGGCACTGGTGTCAGACCTTGCGAAAGAATTGGAGCGCTCATTGTTTACAATGACGAATATACCCAGAAAGGAAGCGATTGTCATGGCTTTAGGGGCAATTGGAGATAACGGGGCATTGCCTGTTTTTGAAAAAATAGCCAGGCGTTCTTTGTGTCTGAAACCCGGAAAACTGAACGATCTGAAAGCCCTGTTATATCAATCATTGAACGAATTCCAAAGAGAAGACATTACCGGGCTGATACATATCGGGAAGAAGCTGAAAGATCAACGGATCAAGGCTGCTTTGGAAAAGTTGACGGATAAGGGTGGCAATCATATATGACAGATATTGATTCACGAAAATATATAGACATCATCATTTCAAGACTCAATGCAGCTATCGCCAATGCCAGGATATATTTTCACGATCATCCGGAAATAGGCCGCCATATTGATGTGCTTTATGATGAGATAGTAAATATTCTCAAAATCAAACCGCATTTAACGCTTGTGATTGTGGATGACGATCTGGTAGAAAGCGGCAGGCCACTGAAAACGGAGAGCGCAGTATCAAAGCAGATTATTTCCATCCTGAAGGAAAAAGGGATTGAGCACCTCACCTTTCAACGGGGTATTCTTAAAACAGAGATCGCGAAGTTCGTAATAACGATTGCCGGAAAAGAGAATACACCCCTTAAAAGTTCAGCGTGTCTAAAGCTCGGAAAAATTGCTTCAACAGGAATTGGTGAGGATCAGGACCAACCGGATTCCGGGATGTCACTGGATGGTCAACGTGATGAAGGCATTCCGCACATTCGCCAGAATATGTCTGAAATCAAAAAAGTTTATATTAATATCAAGCAGAAAAAAGGCATCAATGCCGTGATGCTGGGTGAGATTGTCGCTGCTTTTGCCGATGTCTTTGAACGCGGGCATAATCCGATCAATCTTCTGGCCATGATCAGAAGCACCGACGAATACACATTTACCCATGTGGTGAATGTCTGCATTTTAACCATGAGTCAGGCTGAGTCCTTGGGCTTTAAAGGCGAAATCCTTTACCAGATAGGTATTGCATCCATGCTGCACGATGTGGGCAAGCTGTTTATTCCGGAGGCGATTTTAAATAAACCCGGTGCGTTGACGCCTGAAGAGCGGAAAGTGATAGACGGTCATGTCGTGAAAGGCGCGTTATACATTATGGGCCTGAAGGATGTGCCGAGAATTTCGATATTGGGTGCCCTGGAGCATCATATCAAATATGACGGCGGCGGTTACCCCAGAATCAAGGGGGATTATAAGCCGCATATTGCAAGCCAGATCATTGCCATAGCCGATGCCTATGATGCCATGCGAAGCAAGCGCTCTTACCAGGACGCGAAGAAAAAGGACGTTATCATTGATATCCTGAAGGAAGAAAAAGGAAAATCATACGATCCTTTTCTGGTGGACAATTTCATCAGACTGATCACGTCATGAGTCGTTTAAGAAAAATATTATCGCGGGTTGTCAGAAAAAAGCAAATTCATGTGTAAAATGATACTTTTGGCGTATTTTTTTATTGTCTTTAACCTGTTATAACATAATCATTAAAAAAAAAACTGGGGGGGAGGAGAAGGGATTTATCATCGTTTTAAATCTCTTTCTTCTCATAAAGAGGGCAGAGTTCAAAACTCTGCCCTTTGCTTTTATTTGAGTACAATAAGGGCATCCACTGCAACAGGATTGCCGTCAATCAGCTTGAGCGGATTGATATCAATTTCAATAATCTGTTTATGAACAAGGCCGATCTCTCCTATTTTAGAAAGGATACTGGCAAGGGCTTCCCGGTTTACCGGCGGTTTTCCACGAAAGGCGTCCATAATTTTTTTACCTCTGATTTCAGCCATCATCTGAATCGTGTCCCATTTTGAAAGGGGAGCCGCACGAAACGAAATATCCTGTAAAATTTCAGTGAATATGCCACCTAACCCAAACATCACACAGGGCCCGAAATGTTTGTCTCTGATCAGGCCTGCCATCAGCTCCCGTGTCCCCTTGACCATCTGCTGAACCAGCACTTCATCGACCTTCACATCCGTTCGATTGACCAGTCTTTCAAATGAACGGCTAACGCTCTCATCATTGTTCAGATCAAGATCGATCAGGTCCAGTTCGGTTTTGTGGCTCAACTGTTCTCCTGAACCTTTCAGGGCAACAGGATAACCGATTTCTTTTGCAGCGCTCACCGCATCATTTTTGTTTTTTACCGTTTTTTCCAGAGTCACGGGAATGCCATAGGCTGCAAGCACACGTTTGGAGTCATATTCCGATAAGGATTTCTCACCTTTTTGTAATGCGTCTTCAATGATTTTTTCAGGAGATGCCATGGTAGTTGCCTTTGCCGTCATGAGTGTTGTGAATCTATAAATTGCCGGTATTGATTCATATGTTTCAGAACCCGGACAGCTCTGCCAGGTGTGGGAAAGGAGACAATGCCGTATTGATCCACATTTTTGCCGAGCATATCCTCAGAACCCAGAGCAACGGACACAATCGGTTTTCCGGTTGATTGGACGAGTTGGCCGATTATTTTAAAGACCGGATCAGCTTGTTGGGTCCTCATCTGAAAAAGGTCGGAGATCCGCTTGAGCGTGTCCAGAAGTTCCTTTGACCCTTCAAGGTCTTTGGCATATTCGAAACCGAACGATGAAAATCCGGACCCCAGACAGATGATCGAATCCACGCCATCCCAGTTGGCAAGCATTTCAAGGCAGGCAGGAAGCGGATCATTCATGATCGATGCCACAAGATCAACCGGATTCCCCCGGCTCCAGTATTTGGGAAGAAGGTTGTCCATCTTTGAGATAAGGTCAGCAGAAAGAGGGGGGACCTCCAAACCGTTTTCCGCACATGCATCAGAAGTAAGCACACCCCAACCGCCGCCCCTGGTGATGATGCCCACGCGGTTTCCCTTGGGTAACGGATAGTTTACAAATGCCTTTGCGCAATCAATCAGTTCCTGACTGGATGCGGTTTCGGTGATACCGGCCTGACGGAAAATCGCCTTGTTGATTCTGGATGACCCGGCCATTGAACCGGTGTGTGAGGCAGCTGCTTTGCTTCCTGCTTCGGTTCTTCCGCCTTTTAATACAATGATCGGTTTTTCTTTTGAAATGGTTTTGGCCACCTGAAGAAAGGTCGAGTTTTCCTCAAAGCCTTCGATATAGCCTAAGATCACCCGTGTGTCCTTGTCTGAGTAAAAGTAGTTGAGATAATCGATGGCAGAGAGATCGGCTTCATTCCCGCTGCTTACAAATTTTTCAAATCCCACATTCTGCTGCTTGCCATAGGCAAGCATCTGGACCCCGACGTTTCCGCTCTGCGAAAACATGGACACCGGGCCGTGTGAGGGAATGATTGTCGGCATCAATATATGGAGGGATGACCTGGCACTGAAAATGCCCATGGTATTGGGACCGACCAGGCGCATACCGTATTTGGAAATTTTGTTGACGACTTCCTTTTCCAGCTGTTTTCCTGCAGGCCCGGACTCGCTGAAGTCCGCAGTAATGACAATAATGTTTTTGATGTTTTTTTGACCGCATGAATCGATGACGCCCGGCACGCTTGAGGCAGGGGTTGCGATCACGGCAAGATCGATGTCATCTTTGATATCCGTAATGGTTTTATGGCAGGGGATACCAAATATGGCATCTGATTTGGGATTTACGGGAAATACCTTTCCCTTGTAATTCCCCTTTAAAATGTTCAGAAGGATAATGTATCCCCACTTCCCCGGTGTGCCGGATGCCCCGATCATGGCAAGGCTTCTCGGATTAAACAGAAGGTCAAGGTCTTTCCCGTGCATTGGCCGGTCCTTTACTGGTTAAATGGTTGAGCGGTTTAACAGTTGAATAGTGAAATGAATTCTTTTTGACCACTCAGCCAATTGACTAATCAACCATTTTTAAATTTTTGAAAATGATCGCGTCAGACAGACCGCGTGAAAGAGGAAGATTAGTACAGCCGAACGCTTTTTATCAATGATTTTCTGCTAATTTTCTGTTTTGTTTTTCAAAAGGATGTGATTCAGTAGACAATTCGGTTGTCTAAATTCTAAAATTCCGGAGGAGAAAAAAATGGGACCACTTAAAGGAATGAAAGTCGTGGAGGTTGGCGGTATCGGGCCAGGGCCGTTTTGTGGCCAGATGCTCTCTGATATGGGCGCGGACGTGGTTCGGATTGACAGAAAAGGTGTTCCGAGAAGTATGGTGCCTTACAAGTTTGATGTATGGCACAGAAATCGCCGATCCATCACCCTGAATCTTAAAAAACCGGAAGGTGTGAAGGCTGCATTAAAACTGATTGAAAAAGCCGATGCGCTGATAGAAGGTTTCCGGCCGGGGGTTATGGAAAAACTGGGGCTGGGTCCGGATGTGTGTCTTGAAAAGAATAAAAGGCTGGTATTCGGGCGTATGACCGGCTGGGGGCAGGATGGGCCGCTATCTCAGGCTGCTGGCCATGATATTAATTACATTGCCCTTTCAGGTGCGCTTCATGCCATGGGCGTTGCCGGGGGCAAACCTGTCGTTCCTCTCAATCTTGTGGCAGACCTGGGTGGTGGTGGTATGATGCTCGCCTTCGGCATCATGTGTGCCATGCATGAGGCAAAACAATCCGGTAAGGGTCAGGTGGTTGATGCGACCATGGTGGATGGCGCCGCATGTCTCATGGGATTTTTCTATGGGCTGTGGGGGTCAGGTCTGTGGTCTGATGCCCGTGGCAGCAATCTCCTGGATGGGGGGGCTCATTTCTATGACACCTATGAGACGGCAGATGGCAGATATATTTCCATAGGCGCCATTGAACCGCAGTTTTATGCATTGCTGTTAAAACATGCTGAAATTGATGATCCGGATTTTGAGGTGCAGCTGGACATGTCCAAATGGCCCTTGCTCAAGAAGAAAACAGCAGAAATTTTCAAGAGAAAAACAAGGGATGCGTGGTGTAAAATCATGGAAGGAACCGATATATGCTTTGCGCCTGTTTTATCTTTTGAAGAGGCGATCAACCATCCGCATAACAAAAAACGGGAGGTGTTTGTGAATATAGATGGCGCCATCCAGCCCGCACCTGCGCCGCGATTTAGCCGCACAAAACCCGATAACCCTAAAGCCGCGCCAGAACCGGGTGCAGATAATGACAGCGCACTTGTCGATTGGGGGTTTACAGCGGAAGATATTCAGATGCTTAAAGAAAAGGATGTATTATAACGGATCGGTTTCAGTAACGTTTGATTTTCCGTACATGTTCGGCAAACCATATGGGGATGGCCAGGGCCATCAACAGATGCATGTCCGGCAAGTTAACCGCCTGGCGGTTATTGGCGTATGGCATGCTGCTCGTTAATGATTCATCAAATGCCTGAAAATCTGATGAGGGCGGTTTTACTATAATCCGCTTCTGATTGAATATCGTGGCAAGCGTGTCAAGCACAGTGGCCCTTTTTACTGGGTAGTCACTTCCTAAGGAGCCGTAAAATAATAACATGGCCATTTAATTTTCATTGGGAAGGATTGAATAATTCCACTCGCCATGAAAATTTTCACGTAAAATAAGTATTGCTTCGAGTTCTTCGTCTGTCACTT
>Ga0180007_10004510_pt1 | contig 14726 bp, 14 predicted proteins | sample MM_PC_MetaG_FD_121122 | JGI IMG/M metagenome (GOLD analysis project Ga0180007, IMG submission 121122) | Groundwater microbial communities from the Aspo Hard Rock Laboratory (HRL) deep subsurface site, Sweden - MM_PC_MetaG | ecosystem: Environmental > Aquatic > Deep subsurface > Groundwater... | reverse complement strand
GATCGGGCAACGCTCAACAAGTCGGTTTTAAGAGAATAGCGTAACTTTGTCTTGCCGACAAGCTGGCGTAAATCGGGGGGTATTTTCTGGCGGTAATAATATCCGTAGGGGGTCTGTAAAAGGTAGTTTGGACTTCCCATTTTGACGACTCTCCAGGGGGGCTGGTGTACGAGAAAAGTGTACAAGAGTGTCTTATTGGGATTTGCTGCAGGAAAAAATTAGTAATTTCAGGTAGTTGGCTGGGAGACAGGGATTCGAACCCCGATAAGCAGAGTCAGAGTCTGCTGTCCTGCCGTTAGACGATCTCCCAACACGATTAAAGAATGTTTATTTAGATAATATGGGGGCAAAAGTCAAGTGAAAATCGATCAGTCGACAACTAAGCCTGCATAGCCGACAACATGATCCGTATCTCCGCTTGTTTCTCCCGAATCAGTATATCGAATCAATTGCACGTGTTTGGCGCCCAGTTTAAGTGCTGCAATAAGCACGATAGTGGTCGGCATAATGCCGCACATGGATATTCTCTGGCCAAGGACAGTGTTGTATAGGCCCTCGGGGTCGAGTTTTTTGACGTGCTCCAGCGCTAGATGATCTTTTTTGCCGGCTGAAACGCGGGGCTCATAGTGGGTCATGTCCGTGCTGGCAACAAGCAGTACCGGTTTATGATATTTTTTGATGGCGTCGGCAATGGCTCTCCCTGTTGCCAGGCAGTGGGAATAGGGGATATGCGAGATCACCAGGGGAACGATGGAGAGATTTTTCTGCAGCATCTGCAGGAAAGGGACCTGCACCTCAAGTGAATGCTCGAAACGGTGGGCAAGTTCATCTTTTTCAATGACTGGATCACTGATCAGTTGGGCCAACTCACTGTTGATCGGTACCGTGCCCAGCGGCATTTCCCATTCACCTTCGGCCATCATGGCTATGGATGCCCCATGCCCGTGATGGTTGGGCCCTAAAATAATGACATCTTCAGGGACATTGACTGCTGCGAAGGTTTCCCCGGCAATACCGCCTGAGTAAATATAGCCGGCATGGGGCGAAATCACCGCCAGAGCGTTTTTTTTAGCTGTTGAACCTTCCGGAATGAGGTCGGCAAGGGTGTTTCTCAGGATACGTGCATCGCCCGGATAAAATTGGTTGGCAACTACAGGAGATCGTCTCATGGTGATCCCTCACAGTTCATGTGGTATTAAATTTTTACCTGCCAGCTGGTGCTTCCGTCTGCCTCGTCCTTAATTTCAATTTGATGATTAAGAAGTATATCACGAATTTCGTCCGCCCGAGTCCAGTTTTTCTGCTCGCGGGCGATTTTCCGATCACTGATCAATGATTCAATGGCAGCCTGGTCAATGTCAAGCAGGCCCATCGTCTTTTCCTGTTTATCTTTAATATAGGCAACGGGTTCCTGCTGCAGGAGGCCCATGATACCGGCAAGTTCCCTTATGGACTTTGCCGATGCATGGAGAAGTGCCAGGTCGGATTCTGCAGGAGATGCGGGCAGAGACTGCCTGATCGTGTTAAGGACTTTAACCACCTCAAAAATATGACCCAGTGCCTGTGCGCTGTTAAAATCATTATCCATCGCCTTGACGAACCGGTCAACCAGTGAGTTGATTTTGCTCACATTTTTTTTGCCTGCCGCAGGTGACTGGTTCGGGTCTCCATGGACCGGCAGTTTGGCGATTTCCGCAAGACAGGTGTACAGTCTGTCAAGACCGGTTTCCGCATCTTTCATGGCGGTTTCGGAAAAATCCAGCGGGGTGCGGTAATGGGTGGAAAAAACAAAGAAACGCAACACTTCAGCCGGATATTTTTCCAGAATTTCCCTGATGGTCAGGAAATTTCCCAGGGATTTTGACATCTTTTCATCTTTGATCGTCACAAAGCCGTGATGGATCCACGTCGCGACAAAAGGTTTGCCTGATGATGCCTCACTCTGGGCGATTTCGTTTTCATGGTGAGGGAAAATCAGATCTTTTCCACCACCATGAATATCAAAGGTATCCCCTAGGAACTTGCGACTCATGGCGGAACATTCAATGTGCCATCCCGGTCGGCCGGCTCCCCATGGACTGCCCCAGACCGGTTCACCTGGTTTACTGGCTTTCCACAAGGCAAAATCCATGGGATTCTGCTTCTGTTCGTTGATGGAAATTCTGGCGCCAGCCAGCATGTCTTCAAGGTTTCTACCGGACAAAGAGCCATAATTGGCAAAGCGGTTCACTTTGAAATAGACATCACCCTCCACTTCGTAGGCAAAGCCTTTGGTGATAAGTTCCTGAATTATGGCAATAATTTCAGGGATATTTTCCGTGGCCTTGGGTTCAAGGGTGGGAGGTTCATTGCCGAGGCTCTCCATGTCTTCACGGAATGCCTTGATAAAACGGTTGGCAAGTTCTTCTGTTGTGGTATGTTGCTCCTGCGCCCGCTTGATAATCTTGTCATCAATGTCGGTAAAGTTGCGAATATAGGTGACTTTGAAGCCCCTGTAGCGCAGGTAGCGAACAATCATATCAAAGACCAGAGTGGATCTGGCATGGCCGATATGGCAATAATCGTAAGCGGTTATGCCGCAGACATAGAGTTTGATATGGTCTTTTTCCAGTGGGGAAAAAGGTTCTTTTTTGCCGCTTTTGGTGTTATAGATCGAAACGGTCATGTTGACTCCGCAAAAGGCATGCTCATGTGCATATGTTTAAAACGGTGTAGCTTGGCTTGAATCAAACTTTATACCCTTTTCCCGTAACCTAATCAACCATCCTTATGCAATATGAATAAAAACAACGAATCAGGCAAAATTCCGGAATCAATTATGCTGGCAAACAGCATAAAGGTAACATTTTATGATTTATCAAAAAAAATTGCAGCCGATCGATGGCTGATCAAAGTCAAATGTGAGGTTGCTCTTCCTGTTCAGGATGAACAGTTTGACGCTATTGATGATGCTGAACTGGCATCAGCAATGAAGCAGGATTGTGCTAACACGGTGATACATAATCTTTTCAGAGAACGCAATTTTATTGATGAAAAAGACAAGGACGGAGTCTTGCAGGAACTCTTCAATCAGCTAGATGAAAACGTCCGGACCTACATGGGGAGAGAATTATTTCCCCGTAAGCTTTTTGAAAAGAAAGTTGAAGAGTTCAGGCTGAAATATCAGATGCAAAAAGAGATGGAGCGGTCGGCAACAACTGATGACGAAGATGATGGACCCGCTGATTTTTCCGCCTGCTTCAGGGGTTAAATTTGCGCTGTTTGCCCTTGACAAATTGAGGCATTCGCAGCATATTACTTCGTTTTATTTGCTTATCATATATTGCGATCATTTTTAACATTTATTCGATATTTAGATATAAGGAGCGGTCATGAAGGTACTTATCAGTGACAACCTTGCCCCTGTGGGAGCACAAATTCTAAGGGATGCAGGGCTTGAGGTCGTTATAAAAACAGGAATGAGCCCTGAAGAGCTGAAAAAAGAAATTGCCCAGTATGACGGTTTGGTTATTCGAAGTGCCACGAAGGTGACTGCGGAAATTATCGAAGCGGCAGACAAATTAAAAGTAGTTGGACGTGCAGGCATAGGGCTTGATAATGTTGATGTCGCAGCTGCAAGCAAGCGCGGTATCGTTGTCATGAATGCCCCTGATGGCAATGCTACCACTGCTGCAGAACATGCCCTGGCCATGATGATGTCCTTGACTCGTAATATTCCCCAGGCCACGGCCAAACTTAAAGCCGGCGGTTGGGACAAGAAAAAATTCCAGGGCAGGGAAGTAACCGGCAAGACATTAGGAATTATCGGTATCGGCAGGATCGGTGCCATTGTGGCCAACAGGGCTCAAGGCCTGCATATGAAAGTCATCGCCTTCGATCCGCATATGCCTAAGGATCTCGTTGATAAATTGGGGGTTGAGTTGGTCAGTTTTGAGGATCTTTGCAAACGTGCTGATTATTTTTCCGTTCATGTACCCTTGACCAAAGAAACAAGCAAACTGGTGTCTACCGAAGCCTTTAAGATGATGAAAAAGGAGGCAATGTTTATCGATTGCGCTCGTGGTGGGGTCGTTGATGAAGAGGCCCTTTATGAGGCATTGAAGAATAAAGAGATTGCCGGTGCTGCACTTGATGTTTTTGCGAAAGAGCCTACTTCCCTTGAAACGACTCCGTTGCTGGGGCTTGATAATTTTATTTGTACCCCCCATCTTGGCGCATCAACTGCTGAAGCCCAGGAAAATGTCGCAGTGACCATTGCCGAGCAGATGGCTGATTATCTATTAAATAATACCGTTGTCAATGCCGTCAACGTCCCATCCGTATCAGCCGAGGTCCTTTCCAAAATCCGTCCCTATGTTACTCTTGCCGAAATGCTTGGCTCTTTTCACATGCAGATTGCCAAGGGCGGGGTGGAGGAGGTCAATATCGAGTTTATCGGTGATCTTGCCTCAATGGTGACAAGTCCCATTACCGTTGCCTTTTTGAAAGGTCTGTTTACCCCTATCCTGAAAGATGCCGTCAATTTCGTTAATGCCCCGATGATAGCTAAAGAGAGAGGGATCAGGGTTACTGAGTCAAAGACCGCCGAATCGGATGATTTCACCAACCTTCTTTCAATCAAGGTGAAGACATCTGAAGAAGAAAATGTTCTTGCCGGGACTGTGTTCGGCAAAAAAGAGCCTCGGCTTGTGCGGTTAAACACCTTCAGGCTTGAGGCCTTACCTGATGGCCCCATGCTTTTTGTTCAGAATCGTGATGTGCCAGGCGTTATCGGGGACCTGGGTGTTACTCTGGGCGAGGAAGGAGTCAATATTTCACGGATGACGGTGGGCAGGGAAGAAGGGAATGGGGATCATACCCGGAATATCATCCTGTTAAACACAGACACTCTGATCAGTAAAGAACAGCTGGAGAAAGTGAAAAAACTTGATGATATCAACAGCGCAATGGTTCTTGATCTTTCTTAACAATCTGGCCGGGAAAGAAATAATATGAGCGAGGCGGAGAAAAAATGTAAGTGTTCCGGTGGTAAGATCGTTAACGGCAAATGTGTTATGCCGGAAGTGACGTTCTCGGCATTTATTATGTCACTGAATACATCTGCCCTCTTTCTGCTCGGCGAGATCTCTGACCCGGCAACCGGGGCACGAAAACAGGACCTTGTTCTGGCAAAGCATACTATTGATACCCTGAATGTCTTGAAAGTGAAAACAAAGGGGAATTTGACGGAAGAAGAGGAAAATATGCTTGGCAATTTCCTCTATGACCTGCATATGCGGTATGTAAAGGCAAAATCTTAAATGCTTTCTGGCCGTAAGCTTCACCTGCAGGCTCCGGCAAAAATCAATCTGTATCTGAAGGTGTTGGGTCGGCGTCATGATGGTTATCATGAGCTCTCAACCTGGATGCAGAAGCTTACACTTGCTGATGAAATCACACTGTCATCAGTCAGTATGGGAATAAAACTACAGTGTCCCGGGTCAGACCTGGCTGCAGATGAAAGCAACCTTGTCCATAAGGCTGCGGTTCTATTTTTTAAAAAAACAGGACTAAAAATCGGCGTAGAAATTGAGCTGGTAAAAAATATCCCTATTGCTGCAGGCTTAGGCGGCGGCAGCAGTGATGCCGCTGCAGTGTTAACCGGCTTAAATACATTGTTTTCCGCCGGGTTAAGCGATAAAGAGTTGATGGAGTTGGGTCTATCCCTGGGGGCGGATGTCCCATTTTTTGTGTCCGGATGCAGTGCGGCCATTGCCACCGGTGTAGGAGAAAAGCTCGCGAAAATAGATTCTTTAAATGAATGCTGGTTCGTTTTGGTGAATCCCGGTTTTCCTGTTTCTACTAAATGGGTATTTGAAAATTTCGATCGCGCGCAAACCGTTAATTTTACGTTGACATCAGGGGATAATCCATATATTTTAGGCCGCGAAATTAATGACTCAATACCTGAAAAACTTTTCAATGATCTTGAAAGTGTAACAGCCGCCCGCTATCCGGAAGTTTCAAAAATAAAAAAAGAATTGACTGATTTAGGTGCGTCTTCAGTGTTGATGTCCGGCAGTGGTCCTACTGTATTTGGCATTTTTATGGATTTCGGTCTTGCAACACAATGCGCTATATACTTGCAACATGCTTATACAGGCATGGTTTTTCTCACGGAACCGCTCTCATCTTCTTGAATATTTTTTTTAGCTGGGGTGTCGTCAAGCGGTAAGACACAGGCCTTTGACGCCTGCATTCGTAGGTTCGAATCCTACCACCCCAGCCATTTTTTGTTGATCAAAAAAATTACTTAAAAATGTATTGCACATCGATCAACCTGCAATATGGATTGACTTGTAAGCGAGCCTAACGGATTACGACATGACCAAATTAAAAGAAATGATGATTTTCAGCGGAAATGCCAATAAAGCCCTTGCCGAGGATATTTGCAGACATCTTCAGGTTGAATTGAGCCATGCCGATGTTCGGAAATTCAGTGACGGAGAAACCTATGTTGAAATAGGTGAGAATGTGCGCGGTAAAGATATTTTTGTGGTGCAGCCGACATGTACTCCGGTAAATGATCATCTCATGGAGTTGATACTGATGGCAGATGCTCTGCGCCGTGCATCCGCCCGTCGTATCACGGCTGTCATACCCTATTATGGCTATTCCCGGCAGGATCGAAAAGTTGCCCCCAGGGTGCCGATTTCCGCCAAGGTTGTCGCAGAAATGCTCATGGCTGTCGGCGTCAGGCGTGTATTAACCATGGATCTTCATTCCGGACAGATTCAAGGTTTTTTTAATATCCCGGTTGATAATATGTATGCGGCTCCAGTGCTTTTAAAAGATATTTCACAAGCTTTTGCCGGTAAAGATGTCATTATGGTATCTCCGGATGCCGGAGGAGTTGAACGAACCAGGGCATTTGCCAAACGACTCAAGGCGGGTCTAGCAATCATCGATAAAAGAAGAGAGCGGGCAAATGAATCCGAGGCAATGAATGTTATTGGCAATGTAACCGGAAAACATGCTATATTGCTTGATGATATGGTGGACACGGCTGGCACTCTCTGCGCGGGAGCCGAAATTTTAATGAATGAGGGGGCGAAAGATGTATATGCATATTGTTCCCATGCCGTACTTTCCGGCCCGGCCATTGATCGGATCAATGCCTCGAAGATCACAAAGCTTGTGGTGACAAATAGCATACCCCTTCGCAATAGTGCCAAAGATTGCAGTAAGATAAAGGTTCTTTCCGTATCCGAATTGCTTGGAGATTCCATACGCTGTATCCACAATGAGGATTCAGTCAGTTCGCTTTTCATATAGAACCAAAAGTTATTGAGTTGATTAGAAGCATGAAAATCTCGCGATGTATATATTGCAGATTTGATTTTCATAGAGTGTAGAAAAAAATTTGGATGCTGGATGGAGAACACTGATTGCAGTGTTTATTCACATCTGCTCCAGTTACTCGTTTAGGAGGTTTATAAAATGTTACAGGTAGATGTATCTGCCCAGGTCAGAAAAAATACTGGTAAAGGCGCAGCAAGAACCTTGCGGAGAGGCGGAAAAACTCCTGCCATAATTTATGGTTCCCACAATGATCCAGTGTCTTTAACCCTTGACACACATTCTTTTACCAAGACTCTTTTGCATCTGCAGAGACGAAATGCTGTTGTCAATCTTGACATTGAAACAGATGCAGGGATTGAAAAGCGTCATGTGCTTATAAAGGAAATCCAGGTAGATCCAATTCATGATACACTTAAACATGCTGATTTTTTTGAGATCACTCTTGATTTCCCCCGCACATTTACAGTTCCGGTAAAATATTCCGGAAAAGCCAGGGGAGTTGAGATGGGTGGTGATATGCTCATTTCGGTTAACGAAATCAAAGTGAAAGGTAATCCCCTTGATATCCCGGATTTGATAGAAGTGGATGTGACCCCCCTTGGTACGAATGAGCATTTTACCTGCCAGGATTTGAGCCTTCCCGCCAATGTGACCCTGCTTGGTAACAAAAATAAGGTCTGTGTTGGCATCGTAACCGCACGAGCGGTAGTAGCAGAATAATTTTTTTTGTAACAGACATTCTATTAAGCCGGGAAGGGTAATCCTTCTCCGGCTTTTTGTCTTTTTTGCGCAGGTGAATTATGTTTCTTGTGGCAGGACTTGGCAATCCAGGTGAAAAATATCACTTAACCCGACACAACATAGGTTTTCTTTTCCTTGATTATCTAGCTGAAAAGCTGCGCGTGAATTTTTCAGCATCAAAATGGCAGGCCGATACGGCTAAGGCCATGTTCGGCAACGAGCAGGTTCTTCTGCTCAAACCCCAGACATTTATGAATCTGAGTGGGAATGCCGTGGTTGGTGCAGCTTCATTTTATAAAATTTCTCCTGAAAAGATTATTGTCATTCACGATGATATTGATATGCCTTTTGGCCGGGTTAAAGTGGTTGTCAATCGGGGTACTGGTGGTCATAATGGCATACGCTCTATCGTGTCTCTTCACGGTAGTCAGGATTTTATCAGGATAAAAGCTGGGATCGGCAGACCGGTCGAGGCAATTCCCGTTGAACGGTATGTTTTAACAAAGATGACCGACTCTGAAATCCAATGTGTGAAGGGGATGATGGATAGTGTTTTCGAATCAGTGCGCATCATCATAAGGGAAGGGGCGGGTATGGCGATGAACAGAATAAATTCCGGTAAAATTGATAACAAATCAGACTGTTAACCCTTTAAGTTTTTGTTGCTTAGCTGTTAATTGAACCATTAATTGCGTAATTTGTTAAATAATGCTATAGTTACAAAATGTAGTTTCAAGATCTTTTTTTTAAGTGCCAGATTCCTGGTTGATTGCAAATCTAAGATCATGAAAGGCTAACAAGGGTGGTTGGTGTGTTTAACAAAGGCGATATGGCAGTTTATCCGGCTCATGGGGTAGGAGAGATACAATCAATTGAAAAGAGAATTGTCGGTGATTTAGAGCAGGCTTTCTACATTATGAAAATAATCGACACAAGCATGGTTGTTATGATTCCTACAAAAAACAGTGAAAATGTTGGTCTGCGAGGTATTATATCCTCATCCGACGCTGACCGGGTTTTTGATATTCTGAAAGATCGGGATGTGAAAATTGCGGCTCAACCTTGGAATCAACGTTATCGACAGTATATGGAGAAAATCAAAACCGGTTCGGTTTTCAAAATTGCCGGGGTTTTGCGTGATCTCTATCTGCTGAAGGAAGATAAAGATCTCTCCTTTGGTGAGAGAAAGATGCTCGATACGGCGAAAAATCTTCTTATGAAAGAAATTGCGCTGGCTAACAAGGTTCAGGAAGATCAGGTTGCAAAGGATATTGAACGAATCTTTCAAAATTAATGAGAAATCCCTTTGGGGTTTCTTCCTGTAAAGGAAAAATTCGTTAGATTTTTCCTTTTTCACTGAGAAAGCAAAATTTGCTTCACGCACAACAAAAAGAATTTTATTTTGTTGTTTCAACTGACTTATCCGGGAAACGGCTTGATTTACTCGTAGCCGATCTCGAAAGTTACGCTCAACTGACCCGTTCCCGCGTTCAGGATCTTATCCGTACAGGTAATATACTTGTTAATGATGAGATAAAGAAAACCGGGTATCGGGTCAGAGCCGGCGATTCAATCCGTATCATTCTGCCTCCTCCACAACCTTCAGCTTTAATTCCTCAAGAACTTGTATTTGAGGTTCTCTACGAGGATCAAGACGTCATTGTTCTGTCGAAACCTCCAGGAGTTGTGGTGCATCCTTCCCATGGGCATATTGAGGGAACCCTGGTTCATGGTCTTCTGCACCATTGTCGTAATTTGTCCGGCATAGGTGGTGAATTGCGCCCCGGGATTGTTCACAGGCTGGACAAAGACACCTCAGGCGCCATGATTGTTGCCAAAAATGATATGGCCCATCAGAGCCTGGTTAAACAGTTTAAGGGCAGAACTGTTGAAAAATTCTATCTTGCCCTCCTGGTAGGAATCCCCCGTACCAGAACCGGACGAATTGCTGCAGCTATCGGTCGCCATCCTGTTCACAGAAAAAAGATGGCTGTTTTGCAGCAAGGAGGGCGCGAGTCCGTAACTAACTGGGAGATCCTGGAATATTTCTCTCATTTCAGTTTTGTCAAACTTCGACTTGAAACAGGAAGAACGCACCAGATACGTGTTCATATGGCTTCAATCGGATGCCCGGTCGCCGGTGACCCGGTTTATGGGAAAAAGAGTAAAACTTTCGATCTTTTGTTTGGCCGCCAATTCCTTCATTCTCACTCTCTTGCCTTTGACCATCCCCGTTCCGGCGAAAGGTTGTCATTTACAGCCCCTCTTTGGCCTGATATGGAAAATGTTGTTCATTTGTTGCGTGATAAGGATGCCGTCGACTCAGGCAGATAAGGGTTCGTTTAGGCTTCAGCATGATAACTGTCAATTTCCACGGCAACATAGCGGATTTGTTATCCCGGAAGTCAAAGAATGGCCCCTTGGTATCCTTTCATCTTGATCGTAGAACTTCTATTAAGGATTTAATCGAATCCTTTGGTATCCCTCATCCTGAGATTGAAGAAATTGTTGTTGATGGGAAAATGGTTGATTTTGATTATATTGTGGAAGACGGTATTAAGATAGAGGTTTTCCCGATTTCGGCTCAAAGCAATTTTTTCAAACCTTCTCTTCTCCGACCGGATCCTCTTGAATTTCATCGTTTTGTCGTTGATATCAATGTTGCGAAACTCGCCTCTAAATTACGGCAACTTGGATTTGATACTCTTTTGCCACGTAACTGCGATGATGCCGGACTTGCGGCAATCGCAGGCTGCCAGAGGAGGATTTTACTCACGAGGGACTGCAATCTGCTAAAAAGGAAAATCGTCGAATTCGGTCATCTGGTCCGGGCGGAATCTCCCAATTATCAGCTTGTGGAAATCATCAAACTTTTTGATCTGAAAGACAAGATAAAGCCTTATAGCCGTTGTTTTAAGTGTAATGGTTTGCTGGAAGCGGTGGCAAAGGAAGATATCCTGCCATTTCTCGAACCTCTTACGAAGAAATATTACCAGGCCTTCCACCGTTGCCTTGATTGCAAGAAAATATACTGGTCCGGTTCACACCGGGAAAAGATGGATGAGATACTGCTGGGAATTCTCGCATCATGCTGATTTGTAGCAAATTCAGACTGGATCTGACAGTTAGCGTTTTTTCAGAGGCGTTTGTCCCTTCAAATTCAGGTTAACAGTTTCTTGCCGGATTTTCGTTCTTTTTACAAGCGTTTTCCTTCGTCACTGAGTAATGGCGTCGGCTTCACTCACTGGTGGACTGTGTCGCGGCAAAAAGAAAAATGCTCACATATACCTAATATTCGGAGTTTATACCCTTTGGGTGCTTTTTATTTTCACCGCTCCTTGTCCTCGAAACAGATGTCTAATTTTTCAAGGCACCCTTATATTGGGGATGATGTTCAACATACGGGAGGAATGTTGGGGGATTTGGCAGACAATAAAAAAAGGATTCAAGCAATCTGCCTGAATCCTTTATGAAAACAATGGGGTGAGCGATGGGACTTGAACCCACGACCACCGGAGCCACAATCCGGAGCTACCACCAGCTGAGCTACGCCCACCATCCAAAACATGAAATATCGATTGTACTCAAAGAAAAATTCTTATAATAGATTCCCCACTCAATAGCAAGGTGAAAGTGACGTTGGTTAAGAGTTTTCATCTCAAATGATATTGAATTGCAGGAAAATAATCAGATGACTTCTTTGCCGCAATGCATGCAGAGTTTTGCCTGATTCTTTATGATTTCAGAGCAATAAGGGCATTCTTTTTTGAAGTTGGCCTGGAGAATCTGGTTGACGGCTAAATTGGTGTTCTGTTCGATATCCTTGTGGGCGAAGCGATGATTTCTTATCGGATCAATACATGAGAGATCGTTAAGCTCAAGTAGAAGTGTGCAGGCTTTCAATCTGCCATCCAGGCCGGCACATTCATCAAGTACAAGTTTGAGAACAGGCTGCAGGTTATGTGTTTCCACACAGGTGGGCAGTTCTTTTAATGCCTCTTGTTCTTCCTTATAGCGAATATCTTGTTTTTTGACGGCTTCAGGATCAATTATGCAACCGGTAAAAGCCTCACTGCTGCCAACCATCATAACGCCGCCTTTTATTTCACCGGGAATGAGCATATACCGATAAGAACCCACATGGCCGTACTGTTCCTCAATATGCTGCCAACCAGTTGAGAATATAGGGCATTCATCGTTGAGGCAGACAAACATGACTTCACATCCCCAGCCCAATCCATCGCCAATATGGAAGGGTGGCGTTTCGCAACAGGACAGGCGCGTATTACAATGGGGACAAAAGTGTTCTTCTTGTGCATATTTAAGGCATGTATCATATGACAGCATGTGGCAGCTCCTTTTAGAACGGATGATAAATTATTTTTGAATTGCAGGCGGTAAGCAACTTATCCCGGACCGGGACACTGGTATCGCTGATGCTCATGAAGTTTGGCGTTTTTCGTTGAATGTATAGGTTATAGCCATCCAGGCCATAAGAATTATGAAGACTAAAACTTTGTTAAAATGATTTTTTTTCATAAAATATAGATAACCCATTTAGGGGCGCAAAGCAACCGGCAATGAATGGCCATTCATGTGCGTAATTTTAATGCAGCGAAATTATTTTTATTATTAACTTGCTGATATTAAAAGAATTTTTTTTACAAGCTGAATTTGCTGAAATTCAGCAGCCAAAGAAAACAGATTGACTTTTTACCCGTTGGAAAGTAAATGTTGCTATATTAATAATTACGTTTTTATTATATAACAAGATGTTATAAATTATTTTTTTCAATATCTCACATGGCCCTCTATGGGTTGCAAATTCTTAATGAAAGCCCCTCTTGTCCCAATGACAGAATGTGGTTTTCAATTGAAATTTAGGCGGTCAAAGCGAAAATGGATCATATTCAAACTTCCAGATATGCTGAGTCTGGCGTTGATATAGATAAAGGAAATCAATTTATATCGAATATCAAACCTTTGGTGGCCGCAACATTCCGGCGCGGGGTTTTAACTGATATCGGGGGATTTGGTGGTTTATTTGCGATAGGTGGAGACCGTTTCACCGATCCTGTTCTCGTATCATCTACTGATGGTGTCGGCACGAAGCTGAAAATCGCTAGCCTGTGCAATAAGCATGATACCATTGGTATTGACCTCGTTGCCATGTGTGTAAACGATATCGTTGTGTCCGGTGCTCAGCCTCTTTTTTTCCTTGATTATTTTGCTATCGGCAAGCTTGATCTCGAAATTGCTACAGACGTTATCAAGGGAATTGCCAAGGGGTGTGAAATTGCTAAATGTTCACTGATTGGCGGTGAGACTGCCGAAATGCCGGGCCTATACCATGGAAAAGATTATGATTTGGCAGGTTTCGTCGTCGGCATTGCTGAGCGGGACAAAATTATTGACGGTTCAGAAATTAAGGTAGGTGATAAACTTATCGGTCTCTTCTCCAGCGGAGTCCACAGTAACGGTTACTCTCTGGTCCGTAAAATCTGTTTTGAGGAAATGGGCCTTTCTGTTAATGATCATGTAGCTGAACTGGATTGCACCCTGGGGGAAGAACTGCTCAGACCTACCAGGATCTATGTGGAGACACTGCTCAATTTGTTTAAGAATTTCAAGGTCCGGGGCCTGAGTCACATAACTGGCGGAGGTTTTACGGATAACATCCCCAGGATACTCCCCAAAGGAACGAAAGTTCTTATTCATCAGGGAAGTTGGCCGGTGCTGCCGATTTTTGACTTCCTACAGAAAAATGGGAAGATTTCTCACGAGGAAATGTATCGTACCTTTAACTGCGGAATCGGCATGGTTCTCATCATTGACTCAAGGATGGTTGAAGACGTAACCCAGCAATTGGTCGCCCTTGGCGAATCGCCTTATGTTATCGGTGAGGTTGCCGCACGCAAAGAGGATGAGGATCTGGTTGAATATGTTGATTGAAAGATTTTGAGCCGTAGCCTGTTTAAGTTCTGTGAAAAGATTTAAAAAAAAGGTGAGTCGAATTTCTTCGACTCACCTTTTTTTTGTATAAAAACGCTACGCTTAATAAGCAGTTTATTGAGCTGATTTTCTCCTGATGGCAATCATGCCCAGAAGGCCTGAGCCAAGGAGCCATACAGCACCTGGGAGAGGCACTGCGCTTGCAGCTGAAGCCTTTGCTGTAACTCCGGCACCAAAATGTAGAAGCTGTCCTGCCGTTGCCGCATATGTGAATTTTATTGTGCCTGTTTTCGGACCATATATGTAATCATCAAAATCAATAAGATCTGAGGCTTTTTCCCTGGTTAAGGTACCGATGGAAATTTTAACCCATTTATCTTTAGTCGAATTATAGCGGTACAGGTAAGTGTATGCAAGAATATCTGCCCAGCCATATCCATCCGAGGCATCAATATCTATACTGTCAAGTGTATAATTGATAGAAAAAATTAGATCGCCGGTTGTAGTAACTTGGTAATACTTATCTCTCTCGGCTGTTGCTATCGCTGAAAAATCTTCATAATTTGTTGCAAATGCACTTGCAGAGGCAATAATGTTTCTTTGTCCAGGAATAGTATCAGTTCTCCCAAACCCATAGGCCGAGCCATATGTATTTGCTTTACTTGAATCAGCAAATGTGGAAACAATTCCTG
>Ga0180007_10004509_pt1 | contig 14726 bp, 11 predicted proteins | sample MM_PC_MetaG_FD_121122 | JGI IMG/M metagenome (GOLD analysis project Ga0180007, IMG submission 121122) | Groundwater microbial communities from the Aspo Hard Rock Laboratory (HRL) deep subsurface site, Sweden - MM_PC_MetaG | ecosystem: Environmental > Aquatic > Deep subsurface > Groundwater... | reverse complement strand
TTTCCGGCGTTGTGGGTCGTCTCTGCGTCGTTTAATGCGACCAACAACATGAGCCTGCAAACGCTCATCCCGAAGAACCCCACATTCAGCCATTATGTTGAGTTGTTCACCAGTGACCGTTACCAATTCACCCGATGGATGATCAATAGTCTAAAGGTCACGATCATTACAGCCACGTTGACGGTTGTTCTTGCCGCACTCGGCGCCTACGCCTTCTCCCGATTCCGATTCAAAGGTCGCCGTGTGGGTCTGCTTGGATTGTTGCTGATCCAGATGTTTCCGCAGATTCTGGCGATGGTCGCGATTTTTTTGCTCGTCCTATCGCTAGGCAGCATCTTCCCCTGGGCTGGGCTGAATACGCACACCGCCCTTATTTTCGTCTACCTCGGCGGAGCCATGGGATTCAACACCTGGCTCATGAAGGGCTATTTTGACACCATCCCGCGATCCTTGGAGGAATCAGCCAAGGTCGATGGCGCCACGCCCTTCCAGGCATTCATCTGGATCATCCTTCCGCTGGCTCGCCCCATTTTGGCAACGATCTTCGTGTTGTCGTTTATCTCTTCGTACTCCGAGCTGATCCTCGCACAAATCCTGCTGCGATCAGGCACCCAGTTCACGTTGCCCGTGGGCATGGCGCTTCTAGTATCCGACCAGTGGAGCCAGCGGTGGGGCATGTTTGCCGCAGGCGCACTGATTTCGATGCTCCCGTTTCTCATCGTGTTCATGCTTGCTCAGCGATCGCTCGTTTCTGGATTGACAAGAGGGTCGGTTAAGGAATGATCGGCAAGTCGCACTGGCAAGGGGGGCGCGCATGCCTCCCGCTCGCCCTTTTTGTTTGCTGCGCACTTATCTGCTCCATAGCCGCATGCGCATCTGCCACGGCGAACTGGTGGGCGGATGCCGTCTTCTACGAGGTATTCGTTCGCAGCTTCCAGGATTCCGACGGAGATGGCATCGGCGATTTGCGGGGACTAATCGAAAGGCTGGATTACCTCAATGATGGCGATCTGTCAACTGCTGACGACCTTGGCGTGACGGCGCTTTGGCTGATGCCCATTTGCGAGTCGCCCAGCTATCACGGCTACGATGTCACCGACTACTACGATGTGGAATCGGATTATGGCACGTTGAATGATCTCCGACAGCTCCTGGATGAAGCCCACGCGCGCGGTATCCGCGTCATCATCGACCTGGTTCTTAACCATACCTCGTCAAGCCATCCCTGGTTCCAGGCTTCGAGGGGCCCTGCCAGCATGTATCGCGATTGGTACATTTGGTCGGATACCCTTCCTAGCTACACCGGGCCATGGGGGCAGCGTGTGTGGCATTTTGGAGGAGTGGGCTTCTATTACGGTCTCTTCTGGAGCGAAATGCCTGATCTGAACTATCGCAATCCGGCTGTTTCAGTGCAGATGTTCGATGTCGTTCGGTTTTGGCTCGACGAGGTCGGCGTGGATGGCTTCCGACTCGACGCGATTCGCCACCTTATCGAGAACGGAGAACAGCAGGAGAATACCGTAGCAACGCACTTCTGGCTTAAGGGACTTAGTGCTGTGGCCAAGGGCTGGAATCACGATGCGTTACTCATGGGCGAAGTCTGGGATTCGCCCGCAGCCATCGTTTCTTATCTGGACCACGAAATGGATCTATGCTTTGAATTCAGTCTGGCAGGTGCGATCCTGAGCGGAGTACGCGATGGGAAAAGGTCTGAGATTGAAGATGCACTCCAGACGATCCAACAGACCTATCCAGAAGGCCAGTATGGGACATTCCTCTCGAACCATGATCAGGAGCGTGTCATGAGTCAGTTGAAAGGAAACGAAGCGAAAGCAAAGCTCGCGGCTTCGATTCTCCTCACGCTGCCCGGCACACCGTTTGTGTACTACGGCGAGGAAATCGGGATGATGGGAACCAAGCCAGATGAGCTCATTCGCACACCGATGCAATGGTCGGCTGAGCAAGATCGTGGTTTCACGACAGGCATCCCGTGGCAATCGTATTCCAACCCTCAGTCTGGAAATACCGTTGAAGTGCAAAGCAATCAGAATGATTCTTTGTTGTCGATCTATCGAGCACTTATTCGGACTCGACAGGCAAACCGGGTCCTCCAGGCAGGAAAGCTGATCCTCGTTGACGTCGGACATCCTTCCATCTTGAGCTACCTTCGCGTGCAGGACGACTCGCTGGTTTGGGTCCTCCACAACCTGTCGGCATTCAATGTCCGTCCCTCCAAGATGGATGCTGAATTGCCAGACTCACTTGATCGAGGCACGAGCATTCTGGCGACAGACTTGCTTGGGAATGTCGATCCGGTCGTGTTTCGCGTTGCCGTTGATTTGGGCATCGACCTTGATGGAGAGATCCCTGCCCTCTCGCCTTATCAGACCGCAATTTTTGAGCTAAAGATGCTGTAGAAGGAGAGTATGCATGCAGCGTAGCGTTCCCCATTGGGTTGCCGATGCCGTCTTTTACCAGATCTTTCCAGATCGTTTCCGCAAAGGATCAGAGGATTGGGAAGCGGATCCTCATACGCCGGCTGATCGTGCGCCATGCGGCGGGGACTTGGCGGGTATTCATGAAGCCATTTCATACCTTGGGAACTTGGGGATCACCGCACTGTACCTCACGCCGATTTTCCATGCCGACTCGTATCACAAGTACGATACCGTCGACTACTTTGCTATTGATCCTGACTTCGGCAGCAATGAGGAATTCCGCGATCTCGTCTCTCGTCTTCACAAGCAGGGCATCCGCGTCGTGCTGGATGGCGTGTTCAACCACTGCAGTGACCATCACCCATTCTTCCAAGATGTCATCGAGAACGGATCGCTTTCACCCTACTGGGATTGGTTCACTGTGACGGGGGATCATGTCATGGTCGATCCCGAGCCGAACTACGCATGCTGGGCAGGCGTGAAGAAGATGCCTGAATGGAACCATGATCATCCAGCAGTCAGCGAGTACCTGCTATCAGTTGTTCGTCACTGGATTGACGAATACCACATCGATGGATGGCGACTAGATACAACCGAATACCTTCCGCCCGATTTTGTACGTGCGATTTATCAGACCGCGCACACCCTCTCGCCTGACGTTTATGTTCTTGGTGAGGTGATGGGATTGGGCACACCATGGTTCCGTCATCATGCACTCGACGGCGTGATGCACTACAAGCTGCTTGAAGCAATCACTGAGTTTCTCGCCAAGGAAACCTGGGACGCTCATACGTTCTGGCACAGCGTCCGCGCCCATTGGTACAGCTACCCAGAAGATGCGAATTTCAGCTCCTATACGCTACTGAGCAGCCACGATCGCCCCCGCTTCCTAACTCAATGCCATGGCGACCTTGATAGATTTCGTTTGGCACTGGCATTCCAATTCGCGTTTCCAGGCCCCCCCGCCATCTACTACGGTGATGAGATTGGTCTTCAAGGAGGCGAGGATCCCGACAATCGCCGCCGCCTCCCCTGGGATGAATCGCATTGGAACCATGACTTGGTGCGTGAGGTTCGTCAGCTCATTCACCTGCGCACGCAAAACGAAGTGCTTCGTCACGGGTCGATCAGCTGCCTCTACGCCGAAGACAGGTTCTTGGTGATTGAACGAGTGCTTGAGGCCGAGAGATTCTTGATCGTACTCAATGCGGATCGACACTCCGACGCACGATTCGTGCTGCCTGAAGGCAACTGGATCGATGCATTTACGCACCAAGAACAACGCGGAGATCAAATGATCCCCGCGCTGAGTTATCGGTATTTCCGGACGGTAAACTAGCACATCAGTCGCTGGTAGAGGGCCTGGTATTGCTTGGCTGATGAGCCCCAAGACAGATCCGCAGACATGCCTCGCTTCAGCATGCGATTCCAAGCCTCGGGCTGATGGGAGTAGACGTCGACTGCCCGGCTGACAGTATCAAGGAACGCCTCAGCCGAGCGCTCCTCAAACAAGAACCCGTTTCCAGTGTCTGCGAGCAGGTCCAACTCGAAAACAGTGTCCTTCAGGCCGCCCGTCGCACGAACCAATGGAACCGTGCCATACAACAGTGAGTACAACTGATTGAGCCCACAGGGCTCATAGTGCGACGGCATGAGGAAAACGTCCGCAGACGCCTCAATCCTGTGCGCCCACTGCTCGGAGAACGTGATCATGGATGCAACGCGCCCGGGATACCGCCCTTGCGCCTCGGTGAAGAACTCCTCATACTCCGCAGCTCCTGTTCCCAAGAGAACGAACTGAATGCCTTGCTCCATCATGCGATCGAATGCCTGCATGATGATGTCAAATCCCTTCTGATCGGCCAATCGACTAATCACAGAGAAGACGGGAACAGATGGATCTACGTTCAATCCGAGTTCCTGTTGCAGCAGCTTTTTGTTCTGCGCCTTTCCTCTAAGATCGCTCTGATCATAGGTAGCCCAGAGCTGAGCGTCGGTCTTCGGATTCCAGACATCGACATCCACACCGTTGATCACACCAAAGATCGAATCCGCTCGTGCCTGCAACTCCGACTCAAGACCCGCACCCTCGACAAGGATCTCCTTCGCGTAGGTTGGGGATACCGCATTAATCAAGTCAACACCCAGGATTCCGCCCTTGAGCAGGTTGATTCGGTTTCCCTGCTGATAAGGGATCAGTGCTTCTGGCGACAGCTCGGTGACGTAGGCTTTGTCCCACGCAGAGACACCCTGATAGCCAAGATTGTGAATCGTCAGCAACGTCTTGGGCTGCCCGAGCGCAGGAGCGACGCGATCCGCCAGATAGGCAGGAATCAAAGCAGCGTGCCAGTCATTGGCATGAATGATGTCTGGATACCAGCCGAGCGCATCGCAGAGTTCCAGAGAAGCTCTTGAGAAGAACGCGAATCGTTCCAAGGCATCCTCGTACTCAGAGCCCTCGCCATAGAGTTCTGGGCGATCGAAGTAGGGATCGTGCGATACAAAGTAGATGGGGACTTCGCTGTTCGGCAGCGTTCCCTGATAGGCAATGCATTCCTTTTCCTCTCCTGCGATCGGTACGGAGAATCGCGCGACCTCTGCCATCTCTGCTTTCCCATTCACAGCGCGATACTTGGGCATAACTACGGCAATCTCGATACCAAGCTCATGAAGCGCCTTGGGTAGGGCCAGCGCAACATCTGCAAGCCCTCCAGTCTTGGCGAGTGAAGCAACTTCTGAAGAAACAAACAATACACGCATCGATTGGTACCTCCAGCTCAAGTATCAGATGCAGTCAGAGACCATTCAATGACAAAGATGCGGACGATTGTCACGGGTTCTCAAGGGACTTAGTTCTCGCCGCGAAATAATCTGAGAAGTGCTTGCCTACAGCGTTTTCGATACAATGAGCCATTCGATTATGACGACAGGGGAGTGCTATGCCTGAACTACGACGTGGAGCAACCAATCATCGGTGGGTCATTGTGGCGCCAGAACGCGGCCGCAGGCCGTCCGACTTCGAGCAGAAGGGTACGGAACTTGCGCATCAGGAGCCCGCCAACTGTGTCTTCTGTGCGGGGCATGAAAATGAAACGCCCCCAGAGGTCTATCGATCGCCATCGAGCGATGGCCAATCATGGGATGTCCGAGTCGTCCCCAACAAGTTCGCTGCGCTTCAGCACTACGATGAACTCGGACGCGAATCAGTGCTGGGAATTTACGATCAAATGAATGGCGTCGGCGCTCACGAAGTGGTCATCGAATCGCCTGATCACTGCAGCCAAATCGGCGACATGACCCAGCAACAGGCGCTACCCATTGTCGAAGCCTATATCCATCGATTGAAGGCCCTGATGGAGAATCCTTGGTTTCGCTACGTCCTGCTGTTCAAGAATCATGGAAAAGAAGCAGGTGCCTCGTTGCTGCATCCCCATTCCCAGATCATCGCAACGCCCATCGTTCCTCAAGAGGTTCGCGAATCCCTCAACATCGCCAAGGACTACTATGAGCGAAAAGAGCGATGCCTCTTCTGTGACATCATGCTCGCGGAACTCAAGAGCGGCGAACGCATTGTCGAGGACGCCGATGGTTTCGTCACATGGGCTCCGTATGATTCGCGTTTTCCTTTCGAGCTTGTCATCTATCCCAAGCAGCATTCGCACGACTTCACGACAATGGATGCTGATCAGCGGGCGGGTTTGGCCAGCGTCCTTATTCGCACCATCAAGCGGTTGCAGACACTGCTTGGCGACATTCCCTACAACTTCGTTCTCAAGACCACTCCGAACCCCATCGTGCGCCCCGGCAAGCCGGGGTACTGGACGACGCTCGCCTATGACTATCACTGGAGGATCGCCGTCATGCCGCGCCTGACGCGTGTGGCGGGCTTTGAGTGGGGAACGGGCTTCTACATTAACCCGATGCCGCCAGAATCTTCGGCGAAGTACTTGCGCGAAGTCGAGTTCCCGTCGTCTCACTGAGACGTCAGTTGCGACAAATTAGAGGGCGCATCTCTCACAAGTGCATAAAGGCTACGGACTAGTTGGTAGCGTTTGTGGTGTTTGGTTGCAACAGAAACGCACCCACGCCTTGCTCAAGAACTGAAGAAAGTGTCGGCACATCAACCACAACGACACCTTTGTCGGTGTACTCGTTGTATACCTCAAGTAGCATGGCGATCGTCTGAAGATGCCGACCGACACGCTCATCGATGGGATGCCCGGCCTCGAAGAAGGGCACATAGAGCAGCCCGCGTTGTGCGGCCCTCACGTAGAAAGGATCGATGCCTTCGACAATCAGCTCAACACTCGTTCTCCCTCGCAGCCGCCCTTGAGCCGGGTTGGGAGCCTCCACCAACAATGCCAATGTGTCAGTCGCGTCTCCCCACTCCCGGTGGCTTAATCCACGAAGGTTGTCAGGAGAACGTTCGACGCCAATCTGCATGCCTTCGAATTCAAGGAACATGGCGGCCTCAGCGGCTATGTTGAGTGCGTCTTCATGTGCGACGATCGCATTGATCACTGGGTACTCTGGCGACGCTTCGTGGAGATCAATCGCCATGTCGACGTCCTCTTGCCGAATGAGCTCGACGATTGCGTAGGCGAGTTGCTCTGTTAGATTTCCGTCAGGAGACCCCGGATAGGATCGATTCAGATTACGCACCTCGCTGCCGGCCAACGATTGTCCAGCTGCGTTGATGTAGATCACTGGATCTGGCCATTGATCGACTGGATTCGTGCCTCGGCTGCCGTAGCGGAATTCGCGCGATCCATTCGCTGTCTCGATGGTGTAGGTTTGCGGATACCCCTCTTGCGGCTCGCTGCAAGTAAATGCGCTCCGATTGGCACGAGGGATGACCACGAGTCGACCTCGTGTTACCCGGGCGCTTTCGATCAAGACGATAGCTGCAAGAGACGAAGCGGGCTCGTTGGGATGAGTGCCACCAAGGACGAATGCCGTGCCCCCAGGTTCATCTCCTTGGAGTATGTATGCCATTGTGTCAGCAGCAGTTCCTTTGAGCGGTGCGAAGTAGTCGCTCAGCATGGCAGTGGAAGTTACGCCGAGGCCCGGATAGATGGGCAGATCAACGCGCATGGCGAGAAAGTCATGGCTCACAATGAGCAACACGCCCCCCACAAGAAGCAGCAGGAAGAGTGCCGTCCACCACGTTCCGTATTTTCGTTGAGGCGTCATCTGATCATCAACGCCCGAAGAATCAGCGGAATCAACACCAGAGCAGCAGCCATCTGCTCTGCCAGACGTTTCTCGCGGAACAGGTTCCACGCCACCAGGAGGATGATACCGACGGTAATAAGCTGATAGATTATGGTCACAGCTGCGCTCCTACCGATTCTCTTCGATGCCGAAGAACCCAATGGTCAAGCATCAGAATGCTCATGCATACGAGGCCGATGCTTCCAAGCAGGATTCCGTAGAGGGCCAATCGGTTATCCCAGAACAAGAAGCGATCCCAGAAGCCCGCTGTGGCCATGTAGCCAAGGCTCACACCCACCGTGATCCCAGCCGGGATCAGACAATGACTCAATACCTGAGTGTAATTCGGCTGTTCGACTACCTTGGCCGCAAATAGCCCCGCAAGGGCCGTTGGAGGCATCAAGTCTCCCATAGCGGCGATCAGTGATAGCGCCGAAGCAACAATAATCTCGTTGGTACCTAGCAACGCAAGAACAAATGGCACCCCAAGGATGGATGCTGATCCATAGGCAGATACGGCTCCAAACAGCGGCATGCTCACCGCGATACTCAGATACAAGAGCCCCAACGGCAAGCCGATCAGCAGCGAAACGATGAATCCACGTCCTCCAGTCAATGCCATAATTTGAAGGAACATCCCGACGCCAGCAAGAATTGCCATCACAGGCAAGGCAGCCTGCACGGCATCGCGAGCGACTGTCCACGGATTCATCTTGCGCCCCGTCCATGGCGCGACAAGTGCAGAGATCATGAATACCAGCGGCATGCCGAATGAAGGCACGATTCGAGGAAATGCACGCTCAAGCACAATGAGCACGATCAACATGACTAACGGCAGATACAGCTTCCATCCGTATTGACGATGATAGGAGAGGGGAAGAAGCGACCGATCGATGGATGTTGCCCGAACGGATTTCAGGCCCAAGAAGAGGACGATGGCAACGGCAAGCGGGAGTGTCAGAATCAACAGAGGCAACCCGAAGCCAATGTATGGCATGTCGACGCCCCCTCCAATGATCATGACTGGTATGTTTACCGGTGGGGCGATCATTCCCAGAATTCCTGCCATAGCGATGATCGCACCCGTTTTGTTTTTTGGGATTCCCAGCGCCATGAATGCGGGAGCAACAATAGCCCCAGTCGTCAAAACGGCGGCTGTCGATGACCCGGTGATCATCCCGGCAGACATGGCAAACAACATCATCAGCACCAAAAGCGATGCAGGTCGGCGCTCGAACGCAGTGATCAGGTGGTGGGCGATCGTGTCCAGCAACCCAGATGCCTGGATGGTTCGCATGAAGATCATCGCTGTCGCAATAATCAACAATGTGTCCAGGTAGCCGAGGGTTCCTTCGACGAGGTGACGCAACGGGACCCCTTGTCCTGCAACCAACGCGCCCAGGATTGCCGCGCCAACGAGCGAGATTGAAACAGGCAGTTTGAATGCAAACGTCATTGCCGCGAATGCACCGACCATGGCCAGCAGGGGAATCATCTCTGCAAATGGAGAACTCACCTCAAGAACGCTCCCAGATCCGCCCCAAGCAGCTCGCCAAGTCCGAATGGAAACTCGAATGCAATAGCTGTCGATGATCCTTCGAGAAGCGCGTGATTGGTCAGGATGGCTTGAATCGTTCGGAGTTGCAGATAGACGCGGTCCGAAAGCGGCGAACGGGGATCATTTACCACATCAGGGTTCGAGATGCTTTTTTCCTGCCCTGGATTAGCCGATTCGATGAGGAAGGGCAGCACATGGGTTCGATCGCCAAATTCCTTGTGGCTTAGGCCAAAGAACTCTCCGCTTGACACTTCCTGCTTAAGGGCCAATCCTTCGATCTCAAGATCGAGGATGGAGAAGGCCGCGATGTCGACGGCTCGCGGATGGCTGACGAGCGTATTTGCCAGTCGTCCAGTAATCGAAGATTCATGCATGTCGATAAGCACATTGATTTTCTCACGCTCAGCCAGCTCAAACAGGGCATAGCACATTTGCTGTGTGAGTGTTCCGTCTGCCTTTCCGGGGTAGTTGCGGTTTAGATTACGGGCTTCGCCGCCATCGAATTCAAGACCAGACTGCTCGTGAATGAACACTTCTGGATCGGCTTCTTGATCGCTCGGATTCGTTCTTCGATCGCCATATCGAAATTGGCGCACTTCGCCCGCACGGGTTGTCAGCTCTATCCAGTCGGGCGTGCCTGCGTTGTACACGCCGCTGTTGTAGCTTGCTGCACTATTGTTGGCATGCGGGATGACATACACCGTCCCCTGAGTAACCGTGCCCCTCTCGACGAACAGCGTCGCAGCCATGACACCGGCAATCTCATTGGCATGTGTTCCCCCAAGAAGCAGGAACGCGCCGCCAGGCTTCTCACCTCGTAGAACGTAGATTTCCGTGTCTCCAGGCGTGCCCTCCAAAGCAGGGAGGTAGTCACTCAGCCAGCGAATTTCGCTGACCCCGATACCCGGGCGAATATCGTGCGATGTGGCCGCTGATGCCATCACGAAGAAGAATGCTGCGACTGTCAATAGCATGCCAGCGCCGACTCGCAACAGCGTCGGCTGTGTCCTATGAGTCATATGGCTCTCTTTCCTATCCTTCTGCGGGAGTCATCCCGAAAAGCTCGATGAGCACATCGACAGCGCCAAGGGTGGTATCAATGTACAGAATCGGGATATCGTTCTCAGTGGCGATGGTCGTAAACAAGCCATCCGCATTGCCGTCCGCGGATTCGTCGGCAGTCCATTCAACGTCCGGCTGCGATCCCTTTACGATGATCGTTGCAGCAAGCGGGGCGAATGTTGAGTTGATCAAATCGCTCGATGGACCTCTGCGAGCGCCACCTTCGATGTGCATGGCGATCACTAAAATCCCAAGCTCGTTTACCTTCGCCAGCAGCTCATTCGCCCAAGCAATTTCGCCATCGATATCAACGCCAGCCGCACCGAGGCCCTTACTACTCGCTCCTAAAACGATGATCAGAGTCTTGATGCCCTCGAGTTCCTCTAGGGTCGCCCGCTGGCTATATGTTGCCTCAATGCCCGCCCGAATCGCGACTACTCTTGCTTGTGCGGCTCCAGCACTCTGCCCAATCGAAGTGACAAGCACTGGCTGCTCAAAGAGCAATGGCGAGGCTGCATCTTCTGATTCTTGGGCTGTCGTCACCAATGAAAGAGAACCCAACAGCAAAATAAAAGCCGTCCATACTGCAATTCGTCGATTCATCCGTATCTCCCTTCAAATAGAGCGGCCGCTGAAGTTTCCTTCAGCGGCCGCATCGTAACTCTACTACGGAGCAGCAGCTCCTCCGTCTCGGCGGAACGATCCGACGCCTGTCATGACGCCGTCTTCGACGAGGATGGCGTTGATGCCCCCAAATGTCGAAACCAGTTCTCCATACGTTTTCACAGTGTGTCCAAGAGCGGACAAGGCATCCAGTGTTTCTTGAGGATAGCCGCCCTCCAACCGGAGTTCCTTGTAGGACACGCGGCTGCAGAACTTGGGCGTCAAGATCGCATCTTCAAGCGTCATGCCAAAATCAATGACATTCACGATCGTCAGGACGACGGTTGAAGGAATGTAGCCCGCACCTGGCGTGCCCACGACCATGAACACTTCCCCCTCGGGATCACGCACGATGGTCGGCGCAATCACGGTTCGGGGGCGCTTGAATGGCTCATGGACGTTCACATCCGTCAGATTGTCTGGATTGAAATTGTTGAAGTTATGGAGCTCATCGTTGATAAAGAACCCGTACCCGGGAACCATCAGCCGCGACCCCCAGAAGCTGGAAATCGTCTGCGTGATGCTGACAGCATTCCCCGCCTTGTCCAGAATCGACAGCTGCGTCGTTGAGGGCGAGTAGGGCTCAACTTCGTAACCCACGGTTTCAGCGACAGGCTGATAGAGGTAGGGATCGCCCGCAGGGACGGAATTTGTGGGCATCATCGCCGCATTGAGATCAATCAGCTCGGCTCTGGCAGCGGCATATTCCTCGGAAAGAAGGCCTTCGAGAGGCACATGGAAGAAGTCAAGATCGCCGACATAGGGAAGGCGATCGGCTGATGCCAACTTCAACGCTTCCGCAATGACATGAACGCTTGTCGGATCGCTCCACCCGCCGCCTGAGAGGTCGAAATTGTCAAGGATGTTGAGCGCTTCGGCCACAGTGACGCCTGCAACATTCGGCGGCGTACCGATGATTTCGTATCCACGATACTCGCTCAGAACGGGCGTACGAATCACAGCAGCATAGCGCTGCATGTCTGAATAGGAAAGGAATCCTTCCGTCGCCTCGGCAATAGCTAGCGCGATCTCGCCGCGATAAAACGCGGATGGTCCCTGCAAAGAAATCAGCTCCAATGCATTGGCAAGATCGGATTGAACGAGGATTGTACCTGCCTCAGGGATCAACCCATCAGGCAAGTAAATGGCACTGGCAACGGGATCGACAGACATCCATTCATACGCATCCGAGATTCGAGTCTTCAAGACTTCATCGAGCGGGAATCCATCGCGTGCTAATCGGATGGCTGGAGCCATCACTTCAGCAAGCGTCATCGTCCCATACTCTTCCAGCGCGAGCGCAAGTCCAGCCACAAGGCCAGGAACGCACGTTGATTCCGCGCCGTATCGCGGCTCGTCATTGTCGTCCTCATGGGTTATATGGCCAGGAGCGACAGAGCGATAATCGATCGAGATATCGCGTCCGTCCGCAAGGCTGAGCACCATGAACCCCTCGCCGCCCAGACTCGAAGCGTTGGGTTCAACAACCGTAATCGCAAATGCCGCCGCCACAGCAGCGTCGACAGCATTACCGCCCGCGGCCAAGATCTCGGCGCCAGCATCTGACGCCAACTGATGTGCCGTAGCGACCATTCCTTCTGTGCTGGTCTCAATCTGTCCGCCAGCCAATGTCCAAGCCATAAAGCTTACAAGGACCATGCTTGCAATGAGACCAAGAAATCTCTTGTGGTGACTCTTCATTCTGCTTCCTCCTTGATTCCCCTCTACAGATGTCCTTCTTGAAGACCCGGATTCCCAATCCCTGAGTCCGGTCGCTGGCAGTACCTCCTTCGGCTACAAGCCCGCAGCCTGCCCTGCTCTTCGTGGATCGGCTACGCCAACATAGACTGCGTCTGTTCCATCGCCCAAGATTTCAATCACGTGAGCTCCGCCAAAGAAAAGATCAAACGGAGATTTCACTTCAATTCGGTGTCCACGAGCCTCAAGCCCAGAGATCACGTTGTCCGGCACGCGGGCTTCAACATAGAGGGTGTCCGTCTCGGAATGAAACCGCGGCGCAGATATCGCCACAGACAGGGGGATATTCCAGTCCACGAGTTGAACGACCAATTCGACCAGAGTGCTTGCGATGCGCATCCCTCCAGGCGTCCCCAGTACAGCGCGAAGCCTATCTGATTCAAACACAAACAGCGGACACATGCTGCTTGCTGGAATCTTGCCTGCAGCGACACTGTTCGGCCCGCCTGGTTCAGGATCGAAATCAGCCATGGTATTGTTCATCAAGATTCCCCATTCGGGCACAAAGACGCGCGAACCGAAGAAGAGGCTGATTGACTGAGTCAGCGAAACCGCATTCCCTTCTGCATCAATCACGGAAATGTGCGTTGTGCTTGAAGATTCAAGTACACCTGCGTCTGGAAATGGCGTTGCTTGATGAATGTCGATGGAATCTCGGCGCATGGCAGTCCACTGTGGACTCAGGAGCATTTCGAATGGAACGTCCGTCGATAGGGGATCACCCACAAATGCGGCTCGATCAGCAAAGGCTCGCTTGGCTGCCTCAGCAATCAAATGGACTGAGTCAGCAGTCAGTCCGGTCTGCACGCCAAGCTCGTATCCCTCTAGGATGCCCAGTATCTCAAAGACCGTGATACTCCCAGCTGGAAGCGGCGGAGCGACGAGCCGTACATCTCGATAGGTGGTCGCGATGGGTTCAGAGACGACGACGTCTACATCCCGCATATCCTGCAGATTGAGAATACCGCCTGCATCCTGAACGGCACGAACGATGTCAGCCGCCATGTCACCGCGATAGAACTCATCCACACCCAATGACTCAATACGTCGAAACGTTGCAGCAAGATCTGGCCTTCGAGCGGTCTCTCCTGGCTCGTAGGGAAGATAATCGTTCAGAAATGCCGCAGCCATGGCGTCATCGGCAATGAGCACATCATAGATATTGAGGACAGCACTGTAGAACGCATCGCTCACCGTAAATCCATCCTCCGCAAGGCGAATCGCCGGTTCCAGAACGTCGGCAAGTGGAAGTCGGCCGTACAGCTCGTGAGCTCGCAGCAGTCCCGCCACCATGCGGGGAACGCCAACCGCCTGTCCGCCGTACTTCGTGAGTGCATCACGCTGCGCTTCTGTCTGTGGAGCATTCCAGCGATCTGGCAGCCCCGGCCCGGTTAGGGAGAACATCGCGTCGGTCGATTGTGAAGGCGCTGTCTCACGATAGTCCATCGAGATGCACGATTGAGTCGACGAGTCGTAGCTGAGAAGGAATCCTCCGCCTCCCAATCCTGAGGCCTCTGGCTCGACGACGGCGAGGGCAAATGCCGTCGCAATGGCTGCGTCAATTGCATTGCCACCCTCAGCAAGGATTTGTGCGCCAGCTTGAGCTGCTTGTGGATGGGCTGCAACCACCATCCCTGTGGTCGATTCGACGGAATTACCGATTGACGGGAGACATGTTGCGCCGCAGGGAGAAAAAAGAGCAAACGTGCCCGTGCTCGCGAGGAGGAACGAAAAACATAGCCAAATGAGACAACGCCTTGTATGAATCTCAGGCCCCTTTGCATCGCTACTCGGCGAATAAGCCAGTCTAGTGACATTCGTCGGCGGCGTCAATGAGCGACATGAATGAGTGCACGTTCAGCTGATGGCCCAATGCTTTCGAATCCCGCAAAGTGTCATGATTGCGCGTGAAAAAAAGGCTGCTACTGCTTGACCCAGCTTTGTGCATGATGAACCACATCAATCATGGCTGGCGATGTGCTCACAAGGTCATCATGGACTCGATCCTGCTAGACGCTAATTGCTTCTCCCAG
>Ga0180007_10004508_pt1 | contig 14729 bp, 13 predicted proteins | sample MM_PC_MetaG_FD_121122 | JGI IMG/M metagenome (GOLD analysis project Ga0180007, IMG submission 121122) | Groundwater microbial communities from the Aspo Hard Rock Laboratory (HRL) deep subsurface site, Sweden - MM_PC_MetaG | ecosystem: Environmental > Aquatic > Deep subsurface > Groundwater... | reverse complement strand
CCAGTTCGGCGATATCTTCATCCGCAGCTCTTATTTGCTGGCCTTTTTGGGAGCCATCGCCACCCTGGGCCTGCTCTACCTGTTCTTGCACAAGACCTACCTCGGCCTGGCCATCCGCTCGGTGGCCCAGGATGTGGAGATAGCCAAGGGCATGGGCATCAACCCCAAGGTCATCTACTACATCACCCTGGCCGCGGGTGGCGCGCTCACCGGAGTAGTGGCCGCCTTCTTCATCCCCATCTACACGGTGCATCCCCACTTCGGGGCCAGCTTCACCCTCATGGCCTTCGTGATCGTGGTGTTCGGCGGCATGGGCAACCTCATGGGCGGCTTCATCAGCGCCTTCATCATCGGGGTGGTCACCTCCATCACTGCGGTGCTCACCTCCACCGAGGTGGCCGACATCCTGGCCCTGGTGTTGTTCATCCTGATGATGATGGTCAGGCCCCAGGGCATCTTGGGGGCAAAGGCATGATCATGAAACGAAACAGCACGACCTCCAAGATCGTAACCGCCGGGGTGCTCCTGATCATCGCGCTGGCGCCCCTGCTGGCCACCTCGGAATACATGGTGCACATCGGCACCTTGATCCTGCTTTGGGCCTTTGTCTCCACCGCCTGGGCCTACATGGCCCGTTTCGGCCTGGTGTCCCTGGGCCATGGCGTGTTCCTGGGCATCGGGGCCTATATCCCGGTGATGCTTTTCAACTACTACGGCGTATCCCCCTGGCTGGGCATGCTGGCCGGGGTGGGCGCGGCGGTGTTGGTGGCCGCCATATTGGGCTATTCCTGCTTCCGCTTCGGGCTCATCGGCGACTACTTCGCCCTGGTCACCCTGGCCATGGCCGAGGTGGTCAGCCTGGCCATCGTGGCCTGCCGCGAGGTGACCGGCGGCTCCCTGGGCTGCACCCTCAAGGCCTCGGTGGGTTGGGCCAGCTTCCAGTTCGACGACAAACGCTACTTTTACTACATCATCTTCGTCTTTTTGCTCTTGGCCCTGTACATCTGGCGGCTCATCGACAAGAGCCGCATGCGCCTGGCCCTGACCGCCATCGAGGAGTCGGAGCTGGCCGCCTCGTCCATGGGCGTGAGCATCATCCGCTTCAAGATGGGCATCACCCTGCTCAGCGCGGGGCTCACCGCCATGGGCGGAGTGCTCTATGCCCAGTACATCACCTACATCAACCCCGGCACCATCAGCGGGGTGGGGGTGTCCCTGTCCACCTGCTTCAAGGCCATCCTGGGGGGCATGTTTAATATCTTTGGCCCGCTGGCCGGAAGCGCCATAATGGTGTCATTGGAGGAATATTTCCGAATCAGCTTCGACACCGGCTTCCTGGGGGTGTCGGAGATCATTTTCGGTGTGGTACTTTTGGTGATGATCATCTTCCTGCCCAAGGGGATCGTGGGAAGCGTCTCCGAGTGGCTCAATAAGAGATTCGGCGTAGCAAGGAGCTGAGCGTGAAAACGACTTTTTATGAACCGGACAAACTGAGCACATTTCTGGCGAGCAAGAAGACCCTGCTGGCCAAGGGGGCCATCGCCCAGGCGGGGCCGGAAGCCAAGAAGCTGGGGGCCAAGAAGGTCCTGGTGGTTACCGACGCGGGGGTGATGAAAGCGGGCCTGGCCGAGGTGGTGCGGGACTCGCTGAGCGCGGCGGGCCTGGAGGTGGGAGTCTTCGACGGCATCTTGCCCGAGCCTCCGGCCCGGGTCATCGACCAGTGCGCCGACGAGTTTCGGCGCGGCGGCTACGACCTGTGCCTGGGCCTGGGCGGCGGCAGCTCCCTGGACTCGGCCAAGATCGTGTCCAACCTGGCCGCGAATCCGGGATCAGTGCTGGACTACGTGGGCATGGACATGCTGCCCAAAAAAGGCACCCCGCTGATCCTGGTGCCCACCACGGCGGGCACCGGCAGCGAGGCCACCCGCGTCATGGTGCTCACCGACGAGTCGGACAACACCAAGAAGGTGGTCTTCAGCGATTACCTGCTGCCCGACGTGTCCATATTGGACCCGGAGCTGACCCTGACCGTGCCTCCCTCGGTGACCGCGGACACAGGCATGGACGCCCTGGTGCACGCCATCGAGACCTATGTCTCGGTGAACGCCACCCCTTACTCGGAGATACTCTCCCTGCAGGCCATCGCCATGATCGCCCGCCATCTGCCCCAGGCCTATGCCAAGGGCGGCAACCTGTTGGCCCGCTACAACATGCTGCTGGCGGCCAACCTCTCCGGCTCGGCCTTTGCCAGCGGCGGCCTGGGCGCGGTGCACGGCCTGGCCTACGTTTTGGGCACCGAGTACCACATGGCCCACGGCCGCTCCAACGCCATCCTGCTGCCTCATGTCATGGCCTTCAACCTGAGCGGCAACCTGGAGAAGTTCGCCAACATCGCCGAGGCCATGGGCGAGGACACCACGGGCCTGTCGCCTTATGAGGCCGCCGCCCTGTCGGTGGAGGCGGTGTATTCGCTCATGGAGGCGGTGAACCTGTCCGCGCAGCTCGGCGATTACGGCGTCAGCCGCGACGACCTGCCCAAGTTGGTGCAGGGCGGCATGGCCCAAGCCCGGCTGTTCGTGCCCAACCCCAGGGACCTCACCGAGGCCGACGTGGAGCAGATATACTCCAACGCCTTTTAGCCTCGCGGCTCAATAGTCAACGGCGCGCCTCCCGGCCTGGGTGGCGCGCCGTTTTTTATGGCGATCTAAAAGGGGCTTCGCAACATGCCCTGGTCGAAGTTGAGGGACCAGGGCTCGGAAGCTATCTCGATCTTGGGGTCGGCGGAAAGGGCCGCGCGGTAGGCCTGGGATACGTAGAGCTCTTCCAGCTCCAGGGTGTTCTTGATGTACACGATGCCCAGGTCCTCCAGGGTGTAGGGCCGGATGGTCATCAGGGCGGCGGCCACTGCGTCCAGGTCGGTGTCATAGGTGGGGGGGATCATGCCCGCCTCGGGGGTGCAGGCGGTGAGGCAGTTGATGATGGTGGCCTGCTGGTCGATCTCATTCACCAGGCTGCGCAGGGTGGAGTCGGCCTGGCCGATGCCCACCGCGCTGCCTGCGGTGTGCGCGCTCAGGCGGCGCACGTGGATGCGGGCGATCTTGGGGGTCTCGCGCCTGGCCCCATAGGCGGCCACGTCGCGGCCCACCACGTTGGGGTCGATGCCCATGCCCGATATCTCCTTGCCCATCTCCTCCACGATGAGTATATCCACCTGCTCCATGGGCAGGCGGGGCAAAATGGCCCGGGCCAGGCCCATCAGCTCGGTCTCCACCTGCTCCATGCGCTCCGGCCCGGCCAGGCGCAGCTTGCAGAGTTGGTGGTTCTGGTTTTCCACCAGGGCCACCCCGAACAAAAAGCGGCTGCGGCCCATGGCCTCGCGCCCGGCGGTGGAGAGGATGTCGTACTGGGGGCGCACCAGGCTCAGGCGGTGGTAATACTCCGCGCCCGCCTGGTTGCCCAGGCCGATGCTCATCATCTTGAGAATGCCCGACTCGGTGGGGCCGATGAAGTTGGTGTGGGGCTTGATGCGGTTGATCAGCACCAGGCCGTCGGCTTCAAAGGCCAGGCGATTGACGAACAGGGGTATGCCGCAGGAGGTCTCGCCCAGGGAAACCACCTCCATGGTGGCCCGGATGGGCGCGCCGCAGGTCTCTTCGGTGACTCCCCGGTAACCCAGCACCTCGATCTGCCCTTGGGCGGTGGCCCCGCCGTGGGAGCCCATGGCCGGAATGATAAAAGGCTCCGCTCCCAGGGAGCGCAGGCATCGCACCACCCCGGCCACCACCGTGGCCAGATTGCTGATACCCCGGCTGCCCACCCCCACCGCCACCTTGGCCCCGGGCGCAAGGCTCAGGCCGTCCTTGATGGCCGCGAACTCGCGCTCCAGGGCCGGGGCCGGGTCTATGGCCGGAGGGATGTCGAAGATTTGGCGGATTTTGAGCATGGGGGGCAGTTGCAAGTCAGCCGGGTTGTCGCAGAGCATGGCCTCCTCCTTTTCTCCAGCCGGGGTCCTTGGGCTCGGGGTCGGCCCTAGTATACCGCCCCCGGCCGGCTCGGTTCAGCACTGCCGTACTCTGATCCCAAAAAATCGTTCGAAACGAGTCGGTTGCGCGGGCGGGGCGGGTAACTTTCCGCCCCTTAAAACTCCCGGCGGTCCCGGCGGCGACGGGGCCGTTCCAAAAAAAGTTTGACAGGCGCGCCGGGGTGGGTTATCAGATCAACCTAGTGGGTATCGCTACCAAGCATCGACATCTCGCGAGGCAGAAGCCTCTTCGGAATAAAACGGTATCCCGCAACAAGATTGGGTTAAGAAAACCCGGTGGCCTACGGAACGTGGGCCGGCCGGGTTTTTTGTTGCGCCATTCGCGGCAAAGGGCCGGCCGGGCCCATCATGTAAAATGGGGCCGCCGGAGCCACCTGTCACTCAAAGGAGCATGAGAATGTTTGGGCGAATTGTGATGGCGGTTTTGTCGCTTTGCCTGCTGCTGGCCACGCCCGCGCTGGCCCACTTCGGTATGGTGATCCCCGAGAGCAACCTCATGGCGCGTCCCGGCGTGATCAACCTGGACTTCCGCTTCTGGCACCCCATGGAAGGCCAGGGCATGAACCTGGTCAAGCCCAAGGAGGCCGGGGTGGTGGTCAAGGGCAAGAAAACCGACCTGCTGCCCGCGCTCAAGGAAAAGAAGGTGGACGGCTTCACCACCTGGCAGACCCAGTACCGGGTCAAGTCGCCAGGCGACTACATCTTCTACATGACTCCCCAGCCCTATTGGGAGCCCAGCGAGGACTGCTTCATCATCCACTACACCAAGACCGTGGTGGACGCCCTGGAGGCCGAGGAGGGCTGGGATGCGCCGGTGGGTCTGCCCATGGAGATCGTGCCGCTGAGCAAACCCTTCGGCGTCTACGCGGGCAACAACTTCTGCGGCCAAGTGCTCTACAAGGGCAAGCCTCTGGCGGGCGGCGAGGTGGAGGTGGAGTTCTACAATGTGGGCGGTAAACTTAAGGCACCGGCTGGGGCCTATGTCACCCAGCTGATCAAAACCGATGGCAACGGAGTGTTCAACTGGAGCATCCCCTGGCCGGGATGGTGGGGCTTCGCGGCGCTGCACACCGCGGAAGACTATAAGCTGAAACACCAGGGCAAGGACAAGGACGTGGAATTGGGCGGCGTGATCTGGATTTACGCCCACCCTGCCTTGTCTTCGGAAAAGGGCAACTAAAAGGTGCACATCTCCGAAGGAGTTCTCTCCGGGCCGGTCCTGGCCGGTGGCGCGGTAATCAGTGCCGCCGGCCTGGCCCTGGGCCTTAAGAACATCGACTACGACAAGCTGCCCCGGGTGGCCCTTTTGTCGGCGGTGTTTTTCGTGGCCAGCCTGATCCACCTGCCGGTGGGGCCTTCTTCGGTCCACCTGGTGCTCAACGGCCTGGTGGGCCTCATCCTGGGCTGGGCGGCCTTTCCCGCCCTGTTCGTGGGGCTGGTTTTGCAGGCCGTGCTGTTCCAGTTCGGCGGGCTAACCGTGCTGGGAGTCAACACCGCCACCATGGCCCTGCCCGCAGTGTTGGGCTATTACCTGTTCGCCCCCTTGCTGCGCCGAGGCGGCAAGACGGCCCCGGTGGTCGCCGCCTTCGCGGCGGGCTTTTGCGCCATTCTTTTCTCTGCCCTGCTCACCGGAGCCAGCCTCTACCTCAGCGGTGAGGCCTTCTTGGGCGCGGCCTGGGCCATCGTGGCGGCCAACCTGCCCGGCATGATCCTGGAAGGCCTTATTACCGCCGTGGCGGTGATGTTCCTCAGAAAGGTCAAACCGGAGCTATTGGGCATCAAGCCCTCTTTGGAGTGAGGCGAATATGCGTTTGACTATATCGGCGGTTTTGTTCGGCCTGATCCTGGCCCTGGCGGGCGCGGCCCAGGCCCACCGCATCAGCATTTATGCCTATGTGGAGGACGGCCAAATCAAAGGAGAGGGCTACATGCCCGGCGGCGGCAAGGTCAGCAACCAGCAGGTGCAGGTGCTGGACGCCGGGGGCAAGGTGCTGGCCGAGGCCAAGACCAGCCCGGAAGGCGCCTTTTCCCTGCCTCTGCCCCATGCCAAGCCACCCCTGACCCTGGTGCTGAACGCCGGGGCCGGTCACCGGGCCACCTTTAAACTGAGCGCGGCGGACCTGGGCGTGGCCGCTCCCGCCGCCAAGGCGGCGCCGGCCCCCGCGGCCGCCAAGCCCGTTGCCCAGGCCGTGGCCGTCAATCAGGACCTGGGGCCGCAGATAAAAAAGGCGGTGGAGCAGGCGGTGGCCCCCTTGCGGGCCCAGTTGGCGGAAATGGCCCTGCGCTCCAACGAGGTGAGCCTCAAGGACATCGTGGGCGGCCTGGGATGGATCGTGGGCCTGCTGGGCCTGGCCGCGTATATGAAGGCACGCAAGATGGCGGGAGCGCCTAAGTGAGCGAAGCCGCCTCCCAGGCGGCCGCCCAGGCCGCGATCCGGGTGGAGCCCGCGCCCACCTTGGACAACGCCCTGGCCGTGGGGCCGGTGGGCCGCCTGGACCCCCGGGCCAAGCTGGTGGTGGTGTTCGCCTACAGCCTGCTCATGGCCCTGGCCTACTCTCCGCTCATGGCCGCCCTGGGGGTGCTGCTGGGCCTATGTCTAGTGGCCTGGGCCCGGTTGGGCTGGAAGGTGTTCCTCAGCCGTTTGGTGGCGGTCAACCTGTTCACCGCCTTTTTGTGGCTGTTCCTGCCCTGGCAACTCACCATGGGCCAAGGCGCCTGGGACCTGAGCCTGGCCTACAACCCCGACGGCCTGACCCTGGCCCTGCTGGTCACCCTCAAGGCCAACGCCATCTTCCTGGCCCTTTTGGCCCTCTTGGGCAGCAGCCCGGTCAACGACATCTTCCACGCCCTGGCCCACCTCAAGGTGCCCTCCAAGCTGGTCACCATGTTTTTGCTCTTCTACCGCTACCTGCATGTGATGCGCCATGAGTACCAGCGCCTGCGCCAGGCCATGCAGGTGCGCGGCTTCCAGCCGGGCAGCAACCTGCACACCTACAAGACCTATGCCCAACTCACGGGCATCCTCCTGGTGCGCAGCCTGGACCGCTCGGAGCGGGTGTACCAGGCCATGCTCTGCCGGGGCTTCGGGGGAACCTTCTGGCTGCTGGACCACTTTTCCTGGCGGCGGGCGGACACCGGCTTTTGCCTTGTCTCGGGACTGGTGCTGCTGGTGCTGGTCCTTTTGCAATGGAGCGGGATCTCATGGAATTGATTCGTCTGGAGGGCGTGAGCTTCGCCTATTCGGGCAGGCCGCCGGTTTTCCAGGGCATGGACTTCGCCCTGTCCGAGGGCCAGCGCCTGGGCATCCTGGGCCCCAACGGGGCGGGCAAGTCCACCCTGTTCCAGATTTGCCTGGGCCTGCTGCACCCCCAACAAGGCAAGGTCTACGCCAAGGGCGGCCTGTGCCAGGGGGAAAAGGACTTCCGCGCCCTGCGCCGGGAGTTGGGCTATCTGTTCCAAGACCCGGACGACCAGCTGTTCTGCCTCACCGTGGCCGAGGACGTGGCTTTCGGCCCCCTGAACCTGGGCAAGGGCCGCCGCGAGGTGCAGCGCCTGGTCACTGACACTCTGGACAGCCTGGGCCTGGGCGACTACGGCCACAGGCTCACTTATCAGCTTTCCGGCGGGGAGAAGCGCCTCATCTCCCTGGCCACGGTTTTGGCCATGCAACCCAAGGCCCTGCTCCTGGACGAGCCCAGCACCGGCTTGGACTCGGAGCGGGCTGCGGTCATGGAAAAAGTGTTGGATGAATCCAACCTGTCCTGGGCCATGGTCTCCCACGACCTGGGCCTTCTCGAACGCACCTGCCACAATATCGTTCGCTTGGAGGGGGGACTCCTGAAGGACCTACCCTAGGGACTCCGCAAAAATTTGCGCCTTTGTGATCCGGGCTTTCGCGCCCGGCTAGGGGAGCTTTGCGCTGAATTCGGGCGCAAGCGGGAAAACCTTCAAAAGGAGACTGGTGATGAAAGGAGTTGTAGGCAACATCGCCTTGCTGGCGTTGTGTCTGTTGCTGCTGGGGCCGCCGTCGGCCCTGGCGGCCGACCCGACCCAGGAGGCAATTTTGCAGGAGCTGCGGGCCCTGAAACAGCGGGTGTCTGATCTGGAAAGCAAGCTGACCGAGGCTCAAAAGTCGGCCCAGGACGCCCAAAAGGCCGCCGCCGAGGCCTACGCCACCTCGGGACGCTCCCTGAAGATGTCCCAACAGGTGGCCAAGACCAAGGACAAGCAGCCCGCGGGGCTGTTGAGCGAGGCGGGCAAGCGCCTGAAGATCTACGGGGCCATCGAACTGGAGGGCTCCTACACCAACAAGAAGCCCAAGAACGGCGAGTCGGTCACCGACAGCGACTTCACCCTGGCCACGGCCGAGATATTCTTCGAGGCCGCCATCAACAAATACACCAAGGGCCTTTTGCATCTGCTCTATGAGCAGGGCGACACCGACCCCATCAACATCGACGAGGCCTTCATCCTCATCGGCCAGACCGACGACATGCCCTTTTACTTCCTGGGCGGTCGCATGTACCCGGCCATTGGCCTGTTCGAGACCTACATGGTCAGCGACCCCATCACCCAGAATACCTTTGAGACCCAGGCAAGCGCGGTGGAGATCGGCTGGGCCCAGGACTGGTTCAACGTGGGAGTGGGCACCTACAACTCCACGGTGCACCAAGGCAGCGATTCCCCGGACAACACCATCAACACCTACTACGTGCGGGCCCAGTTCGACGCGAAGGAAAACGCCCTGGCCGACGGACTGGACATCAACGCCGGGGTGGCCTACACCAACAACATTGCTGGCGGCAACCTGGGTGACGAGGTGGTGGACGAGACGGTCCAGGACCTGGTGGGTGGGTTGTCGTTCATGCTGAACGTGCAATACAAGTGGGTGGTGTTCAACGGTGAATACATCACCGCCCTGGACGACTTCCAATCCGGCGAGCTTTCCTTTATCGACAGCAAGGCCAAGCCCTATGCCTACAACCTGGAGCTGGCCTTCCTGCCCCTGGAAGACTGGACCTTTGCCGTGCGCTATGAGGGCAGCGGCGACCTGGGCGACTTTGAGCCGGAGCGCCAATACGGCTTCACGGTCTCCTGGAACTTCCTGGCCGACACCGCGATCAGCCTGGAATACCTGCGCGGCGACTACGCCAACGACGACGAGCGCGACCTGGTGACCACCCAACTGGCGGTGGCCTTCTAGCAAACCTTTAAACCGCAAGGCCCGAAGCCGAAAAACGGCTTTGGGCCTTGCGTCCCGGGCCCTGATAGGGGATTATTTAATTAGCCTTGTATAACTTAATTCGGATAGGAAAATAATGATGACCCACAGAGCGTGGCTTCTGGTTTTCGCGTTGACCGCCCTGGCGGCCCTGGCCGCCTGCAGCAACCCCACCGCCCAGAAGGTGTTCAGCACCGAGGTGACCGCGCCCGCCACTCTGGTGAGCGCCGCCGAAGTGGTGGGCTGCCGCTTGGTGGGCGAGGTGACCGGCTACGGCGAGGCCTCCAAGACCGGCAACGCCCCCCTGGCCCGCATCACCGCCCGCGACGACCTGCTCCAGCGGGCCGGTAACATGGGGGCCAACTTCGTGGTGCTCCAGGAGTACCAGGGCAACCGCCGGGCCATGGCTATAGGCAAGGCGTATAAATGCACCAAGTCCTAGGCGCCCGGCACAGCCAGCCGCCGCAGGGCTGCGTTGTCGGCGTCACTCGATCCTCGGCGTATATAAGAATACGCCTGCGTCCCTCGTTCGCCTGCCGCCTTGCCCTGTGGCGGCTGGCTGTGCCGGGTGTTTGTGCCAGCCACCGCATGGCAGCGTTGTCGGCGTCACTTAGACCTCGGCGTATATAAAGAATACGCCTGCGGTCTGCGCTCGCCGCCGCCTTGCCTGACACTCCCTGGCTGCTCCGGGTGTTCGTGCCGGGAAACGCTACGTTGCGTCCACGGCGCCAATCGGCCCTCTTGAGCCCGCCGGGAGCGCGCGAGGTGTATTCGTAGGGGACGGCGGCGCTAGGAGATGCAGCCGCTGTAGAAGAACCAGCCCAGGCCCAGGGTATAGAGCAGGTTGCCCCACAGACCGTGCTCCATGCCCACCGCCACCAGGGACTTGGAGCGCAGGTAGCGGTAGCCGAAGAGCAAGCCCCCCAGGCCCGCGATGACCGGGGCCACCCAGTTGCCGTAAAAGATGTGGGCCGGGCCGAAGCTCACCCCGCTGGCCAGGATCATCACCCTGGGGTCCGGGAACAGGGGGCGGTAGCGCTGGAAGAAAAAGCCCCGGAACACCACCTCCTGGGGATAGGCGGCCAGGATGGGGTAGAGCAGCAGAAGCAGCAGCCAGCCGTGGGGGTGGGTGCTGGGCATGGCCAGGAACTTGTCCTGCACGAACAGGTAGCTCACCAGGGCCAAGGGCAGCAGGGGCAGGGCCAGGCCCAGGAGTATCTCCTTCACATGCCGCCCCAGGCCCCGCACCCGCCAGATGGCCCCCCGGTCGAAGTCCCGCTCCCTGAACAGATACCAGGCGCAAAACCCGGCGGCCACGATGACCAGTGGGATCACCCGGTGGGCCAGTTGGTGGCGCAAGAAGTACAGACCCACCGGCGCCGCGAAGAACAGACCCAAGCATTCGGCCCAAAGCAGGGCGCGGCTGGGTTGCTTGGCGACGGTGCGGCTGGTCATGGGGTCACCATTTCTTAACGTGTTTGTAACATAAGCTAATTTTACCAAATACAATTCAAGTAAAAAGGTGATTCCGCCTGGCGGGACGAAACGTAACATTGCGGGGCTGCCGGGAGAGCAGGGGAGCGCCCATAACCTTGGCGTCGTTTTCCGTGCCCAGGGATTTCATCTGTATTCGAGATGGGCCGATTTTTGAAATTGAGCTTTACAATCCACTGAGGGCAATTTAAACCATTAAAACTTGCTCGATTTTACCGGCCGAAAGCTGCGGCGGATGGCCGACGCCAACATCGCCAATTACGGCTTGAGCAGCCAAGGCGGCGGTCGATAAACCCGCTCGCCAGGGAGTCCGATAATGAAGATATCCACCGGCTCAGAGTACATGCAAAGCCTGCGGGAGCTGAATCCGGTCATCTATTACCAGGGCGAGCGCATCCACGACGTGGTGCGCCACCCGGCCACTGCGGCCCACGTGCGCGCTGCGGCCATGACCTATTCCCTGGCCAATGACCCCAAGTACAAAGATCTGGCCACGGCCACCAGCCACCTCACCGGCCGCACCATCGGGCGCTTCACCCACGTTCACCAGAACGCCGACGATCTTATCAAAAAGGCCAAGCTGCTGAGGGTGCTGGGCCAAAAGACCGGCACCTGTTTCCAGCGCTGTGTGGGCTTCGACGGCATAAATGCGGTGTACTCGGTGACCTACGACATGGACCAGGCCAAGGGCACCGACTACCATGAGCGCTTCAAGAAATGGCTCACCTACATTCAGGACGAGAACCTGATGGTGGTGGGGGCCATGACCGATCCCAAGGGCGACCGCTCCAAGGGCCCGGCCCAGCAGGCGGACCCGGACCAGTTTTTGCACATCGTGGAGCGCCGTCCCGAGGGCATCGTGATCCGGGGCGCCAAGCTGCACATGACCGGCGCGGTGAATTCCCACGAGATATTGCTCATGCCCACCACCGCCCTTGGCGAAGACGCCAAGGACTACGCGGTGATCTGCGCCCTGCCGGTGGACGCTCCCGGCGTGACCATGGTTTTCGGGCGCCAGGCCAACGATTCGCGCCGGGACCAGTGCGAGTGCCTGGACGTGGGCAAGCCCTCATTCGGCACGGTGGGCGGCGAGGCGCTCATCGCCTTCGAGGACGTGCTGGTTCCCTGGGACCGGGTGTTCATGGACGGCGACACCGATTTCGCCGGCGAGGTGGTTTATCGCTTTGCGGCTCACCACCGGGCCAACTACGGGGCCTGCAAGACCGGGCTCATGGACGTGCTCATCGGTGCGGTGAGCTATCTCACCCTGATTCAGGGCACGGCCAAGGGATCGCACGTGCGCGACAAGGTCACCGAGATGGTGCACCTTTGCGAAACGCTCTACAGTTCCTCCCTGGCCTGCGCCTGCGAGGGTTGGCCCACCGCTTCCGGTGCCTACATGGTGGACACCATGCTGGCCAACGTTTGCAAGCAAAACGTCACCCGCTTCCACTTCGAGGTGGCTCGCCTGGCCCTGGATCTGGCCGGCGGTTTCATCGCCACCCTGCCCGGAGAAAAGGACCTGGCCAGCCCGGAGGTGGGCCACCTGGTGGAGAAGTATATGAGCGGGGTGGATGGCGTGCCCACCAAGGACCGCATCAAGCTGGGGCGTCTCATCGAGGCCATGACCGGAGGCACCGCCCTGGTGGAGTCCATGCACGGTGCGGGCTCTCCCCAGGCCCAGCGCATCATGATCTTCCGGGAGTGTGGCCTGGGCAAAAAAGTGGCCCTGGCCAAGAAGCTGGCCCGCATACCCATGCGCAAGGACCAAGGCAAGGCTTGATCCTCGATTCGGTGGGGCCCTGGCCGCGCGGGGGGGCACATCCTTGCCGGCCGAATAGGCGGCCAAGCGGCAACCGGCGGCACTCCCAGGGCAGCGACTGTAGTTGGAGGGTTGGCCTAAAAGCCCGCATCGGCGGGAGCGCTGGTGTATGCCGCCCTGGGCCGGCGGTCTTAAATTTTCGCTCCCAGCAAGGATTCTATAAATTTTATTTGGTAGGGTAATAAAGAGTCCAGATTCCTCACCACCAAGTTGAGGTGATCCCGCTCAAAGAGATGTGACAGAGGAACGAATGACAAGCCGGTTTGGTCCACGCCTTCCAGATCGCTTTGCATGACCGTCACATGGATTCCCAAGCCGCTTTTGACATATTGGACCGCTAGATCGATGGTGGACGCTTCCATGGCGATGCGGTAGTGAATGCCGGACTTGTAAAACATTTTTTCCAGAAAAGCGCGTGAAGTGTAGTGGAGGTCCTTTGGGTAGGAGATGATGGGGTATTCAGCTATTTTTTCCAGAGTAAGATTGCTGGGATTAATCTTGACCAGCGGATGGTTATCGGGCGTGATCAGAAATCCGTCCATCTCTTTCCAGCGGAACCTGGCGAGGCTGTTGGGGCAAATAGAATCCAGAACCGTCCCGATATCAATTACTCCCTGATGCAGAAGGTCGAGCACCAACTTGGGAGGCCTATCGTATATGGTTACCTCGACCAAGGGGTATTCCAGGGAATAGGTGCGGATCTTTTCATTTAGGACGGTGCGCAATACGTTATATGGAGAGCCTATTTTCAAGGGGCCTTGGTGCAGGTCTTCGGTGGCCCGGATTTCTCCGAGAAGTTGCTCATAGCGCTTTATAGTGCCTTCCGCGAAAATAAAAACCTTTTCCCCCGCTTGAGTCAGCTTGATATCGCGGCGTATGGGCCGTTCAAAGAGCCGGCAACCGATTTCTTCTTCCAGGGCATTTATTTGCTGGCTGATGGCTGATTGGGTGCGAAAAACCGCCTCGGCTCCCTTGGTGAAGCTGCCGTGCACCACCACCTGGTAGAAGCTGTATATTTTTTGCCACTCCAAGGTGTATTCTCCGCTTCCCGCAAGACCTGACGGCGTTTTTTGGATGACGTTTCGTTCCATTTTTGGGGCACCCATTAACGCGCCTCGGGAAGATTACCACACCGCAATTAGGCCATCTAATAGTTTTAATTAAATTTATTAATTTGACCCTGCTTCGCTGGTGGTGTTCGATTAACGGTACTTAAACCAGAAAGGATTGGGGATCATGACCGTAGGCGACAGATTGGCGCAACTATTGGCCGAAAGCGGGGTGGACCGCGTTTTCGGCGTGCCCGGCGGGCAAACCCTGCCCTTGTACGAAGGCATCCGTAAGAGCAACGGGGCCATCACCCATGTGCTCATGCGCGACGAGCGCAGCGCCGGATTCGCGGCGGACGCGTACGCCCGCCTCACCGGCAAGCTGGGGGTGTGCGACGCCACGGTGGGACCCGGCGCCACCAACCTGCTCTCTCCCTTGGCCGAGGCCCACTGCTCCTCCATCCCCATGCTGGCCATCATCTCCGACATCTCCCGTGCCTGGGAGCACCGCCGGGTGCGGGGCAACGCCTCCCAGGCCATGGAGCAGTTGGAGATGTTCAAGCCGGTGAGCAAGTGGCAGGTGACCCTGAGCCAGCCCTCCGCCCTGGAAAACGTTGTGGACCAGGCTATCCGCGTGGCGGTGAGCGGCCGTCCCGGCCCGGTGGTGATCGCCATGCCCGACGACGTGGGGGATTTGGATTTCCAGTGGCAGCGGCGGGTGCGCCCCAGCGCCGAATATCCGCGCCACCGCAGCGCGCCCGACCCCGCCCAGGTTCAGGTGGCCCGCCAGGCCCTGACGCAGGCCAAAAAGCCGGTGATGCTGGTGGGCGGCGGAGCTTGGACCTCCGGCGCGGACCAGGAGGTGGCCCGGTTGGCCCGCAAGTTGGGCGTGCCGGTGGTCACCACCATCACCGGCAAGGGGATCATGGCTGAGACCGATCCCCAGGTGTTCGGGGTGGCCGGCACCATGGGCAACCCCAATGCCAATGTAGTGGTGCAACAGGCGGACCTGGTGTTCTTCGTCGGCTGCAAGGCGGGCCAGTTGGCCACCTTCGGCTATGACAGCCCGGCCTACGGGGTGACCACCATCCACCTGGACAT
>Ga0180007_10004507_pt1 | contig 14734 bp, 15 predicted proteins | sample MM_PC_MetaG_FD_121122 | JGI IMG/M metagenome (GOLD analysis project Ga0180007, IMG submission 121122) | Groundwater microbial communities from the Aspo Hard Rock Laboratory (HRL) deep subsurface site, Sweden - MM_PC_MetaG | ecosystem: Environmental > Aquatic > Deep subsurface > Groundwater... | reverse complement strand
TGTCCACCAAATATTGCAATGAAAGAAAACAATTTGGTAAAAAAATCGGTGAATTCCAGATGAATCAGGATATGATCGCCCAGATGACGGCTGAAATAGAGGCGGCCCGCCTGATAACATACAAGGCGGCCTGGACCAAAGATCAGGGTAATTTGAACAATGGCCGTGATGTGGCCATTGCAAAATATCTTGCCGGTGAAATAGCCACCAAATGCTCCAACTATGCCATGCGAATCCTGGGTGCCTATGGATACTCCACAGAATACCCCGTTGCCAGATACTACAGGGATGCCCCGACCTATTCCATGGTTGAAGGCTCTGCAAATATCTGCAAATGGATTATTGCACTGGATCAGCTCGGGTTTAGAAAAGCCAACAGATAAACAGATTAAACAGATGGGGTCAGGCCTTCCTTATTGTCGTTATTGAGTTCAATAACGACAATAAGGAAGGCCTGACCCCATTCTCGCCTAAAAGGAGAACAGGGTGGACCCAAAAGAAATTGCGAAAAAAACTGGTGAAACAGCAAAACTTTATTTTTCCACTGTTAAAGAAGCGGAAAAGCCTTACAACCTGTGGAGACATTTTGACAAGGATCTTGCCCGTGACATGTCTTTGTACATCACAGGCCAGATGTATGCCAGGGAAAAGATCCCCCATCAAACCCGGCAGCTCATTACCGTGGCTGCATTAACGGTTCTTTCAAAACCAGATGAACTCAAGCTGCACACCCATGCTGCCCTGAATGTGGGCTGCACCAAAGAAGAGATCGCAGAAGTGATTTTCCAGACCAGTATTTACGGGGGGGTGCCTGCTGCCAATACTGCCCTTACCGTTCTCAAGGAAGTCCTGGAAGAGCGCGGCGAAGAATAGCCTGCCCGTATCCGATTGCATGAATCTTTTTCACGACTGTTGGGGGAAACTGCATAATGAAATTCACACTTTTATGTGTCGCTTTGATCGCCGGAATGATGACCCCTTTGCAAGCAGGGTTGAACGGAAAAATGGGACGAGCAGTTGGAGATCCGGTTTATGCTGCCCTGATCTCATTTTTTGTGGGAACCCTGAGCCTTTTTGGCTATGCCCTGTTCACCCGGGTAGAATTTGCAAGTATCCGCCATGCAGCAAACATCCATTGGACGGTCTGGTCTGCCGGCCTTTTAGGCGCTTTTTACGTGACAGCCATCATTATGCTGGCACCAAGGCTTGGTGCCACCCTGGCCTTCGGCTGTATCATCGCAGGGCAGCTTTCAATGTCAATCTTCCTGGATCACTTTGGCCTTTTGGGTATTCCAGTACAAACCTTGAGCTGGCAGCGGTTATTCGGCATTGCCTTGATCACGGCAGGCGTTATTCTAATCAAAAAATATTAGATCAGGAGCGCTTGCCTCTGTCCGTCTACCAAAGAGGCATGATCAGGCTCATGAAAACGGGTGTAAAGGCTGTAAGTCCTGTCTATAATTTCTTTTATCTGAGCTGTAAATCCCCAGAAATAAAGTGGGGATGCAAAAATGACCACCTGGGCCTCAACTATTTTTTCAAGAATTTGCAAGCCATCATCTTTTTGCACGCACCCTATTTTTTACAGGGGTTTTACGATCTGCCGTATTTTCCCGGAGTGTACTGCCGCATAGAATTCATCCCCCATCTGCTTGTTTTTTTCAACCACGTTTTTCCAATACGACATGCGTTCCGTATCTTTGCCCTTGAACGTATTAAAATCTTTTCTGTCTGGTATTTTTGCCAGGGGAAGACGTTTTACAAATTGGTTTGAAGGGGCCACAAGCACCACATTTTCCATATTTTTGCCAGATGGTTTTCGGTTCAGGTGCTTGTCAAACCACCCAGGCGTAATATTTTCATAAAAATGGGGATATAAAACCAATCCCTCTTCATTATCGGGCAAAAAGGGGATATCCAGGTGATAATCAAGGATTCCACCATCCCGAAACAACCCTGGTGCGCCGTCAATGGTTGAAACCCCCTCCATAACAATTGGAATTGATCCCGAAGAGATCAATGCGGTTTTAAAATTAGAAGGGGTCAGGCCATAGAGGTTCATGGGGAACTGGTTCATGCAGGCAAAGGGCGGTTTTTCCCCTGGGCCATAAAAAAGGGCTCTTTCAAAAAAAAACCCCAGTCTGTTCCGGCTCAATACATTTACTCCTGCTGCAAGCCCCAGACCCAGCAACTGAAGTCCAAAATGATCACTTTTCAAAAGGCCTTTGCATTTGCTGGATAAAAAACTGATCTTCATGAACGGATGATTGAGCATGGATTCGATTTCTCGATCATCAATATACGCGTTCAGGATTCTTTGGGTTTCCCAGGCAATATCTGCTTTTGTCGGCTTCCTTTCATACTGCTGGGCAATATATTCTCTTTCAAGCGTCCCGATCGCCTCCAGTGGGTCTTTCTGGCAAAAGGCAGCCATCCGAAAGGCACCGATTGATGTTCCGATAAGATAAAGCGGATCTGTCCGGTCTTTGAATAACGCCATTAAAACCCTGTCAATTCCCGTTAATACCAGAAATTTAGCAGACCCGGAGGCTCCGGCAAGGACCTTTACCCGGGACAGATCCAGCCCCTCATCTTGAATGATGCCAATGGCCTTGGATCCTGCCCGTACGGATATAGAATCAAACATGATACCGGATATCCGGGGCATTCCTTCTAGGCGCCCGATAATATTTTAATTTGGGATATCCCACCATAAGCGCACCATGGCAGGTATGCTTTTCCGGTAATTTAAGTTCTTTGGCAAGATCTGGCCACTGATTCACCCCCGTGTTGACATACCCTGCCCAGCAGCTTCCCAGGCCAAAACCGGGCAATGCAAGCTCCAGATATGCCAGTGCGATATGACAATCTGCCGCAGCACTGGCAAACTCATCTGATGCATAGGCAAACACAAGCAAAGGGGCGTCCCTGCATATTCTGTCTGTCCCCCTGTCCCATTCAAGAATCAAGGTTTCCATATTAAACAGCTGGGCTGTCTGCGGGTGGGTCTTTAAAACATATCGCATCCAATCGATCACATGGGCACCAATTTTAACAACATCCGGCTTCTGGTTTACAACAAGCCATTTCACGATTTGGCGGTTGCTGGCCGTGGGCGCACAGCATGCAATCTGAAGGACTTTTTCAAAAACATCTGCTGGTACCACCTTATTCTTATACCGTCTTACAGACCTGCGGGATCTTAGAAAATGCGCCGTATGATCTGCTGTCAGCATAAGATCCTTTTCAATGGGCATGCATTGATCAGGTGAAAGGAATTCCAGACTCAAAGCGGCTTTCGGGCAAACGGCCACACAATGGCCACACTGGATACAAAATGCTTCAGCACCCTTGATGGGTTCAGGTCCTTGTTTTGTCATGGTAATAATATGGGCCGGGCATTCGATGGCGCAAATACCGTCTTTATCACATTTTTCCGGGTCCACCTTGAATATACTCATCTTCACTCCTTCTCGATCCGTTAAACGGTTATGTCATTTCTTTTGTTAAATTATCATGCCCTTTTCCCGAGAATGGTATTCCATATCCCATCAGGACATCGTCTTTCAACGATATGAACCTTTTTATATGACAATGATGTCAGCACTCGCCGGGCTTCTGAATTAAGCAGCCCGGACAGGATAAACCATTTTTTCTCAAGCAGAAACGGGCTTTCAATCATGTGCTGCATGACATCATAATGGATATTGGCAACCATTAGATCACATGCTATAGCCATTATCTTTTCCCCCCTTGCCTGGAAAGCCAGTATCCTGTCTTCAAACCCGTTAAGACGGATATTATTCAGGGTGGTTTTAACTGCCAGAAGATTAAAATCACAGGCCATTATCTGCTTACAGCCCCAGGCGGCAGCCCCAAGGGACAGAAGCCCTGTCCCCGACCCAATATCCAGAACCGATTCTATCTTGTTTTTCAAACATAAGCGATGGATGAGATCAAGGCAGTCTTCTGTTGTCTGGTGCCTGCCCGTCCCAAAAACGACTCCCGGATCCAGCACAATCTTTTTATGGGGTGACCTTGTCCCGGCAGGATGATGCCATGGCGGGCAAACGCAAAGATCGTTCACAAAATAGGGTTCGATTTTGTCTCCATGCCATTGTTCTCCAGTCATCTCATACTTTTCAATCAGGCAGATCCCCTTGTTTTGTTTAAGAATTTTTTCTACCATATCATCTGAGGCGGAAGAAAAAAAAAGAAAACTGTTCTGTTCTTCCACCCATGTTCCAAGAAAGGTTTCATGATTTTGAACCGCGCTGTCAACAAGGAGAACACCATCAAAATAATAGATATAAAGCATGTGATACGGATTGATCATCTATAGTTCTTTGTTTCTTTCTGCTGGGAAAATGCCCCGGCATTTAAAAATTAAATTTGACAATCGTTTCATAATGAAAAATAATCGTTTTTTAATTAAACCATAAATAAAAGTCAATATCCATGAAATTTAAACGCGTCATTGCCCAGTTTTATCCAGATAATGTGATTCTTGCCGAACAACTGATCTGTGATATTTTCTTTTCCCTTAATCTTACAGGGGTGGTGTGTGATGTCCCCCTTGAAGAACCAGACGAAGGCTTTGGCACGGATACGCTGCCGCAGCCTGAAATCTGCTCAATTACAGGTTATTTACCCCTGCTTGATTCCTGTGACCACACACTTGAAACAATCAGAAAAAAAACATCTGAACTGTCACATTTGAATATCAAGGTTGATATCAAAACTGAAATTGTTGATGAAGAAGACTGGGCAGACGCCTGGAAAACATATTTTGACGTAACCCCGATCACAGACAGGATAACGGTAAAACCTGAATGGAAGGACCATGATGCCAAAAAAGATGAAATCGTTATCCATCTTGACCCGGGAATGGCCTTTGGCACAGGGACACACCCCACCACGGCCATGTGCATTAAACTGATTGAAACCTATCTTGTACCCGGATCAACATTCCTGGATATTGGCACAGGATCCGGAATCTTGATGATTGCAGCTGCCAAACTGGGTGCACAACACATAACCGGTATCGACAATGACGAGGTGGCCATAACCGTGGCCCGGCAAAATCTTGCCAAAAACAACATCAATTCCGGCTTGTTTAATCTGTCGTGTACAACCCTTGATAAAACAGATACAATGCCATATGATTTTATTGTTGCCAATATTATCGCCCAGGTTATTATCCGTATCCTTCCGGAAATATCCATACGCATGTCACAGGAGTCCACAATCGTTTTATCCGGCATTATCAGGGAGCATCAAAAAAAGGTGCTTGCAGCACTTGAGGCCCATCATCTTTGTGTCATCCATGAAGAATATAGTGATGAATGGGTAACCCTTGCCGTTAAACACAAAACATATGCCCAACCGGTATTTATCGGGTGATCCATTGAATACCAGTTGTCAACCAGTTTATACAGCTTTAACCGAACAGCCTTGAACATTTACAAATTGAACAGGAATTTCAAAAATGGAACATTTTAACCCTTCAGATGACTATTTAAAAATAAAGACCATTGATGCACACGCTGCCGGAGAACCTTTCCGAGTAATCACGTCAGGCGTTCCAGAACCCGTCGGAAAGACCATTCTTGAAAAAAGAAGATATGCCAAAAAACACCTGGACACCATCCGGAAAATCCTCATGTTTGAACCCCGAGGGCATGCTGACATGTACGGGTGTTTTATCACGGAACCCGTGACAAAAAATGCAGATTTCGGGATTCTGTTCATCCACAATGAAGGATTTTCAACCATGTGCGGTCATGGCATCATCGCCATCACAACGGTTGCCCTTGAAACCGGCTTTGTCAAGATCACCTGTCCCGGCCAGAAAATAAGAATTGATACGCCTGCCGGTCTTGTGACGGCCATTCCCCATATGAAGCAGGGCCGTGTCAAATCCGTCACATTTAAAAACGTGGCCTCGTTTGCCGTGGAACTGTCTGCCGTGGTTGATGTCCAGAACCTTGGAAAAATCACCTATGATCTGGGTTTTGGCGGTGCCTTCTATGCGTTTGTCAATGCCCGGGACCTGGGACTTGCCTGCACTCCCCAATATTTTCCAGAACTTGTGGAAAAAGGCAGAATGATCAAAAATGCCATCATGGCCTCAAAAAAAATTATCCATCCATTTGAAAAAGACTTGAGTTTTTTATATGGAACAATCTTTGTGGATGATCCTGACCTTGAAAATATCCATTCACGGCACTGCTGCATCTTTGCCGACGGTGAGGTTGACAGAAGCCCAACGGGAACAGGCGTGAGTGCAAGGCTTGCCATCCTCCATGAACGAAACAGGTTACAACCGGGAGAACAGATTGTCATTAATAGTATTATCAACACAAGTTTTATGGGAGAGATTGACAGCGTCGTACAGGTTGGAAAATACACTGCCATCATTCCCAAAGTGACGGGCAGTGCATACATTACGGGCGTACATGAATTTTTAATTCATCCGGATGACCCCTTAAACCAAGGGTTTATTTTAAGATAGGACCAGGTCTCAATGAGTTTACCCCTATTCACAGCTTCAAAAAACACGCATGGTGCGCTTGTAACCATCGCGGGAAGGCTTGATGCAAAAGGAACATCCAGCCTGTGGCAGTCGATGGACAAAAAAATTTCCAGTTCAGACACCCCAGACCTGACCCTTGATCTTCAGCAGGTGAATTACATGGACACGGCAGGGGCCTTCTTTATCTGTCAGATAGAAACCCTTGCCAAAAACCAGGGCGTTAAAAATATTTTTATTGTCAATCTTAAACCGGAATTTTCACCCCTTATTGATCTTGCAAAGCAAATACAACAAAAAGATTTTTCAGATCAAAAGCCCCAGGATCTCTTTTTTGTTGAAAATCAAGGCAAACACCTTTCAGATGCATTGTCTGAAACCAAAGAATTCATCACCTACACGGGAGAGATCACCTGGTCCCTGATTCAAAGCCTTTTACATCCAAAAACAATCCGGTGGGCAGACACATTCCTGGTTGCCGAGCGTGCCGGGGTGGATGCCCTTCCCATTGTCGCCTTGATCAGCTTTATTGTCGGTCTTGTCATGGCCTTCCAGGCAGCCATCCCCATGCGCATGTTCGGGGCGGAACTCTATGTGGCCAATCTTATCGGAATCGCCATGATAAGGGAACTCGGCCCCCTGATGACAGCCATTGTCCTGGCCGGAAGATCTGCATCTGCCTTTGCCGCTGAAATCGGAACCATGAGGATCAACGAAGAGATTGATGCATTAACGGTGATGGGACTTGATCCGATACGCTTCCTGATCGTCCCCCGGATCATTGCATTAACGGTGATTACGCCCCTATTGACCATTTTTTCAAACCTTGTGGGAATACTGGGAGGTGCCCTTGTGATTACATCCCTGGGATATCCCATTATCGCTTATTACAACCAGATTGCATCTTTTGTGGAATGGAATGATTTTGCAGGAGGACTTTTAAAATGCTTTGTTTTCGGGATTCTGATTGCAGCAACGGGCTGCATCCGGGGATATCAGACCCAGAGCGGCCCTTCTGCCGTGGGAGTCTCCACCACCCGGGCCGTTGTCACGGGCATTGTCCTGATCGCCGTGGTTGATGGCATTTTTTCAATTGTGTATTATTATCTGGGCATATGAAACCTGTGGAAACCATCATACAGATAGAAAACCTCTCTGCCGGTTACAACAATATACGGATCATTGAAAATATCAATTTTGAGGTCTTTAAAGGTGAGGTCTTTGTGATCATCGGCGGGTCCGGGTGCGGTAAAAGTACGCTGCTTAAAAATATGATCGGGCTTTTGCCCCCTATTTCAGGCAATGTGATGATCCTGGGAGAAAGCTTGTCCAAGGCCTTTGGAAAAGAAAAAAATCGTATTCTGCGAAACATCGGAGTCGCTTTTCAGAGTGGGGCATTGTTCGGTTCCATGACGGTAATGGAAAATATCAAGCTTCCGTTAAAAGAATTTACAAGCCTTCCAGAATCGGTCATAAATGACATTGTATGGTTAAAACTCAACCTTGTGGGACTTACAAAAGCCGCCTTTCTCATGCCGGGTGAACTGTCCGGCGGCATGAAAAAAAGGGCTGCCCTGGCCCGGGCCATGGCACTCGATCCCTCGATTATTTTTCTGGACGAACCGTCTGCAGGGCTGGACCCGGTCACTTCAGCCGGGCTTGATCATCTGGTGATGGAGCTTGCCGCGTCACATGGCATCACCTTTGTGATTGTCACCCATGAGCTTTCCAGTATCAACCTGATATCTGACCGGATCATCATGCTGGAGAAGGATGCAAAGACGATCATTGCCATGGGAACGCCGGAACAACTGAAAAATGACCTGACCAATCCCCATGTATTTAATTTTTTTAACCGGACAATCCATAAAGGTGAAAAATGACCCAAAAAGCAAATTTCTTTAAGCTCGGTCTGTTTGTCATTATTGCATTTGGACTTGGGGCGACATTTTTAATCGTTTTCGGTGCAGGACAATTTTTTAAAAAAGAACTGCTGGCTGAAACCTGTTTCAATGAATCCGTACAAGGATTAAGCATCGGATCTGAGGTCAAATATAAAGGGATACAAATCGGTTCTGTCAAATCCATGTGCAGCGCAGCCCAGGTATATCAGTCAAAATCAGATTATGTACTGGTCATCATATCCCTTGAAAACGATATTTCCTTAGGCCAGACAGGAGATTCTGCCAAAGAAAGGATACAGAATGCCATCAGGGACGGTTTGACAATCCGGCTCTCCTTTAAGGGACTGACGGGAGTGGCTTATCTTGAAACCGATTACTCCGTGAAAGATCCCAATGACAAGCTTGATATTTCATGGTCACCAAAAAACATCTATATCCCGTCAAAAAAAAGCAATATGAAACAATTTGGCGATACGCTTAACCAGATTCTCGACAGCCTTGCCTCCACCAATCTGAAAGGGATTACAATGGACATTGAGACCCTTTTAAAGACCCTGGATCAAAAAGCCAGTAACTTTGATACTGCTAATATCTCCATCCTGGCCGCATCCCTGCTGACAGAACTCAAAGATACCAACCAGAAGATCAACACGGCAATCGAATCTGACAAGGTCAAACGCCTTCTGGATGATGCCCAAGCCTCTTTTTCTGAACTCAGAACCATTGTTGAAACATCTAAAACCCCTCTGAACAAGGCCATAAATGACTTTCAAAAAGCGGCCGACAGCACCAAAACAATGGCTGCAGGACTTGAAACCCGACTGTCCCCAAGGATCGACAGCCTGTCTTCAAACCTGGACCGGTTGATGGAAAGCCTTGCTGCCACGTCCGGACTCCTGGAAAATATGGTGTGGCTGAATTCCGACAAGATTGGTCTGATCATTGAAAATATTGAAACCACTTCTGAGAACTTAAAACAAATGAGCAAAGACATCAGAAGATATCCAGGCAGGCTGCTGTTTGAAAAACCCCCGGAAAAAATCAATATGGAGAAAAAAAAGTGATGCCGCAAAAAACGTCTATTGTTTTAACTGGGTTTTTGTCGATCCTTATCTTCATTTGCGGATGTACGGGTTTAACAAAAGAGCCTGTCCACAAAAGCTATTTTGATCTGGCCGTCACCCTCCCGGCCTCAGGCCAGCACAAAATCTGCAAAGATGAGAGAATACTGGTTAAACAATTGGATATCAATCCGACATTTGATTCCCACTCTTTTGTTTACCGCCTCGGGGAAAATGAATATGTCATGGATTATTACAGTGAATTTGTAAACTCTCCGGCCCGTCTGATTACTGAAAAAATAGAGGAAAGCATTTGTGATTCAAGTCATTTCACATCCGTACAGACAGGCGTGAAGCAATATTCGGGCTTTCGTTTATCAGGGAAAATCACCCGGCTTTACGGAGATTTTCAAGATCCATCCCGTCCCAGGGCCGTCATTGAAATCCAGATGACCCTGGAAAAAGGCAATGGCACTGACTTTACGACAATTTCCAGCAAGACCTATATTGCCGAAGAAATTATTTCATCCCGAGCGTCTGCTCAGCTTGTTCCAGGCTGGAACAAAGGGCTTTCAAAGATCATAATCGAATTTATAAATGATTTTCAAACACCTTCCCCTTAACATCGAGTCTACATTAACGAATACGGGTCAACATCCACGACCAGCCGGATTCCCGACTTAGGGGTTATTTTCGGATGGTCCATCATGGATTTTACAAGACCGCTCACCAGGACTGAAGAAGGGCTTTTTAAAAGAATCTGCCACCTGAACTGCGACGATATTTTCTGGATTGATGCCTCAATGGGCCCCAGAATCTGAATCCTTGTTTTCTGTTCTTCCCGGCTTTCAAGCAATTCCTTCAGAACCTGTGCAACCATGGCTGCATATTCTTTTACAGCAACAACGTCCCTCCCTGATAGTTTCAATTGGATCATCCGGGAAAAAGGCGGGTATAACAATGCTTTTCTATAGGGTATCTCGTTTTGAAAAAACTCTCTAAAATCCTGTTTTTTAGCGGCTTCAATGATAAAATGTTCAGGATTATAGGTCTGCATAATAACTCGTCCTTCCGTCTGCCCCCTTCCTGCCCGGCCAGCCACCTGGGCAAGCAGTTGAAAGGTTCGCTCCCCTGCCCTGAAATCCGGAAGACTCAGGGACAGGTCTGCGCAAATCACACCCACAAGGGTAATGGAGGAAAAATCATGGCCCTTTGCAAGCATCTGGGTTCCCACAATAATATCAACTATCCTGTTTCTGATACTTTTTAATATTTTTATGGTGGCCCCTTTCCGGGTTGTTGAGTCCTGGTCCATCCTGGCAAGCCTTGCATCCGGGAACATGGTTTTGAGCATGGATTCAACCCGTTCAGTGCCAAAGCCCAATGGCTTTATCTTTGAAGATTTACAGGAAGGACAATGGGTGTTAACAGGCCGGTTGTACCCGCAAAAATGGCATTGATAAACATTTTGGCCTTTATGAAGGGTCATGGTGACATCACAATATTTACAGGACAACGATTTCCCGCAATCCATACACACGGGAAATGTTGCAAACCCCCTCCTGTTCAAAAAGATCAATGCCTGATTCCCCTTATCAAGACATTTGCGGATCTCTTTTGAAAGTTCCGGGGTAATGATTCTGTCATCTGCCCGTGCATCCGTATATTTTTTCAAATCAACAAGGGTTATCTTTGGTAATTGATGCCGATTGACACGGGTTTCAAGTTTTAATTCCTCGAATCGTTTCATCGCAACATTCTGATAAGATTGTACAGATGGGGTGGCTGACCCCAGAATCACGGGGCAGGCATTCATTTTTCCCCGGACAACGGCAAGGTCCCTTGCATTATATCTTAAGCCGGTCTCCTGTTTGTAAGAAGTGTCGTGCTCTTCATCCACAATGATGAGCCCGATATCTTCAAAGGGGGCAAAAACAGCTGACCTTGCTCCAATGACAATATGCACTTTTTTTAAGGCAATTTTGCGCCACTGATCGATGAGTTCTCCTTTGGTCAAAGAAGAATGAATAACGGCTATGTTTTCTCCAAATCTAGCCCTGAAACGTCTTTCCGTCTGGGAAATCAAAGATATTTCCGGTACAAGAACGATGACGCGCTTGCCTTTTTCAACCACATCCCTTACCAGGTGCATATAGACTTCAGTCTTTCCTGAACCCGTTACACCGGATAAAAGATAAGGTCTAAACCCCTGGCTCATATTTTCCTGTACTTTTTTTACGGCTTTTTCCTGTTCCCATGTCAGTTTTGGCGGGGTATCCGGCTCCACAGGATCACCTAAAGGATCCCTGAAAACCTGCCGTTCAATAATTTTTATGTATCCTGCCCGGGCCAGGGGCTTTATCAATGCCGGTGCCGTCGGGATATGCACTTTTAATCCGGTCAGGGAGATCTCTTTTGCCGCTTTTACCAGCAAAAGAAGTTTTTTTCTTTTTTCTGATAGAAAAATGCCTGTTTCAGGCTCTTCACGGGGAAGGATAAATTTCTCTTTTTTTACCTTGGCGCCATCTTTTTTTAATACAGCTGAAACCGTTATCAGATCATCTTTTTCCATTTTTCGCACCAGGGCATTGATCAAAATTTGATTGCTGTTCTTCAAAACCTGTTTCAGGGTGCAGGCATTGCGTTGCAATATAAATTCAATCACCTGGTCCTCTCCCGGTGTAAGGTCCCGGGCATGGAATCTGTCCTGCCCTTTTTGTGTAACAAACACACAGGAGACATCATGGCGGTCCAGGCCGGACGGAAGCGCTGCCTTAATCACATCTCCCAACGGGTAAATATAATAATCTGAAATCCATTTGAAAAACGATATTTCAGATTCAGGAAACAATGGATGCTCATCCAATACATCAAGGATCTTTTTTGCTGTAAATCCCTGGCAGCTACTTTGTCTGGAAAGAATATATCCTGTCACTCGTCTGTTTTTAAAGGGGACCAGCACCCTCATTCCCGGAGAACAAAATTCCTGCAGGTGATCCGGAATAAGGTAGGTGTAAGATTTCATTACGGGAAGGGATACGGCAACAGATATGTAAGGTGATTGAATCATCCGCTCTATTGTGCATAAAAAAGAAAATATTTCAACATAAGAGTTGCCAAGAATTTATTTGCTTGACTCGCCCCTGGGATTTTAATAGTTTCTTAATAACATTTTGTTGTCCCTTAAAAATACTAAAACAAAGGAGGCAGTATGGCCGTATTTGTAGCAGATCACCCTCTTATAAAACATAAATTGGGATTAATGCGCGAAAAAGACATCAGCACAAAAGACTTCAGAGATTTATCCGGAGAAGTTGCACGACTTTTGACCTATGAAGCCACTAAAAATCTTGTCACGGAGAAAAAAACGATCCAGGGCTGGGCCGGGACCGTTGAAATTGAAGAAATAAAAGGAAAAAAAATTACCATTGTGCCGATTTTAAGGGCCGGGCTTGGAATGATGGATGGTGTGTTTGACCTTATCCCCTCTGCCAAGGTCAGCGTGGTGGGATTCTACAGGAATGAAGAGACCTTAAAACCGGTGCAGTATTATGTCAAAATGACCAGTGCCATGGAAGAAAGAATTGCCTTGATCCTTGACCCCATGCTGGCAACGGGGGGGACCCTCATTGCCACCATTGATCTGTTAAAAAAAGCAGGATGCAAAACCATAAAAGGGCTATTTTTAGTGGCAGCACCCGAAGGACTTGCAAAAGTAACGGCAAAGCATCCTGATGTGGATATTTATGTGGCTGCCGTTGATGAGTGTCTCAATGAAATCGGCTATATCTTGCCAGGGTTAGGCGATGCCGGGGATAAAATTTTTGGAACCAAATAAATTAAAATTCACGCATTAAAAAAATTATCATTACCAAACGCTTTCAACCCACTGGAAAGGATATGCGTCCTATCCTTTTCCAGGGGTTTTATGTTTAAATCCTTAAGATGGCCCAGGCAACAAAAACATATCTTAAGAATTTTCCAATGCCCACCAGCAACACAAATAAACCAAAATTAAGTTTCAGCATTCCTGCAACAACAGTCAATGGATCCCCGATAATGGGAACCCAGGCAAATAAAAGGCTGAATATCCCAAATTTTTTAAACCGGGTTTCAGCCTTTTCAATTTCTTTTTCTGATATGCCTATCAGTTTATTAAGGAAGACCTGACTCCCCAAAACCCCTAAACCATAGTTTAATACGGACCCCAGAACATTCCCCGTCGTTGCAGTAAACACCATACCATATGGACTAAAGTCATGACTTAACAGAACCCCTAAGACCACTTCCGAACTGAAAGGCAGGATGGTTGCTGCAAGAAATGAAGCCAGAAACAGTCCCCAATAGCCATATTCAGCCAGAATCTCCATAATGGTTTATATGTACAATTTAAACAAGGCCTGGGTGCCTTTGTTGTCCAGCCCCTTTTCCGCCATTTTTTGATACAGGGATAAAGCAAGATCAAGCCCCGGGGTTTTGAGCCCTAAATGGCTTGATGAGGCAGCAGCAATTTTCATATCCTTTATAAAATGCCGGATATAAAACCCGGGCTCAAAATTGTCTGCAATCATCCGGGGGCCAAGATTATTCAATGACCATGATCCTGCTGCACCCGGCCCAATGCACTTGAGAACCGCCTCTGGGTCAAGGCCTGCTTTTTTGGCATAGGCCAGAGCTTCGCATACAGCTACCATTCCGGATGCAATGGCAATCTGGTTTGCCATTTTTGTGTGCTGCCCTGCACCCGCTTTTCCCTGCAGCACAATATTCTTACCCATTACCTCAAACAGCGCAAAGACCTTATCAAAGGTTTGTTTATCCCCTCCCACCATAATGGAAAGCGTTGCGTTTTTAGCGCCCAGATCCCCGCCTGAAACAGGGGCATCAAGGGATTCAATGCCTTTTTCACCTGCCATTTGATGAATTTTAACGGCAAGGTCAGGACTGGACGTGGTCATATCAATCACAATAGATCCTTTTCTGGCATGGTTTAAAATACCAGTATCCCCCAGATATACCTGTTCGACATCTGCCGGGAACCCGACAATGGTAATGATGACATCACATTTTGTGCTCAAAGCAGATACGTTCTCTTCCCATACGGCACCTTTTGAAATGATATTTTCAGCCTTGTTTTTTGTGCGGGTATAGACATGCAGCTTGTATCCTGCATTTAAAATATGTGTGGCCATGCTTTGGCCCATTACACCCAAACCGATAAATCCAACACTTGTTTT
>Ga0180007_10004505_pt1 | contig 14740 bp, 10 predicted proteins | sample MM_PC_MetaG_FD_121122 | JGI IMG/M metagenome (GOLD analysis project Ga0180007, IMG submission 121122) | Groundwater microbial communities from the Aspo Hard Rock Laboratory (HRL) deep subsurface site, Sweden - MM_PC_MetaG | ecosystem: Environmental > Aquatic > Deep subsurface > Groundwater... | reverse complement strand
TTTTTACAAATTTGTTATATCTTCAGTAACATACTGTTTTTTAATACAATTTTTATTTCCATAATCAAAATCGGCTAAGGCCCTGTTATCAGGGCTCCGGGGCAACTCGCAACATAATGCAAGAATCCTTGACTGTTTGGCGGGCCAAACACTGAGCACTGGAAGATGAAATAATGGGATTTCAATCGAATTTTGAAACCCCATAATTATAGACAAATCGCCCACCCGGTTGCATTCCGGAATTTTGCTAACTTTTAGATGAAAGTTAACCAGTTGTTCAATGAGATCAGTGACCGGTACCACCCTTAAAAAAACAGATGGCCAATACCATATATATGGTGTTGGCTTGTTTCAGACAGAGGCGACACTTTATTTTTCCAGTTCTCACCGCCGGAACCCAGTGTAAAACCCCATAAAGATAGAGGAGCGTTTAATAAATTGTTGCATATATGCCTAAAACTTTTATACTTTGTGGCTGGTCGTGTTTTCAGCTGTCAGCCATTATGTCTAACCGGACATCACTGGAAAAAATAATTGTCGTTGCTCAGATGGAAAAGCGATTGAGAAAAACTATAAAAATACCGTTACTATTCGGAAGAACTCTGCAAAAAATAGCTACAGCTTTAAACAATTATTGATAAATGATTTTAAGGGAAGGGCAGAATGGATTTCAAAGAAGCAGTAAATGAGATAAGTAGACTTGGCCTCGAGCATGATAGATCTTCTGATGAAGATTGTGAATTGTATGAATCAGACGCTGAGACAATCATCCTTTACTTTGTAAAGGATAACAAGATTGAGATTCCGGGATTTGATCTTTCCGCATTCATTTTAGCATATGATGACGATGACGAAGATTATGAAGGCGACAGTTGGAGTGAAATTATTGGAGATATAATTATAAAAGCAAATGAAGACGATGATTTTAAGAAAAAACTTCCCTCTCAATTCATATCTCTTTTAATTCATTATTATACCTCCTTTGGTTGGGAAGACTTTATAAAATAGGTAGCCCCAGTAGTGTCCGGTTATTTTATTGCATGAAAAAAGTTTAATCTCATAGGCAATATTACCATTTTTATATTGACAAATGTGCACAGACTATCAACCATTTTTAAAAGTCAAGGGTGCTAACGGATCCCAGACAAGCCCAATGAATTGCGATACCGTTCACTTTCAACCCTACACCTTCGGACAAGGCCCGGGCATAGCAATTCAACTGCGGAAGATAATGGTTAAACGTCTCTTTCAGATCCTTAGGTTCGTCCGATTTGTGATCAACGATCCAGAATCCATCCTGGTTCTCGACCAGCATGTCAATAGTTCCGTAGATGACACTGCCTTCGACGCTCCTGGCCGTAATCGGTGCTTCCCAGTGCAATGATTTCGGTTGCCAGTTTGCCTCTATGCATTTCATAAAGTGGTCAGCCATTTTTTGAATCTTGATCCAATCGTCATCTATTAAACTTAAGTCAATCAAAGCACGCACCTTGTTCGGGGCAACCTGTTGTCCTAACAGCTCAAGTACACGGTGGATCAATAGTCCCCGTTCGGTTCCCGAGGGTAAACTCAACTCCAAAGGCTTTCCGTATTCAATGATATTGAGGCCACTTGCCCTCTTAACACCTTCCTGTCCGTGAAGACCTGATGGCGTTACAAACAAGGGGGTGAGCTCCTCAGGTAGCGATTCAAACTTCAACGTGCGACGCCCCAGCCTCGGCAGCGAAGCATCATCCTCCTGTGAGTGACTGTCAAAATCGTTCGGGAGTTCCCGGTCTGCCGCAATCACCCGGCATGGGAAAGAGGCCTCGCCAATTAATAACTCATTACCTTCCAGCCGCATCTTACCGGACTCTTGCAACAGGTGCCAATAGGTATATCTCGAACTATTTTTAAGATTTTCCTGCCACTCGAAAATCAGCTGTTCACGGGCTCGAGTCAAAGCAACGTAGAGGAGATTTAGTCCCTCCTCCCGGGCTTTCTCATCGAGGTGAGTTTTGAAATTTTCTTTAGTTTCACTTGCATCAAAAGAAGGGGAGAATTCCAGCCTAGCATTATCTAAGAGACTGCTCAGATCGCTGAAGTCCGTATACTGAATGTCAAGCGAAGGTAGCTTTCCCTCGACATTTCGATCCAGTGTGGCCACAATCACAACCGGCCATTCCTTACCCTTACTGGCATGCCATGTTAATAGCTGAACAGCATCTTCATCGTGGGCCTGAGCATCTGGTTTGCGGTCTCCATCTTTTTCTTCCACCCGGCTATCAAGCCAGGAGAGAAATGTCTTGAGCCCGCTTCCATGATAGCCGCCTCCTGCAAGCGCTTCACGGTCGGCAGAGACAAACGCCTGGGCTTCACCGATCAGTCTCAGGAGATTGGCCCTCACCTGGTTCGCCTCAAACCAAGTAGCTGCGAGATCAAACAGACCCATGGCGTTCAGCGTCCTTGCCACCAGCTCACTTACGGTTAAATCCCTCTGACCCTGTGACAATCCTTTCAAACGCTCCAGCATAGGAGATGTCAATTGATCCCCATTAAGCAGGGTTTGGGTAGCGGAAGTAAGATCATCCTCACCCAACTCAGTTACTGCCAGGTACAAGGCAGCGTGCCGGTCCTGTGTATCTGCGACAAAACTCAGCCCGTAGTAGGCTAACTGAATTTCTCGACTCATAAACCATCCGTCTTGAGCCAGCCGGGTGCAGATATCAAGTTTCCTTAGTGCATCTGCATATCCTTTTAAACGGCCGTGAGTTAGACCCAGAATAGCGATGTCTTCCCCACGGATGCGGCGATGCTTTTTCAAGTGACGATCGAAAACGGTCGCTGTCTCATCGGATAGGATGGATTTAACTTGTGCTGCCACGTGATGGGTTAACTGTTGATGTTTAATACCCGGGCCGTCGAAGCGGATGGCTTCCACGGGATGCAGTTGGCTTTCGTATTCTGCCTTTGGTGTTAGTGAGGCATAGTCGCTACCAAATAACTCGCTGCCAAGTGCATTAATCATTTTCATCAACGATGCCTGGGAACGCCAGTTGCAGTCCAGGGGCGCACACTGCTTCCGGTATTGTTCAATCAGATTCCCCATCAATCTTGGATCAGCCGACTGAAACCCCATTATCGATTGCTTGAGGTCACCCACAATCAGAGCCGGGACACCTGCCTTGTGAAGCCGCCACAAAAAGGAGAATTGAATCGGGTTGGTATCCTGGAACTCGTCGATCACGAGGCAGTCGAAACGCCTGGAAAGGTGGTCCAGGACCTCCGGCTGATCTATCAATCGGCTGGCACCGTCGATCATGTCTGTATAGTCGATAATGCCTTTTTCCCGTTTTCGCCCGGCGTAATCGGACAAAGCGTCCCATGCAGACTTCAAAAGGACCTCTCCGTGCAGCAAGGCGTCATCAAGGGGCCCCGGGTGTCGGTAAAGCTCTCCGGCATGGGCAATAACTTCCCGGGCCATGTCCTGATAGTCTGCAGGCAGCTGCTTATCATTTTTATAGACCTTGAGCTTGCCAAGTCTTGCCCACAGCCCCCACTCTTTATTCAGAGCATCAGATTGAGCCGCTCGCTGAAGTATACGGAAATCTTCTTCCACGTCGGCTTTAGGCCCTGGTTTGTCGATGAGACCGCCCATGGAAGAAGGATACTTTGCCAACAGAACTTTTACGGCAGAGAGCAATGCATGGGTTAAGATGTTGGCGCTACCTACAGGACCATAGGTCTGTTTGATGGTTTCCAAACAGTATTTTAAGCGTTGTTCTTGGTTCAAATCACCACCAATAATGCGCAGCATGTGAATTGCAGATAAGATGCGCTGACGGAATTGCTCTACATCGGTGGCTCCGCTTGTAAAATTGTAACGATACCCGAAGAGGTGAAGTTTACGGCTCAGCGGCTCGATTCTCTCGATTCTGGACACGGCCTTTCGTATAAGAAGCCGCTCCTCATCCTCTGCCAGAAGTCTTGGGTTAGGACAGTTTCCGGCCTCAAAGGCGTATTCGATCAGAAGTCGCCTTCCAAAACCATGAATGGTGGAGATAAAGGACTGATCAAGGCGAAGAGCATCCTCCAGCCGCCCACGTTCCATGAGTGTGGCCCGAATCCTTCCCCGCAGTTCACTGGCTGCTGTTTCAGTAAAGGTCACTGCGGCGATCCGGTCCGGTTGGACCTGACCATTTTCTACCCACTCGGCCAGCTGCTCTTTGATCCGGTAAGTTTTACCTGATCCGGCTCCAGCCGGTATCAATGTCAAAACGGGCAGAGGTTTCATAAGGGAACCTCCCGGTTATGCATGAAAAGCCTCAGCAGGGGGCTGTTATCCAGAGCGTAGATGGGCACACCAGCGTTCTTATCCCACCACTTCTCGTCATCGGTAGTATTAAGCTGCACAAGCCCTTTGCGAACCTGGGCCAGTTGCAGGGTCAGGCGCTCCATGGCCTGTGACGAGATGTCGGACGTAAGCTCCTCCCAGCCGGGCACAGAACCATCTGCGTCAACCGGACTGTCCGCCAGGGCTGTGGTATCGTTCAACAGATAGTAAACAATACCGATGTCATCGGGAATGGGTTCAAGCCCAGGCAATCCCCCTGTCTGGATCATCAATCGGTAAAGGTGAGCCTGCAGGTCAAAGCCCTTCTTCATGCGCTCGCGTCTTTTTTTACTGGAGGATTTCTTGTAGTCCACGACCAGCAGTTTGGCAGACGGCAGCTGCAGCAGAAGGTCACTCTGACCGTGTAGGGGCACATCCCCAAGTTGACCACGTAACCATTTTTCAGCGCCGACAACTACGGCCTTGCAGGAAGCCAGCAGCTTCTTCCATTGCTGGGCCGCTTTCAACACCTCCGCCTCAAACTTATACCGCTCCACCCGCCAGTCCGGGCTTCTCAGGAACGGGGCAAGCTGAAGCGTTCTTTCCCGAAGAATTGTCGGTACCGTTTTTTTGATCTCATCATCAGTCGGCAGGGGGTGGCCAGCCCTAAAGAGGTCTTCAAACACAGCATGGGCAAGGGTTCCGGCTGTCATCACTCCAAATTCATCTGGTACCCATGCCTTGGGACTGCAATCGAGCCGCCCCAAAAACCAGGCGAAGGGTGACACCATCAGGGTATCGGCAGCACTGGGCGAGAGAGGAACCAGTATGCCATCCTCCCGACTGAAGGCTTTCATGAGGTCGGTCTTAACATCAATGTCAGCCACCTGAAGGTCACGCAGCGGTGTCGGAAAGGCCTTTTCTTCGAGCGGCAGATCCGGGATTTTTCGGATATCTTCGGAGCGGTCCAGGTCCAGAACCAGGGCATCTACTTCCACACCCAGACAACGTGACAGATAAACCAAGCTCGTGGAAGGTTCCAGAGCCTTGCCCACGGCATCACGGCGTGCAAACATGATGGTTAATTTTTTAGAAGCCGCTGATAGTTGTGTTTCAAATAGTTCTCGCTGACGCTTCCGGAGAAGATCGTTTGTCACAACTGGCAGACCAGCCTGGGCAATTTGTTCCCACTCAACTTCTGTAAAAACAGCGGAGGAACCGGCACCGGCCGGATAGTGACCGTCATTAAAGCCCAGGACAAACAGATGATTTACACCGCACCAAGGAAAATTACTCTCGTGAAATACAGGAATGCCCTCCACCCAATAATCAACTGGCAAGGCCGTATTCATCTCAACGGGACGGGTCTGATCAAGGAGCTTTTCCCAATTTAGCTTCTGCATTTCGGACAGCAGCTTCTGCAATTGTACCGCCGTTTCATGTACCTGACGAAAATGATCGTAAAGATCTGCTTCGGCAGCTATCATCCCCACAAACCGTTTTAACTGTATCTGCAAATCCTTCGGTGTTGTGGCACCCTTAGAAAGCAGATCCATCAATTTAAGTGCTGCAGGCGAATTTTTAGCGTTTTTCTTCAGCAGCACGTCGCCATTCATCACCGCCTGGGCCATTTTATGCCCTTCTTCCAAGGACCAGAGCATAAGTGGTGAAGTTAAAAGAGCAGCAATAGCCATGATCGGTGCCGGCTTCTTCATGCAAATCAGGAAGAAGCGCAGGGTTTCTCGTCCCAGATCTCTTCGGCGGGTAGGGCGACGGAATCCTGATAAAGGCAATCCACATCGGCTAAACACCTCTTCAACCGCCATTAGGCTCAAGGCATCATCGGGCAGCAAAAGACCGATATCCTTCATCTGGCATCCACCAGTCAGTGAACTCTGAATAAGCCCGGCAGCGATTTCAGCCTCGGCCAGACTGTCACGAGCTGCTATCACTCTTACACCTTCTATCTTTGAAGGCGGAACAACTTCTTTACCGTATAAATCGTGGACTGCTTTCAGTGATAAATTGGCAGAATCAGGAAATGCCAACGCCGTTTCAAGGATGGATTGTAGATCGGGATCTTTCGGGGGGGTATCTCCTTCAATTTTATCCAGCACTGCCGTTTGCCAGGTTGTGAGATTCATCATTTCCCGGCTGAAATAAACGCTGATTGGTCGCAGGGGTTTTTCCTCGCAGGCTAGCAGGCAGGCCATTCGTTGAAGTTGACCCGGCAGGCCGCCAGCGGTTTCCAGCAACTGTGATAAATCCAATAATCGCTGATACAGGCGGCTTTCTTCAGGGATTATTTTCGCCAGATCTTTCCAGTCAGAATCGGGGCCAACAGCGTCGAGGAGACGATGCAATGCAGCGTCCAGTTCAGAAAAAGTCTCTCTTGGCGCAACTTCCAGGCTCGATGCCCAGAACGCATCTTTTTGCTGCAAGGCGACATGTTTCAACTTTTCAGACCAGGCATCTGTATCCTGCGCCAGCAGGTAAGCTGCTTCAGCCTGGGCCATCAGTTCCTGCCATGTACCAGCAAGACGGTAAAGCCCTGGGGCCCTTTCCGCAAGAAGCTTTCTTACGCTTCGGGCGCTTGAACTGTCTGGTGTAAGTAGAAAATTAATTGGCGTTGTATTCATAAGCGATATTCGAATTTCACCCCATTTGAAGAAAATTTATCATATTTATTGTGAGGCATGTATGCTTTCCAAAGCGTTTAACATGTAAAAATTAAGATCCTCTACGCATTTTAAAAACAGGTTGACCCAAAAACGAAAATCAAAATTTTACAAAACTAAATTAAGGCATTTTTGACGCAGGCTCAACCTGTCCTTTTGTCAAAATATCAAATAATCTATAGTACGTAAATTTTGCATTGTTTCTTTTGGGCCTTGGTTTCATTGGGAGTATGATAATTTCATCTTCCGATAGTATAAAAAACTTTTTTTCCCCTTCTTTTTTCGAAGGATCAAATTTACATTCATTTATAAAGTTTTTAAGCCGTTCTTTAGTATTTGGCTTTTCCATGGAATCCATTACCCTATCTAAATCTGATTGGTTTGTTGGATCAAACACTATTATATCTTCAATTTTATAAAGTTTTTCCATCACACCACCGCCCGCATTTCTAAATGTAATAAATATAGTTTTTTTATAACTATAAGAACTATTATTGGGGCATTCATAAATATTATAATTTTCAACTAATTTTATTGTCTTCCCTGCGGGTATAGACAATACTTCTTTTTCGTAATAATGCATTTCGTTATTTATTCCCGTTATGAATTGATAATATTGTTCTAGTAAATTATTTTTATTTCTCTCTTTTGATTCAAAAATAATATCAATTATATCCTGCCATGTTAATGAGATTATATCATCTTTACCCAATATACTTTTAAATTTTGTCAATATTATTGGGATCTTATAGTATCTTTCTAAATCCGAAATTTCTCCTTTTTTAAAGTATTTCTCTATCTGTTCTATTACTTCACTATATTTAATATTTGCTTTTATACTTTTTGCTTCAATAATGATCGCTACCAGGGGAACGTTTTTCTTGTCTATTTTAATTATTATATCAACACGATTTCCAGATTTGGTAATTTTCTCAGCCAACACTTCAATGCAGCTTATTTCTTTCCAGCTCATCCTTTCTTTAGAAAAAAAAGGATGATTCCTAATCTCATTTATTTTTAGTATATCGTTTATTAAACTTGGATACTCTTTTAATATATATGCAAGGCCTTTTGTTTGCTTTGTTTCTTTTTCTCCAGTTATCATATCAAAAACTGATGATTCATACTTTGCTTTACCATTTTCATATAACCTAAAGAATTTTTCCATTATTATCGTCCCAACCTATTGTAATAATTTAATTTAAATTGGATTTATGATCATTTTACCTATTGCACCCCTTTATTATAAAAACAATCGAATTGTATGCTTATCAAGCACCGATATGACATCCTTTCCTCACGCATTCAAATAATGCTCGACCGTATGTTTCATATTCTCATCCAAATCATCTTGCCCAGACAACCATTGTAAATAATCTAAAGGGATATCCCGAAACAGGCCGCCTTTATGCTTCCCAAAATTTATCCGACTCAACATCACCGGATTATTTGAAATTTCCATCATCCTACCCTCAACTTCATCCAAATTAAAGTTATTTTTCATTTTTACAAATAATCGCTCAAACAATTTTTCGAGGACAAGGGTGTCACCCAGCGCATCGTGGGCAGTTGCTTGTATTTGAAAACCCAGGTAATACCTTAAGTATTGAAGACTGTAACTTGGAATTTTTCCCTTTGGATATAAATATTTGGCTAATTTGAAAGTGCAGATAAACTTCTTTGGATGAACCCCTTCTTTCAACAGCATATTGATGTCGAATTGGGCATGATGGGCTACAAGAATATTCTTATCATCAGCCAGTAAATCGACTAACTGAAAGTATTCAGGGGAATCCCTAAATGCAGGTTTATCAGCTACCATTTCGTTAGTGATATGGTTAAAACTCATTGCTTCAATTCCGATGGGCAACGGCGGTTTGAATAGTTCGTTTACGATTTCACCAGTATCAAGTTTGTAGGCAAGCTGGCATAATCTATCTTTGTTTCCACTGCCGGTAGTTTCGGTGTCGAGAAAAATGTACACAATAAAAATCCTTTAATTCTATTAATTTTAAGGCTTAGCAAATACAACGCTTTTTACAATTAGAGTTGAGACTTTTGTTATTTTTTGTTTACCGTAAATTAGACAAAATCTAATAGATTTTATCGAGAACATGAGAGAGGCACTCTGCTTGCAAACCATTTAAGAAAAGATCACCGAATCTATTAGCAGCCGTGTAACAAGGATATCACTCTATGATTTGTAACAATCCCTTCCCAACATAGGCCATTCTCCCAGGCGTGACACAACCAAGCCCATCATAACTATCTTGAATTTCTATGGAAAACACGATCTCCCCTTCACCGGTAAAACAGATAAGTTGATTGTCATCAAGCAAATAAACCCTTCCCTCACTATCAACAATTGGCTGACAACGCCCCCAATAAGTGTCATCTCGCAGTGAATACTTCCAACACTCTTTTCCCTCGACAGTTAACTTCGCTACCCGTTTGTTTGAACGAGCGATCCACGAGTCTGGAGAGTATTCTGCAAAAACAGAGGCCCTATCGTATGTACCAAGAAGCTTTCCCTCGGGAGAATAAAAAGTCGACTTATTATCATTCTTAGATCCAACCGCAGCTATATTATCCTGATTAATGGTTGGCAACATATCAGCCTCTTTGAATTCCGTTTTCCAGACCATTTGACCGTCTATGCTGGCACGGCAAAATCCATCGCCATAATATCCAGCAATGGCTAACGAGCTATCGGGATAAATAGCAGGAGGTAAAACGTCGTACCCAAAACATCCAACGGCTCGGATATCTATCGCCTCAATACACCAGATTTCTCCGTTGATGCTTGAATGTAAAATCTGTCCAGATTCTGTAATATTTGGCGCACAGCCTGTGTCATCAAAGTCTGGCATGTGTTGTTGTAATACAAGACGCCCGTCAGAGTTATACACACAAATACTATCAGAGAGAGCAATTAAACATGCTCCATCTTGAAGCGCTACAGGCAATGAGTAATACTCACAAGGCTTGTTTTCAGCTTCGCACAATTCTATAGACCATATAATTTTTCCATCTATCGAAATTGCCGACAAGATGCCCTCACATACGACTCGTAATGTCATCATGTCCGACATCACGCTGCCACATATGCCGTGGTTGTCATCTTTCCTTGCACTCGGAAGCGTGATCTCATGAACAATTTTGCCGTGTTCGGCTCCTGTAAAAGGAACATGGGATCTATTTTTTTGATCATAACCAGATCTTGGCCAATAGGATTGAGCCAATCGAATGTTTTGTATCATAGCATTTTCCTGTAGGTCAAAGTACCGAAAGCTATACTCTCACCCATCTAATAATTATATAAGGCCATTTCATTAGCGATATGATGAATACTCATTGCCTTAATCCATATTGGCAAGGGGGATGAAAAATCCGTTTTCAATTAGACCAGAGTCCAATTTATAGGCAAGTTTCCATAGCCTCTCTTTGTTTTTGCTGCCGGTAGTTTCTGTGTCAAGAAAAATGAACACAATTAAAATCCTTTATCCTATAGGTAAATTACGGACTTCTTATATGAATTTGCTCATTTACAGTGAAATAGAAAGATCAATCCCATCTCAGGACCTTGTCAAAGGTATCTGGAGAGCGCTCTTTCAGTTTCATGTAATCAACATATTTAAAATAATAACCAGGGTCTAATGTTAATAGCATTGGAATGTCGTATTTAAGGCCGGACCTATGATCGACCAAGTTATAATAATAGGCATCATTTTTTGTAACCTTACTGGACAATTCTTCATCGTTCTGCAAATTTTCCGATGCAAACTGAAATGCAAACCGATTGTTTTCGATAGCAGCCAATACTATTTCTTTATCATTTTGCAGTTCCTCTGAAATAACCCTAAGATTCATCCCGTCTTCCATGACCGCCTGTAATGCTTCTTCACGATTGGATATCAACTTCATTTAAATGGCCTCCTTTTTCATTGTTTTATAGAAGTTAAAAGGAACATGGGAACGATTTTTTTGATCATAACCAGACATTGGCCAATAGGATTTAGCCACTCGAATATTTTGTATCATAACATCTTCCTGTTATTAATTTGTTGCACGCACGCCATATCATGGTTTATTAATGACATACAGAAGTGACATTTCCTGTCACACGTTAAAAAATAATTGAGAGGCAGTTCATGAGTGGACCCAAATTGGTACAGATGATGAGAACCCTTGATATGCTTTGCAGTCAACGAGGAGCAACGGTAGAGCAAGTGGGGGAGGAACTGGAGGTCGATAAACGCTCTGTATACCGCATGATCAAAAATATTGAAGATCTTGGTTTTTTAATTGACTCCTTCAAAGATCCTGTAGAAAATAGAACACGCAAACGGATTGATAAGGAATTTCATCAAAAAATTGGTCCGATCAATTTTCCAGATATAAAACTTTCCCCATCAGAGATCATTTCCCTGTATCTGTTAAAAGGTGAATCAAAAATCATTAAGGGGACTGATTTGGAAAAAACTATTGAATCGGCCTTTGCAAAGATTGGTATGTTTGCACCCAAAGGAATGGCAAAAAACCTTTCCAAACTTCAGTCTCTTTTCTTGCTGGATACTAAAATGGCAAAGAATTATAAAGGGAAAGAGCCAATCATTGACCAATTGACTGATGCGATGTTATCCATGCAGACATGCCATATTCGTTATCATTCTTTTTATAATGATACGGTTAAAAATTTTAAAATTGATCCACTTCATTTTTTTGAACAAAATGGTGGGTTGTACCTTTTTGTGAGAACCACCGCTTATAATGATATCATTGTCCTTGCTGTAGAACGGATTCAAAATATTGAGCCTGATGAATCTTATTACGAGTATCCAAAAGACTTCGATCCTGATGAATACCTTAAACAGTCTTTTGGATTAATTCATGATGAGCCACTTAACATTGAAATTCGATTTCTTAAGGAACAAGCACGCTATATCAAAGAACGGCAGTGGTCTTATAACCAGAAGATTCAAGATAATGAGGATGGCTCTATTATTTTGAAAATGCAAATATCAGGAAAATTTGAAATTAAACGATGGGTCGCCAGCTTTGGTACTTATGCAGAAATTTTGAAGCCTGAAAGTTTACGAGAAGAGTTTAAAAAAGATATCCAGCAATTATATCTGCAATATTTTGAGGAATAGATATTTCCCAAATGGATATCTGAAACAAAGCTTTATAGATGGGGTATTCTTTCTAATACCGGTATATAGCATCTAAGAATACGTTCAGATACTGAGTTTCTCCATCCAATTCTTGAAGTTTTCCCAAATTAGTTTCTTCTTTGTAAAATGAATGCTGTCCAATACTATTGAGCGACATAACAGTTAGTTCACTGGGATCAGCTCCTATCATTCTGACCACTTGCGCAAATAAACCAGTTGGATCACTGGGAGCTACTTCGTCACTACCAGCAAAGTTTTTGAAATCAGCCCCTGATTCTTTCATTTCACTATAATATTTATACGCATATTCTTCATTGTCCAATAAAACGTCAAATGTCGTACCGACGTATCTTATTTCAAAGGAGTCATTATTCTTAATTAGAAATTGTACAACACAGTTCACCCCTTTTCTGGAGACAAGTGTTGGTTCTACCCAAACGAATTCGGTTTTAAACATGCCACTAAACTCGACTATTTTAGTTTTATTTTTTGTTTCAAATTCCGACCAAGAAGCTTGCTCGAAGAAGGCATTAAACGCGCTGCCGATTGATGTCTCCTCATACCCTGTGAGGAAACTGTTTTTAACGATCATCGTTTTAATAAAATCGAATGCCCCTCTTGATGATTCCCAGCTTACAACATCGTCCTCTATTTTTATCCTAATTGGTACATTGTAAGTTTTTTCATTGTAACTAACGGAAGCAGTGCCTTTATAGCTGATTTTGTCAATTTTACTCACATCAACTGAATTTACGATCAAATTATATTCTTTGAAATCATTATCACTGTCAAATGTTTCCATCATTGACGTTTTAACACTCTTGCTGATGTCTTCGACCGACTGGCCACAAGCACCAATTAAAAATATAAGCGTTATTACAAATACGATTTGTGTTTTTTTCATAACATTCTCCTGTGATTGGTACCACTAAAAATAAAATTGCATTATAAAGACGGCATCATATTAAAATATCACGGTAAAAATTCGGCTGTCTAAAGACGTCTTTGGAAAGCAATCGTGTCACTCAGAATCACGAGTGATTTATTTTTAAGGCTATATCCGATAATTTCTTTGTAGACGCCTCCTGAAGTGGCTTCACCGATCGAGCCGGAGATGTAAATAACCTCATAATCCTTTAACCCATTATCTTTCAGTGCTTTTTCTTTTGCTGTCATGAATGACCCCTGTTATTATGATTGCCTGTAATTTATTGCCCCTGTCATTACGTTATGGCCCATTAAAACACCGTAGAGTGACATTTCCTGTCACACCGGTAGAAAAATATTCAGGAGACCGATGCCTGAACACAAATTGGTTTCTTCCCATTGACGACGCCAAAGAAATAATTAATACTTGGCATAAGGAATACAATGAATTTAGGCCTCATTCCTCATTAGGGGATCTAACGCCGGATGAGTTCCGAGAAAAACACAACCTGGGCTTGAATTTTCTACAAATGCCCTGTCCAATAAATGGGTGAGGGTCATTTTTGATATGGAATGTTAATGGCCAATTTAGTTGATTTTTGTAATCGCTGTTTTGAGAAAAATTTGGTTGATAAAGGAAATAACCAGATCTGGATAGTCTTCATATCCGAATGATACCACGGACAACAACAATTTTTCATTGTATGCTAAACCGCTAAAGTTGAAAAAGTTTGATATTGATATTGTGACCAAAAATCTTCCGGTCCGCCTCCGGTCCCTTGATATGCGGGGAATAGTCTCCACAAAAGCAGTATTGTTTTGAAACACATGGTCTTTTGTCTGCAAACTAAATCAGAATCAGAAAGCTGTCATTGCAACTGCTGTTTCTCTATTTTTCGAATTTTTTCGATTTTATATTGATTTGATTTTTCTGTGAAAGATGATGAATAGTCTGGATATTTTTGGAACTATATTTTGAACTGACCCCCTTGTTTCGAGGGTCTCTCACGCTGGCGACCTGGAGACAAAGCCAAAACGACCGAAACGCTTGATACTAAAGGCTTTTAATCGGTTTTTGATTTATGTTTAAGAAAGGACGTTTTTTGAATAAAAAGAGATAAAAATCGAAGGAGTGAAAAGCGTTCAATGGTATGAAGTGTCAGAATTATTTTTCAGCTTTGAGTATTGACTGACAGATCAATTAATTGATATTTGCTGAACGATGAAACTCATGCTTAATTATCCCTGTTCGGATTATTCAGAGGAAGAAATCCTTTCAGATACAGAAAATAACCTCAATTGGGTTTCGATAGAAACCGGGTTGAGTGTTGAAAACCAACCCGGCCCTGTTTTTAAGCTATCCATGCAACTGATCAATCCATCTTATTGCCTCTGAATCACTTATTTTCCCGAGATATCTTTGGGTCGTGGACAAATTTGAATGGCGTAACAGAATCTTGCTTACAATTTCAAGTGGTGTCCCTGATCTGGATGCGTAAGTGGCTGCATGTCTTCGAAGATCATGAGGCCGGATTTGAATATCCACCATTTCTCCAGACTTTATCACTACTAACCTTGCCCCGGCATAGGTTATTGGAAAAATCCGGTCCTCCGATTTAATTTCAGCATCTCGAATATATTTTTTCATC
>Ga0180007_10004504_pt1 | contig 14741 bp, 11 predicted proteins | sample MM_PC_MetaG_FD_121122 | JGI IMG/M metagenome (GOLD analysis project Ga0180007, IMG submission 121122) | Groundwater microbial communities from the Aspo Hard Rock Laboratory (HRL) deep subsurface site, Sweden - MM_PC_MetaG | ecosystem: Environmental > Aquatic > Deep subsurface > Groundwater... | reverse complement strand
GTCCTCACTGCCTTTGAACATGAACGGCTGATGTGCGCCAGCGGCCCGACCAATGGCGAAATCGTCCGTCCGTCCGATGAAAAACATCCAAAAAAAATCGCTTTCCTGCAGTGCATCGGCTCCCGGGACCACACCTGCGGCAACGACTACTGCTCATCGGTCTGCTGCATGTATGCCATCAAACAGGCATCGCTGGCCAGGGAACATGACCCGGAGGCGGAAATCACCCTGTTCTATATGGATGTGCGCACCCACGGCAAGGGTTTTGATGCGGCCCGGGAGCGGGCAATTTCGGAAAACAACCTCCGCATCATCTACGCCAGACCGCCCCGGGTGGAAGACGTTTTTGACGGACGTCTCCTGCTCACCTACGCCACAGAGGACGGCGAGCACCATTATGAGTATTTCGATATGGTGGTGCTTTCCCAAGGCCTTGAATCACCGGATGACGCCGAGCTGATTGCCCAGGTAACGGGTATTGATCTCAACGAGTATCAATTTGCCGCAACCGGGCTCAATGCCCCCCTGGCAACCTCAAGGCCCGGTATCTATGTCATCGGCGCCTTCCAGGGGCCCAAAGACATTCCGGACAGCGTCACCCAGGCCAGCGGGGCGGCCGCCCTCTGCTCCAGTTTACTGACGAGCGCGCGAGGGACGGAAATCGTCCATGCCCAGTATCCTGCGGAAAGAGACGTTACAGAAGAAGAGCCGCGCATCGGCGTTTTCGTCTGTCACTGCGGCATCAATATCGCGGGCGTTGTCGATGTGCGCAATGTGCGTGATTACGCCCGCACCCTGCCCAACGTGGTCTTTGCCACCGACAATCTCTATTCCTGCTCCCAGGACACCCAGAAGCATCTGACGGATATCATAAAAGAACATCGCTTGAATCGGGTGGTGGTCTCCGCCTGCACCCCACGCACCCATGAACCCCTCTTCCAGGCCACCATGCGGGAGGCGGGCCTGAACCGCTCCCTGTTTGAGATGGCCAACATCCGCGACCAGTGCTCCTGGGTCCATATGCATGAACCCGAGGAGGCAACCAGCAAGGCCCGGGACCTGGTGCGCATGGCCGTGGCCAAGGCGGCCCACCTGGTGCCCCTGGCCGAGCAGCTGCTGCCGGTGACTCCCTCGGCCCTGGTGGTGGGCGGCGGCCTGGCCGGCCTCACAGCGGCTCTTAGCGTGGCGGATCAGGGCTTTGCCTGCACCCTGGTGGAAAAGGGCAAAGAACTCGGCGGCCGCAGCCTGCTGCTCACGGCAGACAGGTTCGGCAACAGCCCCCGGCAGATGATAACCGAGCTGGTGCGGAAGGTGCGCCAACATCGACTAATCACCACCTACACCGATGCAACGCTTGCCAGCACCTCGGGCTATGTTGGCAACTTTACCTCCGCCATTGATACGGGTCACGGCAGCGAAGTGGTGAACCACGGCATCATTATCCTGGCCACCGGCGGCCGCCCATACCAGCCGAGCCAGTATCTGTACAACCAATCCGAGCGGGTCATGACCCAGCTTGAGCTGGAGAAGCGCCTTGCCGCGTCCCGCCCCCTGTCAAAACAGATCAAACAGGTGGTGATGATCCAGTGCGTCGGCTCCCGCGGCGAGGATCTGGCTTACTGCAGCCGGGTCTGTTGCGGCCAGGCCCTGAAAAACGCCTTGCGCCTCAAGGCCCTGCAGCCTAGTCTTGCCATCACCATTTTCTACCGCGACATGCGCGCCTACGGCTTTCAGGAAGATCTCTACCGCAAGGCCCGGGAGCAGGGGGTGATCTTTATCCGCTACACCCCGGAAAACCCACCGGTCGCCGGCAAAGATGCGACAAAAAACAGCAGGATTTCCATCAAAGCCTATGATTCTCTGCTGGGTGAAGAGGTGGAACTGGCCGCCGACCTGGTGGTTCTCTCCGTGGGCATTGTGCCGGAAGACCCATCCGCCCTGGCCAGGATGCTCAAGGTGCCGGTTACGGCGGAGAATTTTTTTCTTGAGGCCCATGTCAAACTGCGGCCGGTGGACCTGTCGGTGGACGGTGTCTATGTCTGCGGCCTGGCCCACGCACCGAAAACCATGGATGAGACCATTGCCCAGGCCCAGGCGGCAGCAGGCCGCGCCTGCCAGCCCCTGGCCAGGGGAAGCATCGTCCCGGAGCCCATTGTGTCCCAGGTTGACCCGGAACTCTGCATCGGCTGCGGCGCCTGCCAGGCGTTCTGCCCGTACAAGGCCATTGAAATATATAAAGAAGGCAAGCTGCGCAAGGCCAGAACCCTGAAGGCATCCTGCAAGGGCTGCGGCGTCTGTGCGGCGCGCTGTCCGACCATGGCCATTGATATGGGCCGCTTTACCCTGGAAGGCATCCGCTCGCAGATCCATGCTTTTGCTGAAGGAGCATAACATGACAAACGAACTTTATCATCCCAAAATCCTTGGCTTTCTCTGCAACTGGTGCTGTTATACGGCGGCTGATTCTGCAGGGGTGGGCCGTTATCAGTATCCCCCCAACCTGCGCGTCATCCGCATCATGTGTACCGGCCGGCTTGACCCGTCTTTCCCGCTTGAGGCCTTGGCCAGCGGGGCCGACGGGGTCTTTGTCGGCGGCTGCCATCCCGGTGAATGCCATTACCAGGACGGCAATTACCACGCCCTGGTCAGCGCCGCCCTGGTCCATGAAATTCTGGCGCGACTCGGCGTCAGCAAAGAACGTTTTCTCATCGAATGGGCCTCTGCCGCCGAAGGCCCGAACTTCGTCAAAATCATCACCGCCTTTACCAAACAGGTTGAGCAGCTCGGCCCCCTGGGCCTTGCCGAAAAAATCCCGGGTGAGAGTCTGCGGGGAAGACTCGCCCAGGCGGCAGAGACGGCAAGAGAGAGGAAACTGCGCACCGGGCTGATCAACGCCTCCCGGGAAATGTTCAAAAACGGAGATTTTTCCAGAACAACCATTGCCCAACTGGTGCAGTCCAAATGCGAAAAGGCCCTGCAAGAGGTGGATAGTCTGTAGGTGGACAGCTATTTAGACTACGGATTACAGACTAATCACCTAATGACCTAACTCTTTTATTTAATGGAGACCCAAACAATGCTTGAAATGACCCAATTGGCAAACGAAAAACTGAAACAATACCTTGACCAGAACAATCTCAATTCCTCGGTGCGGGTGGCGGCCATGAACAGCTGCAGCGGCCAGTCCCTGGTGCTGTCTCTGGATGAGAAAAAGTCCGCCGACACCTCCATCGTCAAAGGTGAGGTGGAACTGATCATCGACCAAGGTCTGCTGGCGCAGCTTGGCTCGGTTACGGTGGATTTTATTGAGCAAAAGAGTTCCGGCTGCGGTTGCGGAGGCCAAGGCGGCTTTTCCGTGCAGTCTGCCAACCCTCTGCCGAAAGCCGAGGGGAGCTGCGGCGGTTCCTGCTCATCTTGCGGTTGATTTTCAGAGTTATCCCCTGTAATAGATAAGAAAGCGGTCATTTTTTTCAGGGATCACGGAGATTTTTTTCTCTGTGATCCCTGGGATACATGAACTTTCTGATCAATTGTCAAGGATCTCTCATTGCCGACCTGGAAACTGAAAACAGATAGCGAGACATTGTTTTATCATCTCTGCGGCAACTGCAATATGAAGTCAGCCGAGGCCCTGCTCAAGGCCGGCTGGCAGAAAATCCGTGACGGGGAGCCGGTATCCTGTAATGAATGCAGCCGCAAATGCGCGTTAACCTCTGAAGGACTCTGGGGAGCCGAGGACCAGGTGCGGTATGCTGTCTGTGATGCATGCGCTGAACTCGACTCCTGCCCGCTGAAGGGCCGCTATTACTGTTAACGCATTGATATTTTGTGATACGGTAGGCTACCCCGGCTGCAACAGAGGGATCACATGCTTTTCATCACCGACACCCTGGTCATCCCCATGCGGGAAATCCATTTTTCCTTTATCCGCGCATCCGGTCCAGGCGGCCAGCACGTCAACCGCTCGGCCACCGCCGTCCAGTTGCGCTTCGATGTGCAGAACTCACCATCATTATCGGTGGAGATCAAAAACCGCCTGTGCCTGTTGGCCGGTTCCCGCTTAAGCAAGGACGGCATTCTGACCATCGAGGCCCAGGAATTCCGCAGCCAGATGAGAAACAGGGATGAGGCTTTGCAGAGACTGGCCAGGCTGATCCGCCTGGCTACCATGAAAAAAAAGGCCAGACGCCCGACCAGGCCGACGATGGCGGCAAAAAAGCGCCGTCTCGAAACGAAGAAACGTCGCAGTCTCACCAAGCAGACCAGAGGAGGCCACCGGAGCGATGAATAACAATGCGCCGGCGGACTGTCACGGCAACACGGACTTGTTCAGACAGAAATGCCCAGCACCTGATGGAGAACCCTGCTCAGCTGCGGAACGGTAAATGGTTTGGGCACAACCCCTTTAAAGCCGAATTGTGCATAATTTGCCATGATGGGATCATTGGCATAGCCACTTGAGACAATGGCCTTGACAGCAGGGTCGATTGCCAGCAGTTTTTCCATGGCCTCCCGGCCACCCATCCCCCCCGGAATCGTCAGATCCATAATCACGACAGCAAAGGGTTCCCCCTCTTTCCAGGCTTTTATATACAGATCGAGCGCTTCGCTGCCATCACCGGCGAGATGAGGTTCAAAGCCTAATTTCAGCAGAATCTGCGCCGCAACATCCCGGATGAGTTCTTCATCATCCATGAACAGCACTTTGCCCCGGCCGGCAAATACCTTGTCATCAACCGGCTCTTCCTCTTGTTTTTCAGGGAGAATAGCGGGGAGAAACAGGGTGAACGTTGTCCCCTGCCCGGTTTCCGACTGCAAACTGATGTGCCCGTCATGGTTTTTTACGATTGAATAGACCACGGCAAGCCCCAGGCCGCTGCCGGTCTGTTTGGTGGAAAAATAGGGATCAAATATCTTTTCTTTGTGCATTTTCGCGATGCCGGTCCCATGGTCCTGCACCGCTATTTCAACATATTTCCCTGCCGCCAGCTGTGGCACGTCACCCTTCTGCAGCTCAACATTGCCCCCCCGGATCTCTATCACCCCGCCTGCCGGCATGGACTGCGAGGCATTAATGACAAGATTCTGAAAAACCTGGGCCATCTGCCCCCTGTCGGCATTGATGAACCACAGGTTCTCGGCAAAATCATAGGCACAGACGGAGCGGGAGCCGCGTATGGCAAAACTTGATGAATCCCTGATAATGTCAACGATGGATGAGGGGCTTTTCAAGGGCGCGCCCCCTTTAGAAAAGGTCAGCAACTGCTGGGTGAGATCCCGGGCCCGTAAGGCCGCTTTTTCCGTATCAACAAGTGACTTCTGGATCGCTCCGTCCGCCTCGGCGGATAGTTTGGCCAGGCTGATATTGCCGAGAATACCGGTGAGCAGATTATTGAAGTCATGGGCGATTCCTCCGGCAAGAACGCCGACTGACTCAAGCTTCTGGGTGCGCAATCGTTCCTCTTCCCGCTTTTTCCGCTGGGAAATATCCCGGGCCACTCCCAGCAGCGCCGGCCGGTTCTCATATTCAATGCGTTGGAGGCTCAGCTCGATGGGCACAACAGAGCCGTCTTTGCTGACATGGGCGGTCTCGAAAATTGCCTTCTCTACCTCTTTTAATTTCTGCATCCGCTCCGGGACCAGCGCGGCATACTGCGGCGCGACAAACTGGCCGGGTTTCATCTGTAACAGTTCCGCGCGGGAATACCCCAGGCGATCACAGGTAACCTTGTTCACCCCGATCAGGCCGCCCTCCAGGTCATAAATCATAATGGCGTCATGGGTGCTGTCAAAAAGGCTACGGAATTTTCTTTCCGAGGCGGCAAGCGAGTGCAGATGCATAGCGTTTTTAATGGCCACCGCGGCCTGATTAGCCATGGTCTGATAGAGTGACACCTCAGCATCGGTAAATTTTCTCTGCTGCAGGGTATGACCGATCAATACACCGAACACCTCATCGCCGATCATCATGGGCACGCTCAGAGCAGAAGATATCGTGTACTTCTTTATGAAAGACGGCACGGCAAAGCGCTTCTCCGTTTTGAAATCGACCACTGCCCCCGGCTTCTTTTCCTGCACCACATAGGTTGCCAATCCCAGTTCCCTGAGTTCCAGGACAGTGCCGATCGCTGACTGAGAAAAGCCTATGGTATCCGTCGGAACCAGAGCATTCTTTTCCTGGGTCAGAATCAATACTGTGGAGAAATCAAAGCGCAGAAGCCCCTGCGCCAGGCTGATTACCTGACGGTAAATGGTCTGAAGATCCGTGGTGCTGCTGAGAATTTTCGACAAGCCGAGAAGCTCGCTGAGAATTTTTTCCCGCCGTCTGCTTTCAGTGACCGGCAGCACAACCTCAAGGGCCGAGGTAATGTTGCCCTGATCATCGTACAGGGGAGTGGCAATAATCTCCGAGTGGACCGGATTGCCGTCCTTGTCTCGGCCCACCGCTTCTGTGCGCACCACCTCCACGCCTGTGCCGAAAATCTCTTTCACCCCGCAAAAAGAGCAGACATCCTCCTGGCCGTTAAATGTTTTGTAACAGCACCCGCCCGTCACATTACCAAACATAGCCGTAAGAATCTTATTGGCCCAGAGGATGCGGTAATCTCTGCTGATAATACAGAGCCCAACGCCGATGTTCTCGGTAACAATCTCAAGCTTGTCCATTTCGAGACGCAGTTGTTTTTCAGCTTTGCGACGTTCGGCAATTTCCTCATTAAGCTGGGTATTCTTGTTCTTCAGTTCAAGGGTCCGCACCTCCACAATGCTTTCAAGCTTCTCCTGATGTTTTTTGAGTTCGCTCTCCGCCTTGCGCCGCTCCCTGATTTCCTTCTCATTCTCGTAACCAACCAGCAAGGAGTTGCGGATGATGCGGAAGACCTCCCTGTAGAGGAGCACGCAGCCGAGGATGTACACCAGCAGCATAATGCCCATGGCCGTGTGGATCTCATCGCCCACCAGAAAAAATTTGCAGGTGAGAGGAAGAATTACGGGAAAGAGGTAGAGGAAATAAACGTTTTTTACGGCCGAGGTCGAGGCCGAGGCCCCGGCAACCATGCCGCCCAGGACAAAGGCGATAAAAATCTGATGGGGAGTTGAATGGGGCGGGAAAAAATACATGCCGGCAAATCCCCAGACAATGCCGGAGATCATCAGACCGGCATTGAACAGCACACCCCACTTGGGTGCTTGAATGACTCGATCCTGGGCGGAACGCTGATAGATTTTGTACAGAACACACCGAGCGAGTGAGATGGCAACAACCGCGGCAACCCAGAGCAGCAGGGAAAATGGGGAACTGACATCGAGAAGAACGACGGCAAGAATAAGCGAATTGAGCAGGTTGGCCAGCATACTCGCTTTCAAACCCGCATAAAGCTGATCTACCTGGTCCGCATATAATTTCTGGTCAATCGGCTTGCAGCTCATAGGAGGATTCTTCCTCAGGCATACTGCTTAATAATGAAAAAGCTTTTGAAGCTGGCCAGATGATGCAGCTTGAGAGGCCGCTACGAAATAACCATTACATCTCCAGCCATTTCTTTACGGCCCCTTATAGCGTTTACAGTATTGCGATGATACTGTTATTTTTTACAACGGCTTAGCGAATCTTATCATCCTCCGACCGATCGGACCGGGAGCTTCTCTCCGTCAAATATGAGGTACTTTTCACACATTGATCATAATTCATTATATAGATATCGGCCAGGGTCAGAAATCCTGTGACGATAAGCGGTCCATAGATAATGCCCATAACCCCGAACACCTGCAGGCCGCCGATGATGGATAAAAAGACGAGCAGGGTGTGCATTTTCACCGTCACTCCCACAATCTTCGGCTTCAGCAGGTACTCCACGCTAAAAGAAAGCACCATATAAAATATCACCATGGAAAGCCCTTGCGTCACATTGCCCTGCAGCAGAAGGATGAGGGCGGCCGGCAACAGGATAAGGCCGATGCCGACAATAGGCAGAAAGGCGAGCACTGCCATGGCCACACCCCAGATAATCGGTGAAGAGAATCCCCAAAACCCTAAGACCACTCCGCCCACAACACCTTGAACCAGGCCACATATGCCGTTGCCGATCAGAATGGCCCGACTGATCTCTTCAAACTTGCTGATCAGCCGTTTCTCATGCTCATCAGGCAGGGGAGAGAGCCGCATGATATAATTCACCAACTGCGCCCTGTCGATGAGCAGAAAAAAAATGATGAGAACCATCATAAAAAAATGAAAAATAAACTGGAGAATGTTGGCCGCCCAGGAACTGGCCTGGTTATAAACAAAAAACGCGATCATGCCGCCGAACTTCGACAGTTCATTGCCGAACTGCGCCAGCTCAAGATGTATGCCGTATCCCTCCAGCAGCTCCTTGAACCTGCCCAGAAAAGCATTCCCTTCAATAAATTCGCTGAATTTTACTGGCCAGTTGGTCCCTTTTGTCATTTGAAAGAGAGCATAGGCCTCAGTTGACAGGGAACCGACTAAAAAGATAATCGGCACGAATATGAGCAGCACAATCAGTGCACAGGTAACGAGCGAGGAAAACTCCGCGGAAAGTTTCCTGTTGAGAAAAAGATAAATCGGATCAAAAATCGTGGCCAGCAGGTAAGAAAGAATGATAATTGCAACAAACGGCCACAGAAGTACGCCCAGAAGATACGTAGCCAGAAGCAACAGGCAGAGGAAATAAAGCAGAACTATGGGACTCGGTTGCAGCTTTTTCATGTGTCATTCTTGTCCGGAAATATGAAAATAAGTTGTTTCAAAGGCTGAGAGAATCAGCTATATTAAAAGATCTTTTGCTATGATTTGCGCAAGTAAATTGATGCTCAAATAACGCTGTACTATATATTATATTCAATATAATAGACATTTCTATTAGAACATTTTTTTTGTGCAGAGGAATATTGATTGTCTCGTGAAAACCCTTTCCACAGCCTTACAGTGCATAAAATTCCTGTTTTATCGTCATGGGAATTCGCCTACCGGGACTTTCCACCATCAAGGGGCATAATTACGAAGCCATCAATCTTCAGGGACGGCAGATTTGTCATTGCTCCCCGCCACAAAGATTTCCGTCTTTCCTCAGGAGTTTTTTATGAAAATTTCAATTGAAACAGTGCCCGAAGCCCAGCTCAAGCCAAAGCCCCAAGGGGAATCTCTGGGCTTTGGCTCCCTGTTTACCGATCATATGTTTGTCATGGAGTATGACAAGGGACCGGGATGGCATGATGCCAGGATTACCCGCTACCAGAATTTCTCCTTCGATCCCGCCGCCATGGTCTTCCATTACGGCCAGGCGATCTTTGAGGGGCTCAAGGCCTACCGGGGTGCTGACAATGATATTTTTCTTTTCCGCCCCAAGGACAACCTGGGCCGCATGAATATGTCAGCCACCCGCATGTGCATGCCGACCTTTGATGTTGACGAGGTATTTGACTGCCTGCAAACCTTATTGCAAACCGAACAGGACTGGGTCCCGGATGCCAGGGGCGCCTCGCTCTATATCCGTCCCACCATGATTGCCACGGAGGCGGGGCTTGGCGTTCGTCCCGCAAAAAAATACCTCTTTTTTATCATCCTGACACCGGTGGGTGCATATTACCCCGAAGGGTTTAACCCGGTAAAGATTTTTGTAACCGACAAATACGTCAGGGCGGTGCCGGGGGGAGTCGGCACGGCAAAAACCGCCGGCAATTACGCGGCAAGCATCACGGCGGCGGTCGAGGCCCAGGAGCAGGGTTTCACCCAGGTCCTCTGGCTGGACGCGGTCCACCGGAAATATATCGAAGAAGTCGGCACCATGAACATCTTTTTTGTCATTGGTGACGAGATCATCACCCCGCCTCTCGGCGGCAGCATTCTCGCCGGCATCACCAGGGATTCGGTTATACAGCTTCTCAACGACTGGGGCCGTCATGTTGTGGAACGCCCCATCACCATTGACGAAGTTTTTACCGCCAGCGCAAACGGACAGCTGCACGAAGTCTTTGGCACGGGCACCGCTGCTGTCATTTCACCGGTCGGCTCCCTTTTTTACAAGGGCAACACCTGTTCGGTAAATAACGGCAAGACCGGCGACATTGCCCAGCGGCTTTTCACGGAACTGCAGGACATCCAACACGGGCGGCAACCAGAATCCCATGGCTGGGTTGTAAAGCTGTAATTTTTTTTCTCCCCCTCTCTTGATTTTTGAAATACCCGTCACTATTGTTTGCCCAACTAGGAAATTGGCCCAATACCAGGTCCGATTTCCTAGTTTTCGTAGAAGTCCTTACCGGTCCTTTCATTTTACAGCAGGACTTTATCAGGTTGCGGCTTGACGATATCCGGCATACCTGCAGTTGCCAGATGTATGACCGGAGCTTTTTTCCCGGGTTATCAAAAATTTTAAATCAATCTATTTAGCACGGAGGTTTTAGATGAAAATTCGTCCATTGAATGATCGTATTCTGGTCAAAAGACTTGAGAGTGAAACAAAAACTGCCGGAGGTATTATCATTCCTGACAGCGCCAAGGAAAAACCGGTGGAAGGCGAAGTAATTGCTGTCGGTTCTGGTAAACTGAATGACAAAGGCGAGCGAGTAGCCCTGGAAGTGAAAAAAGGCGACTTCGTCCTGTTCAGCAAATATGGCGGAACTGACATAAAAGTTGAAGGCGTCGACCATCTGATCATGCGTGAGGATGATATCCTTGGCGTGATTGAGAAATAAAACCGTTTTGCATTTACCACGACTTACCTGTTGATAATTAAAAAATACAAACAATAATCGCCTGTCATCCGGATTCAGCATGTCCGGCTTTTTTCACAGGCGTAGAAAGGAGAAAAATTATGGCGAAAGACATTAAATATGGTTCCAAAGCCAGGGAAGAAATCCTGATTGGCGTCAATACCCTGGCTGATGCGGTCAAAGTGACCCTTGGCCCGAAAGGTCGCCACGTTCTACTGGAAAAATCCTTCGGTGCCCCCACCATCACCAAGGACGGTGTCAGCGTTGCCAAAGAAATCGAGCTGAAAAACAAATTCCAGAACATGGGCGCCCAGATGGTAAAAGAAGTTGCCTCCAAGACCAGTGATGTGGCCGGTGACGGTACCACCACCGCCACGATTCTGGCCCAGTCCATCTATACCGAAGGCTCCAAACTGGTAGCAGCCGGTCACAACCCCATGGAAATCAAACGGGGCATCGATAAAGCGGTTACTGCTGTTGTCGCCGAGCTTGCCAATATCGCCAAACCAACCAAAGAGCAGAAGGAAATTGCCCAGGTCGGCACCATTTCCGCCAATAATGATTCCACCATCGGTAAAATTATTGCCGAGGCCATGGACAAAGTCGGCAAGGAAGGGGTTATCACCGTTGAGGAAGCAAAATCCATGGATACATCTCTGGATGTTGTTGAAGGTATGCAGTTTGACCGCGGCTACCTTTCTCCCTACTTTGTCACCGACCCGGAGAAAATGGAAGTCAACATTGAGGATGTCAGCATCCTGATCAATGAGAAAAAAATCAGCAACATGAAAGATCTGCTGCCGGTCCTTGAGCAGGTTGCCAAAATGGGCAAACCCCTCCTCATCATTGCTGAGGACGTGGACGGCGAAGCACTGGCCACCCTGGTTGTCAACAAACTGCGCGGCACCTTGAATGTAGCGGCTGTTAAAGCCCCCGGTTTCGGCGACAGAAGAAAAGCCATGCTGGAAGACATCGCCATTCTCACCGGCGGCCAGGTGATCACCGAAGATCTTGGCATCAAGCTCGAAAACGTCACCATCGATGACCTTGGCCACGCCAAGCGCATTCTTATCGACAAGGACAACACTACCATTATCGATGGCGCAGGCGACAAAGACAAACTTGCCGCCCGCGTAAAACAGATCCGCGCCCAGGCCGAGGAATCCTCCTCTGATTATGACCGCGAGAAACTGCAGGAACGTCTGGCCAAACTGATCGGCGGCGTTGCCGTCATCAATGTCGGTGCTGCCACTGAAATTGAAATGAAAGAGAAAAAAGCCCGGGTTGAGGACGCACTGAATGCTACAAGAGCAGCTGTTGAGGAAGGCATCGTTCCCGGCGGCGGTGTTGCTTACATCCGTTGCCTCCAGGCCCTGGACAACCTGAAGCTGGAAGGCGAGCAGGCTTTGGGCATCAACATCATCAAACGCGCCCTGGAAGAGCCTGTGCGCCAGATCGCCGCCAACGCCGGCTGCGAAGGCTCAGTTGTGGTTGAACATGTGAAAAACCTCAAAAACGCATTTGGCTTCAATGCCGACACGGAACAGTATGAAGATCTGTTCGAGGCCGGCGTCATCGACCCAGCTAAAGTTACCCGTTTTGCCCTGCAGAATGCAGCCAGTGTATCCGGACTTCTGCTGACCACCGAGTGCATGATCGCTGAACACCCCGAGGAAAAAGGTGACGGCGGCGGTATGCCGGGCGGCATGGGTGGTATGGGCGGTATGGGCGGCATGGGCGGAATGGGCGGAATGATGTAATCCGCTGTTCATTTTTTATTGACAATGTGAAGAAAATTTACCATATACATGGTTCTCCACATTGTCTTGTTTTTTTTGAGTGTTACCATCTGTTTTCAGATGGTAACACTTTTCTATATACGCCTAGGAAGAAGGCGGGTACAGAATACGGCGATGTAGCTCAGATGGTTAGAGCATACGGCTCATATCCGTAGTGTCCGGGGTTCAATTCCCTGCATCGCCACCAAGTAATTAAAAAAGCCGCAATCCTCAAGGGTTGCGGCTTTTTTTTGTTCACCCACCCATACGCAGATCCGGAGTTAGAAAACGGAACTTTTGCATCATCTCCCCTTCTCTTTTCATCATTATTTACGCCACCCCTAACAAAAAAGATGCTAGAATAAATCGAACACACGCCTTTGCCCGCATTTGCAATAACTGTAAATCGGCAAACAATTTAATACGAGACAGAAGGGAGGATAGCCAAAATGAAAGCAGGATTTATCGGACTCGGCCATCTTGGCAAAGCAATAGCCGGAAGACTTGTTGAACGTGAACACACCCTTATCGTCTGGAATAGAAGTGCCGGCAAGACCGAAGGACTAAAATGCAGTGAAGTTGATTCGCCCAGGGCCGTTGCCGAACAAGCTGACATTCTGTTTTTATGCCTTTTTGACAGTCATGCCGTACGCAATGTTCTCACTGGCGAGCAAGGCCTGCTTGCCGCAAATACAACCGGTAAAATTATCATAGATCTGACAACCAACCATTTTACCGACGTTGTCTCTTTTCACACCATATGCAAGGAGGCTGGTGCCTTCTATCTGGAATCGCCCGTATTGGGCAGCGTTGTCCCTGCCTCCCAGGGAAATTTAACGGTACTTGTCAGCGGTGACCCTTCTGCCTATAAAAAGATCAAGCCTGTTCTGGAAGATATTGGAAAAAATATATTCTTTCTTGAAAAACCGGCGCTCGCCACAAAAATGAAACTCATTAACAATCTCACGCTGGGAAGTTTCATGGCAACTATTGCCGAGGCAGTCTCCTTTGCAGAACACGTTGGCATGGACAAAAAGGATGTTATTGAAATCTTGTCAGTCGGCGGAGGCAACTCCCTCGTCCTCAACGCCAAAAAAACAAAACTTCTGGAGGAAGATTTTTCAACCCACTTCTCCAATGCCCTCATCTACAAAGACCTGCACTGCCTGATGGATTTGGCCTACAGCGAGAAAAAACCACTTTTTACCGGAGCCATGGTCAAAGAGCTCTATGCAAAGGCGTTTGCCGATGGGATTGGCCAGGAAGATTTTTCTTCAATCTACAAGATATTTAAGAAAAAATAGGCTGAAGGCAATGATTCATTTGCAATCATTGCCTCAGAGGAAAGAACCGTTTACCACCTGTGGGACGCTGCAACTGAGACGACCAAGAAAAAAGGCTGCAACCTGAATAAACGAAATAAGGTTGCAGCCCAACTTGCTGGCGGTATTACGTTTTCTCATGCAGAATATCAGCAAAGAAACCGGATGCCGCTTATTTCTCCTGAAAAACAATCTTGATCAACAAGACGGATCACTTGGAATTACAAATCATCGTCATCGTCAACCATGGAAGGGATAAATTCATCCTCTTCCTCATCCTCTTCTACATCCTCCCCATCGCCGACTGACAATTCATCCTCATCTTCCGCGGCATAGTAGGGTGAAGGAGAATCATCGACGGCTTCCTCATCGTCGTCCTCCCTGACGGCTTTAACCATCTTGGAAGGAGGAAGAACAATCTCTGTAATCTTTTTCACTTCGGCACGGACATCAGGATCAGCAAGACATGCTCCACATCCCTTGAGATGTTTTTCCATAAACTCAACCATTCTGGCTGGAGCTAATGACTCTTCTTGTACCTGCACATACCATGACCGTACAAGCCTGTTTAAGCGCTCGCATTCCATTTTTTTTAATCTCCGATTAGAAATATTAAAACGTTCTGAGTCCTGCAAAAAAGCACATAAAACAAATCCAAACAACTATTGCAAGCTTTTAAAACCAGGCATTACCCACCTTTTATAAAAAAAGTTGCCGTATTGGGCAAGAAGAATTACTATGATTATGTATTAATTTTTTGTCACATTCAAGTGTTACAGTATAATTTTTTCATCATTTCAATTCTAAGGAAGTGGAAAGGGCGCTGGTGGCTCTCCCGGACTTCAAATCCGGTGCACCGGGTTAACAGCTTGGTGGGTGGGTTCGATTCCCATGCACTTCCGCCATT
>Ga0180007_10004503_pt1 | contig 14742 bp, 8 predicted proteins | sample MM_PC_MetaG_FD_121122 | JGI IMG/M metagenome (GOLD analysis project Ga0180007, IMG submission 121122) | Groundwater microbial communities from the Aspo Hard Rock Laboratory (HRL) deep subsurface site, Sweden - MM_PC_MetaG | ecosystem: Environmental > Aquatic > Deep subsurface > Groundwater... | reverse complement strand
GGGTACCGGAGTTGTACGTTCCCTTGATGACGTAGATCACGCCTTCGACAGTCACGATCTGGCCGTCGTAGGGGCTGGTCGGCAAACCAGTGACGGGGTTGTAGGACTGGATGTCGTCGATGGCAGTGATCTGAGCGGAGGCCGCTCCAGCCATCATCAGGAGCGCGAGCGCTCCGATCGCTATTTTCTTCATTTTGACAGACTCCTCAGCTTCAGGCACACAGATGCGAAACGAGAGCACGGGAACAGGCAAACACAGCTCCGAGAGTGTCAAGATAGGGATACTTCGAGTGGAAGTGCGACTCTCAGGGTCATTCGGCAACCCAACGGGTCATCGTTTGAGCCTTGCGTGTTATCGAAGAATACTATCACTCGATCCCGGGAAAGTCCATCTGTTCACGCAAATTTATCACACAATAACGCAACGATGATCACGAGATAACTCATTGATCCTTCTGACTCCTGACCGCTTCGACTTCACGGCCCAGGGACTTTCCGGATAGAATGGAGCGCCCGGTCATCGCCTGGGGCCTCGGCAGGCCCAGCAGGTCGAGCATCGTCGGGGCAATGTCCCGCAGACCGAACTCTCCCTGGGCGAGGCTCCGATTCCCGCCGGCGAACTCACGTCCCACGACCAGGAACGGCACGTCGTTCAGGGAGTGGTTGGTGAGCGCACGGCCGTCCGGCGCAAGCATCTCCTCGCAATTGCCGTGATCGGCGGTGATCAGCATCACGCCATCCTGCTTCAGCACTTCGGGCACGATCATCGCCAGCAGTCCGTCGAGGGTCTTGAAGGCCATCACCGCCGCTTCATACACCCCGGTATGGCCCACCATATCGCCGTTGGCGAAGTTGACGATGATCACGTCGTGGCGCCTCTCGCGCAGGGATTCGAGTACGATCGCGGCCACATCTGGTGCACTCATTTCCGGCTGGAGATCGTAGGTCGCCACCTTGGGCGACGGCACGAGACGGCGATCCTCCCCCACGAAGGGTTCTTCGCGGCCGCCGTTGAAGAAATAAGTCACGTGGGCGTACTTCTCGGTCTCGGCGGTGCGCAGGTTGGTGATGCCGTGTTCCACGAACACGTCGGCCAGGATGTCGACGTGGGTCTGGGCATCGAAGAGCACCGGCAGGTCCATGCTCTGGTCGAAGACGGTCATGCAGAGGTAGGAGACCCGTGGTCGAACGAGCCGTTCGAAACCTACGAAATCGTCCTGCATGAAGGCCCAGGTCAATTCACGGGCGCGATCAGAGCGAAAATTCCAGAAGAAGACGGCATCGCCGTCGCGGATCAAGGCGAGGGGTTCGCCGTCATCTCCGGTCAAAACAGTGGGCTGGACGAATTCGTCGGTCGTGCCCGCCGTGTAGGAGGCTCGCACGACCTCGAGAGCGTCGACGCCCCGCTCGCCTTGGCCGTGCACGAGCATGGCCCACGACTTCACGACCCGATCCCAGCGCTTGTCGCGGTCCATGGACCAGTAGCGTCCCGATACCGAAGCGATGAATCCCGAGCCGATCGCATCGAGGGTGGCCTGAAGGTCCTCAAGACAGCCGAGACCGCTTTCGGGATCCGTGTCGCGACCGTCGAGAAAGGCGTGGATCGCGATGTCGGACACACCGGCCTTCGCGGCTTCACGCACGATTCCCTTCAGGTGATCGGTGTGGGAATGGACACCTCCCGGGGAAACCAGACCGAGCAGATGCAGGGTCCCGCCGCTCGCTTTCAGGTCTTCGATCAAGTTGAGCCAGGCCGAAAGTCGACCGAATGATCCGTCGGCGAAGGCTCGACCTATGCGGTTGAGATCCTGGTCGATGACGCGACCGGATCCGATGGTGAGATGTCCGACCTCGCTGTTGCCCATCTGCCCCTCGGGCAAACCCACGGCCAAGCCCATGCACTTCAGGCTCGTGGACGGGAAGTCGTCGAACAGCTTGTTCCAGAACTCCGGTGCGGCGCCCTGGATCGCATTGCCCGTCTCGCTCCCGGGCCCGACCCGGTGGCCGACGCCGTCGAGGATGCAGAGGACCAGGGGCGTGCGGGAATGCTTCTCAGCGGACATGATGTCTCCTGAAGGTGTCGGGATCGCAACGCCAGAGTTCGGTGTCGCCGAGGGCCATCACGGTCACCAGATCCCTCGGCAACCCCTCGAAGTCGTCTTCGGACCGGGTGACGAAACAGGATCCGGCTTCGAGAACACCGCGTGTCATTTCCCGGCCATCATCAAGGAATTCGGCCAGACGCAGGCGTCCCCGCCGGACCACCCAGTCGGCGATCGGATCGATGTCGACCAGTTCGTTGGCGACCAGTTGCAGCACGTCAGCCTCTCGCTGCAGGTCATCCAACAGGTCGGGACGCCGGCCGAACAGATGGGCCTCTCCGTGAACCGCCAGCCGCTTCGCAACGATGTCGTGGTCTCTTTTCATGGCTCCTCCGATCGGACGATAACACCGAGCCAGGATCCACGCCACAGCAGTGGAGGGCTTGACACCACCTGGTTGGCCTCCTATGGTCGGTTCAAACCGTTAGGGGTGGCGCATCAGCGCCTGAGAATGACCCTCCGCACCTGATCCGGATCATACCGGCGTAGGGAAACGGGCCTTCCGACCAGCCATTCACGGCCGGCCCCCCCGACTCGCACGCCATCACCGAGGAGTTCGCCATGCGCGCGATCGCCGCGTCTTTTCCTTGGGGTCGACCGGCCTCCATCCTCCTGTTCGCCTTGGTGCCGCTCGTCGCCTACGCTGGAGATGCCGCTCCCGACACCCTGACCCACGTGGACGTCGAGATGGTGGTTCACGCTTCACGCTACGGAGAAAACGCCCATCTCAGCTACACCGACATCACGGCCGGAGAGCTCAAAGCCCGTATCGGCGTGGCCGACATTCCCATGCTGCTGGAAGACACTCCGGGCCTGCACGCCTATTCCGACGCCGGCAACGGCATCGGCTACACCTACCTGAACATCCGCGGCTTCGACCAGAAGCGCGTGGGTGTGACGATCAATGGGATCCCGCTGAACGACCCAGAGGACCATCAGGTGTACTGGGTCGACCTGCCCGATTTCGCTTCGAACCTGGAGGATATCCAGGTCCAGCGGGGCATCACCAACTCGATCGGCGCCGCCACCGCGATCGGCGGCTCGGTGAACCTGGTGACCGACCGGCTCTCTCTCGACCCCGAAGCCGACATGACACTCATGGCCGGCTCTTACGGCACCTGGAGGATGTCCGGCGGCTATCAGACCGGGCTGTTCAAGGATCGATACCAGTCGGCCCTGCGCCTCTCGCGCATCGAAACCGACGGCTACCGCGACCGCACCGGTAGTCAGCTCTGGAGTGTGTTCTGGAGCGGGAAGGCCACGTTCCGGAATCACGTCCTCCAGGCCAACGTGTACACGGGCCACGAGATTTCCGAGCACGGGTGGAATGCTGCTCACCAGAACGACCTGGCGGTCAACCGACGCCACAACCCGGAAGCCTACAAGAATGCCATCGACGATTTTCGCCAACCCCACTACGAACTGCACCACGACTGGGCGATCTCCGACCGGGTCTCCCTGCGCAACTCCGCCTATCTGATCCACGGGGAGGGATTCTACGAAAACCTGCGACCAGACGAGACGGCGTCGGACTTCGGCCTCGACCGCTCCCTCGATCTGGACCCCGAGGCCGAGCTCGACCTCGTACGACGCAAGCTCGTCGACAAGAACCAACTCGGTCTGGTCTCTCATCTCGAAGTGCGGCATCCGGGCGGGCGCCTGATCATCGGTGGCGACGTTTACGACTTCCACAGCGATCACTCGGGCGAGGTGCTCGACGTCCCCGGTTTCTTCCACGCCATCGACAACGGCCTGCCCTACTACGCCTACACCGGCGACAAGACCGCCTGGTCGATCTATGCGAACGAGGCGGCCGAGGTGCTGCCGGGACTCACGTTGCTCGCCGACCTGCAGTACCAGCACAAGAGTCATCGCTTCCAGCAGGATAACGTGGGCAACTTCCTGGGCGAAAACCGTCACGCCTACGAACTGGAGTACGACTTCTTCAACCCCAAGGGTGGATTGAACTGGGAACTGCCGAGCCGCCCCCTCGGCGGTGTGGCCATGCTTTACGGTCACGTGGGCCTCACTCATCGCGAGCCCACCGACGGCGAGGTTTTCGATACCTGGCAGGGTCCTGACGATCTCGGTGTCGCTCCCCTGTTCCGCGAATCGATGCCCGTGGACGAGAACGGCGACGGCGTGGTGGATTATGTCGCATGGTCGAATCCCGTCGCCAGCGAGGAGCAGGCCTTGAACTACGAACTCGGATTGCGGTGGCGGGGCGAGCACCTGTCGCTCACCCTGAACGGCTATTGGATGGAGTTCGAGGACGAGATCGTGGCCTACGGCACGGTCGACGACGAAGGCTTCCCCATCAAGGGCAACGTGCCGCGGTCTCTGCATCGTGGAGTCGAACTGGGCCTGGCCGCCTGGTTGAACGATGATCACGCGCTGAAGGTCGCCGCGTCGCGCTCCTGGGACGAAATCGACGAATTCACACGCACCGACGTGCTCTACGACGACCAATGGAACGTCGTCGGCAGCGAACAGACCAATCTGTCGGGCCATCCGATCAGTCTATTTCCGGAACACCTGGTCTCGGTCGCCTTCGAGTCGGACTTCGGTGCCGTCGACACCCGTTTGCGGCTGCGCGCCGTCGGCCGTCAGTTTCTCGACCTGTCTGCAGACAAGACCCACAGCATCGAAGGTTACGCGACCCTGGACTTCGCTCTCGGAATCGAGCTGGAGGATGTCTTCGGACCCGCCGCCGGGAGCACGCGTGTGGACCTGAGGATCAACAACCTCCTGGACGAGTCCTACGAAACCTGGGGCTACTGGGACGGGGGCCGTTGGCTGATCCCCGCCGCCACCCGCAACGCCCTGGTCGGCATGCACGCCAGATTCTGAGGTGGCCCGGCATGACGGTGACCGAACTTCTCGAAGTGCTGCTGGCCGATCCGATCCGGCGAGCCGTCGTGCTCTGCGACGGCACACCGCCTTCGGACAGCTTGATCCGGTCGTGTCTTGCCGAAACCGACCTCTTCGTCTGCGCCGACGGGGCCGGATGGCCCCACGATCGGCTCCCGAGGCGTCCTGATCTGGTGGTCGGCGATTTCGACACGCTGATCGACGTTCCCCCGTCATCACCCGACGGCACCCGATACCTCCGCCATGAACATCAGGACACGACCGACGGCGAAAAGGCCCTTGAAACCGTCGAAGCCGAGGGCTGCGATCAGGCGCTGCTGCTCGGCGCGACCGGGGGCCATCTCGATCACACCCTGGCCAATTGCGCTCTGCTTGAACGATTCGCCGGCCGGATCACGACAGCCATCGTCAACGACCATGGCGTGACGTTGCGGCTCGGTACCGGGCATCCGGTACGTTGGGCCCTTCCGATCGGAACATTCTTTTCGCTCGCGGCGATTGGCCGTCCGGCTTCGGGGGTCACGGTCGACGGAGCCCGCTGGCCGATCAGGGGCGGCGACATCACCTGGGGCGGGCCCGCAACGATCTCCAACCAGACCGTCGAACCGATGCTGGCCATTCGGCTGAACGACGGAGCGCTCCTGGTCACGATCCGTCTTCCGGATCCAGGGTCGGCATGACTCTCGCCCTGGTGTACGGCGCCTTTCTTCTGTTCGCCGTCCTGCGGCTGTTCCGCAAGCCGGCCCATGACCAGACCGACTACATCGTCGCCGGTCGGCGCTTGACCCTCCCCGCCTTTGTCGCCACGACCGTCTCGTCCTGGTACGGCGGCATCCTCGGGATCGGCGAATACAGCTGGACCTACGGGGTGAGCAACTGGTTGGTGTTCGGCGTGCCTTATTACCTCTACGCCGTCGTGTTCGCCCTGGTGCTGGCGGCTCGCGCCCGCCGAAGCGAAGTGTTGACCCTGCCCGATCTGCTCGAACGCCGCTTCGGACGCGGATCTGCCCTGATGGGCGCCGGCATGCTGTTCGTGATGACGGTGCCGGCAGCCTACGTGCTGATGATCGGCGTCCTGGTGCGTCTGGCGACCGGATGGCCGCTATGGCTCGGCGTGACGGTCGGAACGGTGCTGTCCGTGGGATACGTGTACCGGGGCGGTCTGCGCGCCGTGGTGGGAACCGACAAGGTGCAGTTTGTCCTGATGTTCCTCGGCTTCATCATCCTGGTCCCTGCCTGCATGCTGAAGCACGGCGACCTCGCCTGGCTGCGCGCGAGCCTGCCCGAGAGCCATCTCGAATGGGACGGCGGGCGAGGTTTCCAGGCCGTGGCGGTCTGGTACGTGATTGCGGCGTCCACGCTGATCGAACCCACCTTTCATCAGCGCTGCTACGCCGCCCGCGACGCGGGGGTCGCCCGTCGCGGACTGCTGGTTTCAGTCCTCTTCTGGCTGATCTTCGACGCCCTGACCACCGTGTCGGGCTTGTACGCCAGAGCCGTGCTGCCGAACCTGGCCGACCCGATGACCGCATTCCCCGAGTTGGCAGCCGTCACGTTGCCTCCTCTGCTGCAGGGCCTGTTTCTGACCGGCCTCCTGGCGACGATCATGTCGACGGTGGATTCCTACGCCTTCGTGTCGGCCGTAACCGGGGGACGGGATCTGTGGGGACGATGGACCGGACGGGATGAGTCCCTCCGGCCTATGCGGGTGGCGCTCACCCTGACTGCGTTGCTGTCGATAGTCCTGGCGCTCTGGGCCGGATCGGCGATCACTCTCTGGCATCACCTCGGGAGTGTCGGAACTCCTGTGCTGCTGGGGCCGGTCCTGCTGGCTCATACCAGCATCGTGCGCTCCGGACGGCGCATCATGGTCTCGATGGCGGCAGCAGGGACGGTGGCCGGAACATGGCTTGCCCTGGGCGGCGGGGAGGCCTGGCTGGGAGTCGAAGCTATTTTTCCTGGCCTGCTCGTGTCGAGCCTCGTTCTGATCGACTTCAGTTCCCGGGGGCTACGCCATCCCAACCGGTTTGACTAATTCTGCCCATTCCTTTACCCTTGATGCTACCCGTTGCTCATCCGCCAGGCTTTGGAGGCCGAAGTGACCGCAGTGACACTCGTCAGACCACCATCATCACCTCGAAGCCGGGCCCGCGTCGTCGGGGGCCTGCTCGGTGTGGTGTATCTGATCGGCGTGCTGTTCTTCAATCTCCACATCATCGACCACTGCTCCACGCAGGGCCTCGGTCATTTCCATCACGACGATTGCGCGGACACCGAGTGGTCAACCGATACGGGTTGCCGAAACCACCTCGAACTGGCCGACCACAACGTCGCGGCTTCCAAGTTCAAGAGGGTGGCTCCGAATTCGTCCTCGAGCGTCCTTGTGGTGTGCGCCTTCGCTACGGATGCGAATTCCACAAGTACCCGTCTCCCCGCGCTTTCGGGTGCCTCTCGGCCGCGTGACCGCGCCATCTTTTCCGCGCCTGTCCGGGCTCCTCCCGCCGACAACTCCACTGTCTGAGGCGACCTCCTCCGAGGACTGTCGCCATTTCGAATCCAGGTTCCAACCATCGACATTTGAGCGGAGGCTTTCGCCATGCGTGCACCCTATCGTCACCAGATCCTCCGGTGGCTCCCTGTCCTGTTTCTGTCGGTTCTGGCCGGCTGCGGGTCGGCTCCGGACAAGAACGACGACCATCCCCACGACGATGAAGCCCTGAATCTCACTGGCTGGTCGGCTTCGTTCGAGGTCTACGCCGAGCACCCTGCCCTGTGGGCTGGCCGATCGGCGGGATACGTATTCCTCGTCACCGATATGACCGATGGCTCTCCTCGTTCCTCGGGTGCGCTCACGCTGAGAGGCGAAAACAGAAGCGGCGACCCGGCAACGGTCATCACCGAGGCACCCGTGAGTCTTGGCAAGTACGCCGCGGTGTTGACCCTGCCGGTGGCCGGCTCCTGGAGTCTGAGCCTCGAAATCGACGACCAGACTGTCCAACTCGGTTCTGTCCAGGTCCATCCCGACCGCGAGAGCGCCCTGCACGCCAAGGCTCCAGCCCCCCCGACGGGCATCTTGCTCCACAAGGAGCAGCAATGGCGTCTCGGAGTGAGATCGATGGCCGTCACCTATGACACCTTCAAGCACGTCGTCCGGATTCCGGCGACCGTCGTCGCACCGCCCGACCGCCGCGCCGTGGTGTCCTCGCCCCTGGATGGACGGCTCGGTCTCGCCCCCGGGGGTGTCCTGCCCCTACCGGGAGACAGCATCACGACCGACGACTGCCTGGCCGTCATTCATCCCCTGTTTTCCGGCGCCCTGGCCGATGCGGCCACCGCCGAAGCAGAGGTCGTGAGGGCCGCGACATCGGCGGTTCTTGCCGAGGCCGAATTGGCGCGGGCCAGAATCCTGGCCGCCGACGGAGCCACTTCGGCGCGACGTCTCCAGGAAGCGAGCGCCGCCGCTGAACACGCAGCCGCCCAGCTCGAGGCAGCCGAGCGCGTGCGCGATGCCTATCGAACCACAGGGCTGGACACGACCAAAGGCGGCTCCGTGCAGCTGTCTGCCCCCCTGGACGGAATCATCACCGAGGTTCATGCGTCACTCGGCGAGCACGTGCCTGCCGGTGGAGCCGTCTTCACGATCCTCGACCCCTCGGTCGTGTGGTTGCGCGGCCGTGTCCCCGAATCCGAAATGCTCCTGCTTGGGGACTCTCCGACCGCTTCCTATCGACTTCCCGGCGTCTCCAATGTGCTGCACAGCCTGCGGGGTGCCGACAGCCTCGTGTACCTGAGTCATGAAGTCGACACGGCCACTCGCACGGCTCCGATCATCTTCCGCTACGTCAACGACGCCGGTCTGCGCGTAGGCATGGCCATGGAGCTGGTCGTGCAGACACGCCGCGAAGAACGCGGACTCGTGATCCCGCGCGAGGCGCTCGTCGACGAAGACGGCGAGATGATCATCTTCGTCCATCTGAATGCGGAGACTTTCGAAAAAAGGCACGTGGACATCGGCGGCGACGACGGTACAAGAGTCGTGATCCTCAGCGGCCTGCTCGCAGGCGAGCGGATCGTCGTGACGTCTCCCTATTCCATCCTGCTCGCCCAGACCAGCACCTCGATCCCGGCCCACGGCCACTGAGGGAGGCAGACATGGACAGCATCATCCACGGTTCCCTCCGCTACCGGGCCGTCGTCATCGTCGCAGCCCTGATTCTCTGCGTGGTCGGCGTCCGCACCGCTCTCCACATGCCGGTGGACGTCTTTCCCGACCTCACCGCACCGACGGTCAACATCATGACCGAGGTTCCCGGCATGGCCGCCGGCGAAGTCGAATCCCTGGTCACCTTCCCCATCGAAAGCGCCCTGAACGGAGCCTCCGGCGTGCGGCGCATCCGCTCGTCGTCGGCCGTGGGCGTCTCGGTTGTCTGGGCCGAGTTCCACTGGGGGTACGACATCCACCTGGCGCGCCAAATCGTCAACGAGAAGCTCGACATGGTCCGCGACGAGCTTCCCCAGGAGGCGGCTCTCCCGGTCATGGCCCCCCTGTCGTCGATCATGGGCGAAGTGGCTTTTCTGGGTCTCTGGTCCGATCTCCACGATCCCATCGAGCTGAGAACCTACGCCGATACCGTCATCCGTCGCCGCCTGATGTCGGTTTCCGGCGTCTCGCAGGTCACTCCGATCGGCGGGGGTGAAAAGCAGTACCAGGTCGAACTCGACCCCGTTTCGCTGGCCCTTCACGGCGTGGGCGTGGACGAGGTCATCGAAGCCCTGGCGTCCACCAACGCCAACACCTCGGCCGGATTCGCTATCGAGAGCGGTTCTGAGTACGTGGTCAGCGGGCTCGGTCGCATCACCCACATCGACGACATCGGTGAAACCGTGGTCCGTCTCGACAAGGGAACACCCATAAGGGTTCGCGACCTCGGAGCGGTCCGCATCGGTGCCGCTCCCCGGCGCGGCGAGGGATCGGTCAACGGCCGTCGCGCCGTGATCCTCGGCGTCCAGAAACAGCCCGAAGCCAACACCCTGGAGATCACACGGCGACTCGACGAGGCCCTGGACGAACTCGTGAACGACCTGCCTTCCGGCATGACCCTCGACAGGACCCTCTTCCGCCAGGCCGATTTCGTGGAGGCTGCGGTGCACAACGTCCTCGTCGCCCTGCGCGACGGATCCCTGCTGGTCGTGCTGGTCATGCTGATCTTCCTGGCCAACATCCGGGCGTCCCTGATCACCTTGACCGCCATACCGATATCGATCCTGGCCTCGATCCTGGTGCTCAAGGCCACCGGGGCCACAATCAACACGATGACTCTCGGCGGCATCGCCATCGCCGTGGGCGCACTGGTCGACGACGCGGTCATCGACGTCGAAAACGTCGTGCGTCGGCTGCGGCTCAATCGGGCTCTTCCAGAGAGCGAACGACGACCATCGTCGCGTGTCGTGCTCGAAGCCACGATCGAGATCCGATCATCCATCGTGTTCGCGACTGCGATCATCATGCTGGTGTTCCTGCCGCTCTTTTTCCTGTCGGGCGTGGAGGGTCTGCTCTTGAAGCCCCTGGGTCTGGCCTACGTTGTCTCGCTGGCGGCGTCGCTGGTCGTGGCGGTCACCCTGACGCCGGCCCTGTGTTCCCTGCTGCTGCCCAACAGTCGCGCTGTCGTTCGCAACCACGAGCCGGGCCTCGTTCTGCGCCTGAAGCGGTGGTACCGTCCGGCACTCGAAGCGGCCCTGGACCATCCCTGGTTGACGACGACACCGGCGATCATGCTGCTGATCGCGGCGGTGTTGATCATCGCCGGAGCGGGACGAACGTTCCTTCCGGAGTTCAACGAGGGGTCGTTGACCATCAGTGCCGTGACTCTGCCCGGCACGAACCTCGCCGAGTCCGACCGGCTCGGCCTGGTCATCGAAAAGGTGCTTCTCGAACAACCCGAAGTCGTCTCGACGGCGCGCCGAACCGGCCGCGCCGAACTCGACCAGCACGCCATGAGCGTCGAGTCGGCCGAGATCGACGTGAATCTCCGCATGGGCGACCGCAGCAAGGAAGAGCTTCTCGACGCCCTTCGCACTGAACTGGCGAAGCTGCCCGGTCTCAACTTCACCATCGGTCAACCCATCTCCCACAGGATCGACCACATGCTCTCGGGATCCCGGGCCAACATCGCGGTCAAGATCTTCGGCGACGACCTGCGCACCCTGCGCAGTCTCGCCGGCCGCGCCCGCGACCTCATGGAGGATGTTCCCGGCGTGGTCGACCTTGCCCTGGAACCCCAGACGGACATCCCCAACCTCCACGTCCATTTCGATCGATCCGCCCTGGCGCGCCACGGACTGAGTATCGAAAGCGTGAACACCGTCATCGAGGCGGCCTTCAGCGGGGTTCCTGTCACCCGCGTGCTCGAGGGTCCCAACGCCTTCGACCTCGTGGTGCGAGTGGCCACCAACGAGAACCGGTCCACCGCCGGGGTTGGCGACATCATGGTGAACCTGCCATCCGGCGGCTCGGTGCCCCTGAAGACCCTCGCCACGATCGAGAAGGCCAAGGGACCCAACATGATCAACCGCGAGCAGGTGCATCGCCGGATCGTGGTGACCTGCAACGTGGCCGACCGGGACGTGACCTCGGTCGTGGCCGATCTGAAGGAAAGGATCAACCCGATCATCGCCGAAGAGACGGGCTACCGCGTCGAGTACGGCGGACAATTCGAAAGCGCGGCCAGCGCCAGCCACACCCTCGTCTGGGTGGGTCTGGCCGTGATCGTGGGGATCGGCCTGCTGTTGCAGATCGCCTTCAGATCGACCCGCGACGCCCTGCTGGTGATGCTCAACCTGCCACTGGCCCTGATCGGCGGTGTGATCGGCGTTCTGGTGACCGACGGCGTGCTGTCCATCGCCTCGATCATCGGCTTCATCACGGTCTTCGGCATCGCCACCCGCAACGGCATCATGCTCGTGTCGCATATCCGTCATCTGCAGCTGGCCGAAGGGGTGACCGATCTGCGGGAGGCTGTGCGTCGGGGCGCCGAGGAACGCCTGGTGCCGATCCTGATGACGGCGCTTGCCTCGGGATTCGCCCTGGTGCCGCTGGCGCTTGCCGCGGATAAGCCCGGCAGCGAAATCGAGACGCCCATGGCCAGGGTCATCCTCTTCGGGCTTCTGTCGTCGATGACGCTGAACATGCTGATCACGCCGACCCTGTATCTCAAACTGGGCCGACGAGCCCGTCTTCCCGAGGAAGGTGCGATATGATTCGCTCAAACCAGCTGTTCCTCCGGGTCCTGATCATCAGCGCCACCGTTTCGGCGATCACCGCTTCGGCCGGAACCGGGACGTTGTCGCTCGACCAGGCCCTGGAGATTGGTGCTACGTCCCGGCTGGAACTCACAGCGGTCGAAGCCGAATTGTCGGCCGCCAGGGAGCGGGCCCGGCAGCAGGGCGCCTGGCTCAACCCCAATATCTATTTCATGGTCGAGGGAGCACCCACCGCCGGCGACGCCTGGAACGGGTCCAACCGGGTGATCGGGCTCGAGCAGACCCTGTCCCTGGGGGGGCGCCGCGGCGCCGATCACGACGCGGCCCGCCTGATGGCCCTGGGAGTCGAAGCCGACCGTGATCTGACCGGGCGTCGCGTCGCCTGGTCGATCCGGACAGCCTTCGCCCGCGTCCTGCATACCCGATCAGTCGTCGAGATGCGGCAGAAAGTCGTCGAGGCGACGCTTCGCGCCCTTCGCATCGTGGAGTTGCGTCACGAACTCGGCGAGGCGGCGATGGACGAGGTAACCGTCGCTCAGCTCGAATTCGACGTCGCGATCATCGAGGTCACCAAGGCGGAAACCGATCTCTCGGTCGCCCGCACGGACCTGGCCTCGACTTTGGGATCCGGATTGGACGACCTGCCCCTTGTCACCGGCGTTCTCGGCGCACCTGCCGACGTCCCGGATCTCGAGATCCTGCTTGCCGGCATCGACTCGTCTCCGATCTTGCGCGGAGCGAACGCCAGAGCCCAGTCGAGATCCGCCGTGGTGCGTTCCGCTTCACGCCATCGAATTCCCGATTTCGGCGTGAGCCTCGGCCTGCGACGATTCGGCGACGGCGGCGGTGACGCGATCGACGCCGGCATCCGGGTTCAACTGCCTCTCTTCGACCGTGGCGGCGCCCGTCTCTCGGCCGCTCGGGCCGATGCCTTGGTCGAGGACGCCGTCGCCCGCCTGGCCCGTACGGAACAGGAACGGCGGGTTCGCGAGGTGCACGCAAGACTCGCGGTAGCCGAAGCCGTCGTCCGCACCCACACCGAAAAGCTGTTGCCCGCGGCCGATGCCGTGCTCGCCGCCGCAGAACGACGCCACGCCGAAGGCGATGCGGAGCTGATCGAGCTTCTCCAGTTCCGGGCCTCCTGGATCCAGCGTCAGCTGGCTGACCTGGACGCCCGGCTCGAACTCGATCTGGTTCGCGCCGATCTGAAGGTCTTGCACTGAAGCGTCGGCCGACGGATAAAACACCGGCGGAGACCACGAGGTCCCCGCCGGCAACTCACTCGATGCCATGTTCGCCTCCCAATACGCCTGCACGGCTGTGGCGCGCTGCAACTTCGTGAGCAGAGCGAAATCTTCGGACTTGATGACCGACTTGCCCACTGCAAAGCTCATGCTGGTGAAGCGGACGATGATGTCGCTCGATCCATGGCCTGGATCCGCTGGTAGCGGTCCAAGCTGCGTCCTTGGCATCATGAGCCGGCCCGAGCAGATCCGCACGAATCGCTTCGAGTTCCGCAGTCCGGAACATCGCTTCGTACTGAGCACAACCGTACAAGGTCGAAGACGCTTCTGGGCCACCTGGAGCTTCTTATCCGCATCGGCAAAGGTCTTCGGAGCGATCAGATTCCAGGATGACTCCTGGGACGACCTCAAGACGACGTGAAGGTGGTACCGCGAGTCTTCGATCGTCCGGAATCTCGGTCGGCCACCGAAGGCCTGTCATGGGCCTTACCCGGCAACGGCGAACGGATGGCATCACCGACGTCTTCGTGCTCTCCACTGTCGAGTAGATCCCCGATGAACAGTGTCGCATTGTGGACGAAAAACACACACGGGAGCTCCCCGGCAAGATGATCCAGCCGCTGAGCCGCTTCATCCTCCTTGCCCTCCTCGGTCGAAGCCAAACCCATGAACACGATGTCGGCCTTAGCGCTCTGCTGTTGGATGATTTCGTTGACACGCCGATGCGGTTCCTTCAGCAGGATTTCGTAATCAGCATCGATCCTTACCATAGCCAGCATCCGATCCAGGTACATCTGGGTCTGGTTCTTCATCGTCTCGGTCGTCGTGACGCTCATGATCCGGACTCTGGCGTCGCGCCATTCCGGATTGCGGTTCAGCAAGTACGCCAGCAACAGCATCAGATCGCCGTTACTCTGGAGGCCGCCCCACCAGACGTGGATCGTGCGCCGCCCTCCCTGCCGACGGAACTGATGCTTGGGGTGGATGCGGCCGATCACCAACGATTTCCTGAGTTTCGTCAACTGGCGTTGCGCCCGGAGGAACTCCTTCTGCAAAGACGGATCCTTGGGCCAGCCAACCATGACGGTGTTGCTAGACAGCCCAGCCATTCCATTCGCCTGGGCCACGCTGACAATGCCCTCCACCAGGGAGGGAACGACGTCGACCTCCGGAAACGCCACGATCATCTCTTCGGCCAGCACACGCTTCATTATGGCCAAGGGTTCGTCCAATTCGATGTCACCGTTGCCCAGGTTGCCGACCAG
>Ga0180007_10004501_pt1 | contig 14748 bp, 14 predicted proteins | sample MM_PC_MetaG_FD_121122 | JGI IMG/M metagenome (GOLD analysis project Ga0180007, IMG submission 121122) | Groundwater microbial communities from the Aspo Hard Rock Laboratory (HRL) deep subsurface site, Sweden - MM_PC_MetaG | ecosystem: Environmental > Aquatic > Deep subsurface > Groundwater... | reverse complement strand
GAGAAAGTAACCAGAGATATTTTAATTGAGGAAAAAGTTAATGCGGTTCTGCAAGTTATCGATAGTAAGCATCTTAAACGCTCTTTATTGTTAACTTTTCAATTAATAGAGATGGGATTACCATTAGTTTTAAATTTGAACATGATTGATGAATCCAGGGAAAGAGGCATAGATATTAATCGTAAAAAATTAGCGGAAATCTTAGGGATAGATATCAACCAAACAGTTGCCGTTACCGGCGAGGGTATAAGTTCTTTAAAGAAAAATATTTTAGAGCCAAAGATTTCTAATTTCCAAGTAACCTATAATAATAATATCGAAATGGCGATAAAGGAAATAGCTCAAATTTTACCGGATGCTGTTTTCTCCAAAAGGTTATGCGCGCTTATGCTTCTGGCTAAGGATGAAACAATTTGGACTTATATAAATAAATATGTAGCAGAGGAGAGTAAAAAGCAGATAACAGAGATTATCTATAGTAGTGAGAAAAAGTTTTCTCATTCATTAAATAAAATTATTATGGAAGAAAGACAGAAAAAAGCAGAAGAATTGGTAAAAGAGGTAATGATCAATACAGCTAGCTACAGATCTTCAACCTCTGAAGGAATAGGAAAACTTTGCACCAAACCTTTAAGTGGAATTCCGATATTGTTAGGAATTCTCTATCTGGTTTTTAAGTTTGTCGGCGAATTAGGTGCCGGCACAATGGTAGATTTTATAGAGTCTGTTGTTTTTGGAGAATACATTAATCCTTTTCTAATTGGAATAATTGATAAATATATTAGTACGCAATTTGTTAAGGATTTGTTAGTTGGCGAGTATGGTTTGCAAACAGTGGGTATGACCTATGCTATTGCTATTGTTCTTCCTATTGTGGCTACTTTTTTTTTGGTATTTGGTTTTCTGGAAGATTCCGGATATTTTCCCAGATTAACAGTTTTAGCGGATCGTATTTTCCGGGCTGTTGGTTTAAATGGCAAGGCTGTTTTACCTTGTGTCTTAGGTTTGGGGTGTGGCACTATGGCTTGTCTTACTTGCCGGATTTTGGAAACAAAAAAGGAGCGGGTGATTGCTACTCTTTTATTAGCCTTAGGGATCCCTTGTTCAGCGCAGTTAGGTGTTATTATGGGCGTTGTGGCTTATGTATCTTTTAAGGCATTATTGGTTATTTTTTTTGTGGTTTTAATTCAGTTGTTTATCGTCGGTAAATTGGCAGAAATAATTATTCCAGGGAAGAAATCTGCTTTTATTATTGAACTTCCGCCAATGCGTTTACCACAATTTATGAATATTGTTAGAAAAACTTATTCGAGAATAAAATGGTTTTTAGGCGAAGCTGTTCCTCTTTTTCTTTTAGGGACTTTTATTCTTTTTTGTGCTGACAAATTTAAAGTATTACCACTTATAGAGAAATTTTTTCAACCAATTGTCAAGGGACTATTGGGGTTGCCGATAGAAACGACAAAGATGTTTATTATGGGTTTTTTAAGACGAGATTATGGTGTAGCGGGAATGTTTGATTTAATTAAACAGGGAAAAATGGATCCGATTCATATTGTGGTTAGTATGACAGTTATTACACTTTTTATTCCTTGTATAGCTAATTTGTTTGTGATGTTCAAAGAAAGGGGAGTTAAAGTCTCATTAGCTATTATGACTTTTGTACTTTCCTATTCTCTTTTAGTAGGGACTGTATTGAATTGGATTTTGAGAACATTATCGATATCTTTTTAAGGAGGAGAAATAATGAATGTAGAGAGAGTAGAGGAGGCCTTAGGAATTATTTGGAATTTACGAGAACATAATATCTATGATGAAAGAAGTATCGCCGAGAAATTAGAAAAAGGCGTAAGCGAAAATATTTTTGAAGTTTTAAAGGATCAAGAGTTTATTGTTTTACGTGAGGGGGAAGTAGCTTTGACAGCTAAAGGAGAAAAAATAGCGGTGAATATTTCACGCAGGCATCGTTTGGCAGAAAGGCTTTTAGCTGATGTTTTAGCTATCGGAACGAATAGAGTGGACTACGATGCTTGTAAATTGGAGCATGTTCTTTCTAAAGAGGTGGAAGAGAGTATTTGTGCCCTTTTAGGACATCCGAAAGAATGTCCTCATGGTTCTAAAATTCCTCCTGGAGAATGTTGTCGAAAGACAGAAAAATCAATAGAGCGTATTGTCACGACATTGGATAGATTAGAAGTCGGTAAAGAAGCTAAAGTTGCCTATATTCTTTCTAAAGACGATCATTTAATGCATAAGTTAATGTCATTAGGTGTTTCTCCCGGAGTAAGAATAAGGGTGCATCAAACATTCCCGGCTTTTGTTATTCAGGTAGATGAAATGCAGTTTGCTTTAGAAAAAGAGGTGGCTAGTCAGATATATGTGAGAAATGTTTAGTTCTTCAGACTTTCGAATATAGTTACGCGGTTTTTACCAGTAGTTTTTGATTGATATAAGGCCTTATCTGATTTTTTGATTAATTCTTGAGGGGCAGTGGCATCTTCGGGACAACTGGCGATACCTAAGCTAATGGTTACTTTTTCTGTGTTAAAAAAAAGCCTTTCAATATTGTAGCGGAGCCTTTCGGCAATAACAGCTGCTTCTTGTGAACTGGTATGAGGTAAAATGATAGCAAACTCTTCTCCTCCGTAACGGGCACAGATATCTATGGTTCTGGTGATAGTTTTTATTTCTGTAGCAACTAAAACTAAGACTCTGTCTCCTTCTTGATGCCCAAAGAGATCGTTAAATTTTTTAAAATTATCGATATCGATCATAATTAGTGAGACAGTGTGGTTATATCTTTCATATCTTTTGATTTCTCCTTCAAGTTTAGCGTAGAAGGTTGAATGGTTAAAGAGTTGTGTTAGTCCATCGCGGAGAGCTTCTTCGACGATAGTAGTAATATTGGGTTCACTAATGACGATGGGCGCGTCTAGCTGAGTTTTTAAATTAGAAAGATAGTCTAAAGATGCGACACTTATTCTAGTGTTTCTGCCTAAAGTATGGGACATTTCATATTTATGTTTAATGATTCCATTCCAAAGTTCTTCGGCAATATCGGGAGAATAATATTGGTGAGTTATGGCAAATAGTAGATCTGTAAAAATTTCTTTTCCCCTTTCTTCTTTTAAAAGTTTAAATATACGTTGTTCTTCTATGGTTAGTTCCCTGTCCCCAGCCAGTGCGGATACAAAATCTAAAGAGATAGTTTTATCTTGTAGTAGTTTAAATAGTTGCTGTTTGGTCTTTTTTTTTGAAACAGATTGTGGATTTTCCATACTTGCTCTCCCTTACAAGCAGGTAATGTTCAAAAAGGAAAATTAAATTCTAATAATACCGACAATGATCTGTTTTGGCAGCTTTTTCCCATTATTATAAACTACTATGATTTCGTCGTCTTCCGGTCTGGATATTTGTTTCTCAGGATCTTTTAAGTGATCAGCAACGCGGTATTCTTCGATTTCATAGTCACGCAATAATGATTTATTTATTCGTACAATAACTTTATTTTTTTGAGCGTAGTGTAGGGCTCGTTCGTAATAAGGAGTTGTCGAGACACCTTCTTTGGGAAGTCCGTTTTTTTGCCATATAGATTTATTTGTTTTTCCCTCTTTAAATAATTCAGGATGGTTTTCTTCCTGGCTTTCCTCTAAGCTGGGAAAAGGGAGTGTTTGATCTGTTCCCTGTTCTTTAGTAATTAAAAGGTAGCCAGCCTTAATTTCTTCCTGTCTTAAAGCACGGTAAAGATACGGAATTTTTTGCATAGTTTTTTATCAGAAATTTTAGTTTTAGTTAAATATATTTAAAATGGCAGCTTATCTTTTTTTAATGAATGTAGGCATTTTACAATGAATGAATTGAGGCTGGCTAGAGAAAAATAGATAAAAAAAAATTCTTTTTCTTATCTTCTTTGTTTATAACGTGATGGGATAAATAACTTTTTTTACTCTCTTTCTTTTTTTTTAGTACGAGCAGGCAATAATATATAGCTTAAAGAAGGGATAGCTAAGATTGGAGAGTAAGGTGTAATAGCTTTGTATTTTTTCCCAAGCAAAAAATGGGTGATAAAGTCGGAAGCAGTAATACCGGTGGAAACAACCAGATCCAACCTTGTCTGGCATCAAACAATATTTGAAAAATTCTTAGGGGTAATTTACTAAAACTGAAGCCGGCCCAAGAATTATGTGTGATTGGGACCAGAATACCGAAACGATTTCAGCAGTAATAAGAAAATAAAATCCCGCTAATACCTATGGTTATTGTAGCTAATATACATTCTTTTTTTGTTTTGAGTTTAAATAGGGCAGCTATAGCGATTATTATAAAGGAAAGTATTCCTCGATCTGTAAACCATATGGCAAAACTTAAAACTGGAAAAGTTAAGCATAATTTATCGCTTTGTAGCAGAAGTAATAGCGTTTGATTCTTAAAGTAAGTATTAAGAGCGTAAATAGAAAGGCAAGAATGATGAACCAGAACAATATAATATGTTTTAGTCCTGAAAGCATTAATTAACATTATTTTGTTTAAGCATTAATTAATATAAAGAGAGGAAGGAAATCTTTAGTTTTCCTTCCTCTCTTTATGTTTTATTGAGAGATAGCTTCAACCGGACAAACAGAAGCGCAAGCTCCACAATCAACGCATTTTTCGGCATCAATAACGTAAGGATTTCCTTCTGTAATCGCTTCAACCGGACATTCCGGTGCACATGTTCCGCAGGCGATACATTGGTCAGAAATTTTGTAAGCCATAGATAAAACCTCCTTTTTTATTTTTTAGTTTGCCACTTTACCATAACCTTAAAAAGTAGGCAAGTAAAGAGTGTAGACTTGCTCTCTCCTTTAATATATTTAAGAAAAAGAAAGTTTTTAAAGAGGTTATGAGAGTAGATTAATTATTAAGATTTTGAATCGCAATGTTTAAGGCAGGTTATTTAAATTTAGATATCATTATTTTTGTTTTAGATTTTTTTTCCATAATTTTTCTGCTTTTCGTAGACTGATCTTAAAAATAAGTTTGAATTTTTTAGAAGTCTCTTTAGGTTCATTGGTCTTAAGTATTTGAATTATAGATTCTATCCGTTTGTTTGGCTCTAAATGGGGAAAGTCATTTTCAGATAAGAATTTAATAAAGGAAGTGGGGGCTGCTAAAAAGATAAGGGTATAATTGATTTTTTGATTTTTACTAGTAAAAATAAGGGTGTATAGATACAGAATATGGATGGCTTCATAATAATTTTTATTTTTAAGCAAAGTTTTTATTGAGGGGTAAGGTGCCTGGAAAATGATTTCCTTAGCCATTCTATCAATATGGCTGGCATTGAAGGAGAGGGTGTCATTAGAAACTTTAGAGATGAATTTAGCGTAGTATACGGAAAAACCATCTAATAGGAATTGAGGTGGAGAGCTTATTTGGCGAATAACAAATTGAGTCATTTCGTATAAATCACAAGGATGGATAGAAATTAAACTGTCAAAAGAAGAGAAGCTTTTTTTAAATCCTAACTCATTTAAGGATTTTAGATCGTCACAGATAAAATAAGTAACCGGTTGGGAAATTTTGTGACTGAATAAAGTTTCAATTTTTGATAGTTCTTCTTCACTAATCGTGCACATTATTTCATCCGTTCTTTTTTTAATTCCATAGTCAAAATAGAAATTGATCCTTTGTCCTTTTATGGTTCGCCAGTTTTCTTGTTTGGCTTTTACTTTTAGATAGTCAGTTTTGTTACCCAGAAACCATTTTTCTTGATGGAGAATAAGGGTAGTCCAGAAAGAGATATCATGAGCCTCTTTTTCTGTTTTTTGTTTAAAATTTTTTAAAAAATATTCAATTTTAAAGGTTTGGTTGAAATTATCGGAAGTTATTTTTTTTATAATAACTTCGTTCTCTTTTAAGAGAAATTTTAAAGTCTCTGTTTCTTGATCTGTTTTTTGATGAAAAAAAATATCGGTCAGAGATTCTAAAGGTTTTTCTTTGAGTTTAGTTAAAATATTTTTAAAGGCTGAATGAATAGTTGATTCATCTGGTACGGTTGTTTTCATTTTTAGTCTCCGAAATTAGATCTGTTAGAAATAGTAGGCTGCCTAATATAAAACCTAAACTGCAACAAATAAAGTGAACCCAGCTAAAGAAAAGCGAGTAGAATAAGAAAGACCTTCCGTTAAGGTTTAGGGCTAAGGCGTAAAAATTTCGATTAATATAGATTAATAAAATGAAGGAAAAAAAGATAGTCAAGAGCGACGGGTAAAATATGTACGGAAGGGTAATGATTGAGAGTAGAATAAATAGAGATATAATGATGGAAAAAAATGAGCTTTGAGAGGTATTTAGGTCATCTTTTATAATTTTTTCTTTAAAAATAATATAGGTCCAGGGAAGGGCTCTGAAGAATATTTCATTTTTTATAAAGTTTAAGAATGAATATTGTTTTAAATGAGTAACAAAAATATTTTTTTGCAGTAGAATCTTAAAGTTTTTCTTATGTAGTCTATATCCTAGATCAATATCTTCTATAGGGGTGATTCTAGGGTTTTCTGAAAATTCACCTATTTGTAAAAAAATTTCTTTTTTTATGGCACCGCAGCCTGTCCAGAAAGTTGCAGCTTGAGAGTTTGCTTTTTGGTGGTGGTAATAATGGAATAAATTTTTGAAATTAGTTATTTTTTCTTCATAAGGCGTATGTTGCGTATAAGAGCCTATTAGGGCACTAAGGTCAGGATTTTCGCTAAAAGATTTTTTAATCAGAGAGAGAGTTTCTTTATAAATTATAATGTCTGCATCAATGAATAAGAGTAATTCTCCCTGTGCTTTTTTGACCCCTTGATTTCTGGTGTAGCCACCTCCTCTATTACGTTTATTATGAATAATTTGTAAGGGGAAGGGGTAGGTTTTATCAATATTTAATTTTTCCGAGGAGGCATCATCGATAATGATAACTTCAAAGTCTTTATAGTTGGAAGTTTGGATAGAATCAAGACAGGAGGAAAGATGCCTTTTTTCCTGGTGATAGGGAATAATAATAGATATTTTAATTTTATACGGTAATTCTAGTTTATGTATATCGTGATTAGAAGAGTTCATGATAGTTTTTGTTCTTTATTCTTTGATTGAAATTTCCATAGAGAATTGTAATTCTTCTTTTCCTCCTTTATCTGTTCGAAAAGTGATATTCTCAAATAGTGAGGATTCTTTTATGCTTGTTTTGAGCTCGTCCATCGATTTATACGATGTTGTAAACCCGTTTATATAAATATTTTTATTTTTAATGGAAATAGAAGTTATTTTTAAAGTGCTGTTTTCCGGAATTCTTTTATAGAGTTCTTTTAAGGCTTTTAGTGGTAAAAAAGATGTTGTTTTTTTGGTGTACATATTCAAATATTGTTTCATTTGTAAATACGGTGCTACAACTTTTTCGGTTTGAAAGGTTTCTTTAAATATTTGAGCAGTTTGTTGCTTTAAATAGGTGTTGTATTTTTCTTTATTTATTAAATTTAGTTTTAAATTTAAAGAAAATAAAGTTATGGCTAAGATGAATATCAGCAAAGAATAAATTAAAGAGTTTCTGAAAAATTTACCGGAAAGTTTTTCTTCCGGTATCTTTAGCGGGAGATTAATAGAATTTCCTTCCGCAGTCCCTTCCAGGGCAAGTCCTAAAGCCGGGATAAAGATAGGTAGTTGATCTTTTGCTATGCTTATTTTTTGTAATTTTTTAGGGGGAACAGATAAATTAAAAGCAGGTATGCCAAGCAAGGTAGATAACCTTTGAGGAAGTTTTTGCAAATAGCTTCCTCCACCGATAAGAATGATTTCTTCTATTTTGTTAGTTTGAGTAGGCTGGTAAGTACCTAGTGTATATTTTATTTCTTGAGCTAAATCTTCGGTATATGCTTTGATGATGTTTTCTGTTTTCTGGTCTATGATTTCACTTTGTTTTAAAGCTTCGGCTTCGGCGAAGGAAATGTTTAACTGTTTGGTTAAGGTTAGGGATAAATCTCTCCCTCCTCTAAAGGGTAAGATTCTACAGGAAATAAGCTGTTGTTCTGCTATGAGTGTAATAATAGTTTTAGTTGCCCCTATATCGATTAAGGCAATATTGGAAGTTTTAGTAAACCCCTGTTTTTGTAAAAAGTTAAAAGCTTTTTTTATGGATAAGGCCTCTACTTTTAAAGCAGATACTCTAGGGATAAGAAAATTTAAAAGAGAGTTGTTTTTTTGATAGAAATCAGGAGTAAGTCCTACGGCCAAAGCACTTCTTTGGTTTTTTTGATAGCTACGAGAAAGTATATATTTTGTAATAAGGTTATCTTGCGGAGTTGGAAAGTTTTTTTTAATTTCTTCTTCTATCTCACGTTTAATTTCAGAAATATTTTTTGTTTTAAGTAAAGGAATGTTTTTTATGCATATTAAATCGTGTGATAAGGAAACAACAATTTCTTGGTTTGTATGTTTAGCGATTATGTTGTTTAAAATATTTTCAATAGTTTGCGGTGGGCAAAGCCCTTCATTGTTTAACGGTAGTTTTTCTTCGTAGGCTTTGGTAATTATTTTTTTCCAGAGACTTTTTTTGCTCTCGATTACTTTAATCGAGTATTTTCCAATGTCTATACCTACTGTTGTATCTAAAAAAGGAATCATATTATCTTTTTTGTAGCGGTTAAGGATTAAATATTTTATGTTTCCGAATAGTATAATATTTTTTGGTTGAGATCTCTATCTAAATGTATAATAACTTGAATAAGACTTTCTGTTTTTTTATAAGTACCGGTGGCGCAAATTGAGAAATAATTGCTCTCGGTTGTTATTAGTGGTTTGATTTGAGACAAAAGAGAAGGTTCTATACCAGGAATAACTAAGAGATCTTCTACTTGGAGAAAATAGCCGTTAGTTCTTCTATGTTTAATAATTCTTTCCGCAATTTTGGTTGAAATTTTAGGAGAAATGGCTTGTAGAATTAACAGAGGGGCGGTATTAATGTTTATTTTTCCTTGAGAGTGGAGCGTTAGATAGGGAGTTAAGGTTTTTATTTCAAGTTTAGGTAGCTGTTGACTGTAGTCTTTTATTAGGAATAATTCGCCTAAAGAATCTAGCTGAGAATTTTTACAGCGAATATTTTTTGAACTGTAATAAACTTGTTCGGCACCATTTTTTCTGGATATGTTATCTTCATCTATCCAATCCGCAAGAGAGTTTAGAAAAACAGGGGATAGGTGCAAAGAGGTGAAAATATTTTTTAATAGCTGCTCCAGATGATAATTGATTACTCCTTCTGAATTAACTAAAAAATTAAGGTTTATTTTTCCATCCTCATTCTCAATAAGAGAGTAGCCGGAGCCATTTAAAAAGTTGATAGTGTTTTTAATAAAGCAGCTATTGGGATCTGTTTTTAGCCGTTTAAGTGAATCATTAAGGCTAGCTTTGGCGTAATATAGAGATTGAAGTTTGTGATAGGAAAAAGAAGCTCTAAGCTGACTAATCGTATTTAAGCTGATCTGACGCCAAATAAGAAAGGATAATCCGCTGAGGATTAAAATAGTAAATATTAGGACAGCCCCTTGTTCTTTTATCTTCATATTTTTAGTTGTAGTTTGGCAATAGTTGAGAATTTTAATATTTTTGAATTAGTAATGTTTTTGATAATAATTGTTATTTTGATAGCCTCAGGAGAGAGATGTTGTTCACAAAAGGAGAGCCACTCTCCATTTAATAGATATTCGAAGGAAACTTCTTCAGCGGATAATATTTTTTTTTCGAGGGCTGGTTTTTTTTTAAGAAAATTGTTGCTCTGTTTAAAGATAGCTTTATTTTTAAATTGATAAGTAATCCTGCTGATATCCATCTCATTTTGTAGTAATTTTGAGAATTGAGCAGTGGTAAAAGTGAGTGTCTCGGGACCACCTTCAATATACAAAAGAGGATGGTGTTTCTTTATATATATATTGTGGATTTCTTGAGATATTTTTTCTAAAAAATCATTAGTTGTTTCGTACAACTTCATACTTTTTTGGCTTTGCCGCGAGGTATAATGCAGATTTTTAAAAGAGTACAATAAGATGGTTGTTATAGTCAGAAAAATAGAGAGAGAAATTAATAGTTCTATTAAGGTAAAACCTGATATTTTTTTATTAAATTTTATGGTTCGAACAAGTGTCATAGTACATTATCCGGATATAAAGTTATAAGTTTTTTTTGTTTGATAAGACGGTTTTCTGTCCAGGAGACGGTTATGGTAACTTGAGTTAGATCTTTTTGGTAAGGGGTTTTAAGTATTTGCCAGAAGAAAGTATTCGTGTTTTTGGTTTCTTCTCCTCTGATAAGAGAAGAAGAATTTAAATTATTAATTTCTAATTCTTCTATTTTCTCTTTGAGAAGGGCGGTTGCTTCTCTTTCGGTTATGGTTTTGATTTTTGTTTGGATGTTGTTTTTACTTGTATGTAAAATAAAGCTTAAAGAGAGCCCAATCAGCAAAAGACTAATAATGATTTCTAATAAGGTGAAACCCTGTTTATGTTTCATAATGGTTTATCTAATTAATTCTTCGGCATCTTTACTGGTTATATCTTTATCCCATCCATTGCCGCCGTTTTCTTTATCTCGGGCAAAAGAAATAATGGTATAAGGTGTATTATCCGGGCCGGGAGACAAGTAAATATATTTAGCACCCCAAGGATCTAAAGGTATTGTTTTTGCCTGAAGATAAGAGGAGTTAGTTAATATTTTCAGACCTTCTTCGGTTGACGGATAGTTGTTATTATCTAATTTATATTTTTCTAAAGCCTGCATATATAGTTGGATTTGGATAAGAGCTTTCATTCTTTTTGCTTCTTCTTTTCGAGATGATATTCTCGGAATGGTAATAGATACGAGAATCGATAAAATAGCAATTACCATTAAAAGTTCTATCAAAGTGAATGCGTTTTTCTTTTTGTTTTTCATGTTTATTGTAGTGTGCCGTAGGGAATTATACTTTTTTTGTCTTGGGAAATAGTATCTAAATCTTCAGATGTTTTTATAATGTGAGGAGTGATAAAAATTAATAAATTTATTTTTTCTTTGTTCTCGTTGGTCTTTTTAAATAAGTGTCCTAATAGCGGAATATCTCCTAATAGAGGTATCTTATTAATAGTTTGTCTTTTAGTATCGGTGATGAGGCCTCCGATAATTGCAGTTGTATGATCTTTTACGACAAGTTGTGTTGTGACTTCTCTTTTAGAAGTTTCTACTGCTCCTTGTTCAGAAATATTGGTAATTTCTTCTACCGCCTGATTTATTTTTAGACGGACAAAGCCATTTTCGTTGATATGGGGAGTTAAAGTTAAGATAAGTCCTATATCTTTAAATTCAAAAGTTTTAACTACGCTTCCTTCAGGAGTAACTTGGGAATTTTTAATAAATGGAAGATTGTTTCCAACTAATATTCTGGCTTCCTCATTGTTTAGGGTTAATATTTGAGGAATGGAAAGAATATTAATATCATTATCCTTTTCGGCTAGAGAGATTAAAGCCCCAATATCAGGAATAGTTTGGCTGCCAATGGTAGTAATCCCTTCGACAATCCCTATGGCATTGTTGTTTGAGTCTCCTCCGGTTAGTATGTTTTTACTAATCCCTTTGGAGTATGCTCCACTGAAACCTGCCGGGGTACCGTAGATAACACCGCCTGCTCCTGCTAATTCAAAACCTAATTCAAAGCTTTTCTTTAGAGAGAATTCAGCGATCAGGACTTCAACTAATACCTGAAGTTGTACTATATCTAGCTGATTGATAATGCTTTCAATGAGAGTGTACTCTTGCGGTTGGGCAAAGGTTATTAGAGAATTCGTCTCGCTGTTGGCTACGATAATAGGAGAGTTTTCTTGTTTAGGAACAGTTCTTTTTTTGTTTTTTTCTTCGTATATTTTATTTAAACTTTCAGCTATTTTTTCGGCATCAGTGTTTTTTAGATAGAAGATATGGGCAATTTTATGATGTTGATCATTTTTCTTATCAATTGTTTTTATAATTTCCAAGAATTTATTTATATTGGAAGCTGTGTCAGTTATGATTAGCAAATTTGTAGGCGGATAGCTGGATAAGGCACCAAAGGGAGAAAGTAACGGATTTATGATCTCTATTGTTTTTTGTGCGTCGGCATATTCTAAATGGATGAGTTGGGTGATCATTCTTTCTTTAAGTTCTTGTTGCTCTTTTCCTGAGAATATTTGAACATTGGCTTGTCTGGCTTTGGCTAAAGGGATAATTTTAGATATTGTGGAGGATGTCGGAACAATTGTATAACCATTAATATTAAGAATAGATTCGAGAATTTTTTCTACTTCTTGTATGGATACTTTTTGAGGGCTTATTATAGTAACCTTTCCCTGGACATCTGAATCAATAATAAAATTTTTTCCGGTTAGCTCACTCAAAGCTTTAATAACAACTTTAATATCTGCATCTTCATAGTCCATGGAGATTTCTTTAGCAATAGCTAAGGTGGAATAATAGGTAAGAGTCATTAGCAGTATTAATACATAGCTGATTTTTTTTATTATTTTCATCTAAATAAATTTCCTAACTGTTTTTTTTTAAAGTTTATGTAAAAGCTGTAGAGAACGAATATCGTTTGCTACCCTTTTGTTATTATAGCTGTTTTTAAAATTGATCGTTAAAGGTTTTCTATCTGATACGATAAGGTTAAATTTTTATTGCTTCTTTCTATAACTAAAGTGACCTGTTCTTTAGAATTAGCCATAAGACTTTTTAAGGCTTTAATGGCCGTATAGGGATTGTCGATAGTAATTCCATTAACAGCTTTGAGTATATCACCATTTTTAATCCCTATTTTTCTTAAAAAACTTTCCTGCTCAATATTTGTTAGCGTAAATCCATCGGAGGCTCCATCGGTGAAATGGGGAATAATACGGACTTGTTTCAGAAAGGCATTGATGTTGCCTAAGGTGTCTTCTATGGTTTCTTTTTTAATTAACCATTTATGGTCCGCTATTTTTTTTATGTTTTGGCTGCTGTCTGCTTTGTTTAGCGTAGACTTTTTATCTATATACAAGGTCTTGGTTTTACTTAAAGGATCGGAAAGGATAATGAATTTTCTTTGGATATCGGTAATTTTGTATATAGTTAGGGAATCATTAAGGGCGTAAATATTTTGTTTTCCTGTAGCGGTATTTTCAATGACAGCTAAGGATAAATTGTTTTCTGTCACCACGGTACCTTTTAACTTGAAAGTGGAGATATTATCTAAAGGCCTACTTTTTTTGGTGTTGTTAAAAAAGTTTTTTTGGCTGTAATTAATTTTTTTTTCGTCTTGATTCTGATTTAAAATAGCACTTTCTTCTCGGGATATGTCTGAATTTTCTTTAGAAAGGGAATAGAGTGTATTGGTTTTTTTGGTATCGAAGAATATTATAGCAGTTTGAAAGAGTAATCCTGTAGCCGCAATAGTTAGTAATATATTTATGGCTTTGATCTGTTTTTTCATTGTTATTTTCTGGTTTTTTTTAAACTTAATTTTACTCGTTGAAGAGTTATAATGAAGAAGACAAGTGATAGAATATATAAATTTAGATTGTTCCCGGAGTCTAGAGGTTTTATGTAGCCGCAGCCTCCGCCACCTGAGCTATTGCCATCTCCGCCGCCTGAACCTGAAATTGCGTTGGCCCAAGTGTCTGCCATAATTTGGTAGCCGTCATTGTTAGGATGAAGCTTATCACCGTAGTAGATGTTTTTGTCCAGAGGTTCAAAAACGGTGTATAAATCAACTAAGGCAATCCCTTTGCGGGATGCTAAGTCTCTGATGAGATTGTTTACAGCAACTACTCTATCATTAAAAATATCTGCCCGAGGAATTAGAGTGGCAATAATTGGCGTGGTACCAACAGCTATAGCTCTATTTATCATTTGTTCTAAGTTGAAAGCAATAGTCGCGTCAGAGGTGCTGCTGCCAGTGTCATTGGTACCTTCTTTGATTAAAATATAACCTGCATTTTCTTGGGATAATACAGAGTTAATTCTGCTGAGTCCGCCGGAAGTTCGTTCTCCGGGAACACCTCTATTGGAGACCGTTTTTCCTAGTCTGGCCTGTAGGCGGACCGGATAACCGCCGTCTCCCGGATTTCCACTGGCAATAACACCAAAAGTAATGCTGTCTCCAAAAGCCAGGTATTTGTTTGTGTCAACTGCGGCATAGGCCTTTTTTATTAAGATTCCGGTAGTCTCAAGTAAGGCAATTAGAGAATTCGGTGTTTTGGGTTTTATTTTTTTGGAGAGTGCTATAGCTTGGACCGTATCCTTTATCGATTGCTGCAGGATATTTCCTCTAATATTTTGTAGGTTTCCAAAGCTATCTTTCCAGGCAATCCAAGAGTAGGGTAATATCTCTTCAAGTTCAGAGAAGATAGAAAAATCAGATTTATTGAAGTAGGCTTCTTCTGTTTTATGGTTTAATGAGCTATCAGCTATTTGTTTAGTGAAAATTTTTTGAAAACTGATCCACATAATGTTTAGAGATGAATTATTTATAGTAGTAACTGCGGGTAATTCTTCAGCTGTGTTTTGAGCGGAAAAATTTAATTCTTTTTCTTCTGACCAATTGCCTTCTGAAAAATGACTAATGAATATTTTATAATCAGTACCGTTATATTTACTCCAACAGGCTAGTATGTTGTTTTGAGGGTCCTCTGTGATTACAGGCGTAATATCCGGCACAGAATTGGGTTGGTTAATTTGTTGTTCTTCTTCCCAACCTGT
>Ga0180007_10004500_pt1 | contig 14753 bp, 16 predicted proteins | sample MM_PC_MetaG_FD_121122 | JGI IMG/M metagenome (GOLD analysis project Ga0180007, IMG submission 121122) | Groundwater microbial communities from the Aspo Hard Rock Laboratory (HRL) deep subsurface site, Sweden - MM_PC_MetaG | ecosystem: Environmental > Aquatic > Deep subsurface > Groundwater... | reverse complement strand
TTGTGGCTCAATCTGCATATACCCTTTTTTGATAACCAGTTCTTCTAGTTTCTTTGTCATCTCGTATTTAAGTTTGTAATATCTTAATTCCTCTGTCATTAATAAGAATTCCATAATGCCTCCTATGATTGATCATGATTATATTTTTAAAAATAAAATAAAAAGGTCAGATAGACTATATCTATCCAACCTTGGAATTCAAAGTTATAGAAGATACAAGTCCCTTGCAACGTCATAAGGGCTCGTATCTATAGAAGCTTTCTTCTATGAAACAAACCCGGTTTTATGATGATGAAGATGAACTTGTACAAACTGAATTGTTACCTTTAAACTCATGATATACCTCTTCAAACCAATTGTTTCATGTGAATATAAAAGCATTATAGCACTAGTTTTCATCACATGCAAGTGTGAAACTTAAGAAATTAAAAAAAGTACACAAGGCTTGTGCACTCTTTGACCTACGTTAAAATTAGACAAGTTTAGATCTTAATCGACTTGAAATTGCATCTACAGCTAATACCATGACGATAATGGCAAGCATAATCGTTCCTAATATATCCCAATTTGCATTTTCTGCTGATAAGATCATCGATGCACCAAGTCCTCCCGCACCAACAATACCTAGAACAGTTGCACTTCTGACATTAATATCTAGGCGGTATAAGGTAATAGATGATAAATCTGCACTAATTTGTGGAAGAATTCCATAGCGTATTTTTTGCCATGTGTTTGCTCCAACTGCATCCAGTGCTTCAAGAGAACTTTTATCCATATTATCGATTGTTTCTGAGAAAAGTTTACCTAGCATACCGATAGAATGTAGTCCTATGGTTAATACACCAGTTAATGCATTAATCCCAAAACCTTTAACAATGACTAAAGCCAATATGATTTCTGGGAATACACGAATTAACACTAATATACTTTCTCCGAGCTTAGCAACTTTTTTACCAACGATGTTTTTACTGGCTAGAAAACCGAAAGGTAATGCAAGTACTGCTCCAATTAGGGTCCCTAGAAAACCGATAGCCAATGTCTCTATTGTTAAAAATATAACTCCTTCTTGGAAAACATATACACCACGACCAAATAGAAAATCAACATTAATATTGGTCATTTCTCTAGTGATAACCCTAATCGTATATGCAATTTGATTGAATCTTAGCATATTGACTGTAGCACCTCTTAAGGCATACATAACTGCAATCAATAAAATGACTGAAAATACAGTATTGATAATCCAAGTCTTTGGTTTCTTACTTAATGTTTTTTCTATATTTGTCATTGTAGTTTCCCCCTCACATAGTTAGAGAAAAACTGTACTGATAAAATTACAATAAGCATTAAAATGAGTGTTGAACCAACTCTATCATAATTATAGAGAATGTTATCCTTAATCACCATACCAATACCACCTGCTCCAACATAACCTAATATAGCAGATGCTCGGACATTGATTTCAAATATATAAATTAAATAGCTTAGAAACACAGGAAATATTTGCGGAAATATTGCATATCGAAATGCTTGAACTTTTGATGCACCAGTTGACTCTAGCGCTTCATAAGGACTCATATCCACAGTTTCTATCACCTCATAAAGCATTTTACTCATAATACCAAAGGTGAAGATTGTAATCGCAATCATCCCTGATAAAACACCAATACCTACGAAATAAACTGCTATAACTGCTAAAACCATTGCTGGAATAGTTCGAACAAGATTCATATATAAACGTATCGGTAGATAAACAAACTTGCTCTTAAAGATGTTTTTTGCAGCAAGAATAGCTATAGGTACTGCTAATAATGAACCAATAATAGTACCTGCTAAGCTCATCTCAAGAGTTGCTAAAAGTGGTTCCCAAAGCGTAAGCATAAAGCCAAAATAGTCACCCCAGGTTCTACCTGCTTTTGGAGTGAACATCTTTTTAATGATAACACCTAACTCACTTAAGTTGATTAAGCTTGGTGTGAATGTGATGAAAAGAGAAAAGATGATGATTAAAGTAACCAAAATCCCTAAAACAATCCAAATTTTATTAAATGGTTTGATGACGCTCTTTCCATTATCTAATGTAAACTTCGTCATACCTATTCACCTAACAATTCATCATGATTGAGAGATCTTCCATAAATATTAACCAAAATGTCTTCTGTAATTTTTGTTGAGGGTCCATCATAAACAACAAGACCATCTTTAATTCCAATGATTCTTGTAGCATATTTTAAAGCTAAATCCACGTGATGCATGTTTGCAACAATTGTTATTCCAAATTCCTTATTGATTCTTGCAAAGTCATCCATAACCTGGACAGTAGTAATTGGGTCTAACGAAGCAACAGGCTCATCAGCAAGAATAACTTTTGGTTCCTGCGTCAGTGCACGTGCTAAAGCAACTCTTTGCTGTTGTCCACCAGAGAGTTGATCTGCTCTTGTAAATGCTTTATCTAGTATACCCATTGTATCTAGTGATTCTAGTGCTAGGAGTTTGTCTCTTTTAGGATATAATCCAAACAATGTAGCAAAGGTAGGGTGATATGCCACCCTACCTGTTAATACATTGCTATATACTGACATTCTTTTGACAAGATTAAATGATTGAAAAATCATTCCAATACTCCGTCTTAGCATTCTTAAATCATAACCTGTTATCGATGAAATTTCTATATCATCAATAAATAGTTTACCTGAAGTAATAGAATGCATTTTATTAATTGAGCGAAGTAGGGTCGATTTACCTGCACCAGACAAACCGATAATTGCAACAAACTCACCATCACTGATTGTTAAATTTATTCCACGAAGGGCTTGAACGCCATTCGGATAGGTCTTGACTACGTCAACAAACTTAATCATGTGATAGTTTCCATTTCTACTATAGATTTTTAATTATTATGAATTTGCTTGTAGGAATTCGTATAAAGCTCTTTCTCCATCATAATCAGCATCATTTGCTTTTAAATAACCAGTGTGGTTATAAATTGCTAATGCTTCTGCTCCTGGAGTTGTAGCGATCACTGCGATGAATGCATCAGCTAGTGCTTCGCGTAAACCATCTGATAATGAAGATACTGTAGAAATTGTATCATTATAGATACCAGTTGTTAATGCAACAACCTTAGTTTCACCAATAACTGTCTTACCAGCATTTGCTGGGTTTTCTAACCATGCTGTATAAGTTGAATGATTAGCACGTGCATCAAAGAATGTAAATACAGCATCAACTTCATTGTTTAGTAAAGCTAATACTGAGTTTTGGTGACCACCGATTACTGTGCTCTTCACTTCACCTGCAGCTGCATTTGGAGTTCCAGTAACAAACTTAAGGTCATTTTGTTGTAATAAGAAAGATGGATATACATAACCTGATCCTGATGTAGCAGATTGAGTACCAACATTCTTACCAGCTAGGTTTGCAATACCGTTTGCTTGATAAGCTGCATAGTCTGCATTTCTAACAAGTAGCATTGAATAATAAGAAGAAACCTTGTGTGCTGAAGTTGTGGAAGCATCATATCCAGTTGCATTCGCATTTGCAATAATAACAGCAGGATCATCAGTAATTGCACCACCAACGATTTGTGCATTGTATGCATTTCTAACTGAAGTTAATAATACTTCTGCTTTTCCAGGATATTCAGTTGTAATGAATGCATATTGTTGTGCAGTCAAGAAACCAACATGAACTTGTCCAGAAGCCATTGCTTCGATAACTGAAGCATAAGATGTACCGATTGAAATATTAACATTGATTTCATAACCAGCTGTTAATAATTCTGCTTCTAACATTTCTTCTAAAGACTTAACCTTTGTAAGTAATGCTGAGTCAACAGATGTAGAAGGAACGAACTGAATGATTAATGTTGCTGGATCTTCAGGTTCTTCACCACCACATGCAACTAAACTAACCGCAAATAATGCAATTAGGAAAAGCAAGAAAATCTTCTTCATATAAATCCCCTTTTTTGATTTTGTAGCATTGATTTTTTTTAGTTTTATATGTATCCCCTAAAGTAGAAAAAAATCAAAACCCAACTCCATTATAAGCCTATCTAAAATATTGTCAATACATGAAACTTGATAGAAATAACTTTTTTGAACAAATACTATAATTATATAATTATATGAGAATTATTCCCAAGTCTATATAAAACAAAAGCACTTCTCAAAAAGTGCTTCATTTCAATCATAATGATACTATTTTTTTCTCTGGTTTGTTAATCAAGAATGTAAACAAAACTGTAACTAAGGTAAAGATCATCATTGCAACAATTGCAGGATTAAATGAATCGAATTGATCATAACTCACACCAAAAGGTAGAGGACCCATTGCACTACCAATAACCATAAAAACTGTTGTCATACCCCGAATGCTTCCTAAATACTTTCTACCAAAATATAATGGCCATACTGTATTTAAAGTCACAGATTGAATAGAGGCTGCTAAACCATAGAATAATATAAAGAATATTGCAGTTCCTGCATTGCTTACCCAAAAGAGTAGAATAATCATTGAAAACAATATCATGATTTGTGTAATTGCAAATACATATTTTGGTTTTGTCTTATCGATAAATGCTCTTGCTACGAAAGGCATAAATATAATTGGGAAGGCAACGAGTCCAATAATCCATGCAGCAGTTTCATTGTCGACACCTCTGGATCCCATAATTGAGTAAAAATGAAAGGTGACTCCGGTGATAAACATCGGTACAATCATACTCATGATTCCGATAAACCAAAACTCTTTTGTCTTTAATGCCTCTGATAAAGTCCATGACTCTTTATCCAGTAGCATCTTCTGGTCTTCTTCTGATAATAAATTATCTTCATTCTCCATTTGAATTCCAACTTCATATGGTTTATTATATATAAATAGTAAAACAAGAGGTAATAAAACGATCAGTAAGGAAAATCCCCAAATGCGCCAAGCATTTTGCCATTGGAATGTTTGAATTAACCATAGATTTAATCTTGGAACCAATAAAGTACCAAAGAAAGATCCCATGACCATTAAAGATAATGCAAAAGCCCTCTTCTTTTCAAACCATTGAGGAACTAAACTACTCGGAATCAAGGTCATTGACCCTTGACCAAAAAATCTGAGCAAAAAGAAAGAAATGTAAATCATCCATATATTCATGACCATCGATGAAAAGAAAGCTGCTGCAGCAAGCATAATCGTAACGATAATATACATCTTGCGATGTCCAAACTTGTCAGTTGCTTTACCAATAAAAACAATCAATAAACCACTACATACAGTGGCTATACTATAACCGGTTGAAAGCATTGTTTTTGAATAACCAAATTCATTTTCATAAACTGCATTAAATACAGAAATAGAATAGGTCTGCCCAGGAGACGAAAAAAACATAGAGATTGCAGCAATGAACACAATCATCCATCCGTAATATATTTTCTTGTTAATCTTAGTTACATGTTGTCTCATTTTTTTTCACTCCTCAAATAGTATAGCATATCAAAAAAATTAAGAACAAAAATAACTAAACTATAAAGAAAAAAGATGGAATTAACCATCTTTTTTGAGTTATTCTGTTCTTAATGCCACGACAGGATCTCTTCTTGCTGCAATTCTACTTGGGATTAATCCTGCAATCAATGTCAGGATTGTACTTAATACAATTAAGAAAATACCATTTGAAAGGATGAGATTAGAGAAATTTGCAACTCCAATCAAATTATTAACAATAATATTAATCGGGAAGTTCAATATAACTGCGACCAATACCCCAAAGAATCCCGAAGCCAATCCAATTAATAATGTTTCAGCATTAAATATTCTTGAAATATCTTTCTTTCTAGCGCCTAAACTTCTCATAATACCAATTTCTTTGGTTCTTTCAACGACAGATACATAAGTAATAATTCCAATCATTACAGAGGATACCACAAGTGATATACCTGCAAATGCGGTTAGAATAATTGTAATCGTATTAATCAGTGAAGAAATGGTTGATGAAATGGTTTCCGCTAAGTCAGTATATACAATCGCTTCATCCTCTGTTTTTCCTACATTAAAGAGGTCAATATATTCTTTGATTCGATCCTTGGATTCAAATGATTTTGGATAGATTTGAACACCTGTAGGTGAAGTGTCTCCACCAATCAATCGCATAACAGTTTGATAAGAGATTTGAGCATTAAAGGGTTGTCCTGAAAGTATGTTAGTGTCTGGAGATGATATTTGAGCCAACACAATCTCTGAAGTTGCTGCAATTTCCAACATATGACTAGTCAGCATTGTTGTATAACCAATACCTTCACTTAAAAGTTCAGAGGAAGCATTTTCTTTAACTCTTAAAATTCCTGATATCGTAATCGTAATCGATTCACTAGATTCATACATCATTTGATAATTAGAAGATGGTAAATAGATGCCACCAAACTCTTGATAAAATAAATCGTTAGGTACAACTTTGAATGATTCACCAATAAAATCTTCAAATTCATATGTTTCAGTGATAACAATCCCTAAAGCATCTAAGAAATCGAGATCAAGTCTATTTTGTGAATCAACGACTAAAACAATTTCTTGATATGTCGTCGGATATGTTCCAAATAAAATATCATATTGTGACATGATAAACTCTGGATTGTCCGGCATTTCATTAAAGTAGCTAGAACTGAAGAATCCTCCTGATGAGGATGTATCTACTTTGATATATGCCCCAGTTGAACTTTGATCAACGATATTAAGTAATATAGATCTTGTATATGAAATCGAATTATAATCATTAGAATTCATCAATGATAGATAATTGATGAATTCATCATCGATAATATTGATATGATCTGTTGAGCTTGCACTCGAATCAAATGCATAAATGGTTTGCTCTGTAGGAAACTCATTTTCGATTGGGTCACCAAAAGGTGTTCCAGGAGGAGGTCCAAATTGGTCGGTTTGCACGACACTGTTAATCGTTATTGGAAATCCAGCAAGTGAGTCACTTTGTATATCATTTGTATAATTTGTCATCCCAGTCGAAATAGACAAGACCAACGCAATACCAACAATACCGATACTACCTGCAATTGATGTAATAATAGTTCTTCCCTTTTTTGTCATTAGGTTTTTAAATGAAGTTTTTATTGCGGTTAAGTAAGACATTGATGTTTTCTTATTAATCAGTTTTTCAGAGTCTTCATTTGGTTGAATAAATGCAGGTTTTGTATCTTCAACAACAACTCCATCAACAAGTCTGACAATTCGATCTGAAAATTGGTTTGCAATTTCTGAGTTGTGTGTAACCATAATCACTAATCTATCTTTACTTATTTTTTGAATCAACTTCATGATTTGGACACTTGTTACTGAATCCAGTGCTCCTGTTGGCTCATCTGCAAGTAATATCTTAGGATTGTTCACTAAAGCTCTTGCTATAGCGACACGTTGCATTTGTCCTCCAGATAATTGATTAGGACGTTTCGTTAAATGATCCTTAAGTCCAACTTCTATTAAAACTTTGGATGCACGTTCTTTTCGTTCTTTAGCGTTCACACCTGATAATCTTAATGCCATTTCAACGTTATCTAGAACAGATAAATGGGATATTAAATTATAGGTTTGAAAAACAAATCCTATCGTCGCGTTTCGATATGCATCCCAATCTGCATCCTTAAACTCCTTTGTGGATTTACCATCAATTAAAAGATCCCCACTTGTGTAACGATCCAATCCACCGATAATATTGAGCATTGTAGTCTTACCAGACCCAGATGCACCTAAAATAGCAACAAACTCATTATTCTTAAAATCAAGACTAACTCCGTTTAATGCTGGTACTGGATTGCCCCCAACCACATAATTCTTTTTAATAGTTTTTAACTGTAACATAAATAACCTCCATAATAAAACTATTATATTACTGTTTTCTAAAGTAATTAAAAAAAACGCATTATGTGTTTTTGTACATAAACTCATTATGCAAATTCCTTGACATTATTTCGAATTCGAAATATAATTAAGCTGTGATCAATGAAATCAATGATAAATAAAGGAGTATTTATGAAAAAAAATAAAATGAATATAGGAATAATTATAGGATCGACAAGAGAAGGTAGAGTTAGCCCACAAGTAGCTTCATGGGTGAAAGATATTGCTGATCAAAGAGATGATGCAAATTACACGTTATTGGATGTTAAAAAATTCAAGCTACCGCTTCTTGGTGAATCTAGCGTAAAAACAGGGATCACTAAGTGAAATGAATCCTTAAAAAAAATGGATGGATTTGTATTCGTTACCGCAGAATATAATCACTCAATTCCTGCATCCTTAAAGAATGCTCTTGACCTAGCAAAAGAACCTTGGAATAATAAAGCAGCAGGGATTGTATCTTATGGATCAGTTGGTGGTGCTAGAGCTGCTGAACATTTAAGAGGAATACTAGGAGAGTTGCAAATTGCAGATGTAAGAACACATGTAGCACTATCACTATTTACTGATTTTGAGGACGGAAAAATATTCAAACCACAAGCACTTCATTTAAAAAATCTCAATGGAATGCTTGATCAACTACTCCTTTGGAGTCACGCACTTAAAACCACTAGATAACAAAATAAAAAAAACATTCCATCTGTTAACTTCAGAGAGAATGTTTTTATTTTTTTTAATGAATCTCAAATTATAAATTGGTTCCTAGTTCTAAAAACATTTCTAGATCTGAATGTCTGACTCTCCAGTACTTACCTATCTTAATGCCTTTTAATGTTCCACTTTTAATGTAATTGTAAATTGTTCTTTGAGTTACCTTAAGAATATCCGCAATTTCATCAGTCGTGTATAGTTTAAACTCAGCCATGATTTCACCTCTATTTCTTAGTTTTTTTTGTTTCCTATACTTACTTTATTTTCATTTCAGTATTATTATATTAATTTATCTTCATATTGTCAATACATAACCAGTCTATTTTTCTTTATTTTCATATATAGTGTATCTTTTTACCTTATTATATGGTATATTCATATTGTAGATACTATTTTCATATTATTTTTTAGGGATTCTACAAAAAATGTACAAGTAAGATTAAGACTGAGAATAAAACTTCTATTTGGGTCTTAAAAATTATCAGGAGGTAGAAAAATGTATATTTTATTATGGTTATTGTTTGGAGCACTAGTAGGTTGGTTAGCAAGTATTGTTATGGAAAAAAACCGTAACATGGGTTTGATTGCTAACATTATTGTTGGTTTAGTTGGTTCAGCATTAGGGATGTGGCTAATGGGTGTATTAGGACTTGGTTCTGTTGATGCATTCTCATTCATAGGATTACTTGTTTCAGTCGGTGGAGCTGCAATATTAATTGCAATCATTACCGCATTAAGTCGTCGTAGATAGTTTATGAAAAAAATTACATCAAACGGGTTTGCAACATCCATGCTTGTACTAGGATTTCTAGCAACATTGATGATTGTCCTACCAGCTTTAATTGTTAAGGATTCTGATACAGCATATACCGGTTTGCAAATTGCATTCGGTCATGAGTTTGCAAGTATCGGATCTCTTGCTAGTGGAGAAATTAAGTTCAATCCAATTGTCTTAATTGCTTATTTACTTCCACTTGTTGGTTCAATCCTCATCATGTTCACAAAAAAAGGATATTTATCTGCTACAGTTATATTCTTCATCGCAGCAGTTCTATTATTCTTAACACCACAATTTACGGTTGTTACTGTGACACTTCTTGGAAATCCAAATGTCATTGATGTTCAATGGACTTATGGAATTGGTCTAATCATTGCAGCTTCACTCTCTATATTAGGAGTATTAGTTGGAATGGTAAGAATATCTAAACAAAGATAAAAAGAAAAGACGGTTTGTTCTTAACTGAGTTAAGATTACTTCCGTCTTTTTTATTTGCTTTTTTATTCTATTTTTTTACAATTTAGGAATTAGTCATTTGATTTAGCAACTGTTGTTGCATCAAGAGTAACTGCAGTTTGTGCATAAAGTCTACCATTGATTGATGAGTTGGTACCCATTGAGATGTTTGTCATTGCAAGAACTGTTCCTTCAAAATGTGAACCAGAACCAATTGCTACTGTATCTGCTACCTGCCAAAAGATATTTTTAGCAACTGCTCCGCCAGTTAATGTAATTTGAATATCAGAAGCCATTGTTAAATTGCCTGCGATCTGAAAGATCCATACATCATTTGAACTACCATCAAGTGTCAGTTGAGTATTAATTAATACTGAACTCGCATACTTATAAACTCCAGGAACCAATGTCTTACCACTTAAGTCTCCTGCATGTAGTTCATTAAAGTCTACTGCTCTACCAGCTGCATCTGCATAAGCTGTCCCCATATCTGCAATTGCAGTGGTTAAGTTTGAAGGTGTAGGTGATGTGTAATCAGCTGAATATAACTTTCCTGTAACCTGACTAGAAGTTGAGAAAGTTCCTGTTGAATCCATAATTAATGAGAATCCTGTTAAATATGACGCTGGAGAAGGTGATACACCTAGATCCCCAGTAATCACTGATGAAGTCGCTGTTGAAATTCCTGTTTGAGCAAGAATGACGAAATCTCCTGCTTGACCTAAATCAACTGGTCCTACATTTGAATTAGCCACTTCTTGATTTGAAATGGTAATCACAATACTTCCTATAATATCATCATTACTATTTGATGTAGCCTTAATTGTTACAGTTCCACTAGTAAGTGCTTGTAGTAAACCAGAATTTGAAATGGTTGCTGAACCGGTTCCATTGACTACTGACCATGTTACTGTTTTAAAAGTCGCATCAGCTGGTAATACAACTGCATTCATTTGAAGTGTTCCATCTAATTCAGTAATTGTGGTTTTAAAGTCTGCACCAGTGACTGTAACCGCTGTAGCTGCGACATCACCAGTTTGTAATTCTTCTGATGGTGAACATGCAGCAAACGTAAATAGCATCATAACTAAAATTGCAAGAATCATCATCTTGCTTGTAAATAATTTCTTTATTGTGTTCATTTTTTAATCTCCTATTTCCACTCGAATAAGTCATATTCTCTTTAATTCAAGGTACCATAAGTATATACTTATATTTTCATTTTGTAAACCATATTTTCATATTATGTTATTTATATGTTATTATACACATATTATTACTTACATATATTTATATTTTCATATATATACATGTATGTGCATAAAAAAAAAGCCTACGAAGGCTTTATGATTTGACTTTTCTTTACTTTAGGAAGTATAACATTTATAACTCTAAGGATGGCATATAGGATTAAGATTAAGTGATAGAGGAGTGCATAAGGATCAAATCTTATAAACCTAAAATCAGGATTTAGACTGATTGTAAATGCCAGATGGATATAAATAAAGAAATACGCTACATACGCGAGCCTGTGCAAATTCTTCCAATGCTTTGGATTCATTTTTTTACGAATCACCATAAATGATGTGACCACCAATGGAATAAAAATGATGAAAGCGAATAATCCTGACATATTATACCCAGATAATGCAAGTGCTAGTCTAGCAAATGCATGTGGGAGTAATAAAATAAAGCCTATCACTGCGAGTTCTCCTCTAACCATGGATAGCATTTTTTTAGGTTTAGAATTCTTTTTAAGTACTCCAGCAAACATAACCAGTAAAAAGATTGCTAAGCTCAAATGACCACTTGTTACTAAAGCATTTAGAAAAGGTATTGGAATATTCAAAAATCTAGGTTGTATCAGTATAACAATGTTAGCGAGTATAAAAGCTCCTATTTCATATCTGTATTGGTTCTTATGGATATGCTTAGCAAAATAATAGATCAACACAAAAAGAATAGGAGCAATCCACACACCTAGATTTCTAAGAATAAAATCAGTCATTATTCTCCACCAGCTAATTTAGCTACAATTGGAAACCTTTGAACATTCGCTACTCCATGTGGAGATAAGTTTGTTAAAGGTATTGTTAAATCTTGACCAGCTTGATATCCGTTGTGGCTACCATTTGGCCAATAAACTGATTCTGTAACATCATAAACGAACCCACTAATAGCAACATAAGCTTTCGCACCATTCTTACCATCAAATTGAGATAGTTCACTCAATGTCATTGTTGGAAGTTCAGTTTCTACTGGTTCTGATTGAACAGGTTCTGTCTCTACAGGTGGAGTTGGCTCATTATCAGCGGTACACGCAGCTAATGAAAATATCAATACAAGGGTCAATAATAGAATCATTTTTTTCATAAAATACCCTCCTTTGTTTACTATTTTAGAATAAACATAAAATAAGTGCTAGTATACTGCTTAAAAGAAAAGAAAATGAAGATAATTGCTTCTACAGGTTGTATTTCTTGACAACTTTCTATAAAATATTAATATACCCACGTATGGAGGAATAAAATTATGCCAAGAAGAATTACTGATGTTTGTATCGCTTGTGGCGCATGCCAAGCTGAATGCCCTGTTGATTGTATCTCTGAAGGAGATATCTACGTTATTGACGAAGATATTTGTATTGATTGTGGTGCTTGCCAAACAGTATGTCCTACTGACGCAATCATCGAAGTTTAGTAAGTCGTTAAAAAAGATCACCCCTTGGTGGTCTTTTTTTATGAATAAAAAAGGAACTGCGATATGCAGTTCCTTTAAACTATTTATTGGTTGTACGATTTGATGAGAATGGTTTTTTTGAATAGCTACTTGATCCAGAAGGTTTTCCACCTTGATATCCAGAGCCTGATGGCTTTGAGCCTTGATAGCCTGTACCTGCTGGCTTACTTCCCTGATATCCTGTACCCGCTGGCTTAGAGCCTTGGTATCCAGTACCTGATGGTTTGCCTTGATAGCCTGTGCCTGAAGGTTTATTACCCTGGTATCCAGTGCCTGATGGTCTAGATGATTGGCCTTCATAGCTCTTCTTAGGAGAATCGGAATTCCCACCATAAGATCTTGGAGAATCAGAATAACTTCTCTTCGGTCTATCCACATCTGCTTTTTGAGCATACTTAGGGACAAACTTTTGAGCAAATTTTTCCTTCTTCGGTTCATCATCCTCGATAACTACCGGTTCAATTCTCTTCTTCGCTTGTTCAGAACGTTTAAATCCGCCTGATTTCAATTCTTGTTCTTCAATTAAAGCATGATAAGACTTCTTTTGCTTATCGGTTTTCTTATCCTTGATGGACGACATTGACTTTTTGATAATTTGTTTACCTTCTGTTTTCCTAGAATTATTTTTTGTTTGTGCTTTCTTTGCTGTTGTTTTTTGCTGAGACTTTCTACTTGTCGATGTGTTCGATGTGTCTATTATAGCCTTAAATAGATGATTTTCAACAATCGGAATTGATTCCTTGTTGTGTTTTTCAATTGCCTTTAATAAATGGACTTCATCTTGACTACAAAATGTAAATGCAACCCCACTTAATCCTGCTCTACCTGTTCTACCCATTCTATGTACATAGGTTTCAGGAGATTCAGGTAAATCATAGTTGATTACATGTGAGAGTTCATCGATATCGATACCTCTAGCTGCGATGTCTGTAGCAACCAGCACTCTTATTTTACCATTTTTAAAACTTAAAAGCGCTTGTTGTCTGTTATTTTGTGATTTATTTCCATGAATTGCGTCTGCTTTTACCCCATAACTCAAGAGTTCCTTAACGAGTTTGTTCGCTCCATGCTTGGTTCTTGTAAAAATCAAGACTGAAGACAGTTCAGGATTCACTAGCAAATCAATTAATAAATTAGTTTTATCTTTTTTAGTGACGTGATAGAGTGACTGTGAAATCATTTCTAGCATTGTTTCTGGAGGTGTGACCTCAATACGAACTGGATCTTTTAACATGCTATTGGCAAGTGCTAAGATTTCATTTGGTATGGTTGCAGAAAAAAGCATGGTCTGTCTATCCTTAGGGATTCTAGCGACAATCTTATTAACATCCATAATAAATCCCATATCTAGCATACGATCTGCTTCGTCTAGGACAAAGTATTTCACATATTCTAAGTTTACAAGACCTTGATGCATTAAGTCAAGCAATCTTCCTGGAGTAGCAATCAAAACGTCTAAACCTTTGTTTAACGCTGCTTCTTGACTTCTTTGTGAAACACCACCATATACGACTTCTGATTTGATACCAAGATTTCTTGAATAGTTTCTAAATGATTCTTTGATTTGATCAGCGAGTTCTCTTGTAGGTGCTAAGACTAATGCTTGAATCTGTCTCTTATTGGTAAAGTGTCTACCACCTTCATATAACGCTTGAATGATTGGTACAGCGAATGCTGCAGTTTTACCTGTGCCTGTTTGGGCACTTCCCAAAATATCACGCCCTTGAAACAAGACTGGAATCGCTTGTTCCTGGATTGGAGTTGGGATAGTATATCCTTCTTCCTCAATCGCCTTTAATATCGGGGCGATAATTTTTAATTCTTGAAATGTCATTTGTTCTCCTTTGATTGGGTCAATTTCGGTTTGAAATTGCCTTTCATACGGTCAATTTCTATTAAAAATTGCCTTGGATGAAGAAACCCAACAAAAAAAGCGCTGTAGGTAAAAAGCATACAACGCATTTGTTTCAAATTATAGATTGATGATATTCACCAATGAATTTAGAAATCGACTAGATCATATCAAATGATCAGAGTGTTGTAGATACTTTGGCTCCTCTTTTGTTATTCATCCTTTGAGAAGCATTACTATCATAACATAAAGTGTTTGATTATACAATGAAAAGGTTGCATTTCTTTTTTCACATATAATCTCTTTATCAATTGC
>Ga0180007_10004499_pt1 | contig 14754 bp, 10 predicted proteins | sample MM_PC_MetaG_FD_121122 | JGI IMG/M metagenome (GOLD analysis project Ga0180007, IMG submission 121122) | Groundwater microbial communities from the Aspo Hard Rock Laboratory (HRL) deep subsurface site, Sweden - MM_PC_MetaG | ecosystem: Environmental > Aquatic > Deep subsurface > Groundwater... | reverse complement strand
ATATTCCAGATCCATCGTCATCCATCTATCAAAATCCACATTATTCCTACCGTTAGCCTGCCACAGACACGTAAGCCCAGGCTTCATACTAAGACGCCTTCTCTGCCATACTTCATATTTTTCTACTTCATGAGGGATAGGAGGCCTTGGACCTACAATAGACATATCACCCTTAATTACATTTAAAAGCTGCGGCAGTTCATCAAGGCTGGTCCTGCGCAGGAACCTGCCGAACATGGTAACCCTCGGGTCATTATGCATCTTGAATACAGGGCCATTCATCTCATTTAAAGAACGCAAGAGATGCCTCTTTTCATCAGCACCATCTACCATGGTCCTGAATTTATACATCATAAAATTTCTGCCATTGAGGCCGCTTCTTACCTGCTTAAATATTGCCTGTCCAGGAGAAAGCCATTTTATAACAACAATCAGGATGAGGAAAACAGGTACTGTAATGACCAAACCTATCAATGAGAATATTATATCAAATAATCTCTTAAGTAACAATTGCCATTCTTCTCCTACTGTAGTCTTGAACCCTAACAGAGGGATACCTCCAATATCACTGGAAATGTAATGTGCTATCTTCATATTGAAAAAATCTGCAGCTACATTAGTCTTAACACCGCGTATCTCACATGTAAATAAGCTCTCTTCTATTATTGGAAGCCACTTCCTTGGAACTATAAATATCACCTCATCTATTATATTTTCATCAAGGATCACAGGTATATCTTTTAAAAGACCTATTACCTTTTCTCCGCAAAAAATCTTCCCTAACCTGTCTTCATCCACATCTATCAATCCGACGATCCTTAACCCCCATTCACTATGCTTATGGACAAGTTCGATAAACCTCTCTGCCCTCGACCCTGTACCAACCAATAAGATATTTCTATAATTATATCCTCTTTTCCTGAAAAACCTTAAAGATGCCACTATAATCCAACGCTCGATTATCAATAATACGCTCGTAATAAACAATGAGAGGAATAAAAAACTTCTACTTATAAAATCTAACTTAAAAATAAATACTGCTACTGCAAAAACAATCATTACAAAAAATGTGCTTCTTATAATCTCCCATACGATTTCGAAAAATTTCTTTCTTCTAAAAGATCTATACAGGCCAAAATAATTAAGGGCACCCCACCATCCCAAAAAAACCAACGGCAATATATTTAAATATCTGGACAAAGGATACAGGTCGCCCAACACCTCTCTTCCCGGAAAAAAGTCTAAGTTGTAAAATATATGCACATTATGCCTTAGCATATAGGCAAGGAAAAATGAAATGGCTACTACTAATATATCCAGCGCCATAAATAATTTTCTAAAAAGGTCGATCTTTTCTTTTATCATAATATTACTTCCTTACAATTTCATAATATATAGCATTGTGCATTCCTGACACATTAAATAAAAAATATCCCAAGCCCTCTTCTACTGAAAGTTCTGTCTTTCTGATACCCTTCTCATCTAAAATAAACACCTTAAGCTCCTCTTTTTCTTTCATCTTTTTTACAGAAACCCTGCCATCTATACCCTTCACTAAAATAGGAGCCTTCCCTTTGTCCAGGATATAAATATCTTTACGCAGGTCGTCGATTTTTTTTGTAATATGGGGCGATAATTTCTGGCCTTTATTACGGACCTCCCCGAGTATTGCAACCAAGAGATGACCTGATTCAGAAATAGGTTTTTCTTCTAAAGATGTTACGGTAAACGTAGCAAATTCTGCTTCTGTGTAAAACTTTATACCGTTAAACTCCTGGATTTCCTCTCCGCCTATAAATCCAGAAAAGGAAAAAGTCCGATGTGTCTTTAATATAAAAATACCCTTTTTAGAATCCCTTATAATCTCACCTGTATCAGATACAACTTTGTTCTTCTCTTTATCGATATCGGGAACATTGGGATAAATCACGCCGGTCGGGCCTAAATCTTCTGTGCCTGATTCATAAAACTTCTTTTGCAATTTCGATAAATACATAATACCAGCCAATCTCAAACGGTCAGGGATAGGATCTGCCATATCAAAAAGCGAATCCAAACTATAAGACACATAATAAGTATCTGAAGCGACCTGAACATCCTCCCTTAAAAAAATCAATGCACCTAAAGGAAAAATGCCCATCTTGGCGGGATCGTTAAATACCACTGTCGGATAATATATCTTTTTCTCAAGGTCATCCCACGACATTCCCCATCCACCGTTGTAACTATACAAAAAGAGTGCATCCACATCATTCAATCTCGCATAAGCTGCTGTAGTCAATATATCCAATGCCCTCCAATCATTAGGCCAGATACTGTCCCACTCTGTAAAGACAAGGGGTTTATTATAGACCTTGGCCCTGGATGCCTGATTGATTATCGTATCCGGATTTAGATGGCTTTGTCTTATAAGGGCCCGGTTATGTATCCTGGTCTTTTTATACGGATGGTCCCAATACGGGTGAATATCTGTAAAGTCCATCTCGCTATCAGCAATAAGATTTAAATTATCATGTGGTATATTCGAAGCCCCTATCGGACATTTAACGCCAATCGAGCGTAAATAATTATAAATATCTTTCTGATATGCATCCTGTAATTCAAACTTAAACTCCCTGTCTATAGACCAATCCTTATATATTTCTTTTGAGTCACGATTTTTATTTTCCAGCCACGCCTTCCATAGTCTATCTATTTCATTTTTATAATAAGGCGTGAATCTGTCTATTATCCAATTGCCAAAAAGCGTATTCTCATTTGTCATTTCTATCATACTAAGCGCAGGCTCATCCAGATAGCTATTCCCTGTATAGGGATTCACATGAGACAAAAAATCCAGTGCGAATTTTTTACTTAATGCAATAATATCCTCGTTAAAAAACGATATACCGCCTGCCCCAGACCTTATCTTATCGTAATCAACCACTCCATCTTGCTCTTTAAACCTTCTGGCGCCCAGTCCCAGGACATCGAAAGTTACATATATGCCGTTTTCCTTTAATTGATATATAAAATAATCCAGTCTATCCATCTGTAAATCTGAAAAATGCTGAGAATCACTGCGTTTTGAATCTACTATGCCATGAGGTTCTCCGTAATCAAGCAAATGCATCCTGACTATATTGCAACCAAGTTGAGCAAGTCTTTTCGCAATATCCTCTGCCTGTATATGTACAGGAAAACATGCCTTGTCAGAATGCATATTTACCCCCCAGAATCTCGCCTTGGTTCCGTCTTCAAAATAAAAATGTCCGTCTTTGACAGTCACAAAACCATGTTTTCCAGCGGGTTTATCCAGTAAAAAGCTAAAATCAATCTTTGAGTTCTCGCAATAAGTCCACGGGATGCAAAATGGAAACCATTCGTCATTCTGCTTACCTTGCAATAACTGCATCGGCAGAAACGTAAATGCTATTAAAAAAATAGTCGCTCCTATTCTTTTGAAATCCATCATTCTAAACATCATTTAACTCCACCCCAACAATACTTTGCACTTCTCTTTAAATACCAACCAGATAAATACGGTATTACTGACTAGATACCTTTTCCACAATCTTCGCGGCTCACTAATAAATCTAAAAAACCACTCCATTCCTATTTCCTGCATCCATTTCGGCGCCCTCTTCAGAACCCCTGCAATTACGTCAAAACTGCCGCCTACCCCCATACAAACAGGCACCCCTAAATACATAAGATTGTCTCTTATCCAATATTCTTTCTTAGGCGTCCCCATCGCAACAAACAGGATATCAGGTTTCAACCTTCTTATCTCTTCAATTACTGCCTTTTCCTCTTCCTGCGAAGAAAAATATCCATGGTGCCAGCCTAGAATATTTATACGGGATAAACTCTCTTTATATATATCAACTACCTTTTTAACTATCTCTTTCTTTGCTCCCAGAAAATATAATTTATATTTTCTATCCAAGGCCAGTTTAACAAGTTCCTGCATCAGATCTATGCCAGCTACCCTTTCTTTCAATGAGCAACCCAGGATTCTTGATGCACTGACTACTGCCTGACCGTCGGCAAAGATAAGGTCAGACGAATTAATAAGCTCTGCCAGTCTTCTGTCTTGCCGCATCTTAACTATCTTTGCAGCATTTACTGCCACTAGTTGATGTGGTCTCTTAGTATTTACAAATCTTTCTATATATCCGACAACCTCTTGCATAGAAAGGTTATCTATAAAAACGTCTAAAAATTTAATACGGCCCATATATTTCTCTCTCTCAGCTTATAGCTTACTACCAGCTTTTCTTTCTAACGGTTTTATTATTAAACCTGTAATCTTAAAGATAATACGGTTAATATTGCGCAATATAAATCTAATGGTTAAGCTCAAAGCAGGTCTTATGTCATCCCATGCAAACACAGCCCATTGTATCTCTCCACGAAGAGAGGATAGCCAATTCCTAAAGGCAATATGACCTTCTTTCCTGTAACTTAAGAATGCCTTAGTATCACGACATATGGAGGCCCATTTGATTCCTGTTCGATACTTAACTTTCCCTTTTATTTTTTTACCGATGGTATCAGAATATGCGATATATGCAATATCCACACCACATCTTGAGCCTAACATATCCCAAAGTCCAAACCGCGCATTGAATTCAATGAGCTTAAACCTTCCGTCTCTGGGGTCTCTTTTAAACTCTATTCCGCCTAGGCCTCTATATCTAAGCTTTTCCAGGAAATCAATACTAAGTCTATCCAACTCTTTCACATATACAGATTCAACGAAACTTGCACTGCCAAAGTGAATAGGGATTACACGCAGTTTCCTGCCGGAAAAACATCCCAGTATTTTGTGGTCATTCGACATATAGAATACGAAATAAAAGAGTTCGTTGTCATCTCCAGGAATAACTTCAGAGATAATAACATCAGGATCGCAAGATGCAATTTTAGTGTAGTAGTTTATTAATTCATCCCTTGTCCGAACAACTATAACCTTATTACCCTCGCCCAAGATATTTTGCATGGATTTCTGACGCCATGAGTGAGATCTCACAGGCTTGATTATGCATGGATAAGATATCTTTGAAGCTATGCTCTTAACCTCAGACAACGAAGTCGGTATATAGGTATCAGGTATAGGAATATTACACTCAAGCGCTGTTTTAAAAAGGGCATCTTTCGTAACAAGTTTTTCTATAGTATTGCGTTTTGGCCCTGCAAATAAAAAATAGTCTCTTAGTATATTTTCATATTTCGCATACAAGAGCACAGTATTATCTCCCGTAGGAAATAATACAGGCCTCTCTGCCAAACTCTTACTTAAACGGATTAAAAACTCAATATGTTTTTCTTCATTTGATTCAACTGATGGACAGACTATACTCTCGCAGAAGCGTGAATCCATGCCTACCTGTCTTGGGTCAGGATCCAAAGCGTAGACAGGCACACCACGTCTGCCTAAGGACCTTACAATTCCCAGCCCAGAGTAAGACATGTAGGTCACAACTGCCGGAGGATATGTAGAATTCATTTTATTCATTTTCTTTTTTTTGCATACCCCATGAATATCTTACCTTCAAGCAATCTACTCTTCACCCAAAGGTAATCAAACCATGATAAAAATAATATCGCAGGTATCCGTAAAAAACGCGGGAGATCCAATGATCTACAAGCCTCTTCTGAAAAAGCACCGAATTTTTGTAGGTTTGCAATTTCAAAAAACTTCCCTATCGCAGACAACATTTCTACACCGATACTATCTTCAAATGGCGTACTATACCCATGGTTTTCCTGCTCCAACTTTGCACCAAACTCTACGTTACGTTTTAAGATATATTTGTTATATATAATGCTTAGCATATTCTTAAATACTTTGACACGTTTAGAATAAGGCCATGCTAACGGAAGGCAAACATTCAGTGTTATTTCAAATGCCTGACTTATCTTAGCCTTAAATGTTTGTTCTTCCCCTCCCCAAATGCGTTCACAAAAAAGAAATACCCCTCCGGGTTTCAATGAATTGTATATCTCATTACATAACCTATCGATATTAGGTATATGATGAAGTCCATCCCACGCAGTAACAAGGTCATATTCTTCAGTCGGAAGTTTGTAATTGTTCAAATCCGCTATTATCCAATTAATCTTTCCCAAAGGTTGTTCTTTCAATCCACGCTGATATTTCTTAGCCACATTGATCTCTCTTTCACTATAATCTATTGCATCGACTGATTTACCCGCTCGTGCCAACTCTAAAGTCAAAAACCCCGCACCACAGCAAAGGTCAAGTGCCCTTTCTCCGCTACTTTTTTTAGCAAACTCGATAAATTTTGTCCGTGCGCTACCAAATGGGGTCAAGGCCTCCAGTTCAGGATCTTGAATATAATCTCCCCATCCAAGGGCCTCTCTTTTTACTCTATATCTTGTAGCAAGCTGATAATCCATAGTAAGTGGAACCCCTCCTTTCCACCTTTCTTCTGCCATCTTGCCCCAAAATTCAGCCTCTTTCTGAAGATGCATTTGATATGTCTTTTTATCCTGAATGATATTACTTTTCATTACTTCCTTCCTTCTCTAATCAATATCTTAACAATACGTTTAGCTGCCTTTCCATCCCAAAGCCTTGGCCTCCTGCCTTTTTTAAACTTACCGCACATAATCTTAAGACTCTCTTTGGTTATTTTATCTCTATCCTGCCCTACGATAATATTTGTCCCTTCCTCAACTGTCACAGGCCTCTCTGTATTCTCGCGAAGAGTAAGGCATGGTATACCAAGTACACTAGTCTCTTCCTGAATACCCCCTGAATCCGTCAGGACAAACTTGGAATCTGTCATTAGCTTTAAAAAATCCAGATAGCCCATCGCAGGAACCATCTTGAGATTAGCCATTCTCGATATCGCGCCATTGAATTTAAACTTATCCAACATCTTTTTTGAGCGAGGATGTACAGGCCATACAATCTTAATCCTCTTCTGTATATCATTCAGTGCATCAAATATATTGATAAGGGTCTGTCTCTCGTCTACATTGCTTGGCCTATGCAGGGTTAAGACTGCGTAATTTCTTTTTTTTAGGTCCAACTTCTTTAAGATAGTACTGTTACAGGCCTTCTCCTTATGACTTAGCAACGTATCAATCATCACATTTCCCACAAAATAGGTACTATCTCTAGAGACACCCTGCTTTAATAAATTCGCCCCAGCACTTTTCTCTGTAATAAATAAGTATTCTGCTATAGTATCAGTCAAAATCCGGTTAATCTCTTCCGGCATAGCTCTATTAAAACTCCTTAACCCAGCCTCCACATGGGCTACAGGGATATGCATCTTTACCGCGCACAATGCACAGCCAATGGTAGAATTCACATCCCCTACTACTAATACTAAATCAGGCCTTACCTTTAATAATATCTTCTCGAATCTCTCTATAATCTTAGAAGTCTGAACAGCATGTGAACCTGTGCCTACGCCTAAATAAAAATCCGGTTCAGGCAGATTCAAATCCTTAAAAAATAACTTGGACATCTCACGGTCAAAATGCTGGCCAGTATGGACCAATAAAGGTATAATCTTATCCGGATAGCGCCTCATCTCTTTTATAATCGGGGCTATCTTCATAAAATTCGGCCTGGCACCTACTACATTAAGAATCTTCAACTTCATATCCAATTTGCCTCCAAACTATAATTTTCTAAATCAATGCAACCTCAATTTCTTTCTCGAAAAATACAAAAGGGTATAAAACTTCTCGCTTCCCTCTATAAGGGCCTTATTTAGCACGGTAGGGCTATTCACCTTGTTTCCGAACATATTGGAAGACCAGCCAGCTATTGGAGACTCCTCTCCTTCCTTTATATCTACAGAAAAAGTCTTGTCCAATATCATATATAAAAAAATACCCTGATTTTGTATCTCAAGTATATTCGTACCAAATAATTTCACTGTAGAGAAAGGAGATAAATGAAAATATTGCCTTATTGTACTCTTTTCTTTTGTTTTGAGAAAATCTTCAATCAACCATACGTTTTTCTTTTTATCAAAATAAATTGTTCTTTTATGTCTGACTGTACAGTTGTTATATGAAACACTGATACGATCCCGATTATTAGAACTTTCCCATTCTTCTATAGTTGGCACAGGTCTTTTCCCCCACATAAAAGGCCCTTTTATCTCTGACTGATTTTTATTATTTACAGTAATGGTATTGTGAGAGCTGGTGCCTCTAAAATAATCTCTCCAGGCACTACCAGTATGGTAAAGATACGTGCCTGGATCTATTAAAAACTCTACCCCATCTAAAGAAAGCGTTATACTCAATAAATCTGCATGTCCATGAGCTGCAATTGAAGTGTAGCCCAGTTCACCACAGTCCATCGTAAGAATGCTGGCCTTACCATTATCTGAAGAGCCCCTAAAAACAGCATATCCTCCCTTTTTAAAAAGCCTGGAATGTAAAAACGGTTTGACACTATTTATGCGTTTATATCTTCTAAATCCTTTTGCGCCAAATAGCCAATATTGCACCTCTTCAAAAACACCACCCTTTTCTTTGAAATCTCCCCTTCCATTTAAAATACTGGCACTTGACAATAAAGATTTAACTACGTTAAATTTCTTATCCTGTGACAACCTCACAGCCCTACCACTGTCCGAATCTCCGATATTGGGTATCTTTCCGTTTACATCCATTATATTTATAATAAATTCGCACATTGCATAGAATCTCTCATATACCTCTTCCGGGACTTTTATATCATTTTTTACAAGGAGAATAACAGCAAGTAAACATAGTTCCATTACAAAAACCTGATAGCCAAATGCCTGCTCTTTTGTAACGCCGTCTGGATGCACCTGTTTTAATATCTCCTCAAACAAAATCGCCTTACCTTTATTTACCCATTCTTCAGAATTTTTAAATTCAGGGAATGCAAGTCCAGTCATCAATAAACCGCATGCCTCTCCTATTAGATGATTGTTTGCAGAGGAATATTTTGATATATTTCTATCTATAAAATTTACCTGCATATATATGGATTTCAAAAATTCGGCCTTGTTATCTTCCGAAAAAACACATGAAGATTCTATGAATTTATACGCCCAACACCACGATACAAGCCTTATACTAATCTCAAGCGGGCTTGCCCAATTCACACCAATATGGATAGGATTATCTGTTATCCATGAAAAAATCTGATTTTTTACCTCTTCAGCATATTTTTTTTGTACTGTCAATAGATACGCCTCGCCCAGTGTCACAAGATGTTGATGCCTGTTCAACTCCCATACTAACCTAACATCTTTAGAGCAATGATTATTTCTAAAATCTATATCGGCCCAGTACTTTATAGGCCACCTTTTCCCTGTAACTATGTCTTTGTGCCAATCTATATGTTCCCCTGCATCCAAATCTAAATCAAATACCCTGAATTTATGTTGGCAACATAAATCCGCTTCATTAACAATCTCTTTTAATCTTCCCGGAAAAAGATTAATGAATTCCTGTCTTAATTCTCCAATACTATTAGGTCCAAAATAAAAATTTGTTTTTTTCGGATTTCGATCCAGCACCTTTTCCATATCCACATTATTACGAATAAATCTACTGGCATTTATTCCAATAAATATATATGTTCTATGGGATATCTCGGCTAAAGACATACAGGATAGCCTTTTTATATACCATATAAACTTATTCATATTCCTTCCTTTTTATATTAGATATGACTGTCCTGTACTTTCCGTTTTTTGCCCGTTCTATGGAATCTACTTCTTCCACATAGATTTTCATATTGGATCCGATCCGTTCAGACAACTTGGAGATAAGTTTATTCCTGTCGGAATTTCCAAAATCTCTCCCAGGGACAAGTCTTACTCTAATACTGCAATGATCTTCCTGTATAAACTGAATCTCGACTATATCGTAGAAATCCCTGTCTAATATAGAGTCTATAACCGGGATGTATCGTCCTTCTGGCGTAACAATTATATCGTCCAATCTTCCTATAATGCTCTGAACTACTTGTGATTGCCTCCCACATTCACATTGTCCAGGTGAAGGGACAACCATATCTCCGGTGCGATATCTGATAAGCGGCATTGACATATTGATAAAAGAAGTCCCTGTAAGTTCTTTATTATATTTATCTTCTTTTAAATCTATCAATTCCGTAAATCCATATTCGGGAAGAATATGATAATTCCCCGCCGGACAAGTTGCTATAGCTGATACCCGTTCAGCGTTTCCGTAAAAATCATATACCTTACATCTAAAGACATCCTCTATCAACGCCTTCTTATAATCTTCGATCATTTCGGAAGAGGTGATAGCTGCTTTAACAGGTACACTTTCAAGCCCAAGGTCTTTTATAAATCTTGCCAATAAATAAAGAGACGACGGGTATGCCTCTATATAATGCGGCCTAAAATTCTTTAATATTTCCAGATAATAACGGACATTTTTACTTGAAATATGGTAAGAAGATAAAATCAATTCCTTACCAAGCCAATCGATCTTCCAAAAAGGAGGCTTATTTTTCGAACCATCCACTACAAACTCTCCTCTAATGGTCGCCTTTTTATCTCCATGTTTAATACCTGCCCAAGAGCGCTGTTTCCACAATATTGCATTCTCAAAATTAATAGAATATAAGTCTCTATAAAGCACTACAGGGCGGCCGGTCGTTCCACTACTTGCTGTTTTTTTCAAAAAGGCCTTTTTCGAATGTGAAGATATGAAATCATGTGTATTTCTTGCAATTTCATCCTTTGTAAGAAACGGGATCTTCGCTATATCTTCGAAATTAAACCTACCATTTACACTAAGACCAATGCTATCAAAGAGCCTTCTATAATAAGGGACACTACTATAAGAATGACGGATAATTTCCTTCAATGTCTCTAACTGCAATCTCCTGATCTCTTCTTTAGAGAACCTATCTATCTCTTGGATACATGAAAATATATGCTTAAAACGTTTTCCCTCACGCAATCTTCTCCATATCAACCTTTTTATAGTGATATTCAAATCTTTGACCATAGTAATCACTCTGTTATCAGATGTTTATACTCGACGTGCATTCTATCAAGTATACGATCTGACCTGTAAATCAGATCTATCTTCTCAATATTATTCTTTGCCATCTTCTTTTTGAGTTTTGCATCTCTAAGTAAGCCTATTATCTTTTCAACCAATTCCTTTTTATTCCCCGGTGCCACTAAAAAGCCATTCACACCGTCTTCTATAATCTCAGGTATGCCTCCTACTTTTGTAGAAATTACAGGCAATCCAGAAGCCATTGCCTCTAATATAGAGATAGGAAGCCCTTCATGGTAGGACGGCAACAAAAATAAAGCTGCCTTTTTAAGTTCAGCAAGTAACATCTCTCTATCGAGCCAACCTAATAATATTACATTCTTCTCGATACCTCTTTCCTTACAAAGCATACTTATCTTCTCAATATCACCGTTACCTGCTAAAGAAAACCTCACATGCGGTATTTCCTTCAGGACATCTGGTACTATGTCTAATATGTCATAAGTCCCTTTCTGGCTTTCAAGACGGCCTGCAGTAAATACATTTAAATCAAAAGCCCTCCTTGTCCTAACAGACTCGAATAGAGACGTATCTATGGGATTGGGTATTATTTTTATGTTTGTATTTTTCGTCATATTCTTCACTGCGGAATGCCATGATTCAGATAAAACAATTATGCTATCAGAAAGATCCAATATCTTTCTCACAAAAGCTCTCTTTAGACCATGTGAACTGTTATAAAACAGCTGAAATCCTCCGCCATGTATATGAAAAATTACTGATTTTTTAAAGAGCTTGGATACCAATAAGACTACTGCCTTTCTGTAAAAACTGCCTTTTGAGGCACTGCATATATGAATAATCTTTATATTTTTATCCGTCAATAATCTAATAAAAAGCAGGACAAGGCTTTTTATAAAAAAAACTGATTTAAAAATATTATTGGCATCAGTCGTTGTAGGATGATATTCTATCTTAAACTCTCCTGGAGATTTTGAACTAAGAAGATTTTTCGCAAAAGAAGATATGCCACCTTTTGAATTTAAAGAAGGGCCTGCCATCAATATATGACATGTTGTATCAAATGAAAAAAATCTTTCCATCTTAGTCATAAATCCATCTAAGGAAAAACTTTCTTCTACTCTTCTTCTGGCCTCCATCCCCATGTTCTTGGCATATTCAGTATTATTAAGAAGTCTTATGACAGCATCTGCGATTAATCCGGGCTCTTCAGGAGGCACAATAAGTCCTGACTGGCCATGTAACAAAACCTCAGAATTCCCACCCACATCAGTTGCAACAATAGGCCTACAAGCTGCCATATATTCCAACAGTACCACAGGAAGTGATTCTATCCTTGAAGAAAGTACTGCAACATCAAACAATGCAATAAGAATACTTACATCATGTCTTTCGCCCAAAAATATCACCTGATTCTCAAGCCCCAGATCTTTTGTCAATCTTTCAAGATTCGTCCTTTCTCTACCATCTCCTACGATTACGAATTTAGAGTTTGGAATGCGTGTTTTAATATGCTGGGCTGATTTTAGAAAGACATCGTATGCCTTCTCAGTCACCAACCTTCCCACAATACCTATAATCTTCTCGTTATCAGTAATACCTATCTTCTTTTTAAATCCGTCAATATCTTTCAGAGGCGTAAATCTATCAATATCTACTGCATTATTTATCAATTCGACCTTGGATGGATCTAACTTGTATTTTTTAAGTAATGAAGCTAATTTTGCCTTAGACACTACTCCTATCCTATCCAATCTATGCAATATCAATCTATTTACAATGTTAGACTTAAGTCTTTCCCGCCAAAAAGAATCTTTCATGCCATGTAAAACTGTTACAGTATGAGGGATTTTAAACATCATTCCCAAGATAAATCCCCAAAATAACACCAATGGCGAACTCTGTAGATATAAGACATCTGTTCTTTCCTTTCCAACTAACTTGGCAAGTCTATAGATACCTCTCAAATCGTACTTATTGCGCATAAAGCTATGATTAAAATCTATATGCTCTAACATAAGTGCCTTTCCTATAACACCAGGACTGTAAAGGCAATACGACTTTATCTGGAATCTTGTCCTATCAAGCCCTTTAATTACCTCATAAACAATCTTCTCAGCGCCACCAAGTGATAAACTTGAATTAATAAAGACTATCTTCTTCACTGTATATCCTTGTTAGAATAGACCATATCTGAACTACTGGGCAGATAGGCCCTGTCATAGAGTCTGAATATCTTCAGTAAAAGCTTATTGTCAAATCTAATATCCAAACTTCTCTCCTGCAGATAATTCCTCGAAAGAATAAATCTGTAACTCTCTCCTGGTTTTACAAAGATTTTACTCTCTCCCCCATTATTACCGTTCTCTATAACACGGGAATATACCAGGGTCCTCTTGTTTTGAGTCATATTATTAACTTCTACATGAAGCAACCAGATATCATCATCCCATTCATACTTCAATGCTTTCATAAAAACTCTCCTCGGTATGGAACATCTTTATTTGTGTCCTATTCTTACATCTCCTGCATATATATTCTTCCTTGCCAGATTCTAAACCAATAGGCTCGGCATTCAAACCTCTTCTCTCTACGAGAAGGCTATTACAAACACTGCAATAGGTATTGGCACCTTCATGCATAAAGACATTACCTAAATAACAATGCCTTATACCAGATGCCTTTGCCAATTCCCTTGCCCTTTCAAGTGTCTCTATGGTTGGTCTTGAGACATGTGTATATTTATAGTTAGGATGAAAGCGCACAAAATGAATAGGTACATCTACCGATAGATGAGCCTTGACCCAATTGATTAAATCCATATAGTCTTTTTCATTGTCATTCGCATCCGTCACAATCAGATTACTTATTTCCATATGATGCCTTTGACCTTTAAATATCTGTTGTGTGCCCTCGATAACAGGCTTTATCCATCCGCCTGTGAACCGACGATAGAAATCCGGATCCAGGCTCTTTACTGAAATACTAAAGATATCTATTACATCCATAAAGGCTTCAATGGCCTCAGGCGTTAAGAACAAGGCTGACTTAAATAGATTATAAATACCATGCCTCCTGGCTAACTTAGCTGTATCCTCTACAAATTCCAGCCAGATTGCAGGATCATTATACGTCCAGGAAATAACCTTTATACCCTTTTCCAAGGCCATCCGTACGATTTGTTCAGGTGTGTATTCAAATATATCATTCTCATTAATATGGTCTAACTGTGAAAATCTCCAGTTCTGACAATACACACATGACAGGTTGCATCCCACATTGCCAACAGATAAAATTCGGCTGCCCGGCTCAAAATGGAACACTGCCTCTGTCTCTATGAATTCTTCTGCCACATGCACTGCCCTGCCATAACTTATGGCATAAAGCTTCCCTTTTTCATTCATCCTGACCCGGCAACGCCCTGTGCTTCCATCATCTATCACACACCTTCTAGGACAGAGACTGCATCGGACCTTGTTACCTGAAAGCCTTTTGTACAATCTAGCCTCGTAGTTAGCATTTAATTTCTTCATAAGAACGCCTCTTCTTTCTCTATCTTTGATATAAACTGTTTAAATTTACCACCACTTGTTCTAGGAATATCAGAAACCTTCTCGATACACACCTTTATATCCTCTCCGAGAAAATTCTTTATACTATCTTCAAGTCTTGATTCATCATAACTGGAATATTTCTCGTCTGTCACGATCTTCACCTTTAACATATCAAAATCTTCCT